>Ga0065721_10005140_pt1 | contig 25344 bp, 20 predicted proteins | sample Mesricmetagenome_FD_59108 | JGI IMG/M metagenome (GOLD analysis project Ga0065721, IMG submission 59108) | Mesophilic microbial community from rice straw/compost enrichment Sample: eDNA_1 v2 (version 2) | ecosystem: Engineered > Solid waste > Grass > Composting > Bioreactor | place: USA: Davis... | reverse complement strand
GTCGGAGCGATGATGCCCTTCAGGTTCGGGTACGACTTCAGCAGAGCTTCGGTCTCGGATACGCTCTTGTCGCGCAGGTCGTCGCCGTAAGCGACCTTAACCAGCTTGATCTTGGAGTACTTGCTATCCTCGAGCTCCTTCTTCATCCACTCGATCCACGTGTTCTGGTTCGTCGCTTGGCTTGTCGCGCTTAAGATCGCGATCTCGCCTTCCCCGCCGATCATCTCGGACACGCCTTGGATCAGCGTGCGGCCGATGCGCTCCGGATCCGCTTGGTTGATGTGGACGAGACGGCTTTGAGCGTTAACCGCGGAATCGAGCGACAGCACCTTGATGCCCGCGTTCATCGCCTTCTTCAGAGCCGGTTGAAGAGCGTCCGGGTCGTTGCCGACGATCGCGATGGAATCGACCTTCTGGGAGATCAGCTCTTCGATCATCTGGATCTGCGCTTCGGCCGTCGGCTGGTCCGGAGCCTTCAAGATCGCTTCGTCCCCGTTCTCCTCGATCGCCTTCTTGAAGCCTTCCATTTGTTTCTCGCCGTAAGGGTTGCCTGTATTTTTGAAAATAATAGCGAATTTCTGCTTGTCGCCCGACCCGCCGCTGGCCGCCGAGCTGCTCGGCTTGGCGTCGCCGCCGCTTGCTTCGTTATTGTTGTTGCCGCCGCAGCCCGCGAGCAGGGACATGGACAGCACGGCCGTCAAACCCAATGCCATTATCTTTTTCACTTTCTGTTTCCTCCCTTTTTATGGCTCTTGATTGGTGTATATACAGAACGGCCGGAGCCGTCGTATATCGGGGATTAACGTTTCTGTTTAAGCTTCAGCTTCGGGATCGAGACGGCGAAAATAAGGAGCAGGCCGATGATGATCAGAAGCGTCTGGGCGGACACGTTGACGAGACCCAGACCATAGCGCAGATAACCGATGAGGAAAATCGCGAGAATCGCGCCGATCATCCGTCCCTTGCCCCCGGAGGTGCTGATGCCGCCGAGCACGACCATCGCGATGACGTCGAGCTCGTAGCCCGTGGCGATGTTCGGCCGCGTGCTTCCCATNCGGGAAGTCAGGAACAAGGCGGTCACGGCGGACATGAGCCCGGTCAGGGTGAACACGATGATNTTGATGCGGTCCGTCTGAATGCCCGAGAACCGGCTCGCCGTNANGTTGCTNCCCATCGCGTATACTTTTCGGCCGAAGGTCGTTTTGTGAAGCAGATACCAGAACCCGATGGCGAAGACGACAAAGGCGATCAGGATGAACGGAACGCCTCCGACGTAATCCCAGCCCAGGAAGTTGAACCATTCGGGGAATTTGCCGGCCGCTTGGTCCTTCAGCAGAATGTAGGCGATCCCGCGATAAATGATCATGGTGGATAAAGTGACGATGACCGCGGACAGCTCCTTGAACTTCACGACCAGCAGTCCGTTGACGTAGCCGCAGACAGTCCCGACCAGCAGGCAGATGACCATGGCGAGCGGCATCGGAACGCCATGGTTGTACAGATCGGCCATGATGACCGACGACAGGGCGACGATCGAGCCGACGGAGATGTCGATGTCCCCGAGGATAATGATGAACACCATCGGCAGGACGATGAACGCTTTGTCGAGGAAGCTCATCGTGGCGTCGCGCAGGTTATCGAAGTTCCAGTAAAACTCGGACAGATTGATATTCATGACGGTCATCGCGACAAAGAGCGCGACCAGCATCCACTCCCATTGGAAGAAGAAGCCCTTCAGGGTGAACTCTCTCTTGTTCTCTAACAGTCTCGGTTCCATGGCGTCAGATCCTCCTCCTCATCAGGTTGTTGCGGTCGATGCCGCGCTTGACCATGGCGTTAATGAGGACGGCGACCAGAATGATCATGCCCTGGATGAAGTTCTGCCAGAACGGGGACACGTTGATCATCGGGAGCGCGTTGTTGAGAATCCCTAGCAGAACCGAGCCGAGAACGATGCCCGAGATTTTGCCGGAGCCGCCCGCGATGCTGACGCCGCCGAGCACGCAAGCCGCGATGACGCTGAGCTCGTAGCCGGAAGCCGTGTCGCCCTGGGCCGAAGCGAACTTCGCCACCCACAGCACGCCGGCCAGGCCGGACAGGCCGCCCATGACCGTATAGACAAGCCAGAGAATCCGGCCGGACTTGATGCCGCTAACTTCGGCGGAGTCCGGGTTGCTGCCTACGGCGTAAATCTGTCTGCCCGTGCGAGTATGGTTCACAAAATAGTAAGCGACGATATAGATGACAATAGCGATTAGAATCAGGTTGTTAAGGCCGAGTACCTTGCCCGTGGCGATCGCCTTGAAGCTCTCGGGCATCTGGTGGGCGCTGACCCACTTGCCGCCGCTCATCTCGTAAGTCAGTCCGCGGAACACGTTCATCATCCCGAGAGTGGCGATGATCGGCAGGATGTTGATCTTCGAGACGAGGAAGCCGAGAACGGCTCCGCAGACGACACCGACTCCAATGCCGAGCAGAACGGCCACGAGCGGGTTGAGATCCGGGTATTCCTTTACGGTGAGCGCGGCCGTCATCCCGGCGAGCGCGAGCGTCGCGCCGATCGACAGGTCGATGCCGCGCGTGATGATGACGAGCATCATTCCTACGGCGAGAATGCTTAAGATCGCGGTATTGGTCGCGATGTCGTTGATGTTCTCCCAAGTGAGAAAACTCGAGTTCCGAATCTGCACACCGACCGCCAGAATCAGGATAAAGGCGAGCAAGCCGAGTTCCCGGAATTTCGCGATGTTGGCGCTGAGGGACTTCTTGGAAGCGGCCGCCTGAGAGGGTGCTCCCCCTCCGGATGCCGCGACGACGACGGGTTGTCCTCCTCTGTTCTTCGTGCTCATGCTAAGCCCACCTTTGCTGATCTTGCTGCGGCGCGGCATCGGCCATCGAAGCCGTTAGTATCGCTTCCTGAGTGATGCTGCCCTTGTCCATGAAAGCCGTGATTCGGCCTTCTCTCATGACGGCGACACGATCGCACATGCCGATGATCTCCGGCATCTCGGAGGAGACGAGAATGATTCCGTATCCCGAGCACGCGAGATCGCTGATGATCTCGTAGATCGCCGACTTCGCTCCGACGTCGACCCCCTTGGTCGGTTCGTCGAGAATAAGAATGTCGAGGTCAGCCGTCAGCAGCTTGGCGAACACGACCTTCTGCTGGTTGCCTCCCGACAGCGAGCTCGCGAGATCGAAGACGCTCTTGGCCTTGACGCTGACCTTCTCCGCGAGGCGCTTCGCCAGGTCCCATTCTCTGCGAGTGTTGATATGGCCTCGCTTGGACATCTTCTCGAGTGCGGACAGCGTAATGTTGCGTCCGATCTCCCAAGAGAGAACGAGTCCCTGCTTCTGCCGGTCCTCCGGAAGGTAGCCGATCCCTTGCTTCATCGCGTGAAGCGGGGATTTGACCGCGAGCTCTTGGCCCTTGTAGAAAATCTTGCCCTTGTCGGCACGCTCGGCCCCGAAGATGGCCTGGCATACTTCCGTCCGGCCTGCTCCGACGAGTCCTGTCAGGCCGAGAATTTCGCCTTTGCGAAGCGTGAAGCTGACGTCCGCGAAGTAGCCCGTCTTGCCGAGCCCCTCTACTCTTAGCAGCTCCTCGCCGATCTGCGCTTCTTTCTTAGGGAACAGTTGGGTAATCTCGCGTCCGACCATCGCCACAATCAGGTCCGCGTTGCTGATCTCGTCTACGCCCCATGTGCCGATGTACTTCGAATCGCGGAACACCGTCACCTTGCTGGCCAACCGGTACATATCCTCGAAGCGGTGGGAGATGAAAATAATCGAAGCGCCTTGATCCCGCAGCTTCTCGGCTATCCGGTACAGCTCCTCGCTCTCGTTGTTCGTCAGCGCCGCCGTCGGTTCGTCCATGATGATAATCCGCGCGTTCACCGACAGCGCCTTGGCGATCTCGACGATCTGCTGCTCGGCGACGCTCAGCGCCCCCATCAGCGTCTTCGGGCTGAAGCCGGCTCCAAGCTCCTTGAGCAGCTTGCCCGCTTCCTCGTGCATGTCGCGCCAGAGCAAGCGCTTCGTTCCCTTCGCGATCTTCTCATGACCCATAAAGATGTTCTCCGTCACGGTCAGGTCGGGGTAACACGTCACATGCTGGTAGATCGCCGCAATCCCGGCCTTCTGCGCATCCTTCGGATTTCGGAAATCCACCTTCTGTCCTTCCAGATACATATCGCCTTCATCCGGAGCGTGCACCCCGGTGATCACCTTGATAAAAGTCGACTTGCCTGCGCCGTTCTCGCCCATCAGCGCATGAATCTCGCCCGGTTTCAGCTTGAAGTACACGTCGTCCAGCGCCTTCACGCCGGGAAACGTCTTCGTAATCCCCTTGAGCTCAAGGATGAATTCGGACATTCCCGCTTCCCCCTTACTTTCGTTGCTGATCTGTGGTTGCTTAACGACTGCCATGTCGGCGGAACCTTATGCATTAACGATAGCGCTTACAGACCGGGGGATGAAGGAGACAGAATTCGGGTAAGGGGGAGATTCTTCGGGATTCCCGCCCGCATCCCCATAAGCTACGCTGTGTCTGAGTCTCTCGGTATCCTTCGATTTCAGGCTCTTTCTCGCCGAATTGCACTGGGTCTTGCGGCTTATTTGCTTCCGATCGGTCATCCTGTCCATTGGCGCAGGTTGCTGACTAGCAAAAGAGGCAATATATCGCTCCTTTTCGAAGCCTGACAATTCTTTGGCAAATATAGCAAAAGACCTAGAGAGGAGAACAAAGATGAGAAGCACATAGTCCGATCTATTTATTGACTTGAAATCCATTTAATGCGAAAGTTTTCAAGGCATACTTTGTCAAATTATAGGAGGTCATGGAAATGAGAGAAACCAAAAAGAGACAGTTGGCAAAATGGATGATTCCGCTGAGTTTGGCTTTAGTGCTCGGAGCGTGCGGCGGCAATAACGACAAGGACGCGTCCGAGAGCCCTTCGGCTTCCGCAAGCCCTAGCGAATCCCCATCGGAATCGCCGAGCTCTTCCGCTTCGGCCAGCCCAAGCGGGAGCGCGGATGCGGCGGCCAGCACCATTGCCGGTTATAGCCTCTATGAAGATGCGGCCAATCAAGTCAGCATCGAGTATCCCGCGGACTGGGAAGTTCGCACGGACGTTCCGGGCGTCTCGTTCGCCATTCTCTCTCCGCTCGACGGAGATGGGGACACGTTCGCCGAGAACGTCAACCTTGTCGTGCAAGATCTGCAAGGCCAAGCCATCGATCTTGCGCAATACGTCGAGCTGTCCAAGCAGCAGCTGCCTCAAGTCATCACCGACTACGAGTTTGTCGACGAGGAGACGACCACCGCGGAGAACGGGCTGGAGCTTACCATTCTCGACTACACGGGCACGCAAGGACAGAACGAGCTGTACTGGCGCCAAGTGATCGCGATTAACGGCAGCAAGGCTTATGTCATCACCTGCTCCGCCGCGGAAACCGATTTCGACAAATTCAGCGAAGCGTTCGGGAACATGGTATCTACCTTTACGTTTAAATAAGCCAAAAGAAGACGGCCCTTATCGGGCCGTCTCAGGCTGTTGAGAAACCTTCCTCCTCCCTCCATATCTCGAAAACATGGCGCATGGGCGCACGAATCCGAAAAAAAGGAATCACCAGGCCCTCTAACGGGTTAACTGCGATTCTTAGGGACATTCAGTCCGTTAAAATCGTCGAAATGGCCTTTTTAAAAGTAACGGACATAGAAAACCCTTAGAACGGTTAATGCGCCTTTACAAGGCTATTTCCGAACGCTTATGGACTGTAAGTCCGTCACATTTCCAAATAGCGATAAATCAGCGTTTAAGAGTCGCCAGTGTCCGTTAGCCGACCGGGCATGAAAGTCAGCGCCTTGTGCCAAGACGTCTGGGTTTCTCTTTCGTAGTTGCGCGAATGCTGCGGCCGATCGTTACATACAGAGCGGCGTTCATCAAGAGGGCTCTTTTCCAAGTTTGAAGCTCGTTACTTGCAGAGAATTCGTATTCCGGTAAGAATGAAAACTCCAGAACCTCAATGCATTGTTGCTAACGGTAATGCCTGCAAAATAACTTCTAGACGCGGCAGGAGCTTTAAACGAAACTGTCGATATCCCTTTGAAATTCTCATCCAGGGTTTGAATCGACGATAGATCATTAGGGCTGAAGCCATAGAGTCTTCCGCCATCATAATATTGGATATTCCTATGTACCTGTTCGTACCCCTTTGCATTGTATTGCATGTCTTTCTTTTTAATATTGAAGACAGTTGTAACGTGTCCGCTGACGAAAATAAGACGATCGCGTTTCGAGGTCAAAACGATATCCGAGGTGATATGGCGCTTAATGACCCTTTTCGGATCGTCTATTATCAGAGGTTTCGACAGCTCGCCTCCAAGGAAAATCTCATACTTCCCTTCTTCGACTTTATACATGACGCCTGAACGGTCATTTGTTTTAATCGGGTAATAATATCTTTTCGTTGGAATTGAACCCGCAGGCTTATCCCAGGTACGCAGCGTTTTCGGGCTGGAGATCTCGCCGTCTTCCAAATGAATGGTTGCTACCTCGAGGCTCTTATCATCCCCGTAGAAAATATAATTGTTCGCTGCAATGATCGATTTCGACGAATCATCGCCGGTATCGTCAAATGCAAGCACTTCTTTCCCGCGGAATAGCCACTTGCTGTTTTTCGCCACGCTCATATAAAGGCGCTGACCATCCGTCGAGTATATGTCCGACCAAGTAACGATGGTATAGTCGCCTTGTTCCTGTACTTTCAATATTCCGTTAAACTCGTTGAACGATTGCTCGGGATCAAAAGGCGCCCCGCCAAACTGATAGCTTGTCGAAGGCGACTTAACGGCAGCGGTTTGGGCTGCATGAACATGGGAATTGGCTGCAAAGGGAATTAGCATACAAAAAATTAACAGCAGCATGGTTTTTTGACGGGTAAACATAACAATCCTCCTCAGCGATCCATCCATCTGTGCCTGTAGAATACCAATAAGACGATTATGAGAATAGAAATAACGGTTCCGATCGGAACGTACCCAAGCGTCAGCGCCGAACAGACCAGAAGTCCAATCCATCCCCAAGGCTGCCGCAATGCCAGACCCAGCGCGCATGCCAACCACGCGGCTCCCAGCACCACGAAGGGCACTCCCATCTTAAGAGGATCCAAACCCAAGGCCGATATCCATTTGCTCCAAGGACCCGGCTGCTCGGTTCCGATATATTTTCCGTTAACCAAGACGTAAGACCCATCCAGCAACATCCATAAACCATTTATTAAGGCTAGAGCGATAACGACAATGCGAACGACCAAGCGCAGCGTACTCCTTCGAAAAAAATGGTAGGGTTCTCCCTCGGATCCGAGGCCGTAGAGTTCAGCGTCGATTCGGCCGCGGCGGAGTATCCTTCCTTAGGCGATTTGAAGCTTAATATAATGGGCAATCCAAAAAGGCGTCAACGGACTATAAGTATCTTCCATTAAAGGGGGGGAGTTTCTCGTTTTAATAAGGGGAAATTGGCGGCAGCGGCGGTCGACCATTTTTTTCCTTTGCTTAGGCGCGGATCGAGGCGTATAATCCGTTCAGACATCGAAGCGAAAAGCGGGGAATCGGTTATGAACAACGGGTTGGTCAACGCCATTATCGCGTATATCATGTGGGGAGTTCTCCCGCTTTATTGGAAGCTGTTCAACGACGTGCCGGCAGGAGAGATTCTGTCGCACCGGGTCGTCTGGTCGTTCGTCTTCATGGGGATTCTCGTCGCCGTCCAGCGCCGCTGGGGCGACGTGAAGCGGATTGCGGCCAGCCGGGCGCTCCTGCTGCCGCTTGCCGCCAGCGGGCTGCTGATCGCGGCGAATTGGCTCATCTTCATCTGGGCGGTCAACAACGGCCATGTCGTCGAGACGAGTCTCGGCTATTATTTGAACCCGCTGCTGAACGTGCTGCTGGCGGTCGTCTTCCTTCGCGAGAAGCCGAACCGCGGCCAATGGCTCGCGATTGCCATCGCCGGCGCCGCGGTGCTCATCATCGCCATCGACTACGGGCGGTTCCCGTGGGTCGCGATCTCGCTGGCCGCGTCGTTCGGCTTCTACGGCTTCGCGAAGAAGAAGATCGCGCAAGACGCTTCCGTCGGCCTGCTGTCGGAGACGGCTGTCGTCCTGCCCGTCGCGCTCGGCTACTGGATCTATTTGGCCGCCGCGGGCAAGACGACGGCATGGACGCTGCCCGCGTCCACGTTCGTCGAACTGCTCCTATCCGGCGCGGTAACGGCGCTGCCGCTGCTCTTCTTTGCGCGGGCGGCCGCCCGGATGGCGCTGTCCGCGCTTGGATTCGTCCAATACATCGGCCCGACGATCATGTTGCTTCTGAGCGTATTCGTATTCAAGGAATCGGTCTCGCCGGTGCTCCTCGTCGGCTTCGCGCTCATCTGGACATCGCTCGTCGTATACGCCGCGTCATCGGTTCGCGCCACTAGACTCGCGAAAGCGAACTGACGGCAAAAGAGCTCGCGCACCGCCATAACGGCCATTTTCGTCCCATGGGGCGAAGATGGCCGTTTTCCGATTAAGCTGCAGCCGCCATCCGCCGCCGAAAATCGCACCTGCCCCTATGCTATCCCATCATCGCCTGCTCCCGATACTTCGACGGGGACACCCCCGCCCAAGCCTTGAACAGCTTGCTGAAGTACTTCACGTCCTGATAACCGACCCGCACGGAGATGTCCTGCAGCTTCGCCGACGGGTCGGCGAGCATCTCGCTCGCCTTCTCCATGCGCTGCCGGGTGACGTAATCGAGCACGGTCTCGCCGGTCTGCAGCTTAAAATATTCGCAGAAGTAGGTCGGGTTCATGTAGACGTGATCGGCGATCCGCTTGATGGAGAGATCGCCGCCCAGATGGTCCCGGATCCAGGACTTCGCCTGCTCCACGGGCTTGCGGTTGCCCTCGCTGCGAGCCTCCCTGATGGCTCCCATAATCCCGTTCATCCGTCTGGCCAGCTCGCCGCGAAGCTCCGAGAGCCGGGTCACGTGGTCCAGCGAACGGATCGCTTCCTCGACGGAGTCGGAAGCTCCTTCCGCTCCGCCCCCTTCCAGCGCGACCGAATGAATCTGGATAAGCAGATTCTGCGCGGCGCCGCGGATAACGGCAGGAGAGCCTGACCTCTCGAGCTCCGCGAAGTATTGCCGCAGCAGCGATTCCGCTTCTTCCGCGTTGGCATGCGCGACCGCTTGCCGGAGCCGCTGCGCCAGTTGAGCCAGCTCGACCTCGGCCCTCGACAGGGAAGCGCTGCCGTCCGCCTCCTCCGAAGCTGCCCGGTCAGCCTGCCGGAACACGCGGTTGCCCCCTTCCACCAGCCGGTAATGCATCAGCGACAACGCTTCCCGCCGGGCTCCCGGCAGAAGATACAGGTCCTCGATCGGTTCCGCGATCGACACCGAGATCGTAAAGGGCATGTAAGTCTGAATCGAGCCCCTTACCTGCTCGGACAGCGCAAGCCCTTCCCGCTCGAGCTCGGCCTCGCCGTCCCCGCAGCCGACCAAAATCCAGAAGTCCGTGTTGCCGCCCCGCCAGCTCCAGCCTTGAAGCCCGGTCTGGCGCTCGTAGTTCGCGACGACCTCCGCGATGATATTCTCGAGCGCGAAGGTGTACGCCTCCCAATCCTTGGTCGTGTACCCTCTCGACTTCACCGGCAGCGAATCCAAGCTGGCGTAGAGGAGCAAGTATCGGCCGCGCGGGAAATCCTCGACCCAGTAGCCTAACCGTTCGATATCGATGCCCGCCGAAGTAATGTAGCTCAGCGTCTGCGTCTGCCTGGCGGGCTTCAGCTTCTCGGCCTGGCGCTCGGTCTCCTCCCGCCTCCACGACTCGCTTCGCCCTTCCAATATCTTAGCCCGCAGCTCCGCCAGCCGTTCCCGGAACTGCTCCCGGTCCACCGGCTTGAGCAGATAATCGACGGCGCCTTCCCGAATGGCCGTCTGCAAATATTCGAAATCGTCATACCCGCTGATCAGCATAGGGTAGAATGAATAATGCCGCTTAGCTTCCTTGATCAGCGCGAGGCCGTCCATCACCGGCATCTTCACGTCCGAGATGAGCAGATCGACCGCGCCCTGCGAGCCATGGAGGTAATCGAGCGCCTCCTTGCCGTCGGAGAGCGTCGCGACAACCTCCCATTCCTCGCCGCAGGACTGAACCAGTCTCTCGATCCCCCTGCGAATGCGGGCCTCGTCGTCCACGATCACTGTCCGTATTTTCTGCATCCCCCGTCACTCCTCCCCACGCTTCTCCCCTGCGTCCATTCCGTCCGAATCCGCTGCTTCCTCCATCCCGTTCAAAGCCGGAATCCGAACGATGACCTCCGTTCCCTTCCCATAAATGCTATGCAGCTGGATGCCGTATTCCGGCCCGTGCATCAGCACGATCCGGGCGTTTACGTTGCTGAGGCCGAAGCCGGAATCCTTGTCGATATGCGTATCCGACCTCAGCGCCTCCTCCAGCTCCGCCATTCTCTCCGCCGGGATGCCCGGCCCGTTGTCGCGTATGCGATACACGACGTCCTGCTTGCCGGATCGGAAGCTCATCTCCTTGCCGATTCCGATCTGAATGTCCAGCGCCTTGCGCGTCTCCAGCCCGTGCTTGATGGCGTTCTCCACGATCGGCTGCAAAATGAACTTGGGCGAATAAAGATTCTCCCGCTCGATATCGGCCCCCAGCTGAATGTCGAACGTCAGCCGATTCTCGAAGCGGTACTTCTGGATCGTCAAATAGTCGCGGATGTGCTGCACCTCGTCGGTCAGGGGCACGGACTTCGCTTTGTTCCCGACCGAGAACCGCAGCATCCGCCCGAGCAGCGTCACCATGTCCACGACCGTCTCCGTCTCCCGCTCCTCCACCGCCATCCCGATCGTCTCCAGCGTATTGTAGATGAAGTGAGGATTGATCTGCGACTGCAGGGCGTACAGCTCCGCTTCCTTCTGCCGGATCTCGATGCGGTAGTTCGTCTGGATCAGCTCGCGCGTCGTGGTGATCATCGAGTTGAAGCTGCGGGCCAGGGAACCGACCTCGTCTCGGCTCTGGAGAGAATGGTCCACCTGGAAGTGCCCCATCTCCGCGTTCTTCATCAGGCGGCTCAGCTTCTTGAGCGGCCTCGTGATGTTCAGCGACAGAACGACCGCGAGAATCGCCGTCACCAGCACGACTCCGATGAACGCGAAGATGGTCACGTTGCGCACGAGGTCGGTTTTCTCCGTCAAGTATTTCAGAGGGATGCTATGCACGAACACCCAGCCGAGCTCGGCCGATTCCGTCACGCTCACGAGTCTCTGCGGCCCCGCGCCCGTCGTGCGGAAGCTTCCGTTGCGGATCGGGTACCGGTCGATCTCCGCGTCGAACGTTCCGATCATCTCCGGATCGGTATGGTACAGCCTCTCTCCCTTGCCGTTCATGACCCAGAGATCGGCTTTGTCGTTCTTCTCGAAGTCGTGCAGGATCCGGTCGATAAAAGTGAGCTGCACGGCAATGAACATCGTTCCGAGGATGCGCCGATTGTCCGTATCCGCGATCTGCTTCATGATGAGAATGTAGGGGACATCGTTCTGGAAGCGCAGGCCCGTCTCGCTTGGCAGAATGATTTTCGGCTTTTCGACGAGATTGGACAGCTCGTAGCGGTAGGGAGCGATCGCCTGGTCGCGGTCGAAGCCCGTATAAGCGACCTTGGAGCTTTGAAAAAAACGGTTCTTAGACAGAAGAAACACCGCAAGAACGTCCGGGTTGCTCCCCCCCAGGTACGTGCGGGACATGTAGCTGTTCAGGCTGAACAAGTCCTTGTTCCGGTCGGACACGCTCTGTTCCTCGTCCCTTCTCAGGATGGCGATCATGTCGTCCGAGTTGAACAGCAGATCCGGCAGCGACGCGAGCTCCATGAGGCGCTGCTCGATATTCGAATTCGCTTGATTGAGAAACCGAGGCATATATTCGCCGATCTGCTCTTCGATCGAACGGGTGAACTGGGTGTACGTGACGTAACCGAGCAAGGACATGGGAATGACGGTGAGCAGCAGGTAGGTCATGATCAGCTTGGAGCTCAGCCGGGTGTTGCGAAGCTTCAAGCGCTCGCGCAGCCTAGAAATCATATTGGTCCACATTATCCTTCGTAAAGTCGAGCGGCGCGCCCATGATGATCATATCCCCGTTCACCCGTATATTGCCTACCTTCTCCACCAGTTGATCGTCGTAAGGGGTCTGCCCGAGCAGCAGGTTGCGGGCCAACACGACCGTCAGATACCCTAGCTTCTTCGGGCTCCACAGCGTCGCCGTCTGCGCGTAGCCCTCATGAAGATAATCTCGCATCAGATTCGGCGTCGAGAGGCCGACCACGCTGATCCGCCCTCCCGCGTTCGCTTCCTTGACCGCTTGGGCGGCGGCGGGAGGTCCGACGGACGCGTTGCCTACGATGCCCCTCAGATTCGGATGCTTCTTCAGCAGCTCCTTCGCCGCCTCGTACGCCTTGTCGGGGGCGTCGTCGGTCGGAGCGATCTCGACGAGCTTCATGTTCGGATAATACTCCTGCTGCTGCGCCTTCATCCACTTGATCCATTCGTTCTGGTTCGCGGCGCTGAGCGAAGCGGTCATGATCGCGAACTCCCCCTTCTCCCCGATGCTCCAGGCGAGCGTGTCGATCAGGTGCCGGCCCAGCGTCTCCGGATCGACCATGTTCACGTAGAACTCCCTCGCTTCCGGCTCGGTATCCGCGTCCCACGTAATGATTTTGATCCCCATTTGCTTGGCTTCCCCCAGAACGGGCACCAACGCCTGAGGATCGTTGGCCGACACGGCGATCGCATCGACCTTCTGCTCCATCAGATCGCGAATCACTTCGATTTGATCCTTCGGTTCGGTGGAAGCCGGAACCTTGTACAGAAGCTCGACGTCGATATCCCAAGCCGCTTCCTGCGCGCCCTGCTTCACGACATCAAAATACGTGTTGCTTAACTTCGGCACGACTCCGATTCGGTAGTGGGGAGCCGGGCTGTCGGCCGCAACGCCATCCTCCGCCGAGGCGGACGGATTCTCCATCTCGTATATCACTTTATAGGAATCGGCGCCTCCTCTTCCGCAAGCGCTTACAACGGCTAGCGCAAGGCATATCAAGAAGAAGGAGAACCCTCTTAAGCTCGCAATCACTGTCCTGCACCTCCAACAGCGCAACTACTATCAAGATAGCACGAGGAACCCTTCGCCACAATAACGCAATCCTTGGATAAGGCTCCTTCCTCATTCCGCAATCGAACGACGTTCTCCGTCTACACTTCTCTTTTCTAGCAGCATATGAATATTGGAGCCTCATAAAAAAGGAGGGAAAAGAGAGATGGCTCTTCCGAATTTGACGGGAATCTACGACTGCAACGACGGCGGAACCTATTATCTTCGGCAAGTTGGGAATACGCTGTGGTGGTACGGGGAGAACGATGAGGTCACTTTCAGCAACGTATACCGCGGCGTCATCAACCAATCCGCCAATACGATTCGCGGCGTGTGGGTGGACGTTCCGAACGGCTCTACCACGAGCACCGGACGGCTTAATTTGCTCGGTTCCACCAACGGGACGATTACGCTGACGAGAACCTTCGCGACCGGAGGCTTCGGCGGTTCGTCTTGGACGCGCGTCGCCACGAGCGCCAAGAAGGTTCAGAGAAAGATCAGACAAGCTACCCTTCGCATGCGCAAAAGCAAGAAAAGCACGATTAAGAAGAGTAGCAAGATTAGGAAGGTTAGGAAGGTTAGGTAAGTTAGGAAGTAAGCTTATTTATGGACAAGCCGCCCCCTTGGGGCGGTTTGTTTATTCCCGCGAAAGACCGTGATGCCAGAATAAGAAAGAGGAGCCCTCCTTCTCGATCATGGCTTTGGATGCCTTGCTGTCAGGGGAGCTGCTCGGATCATGAAGCTACCATCATATACTGTAAATATAACTTTACTTTTTTGGATTTATTTGTATAGTAAAATGTAAATAAAACTTTACAAAGAGGACTTTACTGTGATTACAAACAGCGTTGCAAACCGTAGAAAAGAGCGCAAAGTTACGCAAATTGAATTAGCCAAAGCGCTCAAAGTAACAAGACAAACAATCATCGCGATTGAAAACAATCGGTTTAATCCTAGTCTTGAGCTTGCCTTTAAAATTTGCATATTTTTCAACTGTTCAATTGAGCAAATATTTACGTATGAGGAGGTAATATAATGAATATCACGGAGTTTTTGCTGTTTGCAACAGCCTTCTTAGTAGCTGTTATCGGAAGTCTCTTTATGAAACACAGAAACAAAAAAAAATCCGGAATGATCGAGGCTGATGAAAGAGTACTCCATCTCTTTCAATTGTATACATTACGCATTACGATGATTTTCGGTGTTGCAGGCGTGGTTGGCTTAGCGATCATCACACTTCAAAAACGTGAGACGTTAGAAGTAGATGTAATCTGGCTTTACTTGCTTATATTCATGTTAACTTTAACTGCCGGGGCGTTTCTAGCCAAAAGAAAGTAGGAAAGAAACCCTCCCTACTTTCCTTTTATTCGTTAACAAATAAGGTCCATAGCCGAAGTGCAGCCCCATGTCGCAATAATAGCATAAACCGCCACACATCCAAGGCCCGGCAATCCTCCGGCCATAGCAGCCGATGCATACAGCCGGCTATTGATCAGCACACAACAAGAAGAGCCCTCCCTCGGCGGGAGAGCTCCTCTGCTGATCCATTAGATTTATTGCAGCTTCGCTACGCTAACGGCGACCTTCTCGATCATGGCTTTGGATGCCTTGCTGTCGGGGGAACTGATCGTCACGGTTCGGTCATCCATTTGGAAGCTCAGCATCGCCGTGTCGGAAGGCGTGTACCACTTCGCCTTGACCCCGTTCGACAGCGTTACCTCTTGGCTCTCGTAGCCGGCCGAATAGTCCCGCGGGGAGACGTTCACGTTCATATGGTCGAACACGAGGTTCACCCCGTCGCCCGTGCCGACCGCCTTCTGGTAAGCGTCGCCTTGGGTCATCTTAGTCGGAGCATACGCCGTCTCGAAGCCGGCGAAGGCGGCTTTGATCGCCTTGACCTGCGCCGCGGTGTAGGAGATAGCGGACAGATCGCCGGCCGAAGGAGCGGTCGTTCCCGTTCCGATTCGAATCTGCTGCTTCGAGGCGTCATAGTCGATCGGCACGTTCACCGCGTCGGCTACCGCTCTAACCGGCAGATACGTCGTATTCTCGTAGGTAATCGGCGACAGCTTATTGCCGTTCCCGTCCTTCGCGATAAAGTGCGTGCCGTTCACCTGGATATCCAGATTGCCGTTCAAGTACGCGGTAATTTTCTGCAGGTTCGATCCGGCATACACGCCGCCTGCCCAAGCCACCGTCATTCCTAGAACCACAACGCCGAACACGGATTTTTTCATCATTGCCTTCATGTAATATGCACTCCTTTAGGATTTAAAGTCGATAATTTGCGTCACCGGCAATCCGTTCTCTCCCCCGACGGTCACCCCGAGCCGGGTTCCGGAAGGATTCCAACTGAGAGGATATTGCGGAAAATAGGACGGGCCGATCGGGGACACTTTCCCCGTGGCGGAATCGTATACGTATACTCCGTTCATGCCGCTCTTGGCCTCGGTGTAGACCGAGAAAGCGAACAGCGATCCGTCGGGAGACCAGCTGATGTCGCTCACCAAGTCGCCCTTCCCGATCAGGAAGCCTTGGGCGCTGCCGGCCGTATCGTACATCGTTAACTTTGTACCCGGAACTCCCTCCTGGTAAGCGGCGGTCACGGCAATCCGGTTGCCTGCAGGGGACAGCCGGAACGGCCCCGCTCCCTTGACGAGCGTAACGGGTTTGGCGTCTCCCGGCGCGAACGCCTTGAGGTTCTGCTTCCCGTCCAGGTAATAAATGCGGCCGTATCCCGCCTCGAACTGCTCGAACGTCTCCGCGTCCGGATCGTCGAGTTGAATAACCTTGCTTCGGCCGTTCGTCGAGACGGCATAGATCTCTCCGCGCCCGTTCATCGAGCCTGCCGCCAGCACGTACGTCTCGTTGTCGAGCCAGCCGCCCTTCTCGAGATAATTGGCGACCGGCACCTCCACGCTCTCTCCCGTGGACAGGTTCAAAACGGAGTTCGAAGCGGTGTATTTGTCTTGCCACTCCTGAACGAAAGAGAACCTGCCGTCGGGGGAAGGATACGTTCGGGTTATCGCCCCCGGCGAGGACGGTTCGGCCAGCGGCTGCAGCTCCTCCTGCTTGTCGGTTCGGAGATCGACCGTCGTGGCGAAGTATTGGTACTTCGGTTCCTCCGTCTCGGCAGCGGCCTTCTCGACCTTCGTTATGACAAGGCGCGCCTCGTCGTCCGACAGCCACTGCTCGATCGACGCGCCTTCCAGACGATGGATCCGGGCCACCGCGATATCCTCGTTCGGCTGGCGTCCTCCGTCCTTCACGACGGTCAGCGTGCGCCCTCCTTCCGTAGAGGCTCCCCCGCCCAGAAGCGGGCCGCCGCGATCGGCTTCGCAGCCGACCAGGCTTGCGGACAGCGTCGCCGCGATCCCGAGCATCGCCATCCTCCTTGCCATGCCTTTAGCCATGGAACGTTCCTCCCGTTCGTGCAGCAGGTTAGCTTTCAAGGCGCTCCGGCGGGCTCATCCGCCGATTGTTCGGCGTCCTTAGCTCCCCTGCTGAATCCTAATATAAAGGCCGGATATCTCGAATCGATATCCGGCTTGTAACGAACTTGTAAACCTTTCAGTCGGCGATTGTATCCGATTCGGGAGCGACCGGCAGCTCCAGGACGAAGAGCGACCCTCCCGGCCCGGATTCGGCCAGGCGAACGGTCCCGTTCTGCTTCTCGGCAAGGCTTCGGACAAGCGACAGGCCGAGTCCGGTGCCTCCGGTCTCGCGGGAACGGTCGTCGCTGACGGTATAGAACGGATCGAAAATCCGTTCCCGCGCTTCCTCCGGAATTCCGATGCCGGTATCGGCGACTTCGACTCGCATGACCTCCGCGCTGTCGGCGTTGCGCGTTCGGAAGTTAGCGATTCGAACCGATCCGCCCTCCTTGTTGTATTTCACCGCGTTATCGAGCAGATTAAGAAGCATGTGCATCAGATTGTCCGGATCCGCCCAGACGTCCGTCTCCTCTAGCTTGGCCTCGATGCGAACGTTCCTTGCGTCGGCTTTGATCCGAATGCGGTCGATCGCCTCGCGAATGGCCGGAGCGATCGGAACCGAACGGGCCGCCGTCTGAAAATCGTATACGTCCATCGACGACAGCTTCAGCGCCTTCTCCACCAGCCCGTAAAGGCGCTGAGCTTCCTGCCGGATCTCCACGGAGGCTTTATCGAGCAGCTTCGGATCGTCTCCGTACATGCCAAGCAGGTCGGAGTAGGCGAGGATGGCGGTGAGAGGCGTCTTCAGCTCGTGGCTGATGTTGCCGATAAACTGCTTCTGCTGCCGCTCCAGCTCCTCGAGCCTGGCGATCGCTTCGATCAGCTTCCGTTTCTCCTCCTCGAGCTCGCGTACGGACGAAGAGATGTTCTCGCTCATTTCATAGATGCCTTGAGAAAGATGCCCCAGCTCGTCCCTCCGCTTGACGGAAGGAGCGGCGAGGTATCGGCCTTGCCCGATTCGGCTCGCGTCCTCGTTCAGCTTGGCGATGACGCCGACCTGCCGCCTTACGTACAGGAAGCCGATCAGAAATCCCGCCGCCAGCACGGCGCCGCCGGTCGTCAGAAACAGGTTGCGGATGCGGGAGTAGAACGCTTGCTGCTCGGCAAGAGAACCGTGGAACTGAACGGTCCCTAGCAGCTCGTCGGCGTTATATAACGGTGCCAGATACAAGACGGCGCTTCCTTCGGTGATATAGGCGGACTGGCCGCGGGCCGTATAGGCCAAGGCGTCCTGGACGTCGATACGCGGCTGAACCGGCAGCGACGTGCCGGCGAAGCTGCCGTCTGCCCGATAGAGCGTCACCGCCATGCCGCTCATTTCGCCGAGATCGACCGCGAGCTTCTGGCCGCTCTTATCCATGAACTCGTTCGGCTCCACGCGCTCTCCGGTCAAGTAAGCCTCGCGAACGCGCAGGTTCGCCGAATCCGCCTGATGCTCGAACGTTTGCTCGAGACGGGTTCGCTGATCCTCCCGGATACCGGCGAGCACAAGCGAACTGAGCAGCACGAGGACGAACGCGAGCAGGAGGGCGAGCAGCAGCGAAATCCGCCATTTCAGCCCGAAGCGGGGCCGGCCCCTCACGACGGCTTCTCCAGCTTATACCCGACGCCGTAGACGGTCTGAATCAGGCCATGGGCATCGCCCAGCTTCTTGCGCAGCCTCTGAACGTGAATATCGACGGTGCGCGTCCCTCCGGCGAAGTCCATCTCCCACACGAGCTCGAGCAGATCCTCGCGGGTGTATACCCTCTCCGGATTGCGCGCGAACAGGACGAGCAGCTCGAATTCCTTAGGAGTGAGATCGAGCGCCCGGCCGCCGATTCGGGCAGAGTGGGCGTAAGGATCGACGACGAGGCCGCCGATCGTCAGCACTTCCCTACCGGTGGAGCTCTCCTCCGGAGCAGCCGGGGTCCGGCGCCTCGCGAGCGCCTTCACCCGGGCGATCAATTCCCGCATATCGAACGGCTTGGTCATATAATCGTCCGCGCCGAGCTCGAGCCCGAGCACTTTGTCCACGATATCGTTCTTAACCGTGAGCAGCATAACGGCGGGGCGATCCCGCTCGTCGAGCCGACGGCATACTTCGTATCCGTTTAATTTGGGCATCATGACGTCGAGGACCAGTACGTCGGGACGGAAGGAACGGACCTTCTCCAGCGCCTCTTGCCCGTCCGCTGCGGTCTCCACCTCGTAGCCTTCCCGTGCCAGCGCGTACGCGATCGCACCCGAGATGCTGGCTTCGTCGTCTACTGCCAATACTTTTATCATCTCGCCAGCCTCCTCTCCCTCTACTGTACCCATTTTCAACCAGTTCGTCGAATGGTCGGAGAAAGGAACAAAAAAAACGGCGACATAGGATTGGCTACGCCGCCGTTTGTACGATTAGCTTGCTAGAGCGAAATGTCCCGTATCTCGATATTAGAACCACCGGCTCAAATCCGGGTAGCCGCTCGTTGCCCACGCTCCGTCGACAAGCAGGCTCGCTCCGTTGACGTAGCCGGCATCGTCGCTCGCCAGGAACAAGGCCGGACCGGTCATCTCCTCCGGCTTGGCCGCGCGTTTCATCGGGATCCGCTCCAGGTAAGCCGCTTGGATGTCCGGGCTCGCCAGCAACCCGGCCGTCAGAGGCGTCTCGATCAGGCCCGGAAGGATGGCATTGACGCGAATGCCGTCTCGCGCCATCTCGAGCGCGCCGTTCTTCGTCAGCATCTCGACTCCGGCTTTGGCCGAGGAATAAGCGGCGCCGGCATACATCGGCACATGCGCGTTCAGCGATGCGACGTTCACGATGGCTCCTCCGCCTTGCTTGGCCATCTGCAGGGCTTCATGCTTCATGCTCAGGAAGACGCCCTTAAGGCAGAGATCGACCGTGAAATCCCAATCCGCTTCGGACAGATTCTTGATGATTCCCGCCTTCGAAGCGCCGGCCACGTTAAAGGCGATATGGAGCCCGCCGAACTTTCGAACCGTCGCGTCCACCAGCTCCGCGATCTGATCCTCTTGCGTAACGTTCGTTTGAACGCCAAGAAAGCGATCGCCCAGCTCCGATTGCATCGCGTTCAAGCGCTCTTGGTTCAGGTCGGCGCCGACGACCGAAGCTCCCTCCTGCAGAAGACGATTCGCGATGGCGTAGCCGACGCCGGAAGCGGCGCCGGTTACGATAGCGACTTTGTCTTTAAAGCGATTGCTGAACATGGTAAGTCTCCTTTCGGATACCAGAATGATAATGCTTACACAGTCAAGTTTACTACCGCTTTTCGTTCATGTATATTTAAATAAATTTAGTTTTTATTAAATAAAATTAAAATAAAACTTTGGTGATACTAGTGAATCTTGAGCAAATGGAATACTGCCTAGAGGTCGCGAAGACCCATTCCATCACGGTAGCCTCTACGAACCTAAGGGTGACTCCGTCCACGATCAGCCAGGCCATCAGCCGCCTCGAGGAAGAACTGAACCTGAAGCTGTTCGAACGCACCCGCAAAGGGGCCATCCCGCTGAGCGAAGCCGCCCCCATCCTCGATCGGTTTCAAGAGGTGCTCGACAAGGTCCGGCAGATCAAGGAGAGCACGGACGTCATCGGCGAAGGAGAACTCAAGCTGTCGGTCATTCCCGGCGGCGTCCCGTCTATCGTTCAAACCATCTCCAGCATGAAAAAAAGCCATCCCGCCATTAAATTCGAGCTGTCGGAGAAGGCTTCGTGGAAGATCATCCAAGAGATTCGCGACAAGCAAGCCGATATCGGACTGATCGCCATCTACGAGGAAGACGTCCGGAAGCTGCTTAAGGGCTTGTCGTTTCAAGCGATAGACCAGGGGAAACTGTTCGCCTGCGTGAGCAAAAGAAACGCTTTGGCCAAGAAGCGAACGGTAACCCTGAAGGATCTGCAAGAAGAAACGTTCGTGCTGTTCAACGATGAATTCGTGGATCCTTTGATGGAGGAGATCTCCCGGCTGTACGGCGATGCGAACGTTCTGCTGAGAACCAACAATTCCGAAGTGATCGGCGCCGCGCTGCTTCAATTGGATGCCGTCACCATCGGGCACGAATACAGCTTCGCCAACGGTTCGAAGGCTCTCGACCTGGAAGTGGCCAAGCTCGAGCTTGACCTTCCGCAACGCAACATCCTGATCGGTTGGGTCATGGAGCAAGCGAAGCTCGCCAGCCCTCTCGTCAAGAGATTCATGGAGCGGTACAGCTACGAAAACAGTCCGAGATAATTCCGGAAATCGTTCCCCACTTCTAACGGAACTGTCAGCCTCTATTTGTGGCTCAAATATCGCTTTTCATTTATAACGGAAGCAGGAGACCTTATTTGGGACAGATCTGCCCATTTTTATGATCCTACCCAAAATAGAGGCGCTCATTTCCGTTAGATTTCAAACCCGAGCTTTTAAAGACAAATAAGGGCTCTCATTTCCGTTAAAGTCAGGCAGTCTTATAGCGATATGAGCGATCCCGTCCAACAAAATAGCGTCAGGGAGACTCTCCCTGGCGCCGCCCGCATGCTAGTTCGAAAGCTTCCGCAAGGAATCCCGCAACAGCAGGTTCCCGTTGATCAAAGTCTTCTCGAAAGGCCGGTCCGGATCCTCCAGCCTGGTCAAGAGCATCTCGACCGCTCTTTTCCCCATTCTGGCATTCGGAACTTGAATCGTGCTGAGCGTCGGAAGCCGCGGATCCGTCACCTCGTCGGTATGGTCGAAGCCGGTGACCGACACCGTCTGAGGCACCTGAACTCCGTTGTCGGCGAGCGACCTCATGACAAGGTAGGCGAAGAAGTCGTTTCCGCAGACGAATGCCGACGGCAGCTTATTCTTCTCGATCAGCATCGGAATTTCCTTGTCAACGATAAGATAGGCGTCCTCTTCTACCTGCAGGAGGGGATCGTCCGAGGAAGGAATCGGCAGCTCCGCTTCTTCGAGCGCGTTCCGGAACCCGAGCCAGCGATCGTGGAAGCTGCGGGAATACTTCGGGCTGCCGACGAAGCGGATGCTGCGGTGGCCGGACCCGATCACTGCGGAGGCCATCCTGTACATGCAATCGTAGTTGTTCATGAACACCGTATCGGAAGGGATAAGCGGATCTTCATGATCGACCAGCACGAAGGGAAGGCCGAGGTGCCGAATCTCCAACAATAAGGGAGTGGCGATATAGCCGATTCCGATCACTCCGAGCACTCCGTCCGGGTTGATGCTCTTGAGGGAGCGTTCCGAGAAGCTCTCCGTCACCATCATGACCCCGAGCTCCCGTTCCGCCAACGCGGCCGATACTCCGTCGATGATTTTCCCCCAGAACAACGACTCCCTGCTCTGAAAGCGCACGTTCGGCATCACGATGATGACGGTGCTTTTATTCGTTCCCTGAATCCGGCCGCGGCGATCCGTTCCGGAGGAGGACGCCCGGGCCGCGATTAGCTTGGCTTTCCAATAGTAGCCGAGCTCGTTGGCCGCTTGCACGATTCTCGCTCTCGTCTCCTCGGCAACTCCGGGCTTGCCCGACAGCGCCTGCGAGACGGCGAATTTGGAGACGCCGACCTGGTCGGCGATCTGCTGCATGGTTACTTTTTTCAATCGGGACTCACTCCGTTTAGGTCTGCTGCCCTAATCATACCAGATGTTGCGGGATCGCACATGAGGATAGCGCTTACATGTTGATGCTTTTGAATTCTTTGGCGCTGCAGCCGGTATATTCCTTGAACTTCTTGTAGAACCAGTCCAACTGTCGGTAGCCGACCTCGTGCGCGATCTCGTAGATTCGCTTATCCGTGCCGATCAACAGCTCCTTCGCCTTCTCCATGCGCACCTGAACAAGATAGTCGTTAAACGAGATTGCCTCGTAGCTCTTGAACAGGCGTCCCAGATAAGCGGGGTTCACGAACAGCTGCTTGGCGATCGACTTCAGGCATACGCCGTCTCCGTAATTCTGCTGCAGGATCGCTTTGGCCTCCTCGACGAACGGATGCGTGCTCTGCTCCTCGCTCGGAGGAGCGGCTTCGACGGCCGCAAGCGCCGCGGCCAATGCCTTGTTCAAGTCGAGAAACGTATGCATCATCTCTCCGATCCCGATTCTCGCTTGAACCTTCGCGTACTTCGCCAGGCAGGAGCCCAAAAACTTCTGAAGCCGCTCCATCGCTTCGTCGGTCAGCTCGTTCTTGGTTCCGTACAAAACGAGGCCGATCGTGGACTTGTCGATGAGGAACACCGTTCCCGCCCTGCCCATGAGATCCTCGATGATGTTGATGACCGCAAACTGCTCCAGCTCGGCATGGACCGCGCTTCCGCCGGAATCCTCGATAAGCCGGACGACCATGGTCCGCTGGACCCGGCGTACGTTCTCCGTCCTGAATTCGGCGGAATCGAGCGGCTCGGATGTCGTGGATCGATACAGCTCAGCCTCAATGGTAAGCGCATTCATTCCCATCATCGAAAAACCTCCATTTCCCTTGGTATCCTAATTTTACATCAATTTATCATAAAAACAATATAAATTATGCTAACTATTCAAATAAATTTTTCTCCTTGTAAAACGATTTCTTTCTATTAAATCCGCACGTAAAGCCTAATATCGCTAGAATAATAGAGATACAATGTCGAATTATGTCATTTTGTTATCCTAACAAAATTTTTAACCAGTCTCCTTTTCCCATCCAAACCAAGCTCGAATCCAGCCCGAATAGCCCGCGAAGGAGCGCTCTCCCGAACGCCGATTACGCGAGAAGCGAATGCTTTTCTCTCGATCTCGGCGCCCCTCGACTTCCCCCATCGCGGGCTGATGCGATCTGGCCGTTAGCGTTTCTTGCGAGAGCTTGCGTAATAGGCGGCCCATGATGCCAGCATGACCGCGGCCGCCGTCACGGACAGAACGGCGTAAAGCCAATCGTGATGCGACCGGCTTGAGGCCTTCTCCGGCGGGACATCCGAAGATGGAGACGGCTCCGATGCCGGAGAAGACTCCGAGGACGGAGCGGACTCGGAAGGTTGATTTTCCGCCGGCGGCGTTTCTCCTTCCGGCTGCTGTCCCGCTCCCGCTGCCGCCTCCCGATCCGGATCGGACCCGGAGTCCCCCGTGACCGAATCGCCGGACTTATTCAAGGAATATTCCACTGCGGCCCCGCTCCAGAAATGAACCTTGAGCCTGATATCCCCGTCCTTCGCTTCCTTGAAGAATTCCGGAGTGAGCCTAAGCTCGCCCTTCTCGTAATCCGGCACGAATGCAAGATTGTATTCCTGGTACGGCGTCCATTCGGCCGGTCCGGCATTGCCGCCGTCCGCGTAAACGGCTTCCAGCGCTTTGACCCGATCCCCGTTGAATTCGGCCGGGATGGCGAACGCGGCGACATTGCCTGTCGCGCCTCTTAATCGCGGCGTATCATACAGAATAACGCGAATGGCCCAATCCGCTCCCGAACTGAACTTGGCGGTCAGGACGGCGTTCTCCCCGTACTGCCCGGTAAGAAGCGATTCCAGCAAGGCCGACTTCAACGTCAGCTCATCTTCGCTAACCGAGTAATCGGCGCCCGCAGCGAGCTCCCTTTCCCCCGCGTATAGGCTGGCGAACGAATTGCCGTTCAAGTCGAGCGCGAGAACGGAATCCCGGACGGGCTCCCCCTTCCGAATAAAGTACGTGTCGCTCTCCGCCGTCGACGAACGCCCCGTCCAGCCGGCCGACATGACGGCGTACAAAGAAGGATCGTTCCACCTGAGCCCCCTCCGGTCGAAGTGCTGACCGTTGTCCCACAGCATCGTGGTCATCTTTTTCTCGCGAGTGTAATAACCTACGTATTCAAAGTATTTCATGATCTCCCCATGCTCTATGGTGCCGTAAGACTTGTCGAACCCTAGCAAGCCGTATTCGCCCACGAGAACCGGGATCCCCTTGACGACGAACTCGTCGTACGCCAGATCGAAAAAAGACTCCAGCTGCGCTCTCGCCTCGTCGTCGAAAGTCGTCGCGCCCGCCACGTTTACGCTGAACGGATAAAAACCGTAGAAGTGAATCGTCGCCATCAGGCGGTCGTCCTTCAGCTTCTCGATCGTCTTGGCGAGCTCCGCGATGCGGGTCGGGGTCGAGCTCGCCGTCAAAGTCGACAGCACCAGAGGACGCTTGGCGTTGTTGCCGCCGGATTCCCGGACGATCCGGTGAAAGGCGACATTCAGCTCCTCCAGCATGGCGAAGTATTCGGGAGCGTCCTTGTTCCAATCGTCCGAGAACCGCGGCTCGTTGACGCTTTCGAACAGCAGCCGGTCGGGCTCGTTCTTGAACTCCTCCGCGATCTGCCTCCAGATCGCCTCGAACTTGGCGAGAACGGCCTCGCGCTCGGTCCCCATCTTGCCGATCCAATGCGAGTCGTGATGCATGTTCAGAACGACGTGCAAGCCGGTATCCAGCGCCATATCGACCACCTCGCGAACCCGGCTCATGTAATCCGCGTCGATGGCATGCTCCGGCCCTTCCCCAAGATGTCCGTCCCAGGTGACCGGAATCCGGATGCTCTTAAAGCCTTCGGCGGCCAATCGTTCGATCAGCTCCTTGGACGTAACCGGGTTGCCCCACGCGGTCTCGCTCGGAGCGTCGAAGGTGTTGCCCAGGTTCCAGCCGGGCTGCATGCTTTCGGCCGCTTTCTGCATCGCGCTTATCCCCTTTCCTTC
>Ga0065721_10005231_pt1 | contig 25351 bp, 18 predicted proteins | sample Mesricmetagenome_FD_59108 | JGI IMG/M metagenome (GOLD analysis project Ga0065721, IMG submission 59108) | Mesophilic microbial community from rice straw/compost enrichment Sample: eDNA_1 v2 (version 2) | ecosystem: Engineered > Solid waste > Grass > Composting > Bioreactor | place: USA: Davis... | reverse complement strand
GGCCGGGTGAGGGGCAAACCGCGAGCGCCACAATTCCCGCCACGCGCGAAGCTCAGCTCATGGAACTCACGCAAATCCACGAGTTCCTCATCAAACCACGATTGCGCGCCACTCCCGGCGTGGCCGAGGTCAACACCAGCGGCGGTTACGAGAAACAATTTGTCGTTCAACCCGACCCGCAAAAACTCCGTAGTGTCGGCCTGACGTTTAGCGAAGTCGCTGCAGTCATCGCGGAGAATCTCGAGAACGCCGGCGGCAGCGTGATTCAAGTCGGCGGCGAATCGGTGGCCATTCGCACCGCGGGCCGTGTGCAGACCATTGAAGAAATTGCCAATCTCCCGCTCAAGTTCGGTTCGGGCGTCGCACCCATTCTCGTGCGTGATGTCGCGAAAGTCGAAATCGGCAGCGGCGTCCGCACCGGCACCGCCACCTATAACGGCGAAGAAGCCGTGCTCGGCACCGCTCTCATGCTCGCGGGCGAAAACAGTCGCATCGTCGCCCGCGCCGTCGCGGAACGTCTCAAGGAAATTCAAACCAAACTGCCGCCCGGCGTGGTCATCATCCCGGTCTATGATCGCACCGAACTCGTGGACGCCACGATTTGGACCGTGGAAAAAAATCTCTTTGAAGGCGCGGTGCTCGTGGTGGTGATTTTGTTTCTACTGCTCGGCAATTGGCGCGCGGCACTCATCGTCGCGTTGGCCATTCCGCTGTCTATGCTCTTCGCGGTCACCGGCATGGTGCAAAGTCGCGTCAGCGGAAATCTGATGAGTCTGGGCGCAATTGATTTCGGCCTCATCGTGGACGGTTCGGTCGTGATGGTGGAAAACATCATCCGCCATCTCACGGACCGCCAACGCGCGCTGGGTCGCCGGCTCACGCTTTCCGAACGCACGACCGAAGTCCTCTCGAGCGCCAAGGAAGTGGTGAACCCAATGTTCTTCGGCGTGCTCATCATCACGGTCGTCTATGTGCCGATCCTCGCACTGAGTGGCATCGAAGGGAAAATGTTTCGACCGATGGCGATCACCGTGATTTTCGCGCTGGTGGGTTCATTGGTCATCGCGCTGACGCTCATGCCGGCACTGTGCGTCACGTGGTTGGGGCGCAAAGAGAGTGCGCGGCCTGAAAAAACTTCTGCATCGGCCGCAACTCACAGTGCGGAAGATGACACCTGGTTCATGCGCGCCGCGAAAGCCGTTTATCGTCCCGTGCTCAGGTTCGCCCTGCGGTTTCGGTTGATTGTGCTCGGAATCGCTGTGGGTTTATTCGCGCTGGCCATTGTGACTTATCAACGGCTCGGCGCGGAATTTGTCCCGCAACTCGACGAAGGTTCATTCGCGACGCATTTCATTCGCGTCACGAGCATCGGCATTGACGAAAGCATCGCGATGCAGAAACGCGGCGAGAAGCTCCTGCTCGAGAAATTTCCCGAAGTCCGTTACACGTTCTCCCGCCTCGGCACCGCGGAAATCGCCACTGATCCGATGGGCGTAAACGTCGCCGACACCTACATGATGCTCAAACCGCGCCGCGAATGGCGCAAAGTGAACGGACACACCATCACCAAGGACGAGTTGGCCAACTTGATGACCATTGAACTTGGCAAGCACGTCCCCGGCGAAGCGCACCTGTTCAGCCAGCCCATCGAAATGCGCTTCAACGAAATCCTCGAAGGCACGCGCGCCGATCTCGCGGTGAAAATCATCGGCGAGGATTTCGCCGTGATGCAGGAGTTGGGCATGAAGGCGAAGGCGATTCTCGAGAAAGTTCCCGGTGCAGCGGATGTGCAATTCGACGCGCTCGGCAAAACGCCCTTGCTCGAAATCATTCCGCGCCGCGACGTGATGAGCCGTTACAATTTGCACGCCGCCGAAATCAACGCCGTCGTGCAACACGCCTTGGCTGGCGAAACCCTCGGCACGATCATCGAAGGCAATCGCCGTTCCCCCGTCACTGTGCGCCTCGCCGAAAGCGAGCGCCATCGTCTGGACGAATTGAAGCGCCTCCCCGTGCGCGTGGGCGAGGGCGGTTTGTTGCCGTTGGAAAGCGTGGCGGAATTGCGCATGGGCGAAACCGTCGCCGCCATCACCCGAGAATACGGCCAACGTCGCGCTGCCGTCCTTGTAAATCTGCGCGGCCGCGACATCGAGAGCTTTGTACGCGAGGCGCAACAGCAGCTCGACGCCGGTTTGGAACTTCCACCCGGTTATGCCCTCGAATTTGGCGGCCAGTTCAAAAACCTCATCGCCGCCAAGCAGCGTCTCACGGTCGTCGTGCCCGTGGCGCTGGCGCTGATTCTCACGTTGATCTGGTTTACGTTCCGTAGCATGCGCCAAACGTTGCTCATCAGTCTCTGCGTGCCGTTGGCCGTGACCGGCGGCGTGTTCGCGCTCTATTTGCGCGACCTGCCCTTCAGCATCAGTGCGGCGGTGGGGTTCATCGCGTTGAGCGGCATCGCGGTGCTGAACGGATTGATGATCGTCACGTTCTTCAATCAATTGCGCGAACGCGGCGCGGATTTGCGCACCGCCGTCTGGGACGGTTCACTGCTGCGCCTGCGTCCCAAATTGATGACGGCGCTCGTCGCCTCGCTCGGGTTTGTTCCGATGGCGCTCGCCACCGGCGCCGGCGCGGAAGTGCAACGCCCGCTCGCTACCGTCGTGATCGGCGGCATCATTTCCTCCACTTTCCTGACGCTCGTTCTGCTTCCAACGCTTTACGAGTGGATCGAATCCAAACGCGCCCCGGTTAAAACCGAAGGCTCCGAACCATCATGAAAAATCAAATCGCCCTTGCCATGAACGCACTCAAATTACTGACCCTCGCCTGTCTGATCAGCATTGGAACGCTCACCCTCCACGCCGATCAGAAACAACTCGCCGGACCGAAAGGCGGACGCTTGCTCGCCAAAACCAATCCGCACGCGGAATTCCTTGTCGCGAACGACCGCACTATCTCCATTAACTTTTACTCCGAAGATCTCAAACCAATTGCGGCCACGACCCAAGAAGTCACCGTCATCGCCGACACCAAAGACGGAAAGAAAACGATTGAGTTCGAGAAAAAGGGCGACGCGCTCGTGAGCAAAACCAAACTGCCCGACGGCGAAGGTTACAATCTCATCGTGCAACTCAAGCAAAGTCCCGACGCGAAACCAACGAACTTCCGATTCAAGTTCCAGACCTACAAATGCGGCGAGTGCCAGCGTTCTGAGTACGCGTGCATTTGTGGGCACTGAATCTAAAGTCGTCGGGGCGATTCTTACGAGAAAAGTCAGCGCTGCATCCGCGCTGCTGATCCCTGCGCGCCGTGTTTGCTGGCGATGACGGGTAGCTTGGCAGAGATGACGCGACTCGGCTGCTTTTGACAGGTCGGACAGATGCCGAAGAATTGCAACTCGTGATAAAGCTGCGCGTAACCGTGCGCCGCGGCGACGTCGTGCTCCATGTGTTCACAATGAGATTCCGCCGGCAGCTCCGTAATCGCGCCGCACTGCCGACAAATCAAGAAGTGATTGTTCTCGCCGGGAATGTTCAACACGAAGAAGCTCACCTTGTCCGGCAACCCGACCTGGCGCAGCACCTCCACCTCGCGCAACAGCATCAGCGTCCGATACGCCGTGGTCGCGTTACACACGTCCCGCATTTCTTCCGCCTGCATCAACGTGCTCAAACTCACCGGCACGCGCTGCGTCGCCAGATACGCGAGAATTTTTTCCCGCACCGGCGTAAGGCGCATCTGCAATCGCCGACAGGCCGCCAGCGCCCAGGCCAATCGTTGGGCGGCATCTTTCATGGATAATTCAGCCGCGCGCGGAATTGGAAAAGCCGATTCGCCTCCGCCGCAGCGGGAAGAAAATCGCGCACGGTCACAGTTTCCGTTTCGCCGTGATCCACCGTGCTGACGACATTCGTCAGCGTCGTCCATTCGCCCGCGAGCAACGCATCGCGCACCGACGGCAGATAATCAATATCCGTCGCGACTTTGACTCGCGTGAACGTCAATGCGCCGTAAGTTTCGTCCGCATCCATTACGAAGGAAAACGTCGGCAATCCTGCAGTTGAATTTTGATGCGGATTGAGTCCCAAGGCGTATTCGAGCGCGTTTGGAATGCCGTCGCCATCCGGATCAACAGCTGGACCATTCGTGCTGCTGGCGGTGGCGGGCGGCCAGTTCGTCGCAATCCAATTTTCCCACGGGCGCAACGGCAGAATCTGAAACGACCACGCGACATCGCGTCCCAAGGTGTTGGTCGTCTGACCGAGGAACGTTCCGTTCGCGCGAAACGTCACGCGATAAAGCCCATTCGTGCTGAAAGCCCAATTGTTGTGTTCGTGACTGCCGACAAAGACATTCGCTTGATTGTGCTGGGGCGAAACGACGCCATTGGTCGCGATCATTTTCACCGTCGGGGGTTGACCCGCGCCGCTGACCGACCAAACGAAAAAATTGCCCGGTCCTTCCACGGAAACGAGTTCGAGTGCCATGGGATTCTCAAACACGCCGCCCGGAATATCCTCCGCGGAGATGCCGAGGAACGGCAGCGAGACGTTCTGTTGCTGCGGCAGAATCCAGATCGGCGCGCCCGCCGGACCGAGGAACGCGAAGTTGGGATTGGCGGGAATCGCCAGTTGCGCGTTGGGATTCGCCACGATGTACGCCTGCGTGTTGGTGACGCGCTGCCCAGGATCGTAACCGAGAATTATGTTCAGCCGATTGCTGTCCGTTGACGCGGAATCATACTGCAACCGAAAGTCCATGTGCTGATTGGTGAGATACAGCGGTTGCGCCTCGGCAAAAAAGCCACACACCGCAATCAGGACCAGATGGAGAATTTTTTTCATCGTCAGATAAAGCGCGGTCGCCGGAAAGAACGACGGCGACCGCGCCAGTTGGTCCGGTCACTTCTTTTTACGCCGGCTCGCCCACCAACCCATCATGCCTCCCAGCCCCAACAGCGCTCCCATCGTCGGCTCGGGCACGGCTTCGACGCGGAACAAATAGGAAACATCGCCGCTGCTCGTAAAACCATGAAGCGCACTCTCGCCAAATGCTTCCAACGTGATCGTGTAATCGCCCGGCGCGCTGAACGCCCAATTGAAGTGCGCGTGTCCGCCGGTGGAAAGCGTCAGCACATCCGCGCCGGAAAATCCGTCCGCGGAATTCCAGCGCAACAACGGATCACCAAACGAATCCGTATCGTACAACGCAAAATTTCCGGGGCCGCTGACCGCCTTCAACGCGAGCGAAAGGCTGTTTCCCGTGAAGGTGCCGGGGTCAATTTCCTCCGTGCCGATTCCGAGGAACAACAAGTCCTCATCTTCGGTCGCGGGCAAAATCCACGTGCTGCTGCCCGGCGCGCCGAGAAAACTCCACTGCGCTCCGGCGGGCACGGTGGTGTGCGCCTGATGCCGCACCATCAAGCGGGCATCCGTGGCCGGAAAATATTCCACGTCACTTTCGCCATCGTGAACGTGCAGTTCCCATTCGTTGGCATCGACGTCATAAGCGAGGCCGACATCGGCGTGGCCGGTGTAAAGCGGCGTTTGCGCCTGAACCGTCAGGCCCGTGGTCAACAGCGCCGCCAGCCCGAGCTGACAGATGCGACCGGTGATCTGAGTATTTTGATTTTTCATGTCTCGTTTGTAACTACTGGGTTTCTGTGTGCCTCACGGCTCGCACCGTGAAATTGGTTTTTGCAGTTGGAAGTTGAATCACGCGCCGGGATCACTCGTATTCCCCTCATCCGGCCTATCGGCCACCCTCTCCCCTTCCGAAGGGGAGAGGGATGGGGTGAGGGGCATTTGCGCCCGACAATTGCGCCTGCCGCTATTTGCTTTCATTGCGGCGGCTTGGCGAAGTTGTCGCCGGCTTCAATCCGTTGTTTGAGCTTCTCGGCCTTGACTGCCGCGACATGCCAGTCGGCGAACAGATAGTTCGCGGCTTGGCCGTGTCGGTTCGGCTGAATGTCCTCAGTGACGCTGTTCCAACCATTCAGCCAGTTCCGCGAATGCGAATGGTCCTGCCCGGTGCCAGTGCCCGCCCGATCCGAAATTTCGAAAACGAGGAAAGTATCCGCAGGCCGTTTGATCGAACTGAGTTTGTTCCAGATTGGTTCGGAAGGTATCGGACTGCCGAAGGGATCCAGCGCCGGCACGGATGTGTATTCGTTCAACAAATAACTCGTGCCGCGATCATTCAGCCGCTGGTCGCCTTTGGCATCGCCGGGACAAATGCGAATCTTGTCCACGTTCCCGACGTAACTGGCGAGGCTGAAGATCCAACTATTGCTCAAGCTGAAATGCGCCGTGCCGGGCAGATAACCGTTTTCATCCTCGGCATACATGCTCATCCCGAGACCGATCTGGCGAAGATTCGAGACGCACGAGATGCTTTTAGCTTTGCCCTTCGCCCGGGCCAGCGCCGGCAACAACAACGCGGCGAGCATCGCAATGATGGCCACCACGACTAACAATTCAATCAACGTGAACGCGCCAGGGCGGTTCAACAACCGTTTCAATTTCATAATGGAATGCTGCTTTTCTCCACGCGAGGTGGCGCCGGATGACAGCGGACCGGAATTATTTTGAATGGAACACCCAGATTGCCACGGCTGAACACACTTCAGGCGTCAGACGGCAACCAAGGCCCGGGAATCAGGAGCAGAGCGCGGGCGGACCGCAACTGGGAGGAAGTCGGAAAGGAACGGCCGGAACAAAATCTGATTCAGCGAGAAGAACCGCGATCAAACTCTCGCGCGCCGGCTCGGCGGACACCGAAACGACAGGCATTTCCACCTGACCGCTTTGGAGCATGGTGACCGCGCACTGATGCTGCGGCTCGCAGGCGTCCGCGTGGAACGCCCGATGCAGTGTCTCACTAATGGTCAGGACAAAGACACTGAGGAACAAAGAAAGGAGCGCTCCGGCCAACATTCGATGCCGGTCTGCCGCGAATTTCCGCATGGATCGCAAGCAATTCATTTACGCGAGGCTAATTCAGCAGAAAGCGTGCGCAGCGGCAACGGTCATTTTTGCAAGTGGCTTGCAGGGCTCGGATTCCTTAAAACTAAAAAGGCCGCCGGTTAAGGCGGCCTTGAAAAAAAATTCTGCCCTTACGGCAAATCGGTGCTGCCCATGAGATAACGATCACACTCGCGTGCCGCGCCGCGACCTTCGTTGAACGCCCAAACGACGAGACTTTGACCGCGCCGACAATCGCCACACGCAAACACCTTCGGATTGTTCGTCGCGTATTTCTCGAACTCCGCCTTCGCATTCGAACGCGCATCGCGTTCGATGTTCAGTGCGTCGAGTAACGGCTGTTCCGGTCCAAGGAAACCCATCGCCAGCAACACGAGTTGCGCCGGCAAAACTTTTTCCGTGCCGGGAATATGCTTCGGAATGAACTGCCCTTTTTCGTTGCGCGTCCATTCCACTTGAACGGTGTGAACCGCTTTCACCTGTCCGTTCGCATCGCCTTCGAACTTCGTGGCTGTGGTCAGATAAACGCGCGGATCAGCGCCGAACTTCGCAGCGGCCTCTTCCTGGCCGTAGTCCATCTTGTAAACCTTCGGCCATTCGGGCCATGGATTATCTTTGGCGCGTTCGAGCGGCGGCTTCGGCAGAATTTCCACCTGCACGAGCGACTTACAACCATGTCGCACCGCCGTACCCACGCAGTCCGTTCCGGTATCACCACCACCGATGACGACCACGTCTTTGCCCGCAGCATCGATGAAGTTGCCGTTCTTGTGATTGTCGAGAACGGCTTTGGTGTTCGCGGTGAGAAATTCCATCGCGAAATGAATGCCCTTAAGCTGACGACCTTCAATCGGCAGATCGCGCGGCTTCGTTGCGCCGGTGGCGAGAACTACCGCGTCAAAATCCGCGAGTAATTTTTCCGCCGGCAGATCTTTTCCGACCTCGGTGTTGCAGACGAATTTCACACCTTCTTTTTCGAGCAGATTCAAGCGACGCAACACCACTTCCTTCTTGTCGAGCTTCATGTTGGGAATGCCATACATGAGCAAACCGCCCGGACGATCCGCGCGTTCGAACACCGTGACTTCGTGCCCTGCCTTGTTCAATTGCGCTGCGGCACTGAGTCCTGCCGGACCGGAGCCAACGACCGCGACCTTTTTGCCGGTGCGCTTCTTCGGCGGTTCAGGCACGACCCAACCGTTTTCCCAACCCCGATCAATGATGCTGACTTCGATGTTTTTGATCGTGACCGGCGGATTGTTGATTCCCAATACACACGAACCTTCGCACGGCGCCGGACAAACGCGGCCGGTGAACTCCGGAAAGTTGTTCGTCTTGTGCAACCGCTCCAGTGCTTCTTTCCACAGACCGCGATACACCAGATCGTTCCACTCAGGAATCAGATTGTGAATCGGACAACCGCTCGCCATGCCGCTCACCAGCTGGCCGGTATGACAGAACGGAATGCCGCAATCCATGCACCGTGCGCCCTGTTTCTTCAGGTCGGCTTCGGGCATGTGGAGATGAAACTCCTTCCAATCGGCTACCCGCTGAATCGGGTCGCGATCCTGCGGCAACTCTCGTTTAAATTCCAAAAATCCTGTTGGCTTACCCATCTTGTTTTTTCAGTTCTGAATCAGATCGTCGTTTATTTTCGGCGTCATTCCGCGCCACTCTCAGTGCCCGCCTTTCACGTTGGCTTCAAACGCCGCCATGATCGCTTCGTCACCACTCAATCCCTTCTCGTGCGCTTTCTTGAGTTCCTTCAAGACGCACGCGTAATCCTGCGGCAACACTTTCACAAACTTCGGCACATAGTTTTTCCAATCACTCAGCACCTGTGCCGCGCGCGCGCTCTGCGTGTAGGTCTGATGGCGTTGAATCAGCTTCCACACTTCCTCGATTTCATCCGCGTCCGTCAATTTCTCCAACCCGACCATCTCCATGTTGCAGCGCGATGCGAAATCGCCTTTCTCGTCGAGGATGTAAGCAATCCCTCCGCTCATGCCGGCGGCGAAGTTCCGACCGGTCGGTCCGAGGATGATAACTTTGCCGCCCGTCATGTATTCGCAACCATGATCGCCCACGGCTTCCACGACGACATTCACGCCGGAATTGCGCACGCAGAACCGTTCGCCCGCCATGCCGCGGATGAACGCTTCGCCGCTCGTCGCGCCGTAAAACGCCACGTTGCCGACGATCATGTTTTCTTCGGCTTTGAACGTCGAATTTTTCGGCGGATACACGATGAGTTTCGCGCCACTCAGGCCTTTGCCGAAGTAATCGTTGGCATCGCCTTCCAGCTCGAGCGTCATGCCGCGCGGACAGAACGCCCCAAAGCTCTGTCCAGCGCTGCCGTTGAACTTCAAGTGCACCGTGTCTTCCGGCAATCCGTTCGCGCCGTATTTCTTCGTGATTTCGCTGCCGGTAATCGCGCCAACCACGCGGTTCACGTTGATGATCGGCAATTCCGCCTTCACCTTCTCGCCGCGTTCAATCGCCGGCTTGCAGATGTCGAGCAGTTTGGTGATGTCGAGCGACTTCTCCAAACCATGATCCTGATCCATCTGCCGATAGCGACCGACTTCCGGTCCGGCATCCGGCCGATGCAAAATCGGCGTGAGGTCGAGACCTTTGGCTTTCCAATGATCAATGGCTTTCCACGGAATCAATTTATCCGTGCGGCCCACCATTTCGTTCAGGGTGCGGAAACCGAGTTTCGCCATGATCTCGCGGAGTTCCATCGCAATGAAGCGCATGAAATTCACGACGTGATCCGGGTTACCCGTGAAGCGATCGCGCAATCGCGGGTCTTGTGTCGCCACGCCCACCGGGCAGGTGTTCAGGTGACACACGCGCATGATGATGCAACCCAGCACCACGAGCGGCGCGGTCGCAAAACCGAATTCCTCCGCGCCAAGCAACGCCGCAATCGCTACGTCGCGACCGGTCTTCAATTGACCGTCGGTTTCGACGTAAATCCGGCTGCGCAGATTGTTCATCACGAGCGTCTGATGCGTCTCAGCCAAACCGAGTTCCCAGGGTCCGCCCGCGTGTTTGATGGACGAGAGCGGCGACGCGCCCGTGCCACCGTCGTGACCGGAAATCAACACCACGTCCGCGTGCGCTTTCGCCACGCCGGCCGCGATCGTTCCGACCCCGACCTCGCTCACCAGCTTCACGCTGACGCGCGCATGGCGATTCGCGTTCTTCAGGTCATGAATCAACTCCGCGAGGTCTTCGATGGAGTAAATGTCATGATGCGGTGGCGGCGAAATCAGACCGACGCCCGCGGTCGTGCCGCGCGTCTTGGCGACCCACGGATACACTTTCTTGCCGGGCAACTCACCGCCTTCGCCGGGTTTCGCACCCTGCGCCATCTTGATCTGAAGTTCCTTCGCGTTGACGAGATAATGACTTGTCACGCCGAAGCGACCGCTCGCGACCTGCTTAATCGCGGAGTTCTTCGAATCACCCTTCTCGTTCGTCCAGGTGAAACGCTCCGGATCTTCACCGCCTTCGCCGGTATTGCTACGACCGCCGAGCCGGTTCATCGCGATGGCCAACGCTTCGTGCGCTTCCTTCGAGATCGAGCCGTAACTCATCGCGCCCGTCTTGAAGCGCTTCACGATTTCTTCAACCGGTTCGACTTCTTCCAATGGAATCGGGTTTTCCGCAAATTTGAAATCCAACAAGCCGCGCAACGTGCACAAGGTTTTCGCGCGATCGTTCAACAGGTCCGCGTATTCGCGATAAATCTTTTCGCTGTTGAGGCGACACGCGAGTTGCAGCTTGTGAATCGTCTGCGGATTGAACAGATGCTGTTCCCCGCCGTCGCGCCATTGATATTGGCCACCCGGATCGAGTTCCTGATTGACCGGCACAGGCGGGAACGCCCGGCGATGCCGCGCCAACGCTTCTTCAGCAATCACGTCCAACCCCACGCCCTGAATGCGTGATGCCGTGCCGGTGAAATATTTATTCACCACGTCGCTGTTGATGCCGACGGCTTCGAAGATTTGCGCCCCGCGATAACTTTGAATCGTCGAAATACCCATCTTCGCCATCGTCTTGACGACGCCTTTGATGGCCGCCTTGATGAACTTGTCCACCGCCTTCTGGTGCGTGGTGTTCTCCAGCAGATTTTCGGCAATGAGATCATCAATCGTATCGTACGCGAGATACGGATTGATCGCGCTCGCGCCGTAGCTGATGAGCAACGCAAAGTGATGCACCTCGCGCGGTTCGCCGGATTCCAACACGATGCCGCATTTGGACCGCGTGCCCATGCGAATCAGGTGATGATGCAAACCCGACACCGCGAGCAACGCCGGAATCGGCGCCTGCTCCGGCGAAATGCCGCGATCCGACAAAATAATAATCGTCGCCCCCGCACTGATCGCCTTGTCCGCTTCCGCGAAAACTTTTTCCAGCGCCGGTTCGAGACCTTTCGCGCCGTCGCGCACGTTGAACAGAATCGGAATAGTTGCCGCCTGGAAACCTTTCCGATTCACGTGCCGCAATTTCGCCAACTCCTCATCCTTCAACAGCGGATGTTCGAGCTTGATGAGCGCACAGCTTTCAGGTGTCGGATTCAATAATCCGCCCCGCGCGCCAACCATCGTTTCGGTCGAGGTGACGATTTCTTCGCGAATCGGATCAATCGGCGGATTCGTCACCTGCGCGAACAGTTGCTTGAAATAGTTGTAGAGCAACTGCGGCTTCTGTGAGAGCACCGCCAACGGCGTGTCCGTGCCCATGGAGCCGAGTGGCTGTTGTCCGTCTCGCGCCATCGGACCGACGATGAAACGCAAATCTTCAAACGTGTAACCGAAGCATTGCTGCCGTTGGAGAATCTTCCGATGTTCCGGCTCTGTGCCTTTTTCCGGATCAGGCAGGTCCTTCAACAGAACGTGATGCTCATCGAGCCACTTCTGATACGGATGGGCGGTAGCGTATTTATTTTTGAGTTCTTCATCCGCAACGATGCGACCTTCGACCGTGTCCACCAGGAACATGCGGCCCGGTTGCAACCGGCCTTTGACCGCCACGCGTTCCGGCTCAATCGGCAACACACCGGCTTCCGACGCCATGATCACCAGATCATCCTTCGTCACGTAATACCGCGACGGGCGCAAGCCGTTACGATCGAGACACGCACCAATCCGGATACCATCGGTAAACGCCACCGACGCCGGACCGTCCCACGGCTCCATCAGGCAGGAATGATATTCGTAAAACGCGCGCCGCGCCGGGTCCATGCTCTCGTGATTTTCCCACGGCTCGGGAATCATCATCATCATCACGTGCGGCAACTCGCGTCCGGACAACGTGAGCAACTCGACGCAGTTATCGAACATCGCCGAGTCACTGCCGTCCGTGTTGATCACCGGAATGAGCTTCTTGATGTCGCTGCCGAATACGTCCGAAACGAAGTTCGCTTGTCCGGCGTTCATCCAGTTCACATTGCCGCGCAGCGTGTTGATTTCACCGTTGTGCGCGATGAACCGATAGGGATGCGAACGGTCCCAGCTCGGGAACGTGTTCGTTGAAAACCGCGAGTGCACCAACGCCAACGCGGTGGTCATCTTTTCATTCCGCAGGTCGGGGTAATACTTCGCCACCTGCTCCGGCATCAACATGCCTTTGTACACCGCCGTGCGCGCTGACAGGCTGGAAACATAGAACCATTTTCCGCCCACCATGAACGGGCTGTAGCGAATCCGTTGCTCCGCCACTTTGCGAATCACGTAAAGCTTCCGCTCGAACGCGAGGTCGTCCGTGAGCGCCGGATTGCGCCCGATGAACACCTGCATCATGAACGGCTCGGATTTCTTCGCCGTTTCGCCCAGCGAAGAATTGTCGGTCGGAATATCGCGCCAACCGAGAATGGTCTGGCCTTCGTCCGCGACAATTTTTGCAAAGGCCTGCTTCACGCTTTCGCGCTCGGTCTTGTCCGGCGGCATGAACATCATGCCGAGACCGTACTGCCCTTGCGCCGGCAACTGGAAACCGAGATTCGCCGTCACTTCCGCGAGGAAGTCGTGCGGCATCTGCATCAAAATACCGGCGCCGTCACCGGTATTCGGTTCGCACCCACACGCCCCGCGATGATCGAGGTTAACCAGAATTTGCAGTGCGTCGGAAACGATTGAATGGGATTTGTGGCCCTTGATGTTGACGATAAAGCCGACGCCACAGGCGTCATGCTCAAATGCCGGGTCATACAAACCCTGTTTCGACGGCGGCCCCAGCCGGACGGATTGCTTCTGATTCTGGTCAATTTGACTATTGTTCATCGGTTCGTTCATTCGCGCTGAACTCGTGGTTCAGCAAAATCCATCTAGTTTTTACCGGAACGACGGAACCGCGCAATAATTCATTTAGTAAAACTGTTAGAAACCTGACTCATTAAAGCTCCGCAAATCCCCGGACGGACTAATCATCGTTCCTTCCCCTTTTCTTTTCCGGCCCAAACCCGGGAAAATCACCCGACACCCCGCACCTCCCACCAATATTTTCGCACTGGGAAAACTCTTAACGACTGATGGAACGCTGAAGAAGACGCCGCGCGCCAATTTCTCCTCTGGAGCAGCCGACGTAAGTCGGCTCTAACACCCGCCACTGAAAAGAACGAGCGAACTCACGTCCGCTGCTACAGCATAACGAACTCACAGATGCTGCACCGTCAGCTTCACGCCTTTCAATCGCTCCAGCGCCTCCGCCACACAGTGCCGGTGACACTCGCCAGCCTCCGCTTCGTAGCATGTCAACGCCACGCGCTCCCCTGCTTTCACCCAGCCGCGAATTTTTTCCAAAACCGCACCTTGCTTCGGCAAATCATGACGTTCGTAATGCGCAAACAATCCATCGTATTCCGCCCGCGTTTTCAAACCGCGCCGCTCGTCTGCATCAATGCCCAACTCCGGCAGATGTTCGTAGCGAATGCCGACGTCCTCGCACGCGCTGCTGAGTGTGCTCCTGGAAAAACCAAACTTCCGGCTGAATGGATTTCGCCGGACATCACAGAGTAAGGTGACAGAATTCTGAATCAGCAAATTAAGATACGCCTCCAGACTGCGCCCCTCGTAACCGATCGTCAGCAGCCCCGGCTTGGATTCCGTCGAACGCACTTCCGTCACGAATTTGCGGGATTTCGAATCCGGCAACACGCGATTCAAATTCTCACTGCGCGTGGCGTAATAAGGAAACCGACGAAACTGCTCGGCAAGCAATACATCGCCGCGCAACGTCCGATAGCGCCGACCAAACTCATCCACGAAGAGCGATTGCACCGCCTTCTGTCGCGCAGCTTTGCGACCCGATTCCGTCAGCGCCCAACGCTCCTCATCCTGCGCCAACAAACCCGCCTCCATCAGTCGCCGCTTGTCTGCGTCCACCGTGAAAGAAAACGCGCCGAACCGATGCGGCACGAATTCATAGCTCGGCTCTTTCTCACATTCCTGCGTGTAGAGAAACAGAAGCGCCTGGAAATCCGGATTACCGACCGGCGCATTCAAAGCGTCCAACAAGGTCAACAGCAGACGTTGTCGTGTGAAAAGCGTCACCGACGATTAAGCTAACTCGCAAACCGCAAAAGGCAAAGGCCGCCCATCGGATGGAGAGGGCGAATTTTTGTCGGACGATTACCCAGGGTAGTTCGTTCCTCACAACCCTGGGCTGATTTCCATAGCGCCTTCAGCGCAGTTGAATTCGCGCCGGCTGTGGGCGAAAGCCTATCAGGAAAACCCAAAGTTTGAATCGACTTTGCGACGCTACCTTTTTAGCCTGTCGCACAGCTTGAAACTCCTGCTCTTACTTGCCGCCGGGTTGTTCTCTGCCATCGTCACCTATGTCGGGAACCGATTTGCGCTACAACCGTGGCGTAGAGCTCGCGACCAACATTGGGCGGAACGAGCGCGCCTGTACTTTCCCGCCCGTAATGCCGCCGCCAACAAACTCTGGCTGATTCCCGTCAACGTTTGCCTCGGCATGGCATTACTTTGGCCGGACGACGCACCTCATTGGTCGCTGATTGCTCTGATTTCCGCCACTTGCACCTTATTGGCGACAGTGCCAATGGATCATGAAGTTTTTCCGCGCATCCCTTGGCCCAATCTGTGGCGACAAGCGGGGCGGAATTGGATCATTCGTTTCGCGCGGTGGAGTATTCTTCTCATCGCCATCGCCCTCATGCCTGCCGAATTCAACCTCACCTGCCTTGGTATCACTATTGTCTTCCTCGCATTATTGCTCTGGCATGAACAGGGCGGCGGATTATATCTGGCCAGGAAACTCGGAACGCTGGCCGAACCTACCGAACGATTGCGTCGCGTCGTCAATGAAACCGCCACGCGGATGACTGTTCCGGTTCGGGAAGTCTGGCTGCTGCGCACCATCTCAGCCCAGGCGTTTGCCGTTCCTTCACGCCGCTGCCTCCTGTTCAGTGAACGGCTGTTGGAAATTCTATCCGATACCGAACTCGCCGCCGTGTGCGCCCACGAACTGGCGCATCTCACCGAGACGCGCAGAGACTATCTTCTGCGCTACCTCCAATATCTGTTTTTTCTGCCGTGGATTTTTATCACTCCAACAGTCAACACGTTCGGCCTCTGGGGACTTTTGGGATTAGTCGGCATCACCATCAGCGTGCCCTGCCTGTACCAGAAAATTTCCCATCGACTGGAGGTTCGCGCCGACGGTATCGCACATAACAAGGAAACGAATCCCGGCGTTTATGCTCAGGCCCTGACCAAGCTCTATGAAGATAATCTGCTGCCTGTAGTGAATCCGAAAAAGCACATGACCCACCCACACCTTTACGACCGCTTGATTGCTGCGGGAGTCATGCCGGATTTTCCGCGTCCTGTACCGGCTAAAATGCTCACCTGGGAAGGCCAATTCCTGTCGTCGCTGATGGGCGTGCTGCTCTTGCTCCTCCTGATTCGAGACATCGGATGAAGGTTATTGGGGTGCTGGCGCGGCGAGGAATGTCAGTCGGCCAATGCGCGATAAAACGGTTGCGCTTTGGCAAACAAAGCCGCGGTCTGATCGGAATCAGTTTCTTCGACCACGCCCAATTCAAATTCAATTCCTTTCGGCGGAGAAAGATGCAGCGCGAGATTTAAATCGTGAAGTATTACTTCGTCCGTCGGCGACATCAGAAATACGAGTTGATATTTCTTTGGCGCGGTGGAAGTCGAAGCATCGTCCGGAAGCAGAAAAACCCACGCCGCCCGAAACGCCCGATGTTTCCGGATGAACTCAAACGCCCGTTGCACGAGGTCGGTCGGATAATCCGCCGGATTCAATGTCAGCAAGGCGGTGCTTTTAGTTTTGGTCGGTTGAGCACGTTGAAAAATGCTGCCGTCCGCAAGGTCGCAGAGCAATTCCGGCGGAAGCGTCAGTTCGCCGGTAGCGCAACCGCGATTGAGCACCGCCGGGAATCCGCATTTACCGATGATTTCCAACACCTGCACTGCGGGCATGGTACCGCAAAGAAACTGATTGAGTTGATACGGCCCACTGCGCAGACATTCTTCCAGCCGCGCGTCAGAAGAAAAAATGGGAACGACTTCCTGGCCGTCCGGCCCGGTTTGCACGCAGAATGGAAAAGGCGAACCGTTCTGAAGACTCATCCGCCCGTCGCCATCGGCCATTTCCGGATGGTACGGCAGGAGGAAGCAGAGTTCGCCTTTGATTAATTCCCGATACAACTCCGGCGCGCCAGCCAGACTACGGCGCACGGACATGAGAGCCCGATCCAGTGCGTTCATTGGTATGCTCAGTGAAGTTTCCGCCGCGATGATTCTCCAGCGAGAGCAGATTAGTCAACGATGCAATGTCGGGAGACGAAGGATGAATGACGACGGTAGCCATGTCGCGGATCAGAAATTCTCTCTCCTCTCTTTTATTCGAAGTGGCGACGCGATCCGGGAAACAATTTTTCGATGGCGCATTAAACTGGAGCTGCTAAAACCAATTCAATCAGTCCCGTGAATTCCGCCAATCAATCCTACGAGGCGTATGCGTTCAATTCCGAGTTCGGCAACGAAGTTGTCGCCGGACTGATCACGGTGGATTCCCGCGGGCTGCATTTCACGAGTGAAGCCGTGCAACTCAGTGTGCCTGCGATGCAATTGCAGGTGCGCTTTGGAACGGGAACGGATGAGCGAATTTATTTTCAGGATTCCACCGCGCCGGATTGGGAAATTTACACGGACGATTTTTCCATTCTCAATCACCCCCGTCTGCCACAAGGAAACGAACTTCGCGCGAGTTTATCCAATAACGCCACGAAACAGGAGGTGAAACGGCGGTTGCGACTGATCGGTTACGTCTTCGCGGTCATCGCCTTGATTACGTGGTTGGTCAATCTGAGCGTCGGCCTGATGGTGGATGCGTTGGTGGCGCGCATTCCGCCGACGTTCGAACAGGAACTCGGGAAGAGCGCGCTGGAAGAAATGGAAACGATCATGACGCTGGTGACGGACTCCAATCGCATCGCGCATCTGGAACGGGTGGTCGCGCCGTTGACAAAAGCATTCGCAACCAGCACGAATGGACTGCAATTTTTCATCGCCGAGGAATCCGATCCCAACGCCTTCGCGTTGCCGGGCGGATATGTGATTGTAACGACAGGCATGCTGAAACTGGTGGCGCGACCGGAGGAATTGCTCGGCGTCATCGCGCATGAACTCGCGCATGTGCAACGGAAACACGGGATTCGCACGGTGATTTCACAGGCCGGACCGTTTCTGATTTTTGGTGTCATGCTCGGCAGTCACGGCGGCGTGGTCGGGTTGTTGGGGAATGCAGCGGATCTCGTGGTTCGCTCAGGTTTCTCGCAGAAGTATGAAACCGAAGCAGACGAGCTGGGCTGGGAATTACTCGTGAAAGCGAAGGTTGATCCGCGTGGGATGATTGACGTTTTTCGCAAACTGGAAGCGTACGAAAAACAGCAGAGAGACCTCTTCGATCTGCCGGAGGCGTTTCACAGTCATCCGGCGGTGGAAAAGCGCATTAAGCGACTCGAAAAGAAATGGCAGAAACTCTCGTTGAAACCCGAATTCCAAAATCTCTCGGAATTGACTCCCGCACTCCGCGCCGCAAGCGCTCCCTGAAATTTTGCGGTGTTGCAATTTTGCCTGTCGCGACTTCGCCAGTGTTTATTCCTGGATGAAGTAACTGAGGTTCTCCAGTTCGATGGCGAGGTTGACGTTGTTGACCATGACTTCTTCCGGCACGTGCAGAACGATCGGCGAGAAATTCAGGATGCCCACGATGCCACACTCGACGAGATCGTTCGCCACTTCCTGCGCGGCTTCCGCAGGCACGGTGAGGATGGCCATTTTTACGCCGTTCTCCTGCACGAAGGCCGGCAACCGCTCCATGCCATATATCGGATGCGTGATTTCTTTGTCGCGGCGGCGATTCGGCTCCGCATCGAATGCGGCGAGAATTTCGAAGCCTTCCTGTTCGAAGCCGCGATATTGCAGCAACGCCATACCGAGATTACCAACGCCGACGAGGATGACCGGTTGTAATCGCGACGTGCCTAATTCATCCGCAATGGAACGCGACAGTTCTGCGACGTCGTAACCCAAACCGCGCGTGCCGAACGTGCCGAAGTACGCGAGGTCTTTGCGTAATTGCGTCGGCTTCACGCCTGCGACTTTCGCCAACGCCTCGCTGGAGACGGTCTGGATTTTCTTTTCGCGCAAGCGCGCCAGACAACGCAAATACGTCGAGAGACGGTAAACCGTCTTACGCGGAATTTCTGGGCGGCGATTGTTCTTCTTCAACGCGCGCAAAATAAACAGAGCCCGGAACGGAAAGCAACCCGGCGCAAACGAAGGTTTATCCGCTTTCTTGCGGAGACGCCGAACAGCAGCAGGCAAAAACTCTGCACGTGACTCGCCGCGGTGTTTGTGATTCTCTCGCAGCAGTTCATGAAACGCCCTCTGCTCCCGGTGGCGTCGTGTTACGTGGGTGGACTTTTGCTTGGCGAAGCAGTCCGGTTACCACTGCTTTTTCTGTTCTCGGCTTCGTTCCTGGCGCTCCTCATTTCACTGTGCTCGTCGCGGGCGCGACAAATTTTAATCTGGCCGCTGTTGGTTCTGATTGGCTGGACCAACATCACGCAACGGACTGCCGTTCTTTCACCCAATGATTTGCGACTGCTCATCGGCCAAGAGCCAATCATCGCCACGGTGCGCGGCACACTCGCGGAAACCCCTCAGGTGCGCATTAACGAACGCGTCGGCGAACCGGCCATCCGCTCGCTCGCGACGTTGCTGGTCACGGCGATTCGCACCAATGAACAATGGCAACCGGCGACCGGCCGCGTGATGGTTTCCAGTCGCGACGAAGTCCCGTCCGAATTTTTCGCGGGTCGCGCCGTGGAAATCTCCGGCGTGCTCACCCCGCCACCCGGACCGATTGCGCCCGGACTGTTTGACTATCGAACCTATCTCGCGCGACAGAGAATTCATTACCAACTGAAAGTGGATTCGCCGCGCGATTGGCAGACGATTGACGGCGAGCAATCTCCTCCGTTTGCGGATCGCTTTGTCGCGTGGGCGCAACGAACGTTAGCGCGTGGTCTGCCGGAACAGGATGAACCGCTGCGTTTGCTCTGGGCGATGACGCTCGGCTGGAAAACCGCGCTTACCGGCGAAGTGAGCGCGCCATTTATGAAGTCCGGCACGATGCATGTATTCGCGATTTCAGGACTGCACATCGCGTTGATTGCCGGAATTCTTATCGCGTTGCTGCGGGTGTTGCGCGTACCGCGTTCGTGGTGCGGGCTCGTCGTGATTCCGTTGCTTTGGTTCTACACCGGTGCGACCGGTTGGCAACCCTCCGCCATCCGTTCCACCATCATGATGACCATCGTCGTCGGCGGCTGGTCGTTACGTCGCCCGAGCAATCTGCTGAATTCTCTCGCCGCCGCGGCATTCATCATTCTGCTGTGGCAACCGGAGCAATTGTTTCAAGCGAGTTTTCAGCTCTCGTTCTTCGTCGTACTGAGCATCGCTTTATTTCTGCCGCCATTGGAACGACTGCGGGATCGTTGGCTTGCCATCGATCCCCTGCTCGCTCCGGAATTGATCCCCCGCTGGCAACAGCTCCTCCGCGCGGCGGCGCGCTGGAGTCTGACGATGTTTGTAACCTCGCTCGCTGCATGGCTCGGGTCGCTGCCAATCACCGCGTATTACTTTCATATTTTCAATCCCATCGCGCTGCTGGCCAACATCGTCATCGTACCGCTCAGCGGCCTGGCGCTGGCAAGTTCACTGGGCAGCTTGATCTGCGGCGATTGGCTGCCGTGGATCGGCGAACTTTTCAATCACAGCGCGTGGTTTTTCATGAAGCTGATGGTGGAGGCGAGCCATCGCGCAACAGAACTTCCCGGCGCGTATCTTTTCGTTCCGACGCCGAGCGCATTCACGTTCATCCTCTACTACGGTTTGCTGATTGGTTTTATGAGCGGCTGGTTGTGGCGACGCGAACAACGTCCGCGCACTGTGGTAGCGCTCCTGTTGATTGCTGCGTTCTACGGCAGCCAATGGTTTTTCACCCGCAAGCACGTTGAATTGACCATCCTCCCGCTCGAAGGCGGACATGCTGAATATTTCGATGCGACGGGAAAATCTCAGGATTGGTTGATGGACTGCGGCAACACCAACGCGTACGCGTTCGTGATGCAACCGTTCCTCCGCGCTCATGGCGTGAATCATCTTCCGCGCCTCTTGCTCACGCATGGCGACCTGCGACACATCGGCGCGACGGAATTGCTCGCGCAGGAATTTGGAACGCGCGAAGCATTCGCCAGTTCATTTCGCTTTCGCTCGCGAGCGTATCGCCAGGTAATCGAAGGTTTCCAACACGAACCACGCCGCCTCAATACAGTCCACTTCGGAGATAACATTCCGCCGTGGCAGATTCTGCATCCCGCCGTTGATGATAAATTCGCGCAAGCTGACGACGCAGTGATCGTACGGCGTGCAGAACTTCATGGCGTGAAAATTCTGCTGCTCTCGGATTTAGGACGCGCCGGCCAGAATGTTCTCCTCGATCGCGCAACGAACCGACTGCGCGCGGACATTGTTGTTTCTGGTTTACCGACGCAAAGTGAAGCGTTGTGCGATGCGCTGCTCGATGCCACCCATCCGCGCGTCATCATCGTCGCTGATTCCGAAATGCCGGCCACCGCCCGAGCGAGCCGGCACCTGCAAGAACGCCTCGCTCGCCGCCAGGTCCTCGTCCTTTTCACGCGAGAAGTCGGTGCCGTCACGATTTCATTCCGGCCAGACGAATGCGAATTACGCACCGCTAACGGACAATCGTTTCAACTCAGCAAACTTCCGGCGATGGCCATTCCGAATCTTTACACGGATGCCAACATTGATTTCGAACGATAAACACCCGCGTTCATCATTCGGAACGAACCTCCTGTTCTTTCAAGTCCAACTCGTAGCGGTATTGATCGAAGTAAATATTGTTCGTGCCCCATTCCAATTCGCCGCGTTGGAAGTCCACCGGATCGGAGCGAAAGGAATTTTTCGCCGGCGAGAGTTCCTGATTGTGATCGCTGTTCGCGGCCAGGCGATACGCGTCCAATCCGCCAAAATAAAAATCGCGCACTTCCTTTTTTTGTTCAGCGTTCAGCGTCGGCGAGTATTGAGCGGCCCAGATACCCATGTAGGGATCAACCGGCATCCAGCCGTACGGCGCGAGATAGATTTCGCACCAGTCATGAATCGTTTTGCCGCCCGGATGAAAATGCCAGCCCGATTGCCAGCGTGCGGGAATATCATTGAGCCGACACAGCGCGATGAACAGCAACGCTTCCTGCCCGCAATCGCCATAACCTTTGTTCAGGCAATAATCACTGATATTGCGAATCGTTCCGTATTCCAACGCGTAGCTGTATTTGATGTTCGTCGCAATCCACTCGTAACAACGCTTCGCGATAATCGCAGAATTCGTTTCGTTGCCGACAATCTTCGCGGACAACTCGCGCAATTTCGGAGTGAACACCACATGCGGCGCTTCACTTAGAAACGGTCGCAACGCCGGATCGTTGCGATCCGCGCGGCGAACTTTCGCTGGATCAACATCAAAAAAAATCCCGTGCGTCGTGTATTCATACGCAATCTGAAATTTCGTCACGTCGTTCGCTCGCGCTGGTTGTTCCAGATACACCGAGCGGATGGAACTGTCGCCCGCCGCCAGATGTTTCATCGGCGCCGACGAACTCTCGAGTTCGAACCCGGTTTGAAATGGAAATTCGCGCGGCACCGGCAGCCACGCCCGAATCGTTTCTCCGGCGGGCACGACATTTGATTTCACCGTCACAGTCATGACGGCGTGATAGCGCTTCGGCGTAACGTAAGGCCGACCCGATTCACGCGCCGCCTGTTTGATAGCGCGGGCCGTTTCCCAGACGGTGCGATCAAACTTCGCGGTGTCTTTCGGCGGAAGCCGGCGCGGGTTTAATTCGGGATAACGGAAGAACAGATTGCTGACGCTTGAGCCCATGAAACGTTCTTCGCCGTCAATCTCCCGCCGATCAAATCTGCCTTCAGCAATCCATTGCTCGAATTCAGCTCGCGTCAAAGCGCGAACCGATTCCTGCAAACGCGCGAACAAACTTTCACGCGTAAATGGATAATCTTTCCGAATCCGCTCCAACCGATCCAATTCGAAACGGAGATTCTGTCGGATTGCTTCGGATTGATTTGACCGGGCCAACTCGTCCTGAATGACCTGAGCGGCTTCGCGGAATTTCCCTTCCAGCTCCAGTTTTTCCCACCGATGGATTTCCGCGCCGTCAGCGAGGCCAATCGAAACAGCAGCTAAAAAGAGAATCAGGAAGCAATCGCGAAGTTTCACGCCGCGATAGTGCCCCGCTCACTCCCGTCTGGCAACGGACGAACCGACCGCAACGTTCACACAAAGATGCGTGACGACTCTCTTAAATTAACGCGCAGCCCTCCTACGCGAATGATGCAACGAAGTCCGTCGGCAGGTTATTTCGCCGCCGCCTTACGACCAGCCATCAGAAAGTCCATGTAACCGATGAGCCGTTCTTTCATCTCATTACGTGGCACGATGGCGTCAATGAGACCGTGATCGAGGAGAAACTCCGCGGTTTGGAATCCGGGCGGCAGTTCGGCCTGCGTCGTGTCTTTGATAACGCGCGGCCCGGCGAATCCAATCAACGCTTTCGGCTCCGCCAGAATCAAATCACCTACGCTCGCATAACTCGCCATAACGCCGGCGTAATCAGGATTCGTCAGCACGCTGATGTAGGGCAATTTCGCTTTGGCGTGATAACCCAACGCGGCGCAGGTCTTGGCCATTTGCATGAGGCTGAACATGCCCTCATACATTCGCGCGCCGCCGCTGGTGGAAATGATGATGACGGGAATTTCTTTTTCCGTCCCCGCTTCAATCAGACGCGTCAGTTTTTCGCCGACGACCGATCCCATTGACCCGCCGAGAAAGCTGAAGTCCATCACGCCAAGCGCAACGCGATGCGAGCCAATCATGCCAATGCCCGTGATGACGGCGTCTTTAAGATTCGTTTTTTTCCAGTTGGCTGCGAGCTTGTCTTTGTAGGATGCCGCACCGGTGAATCCCAGCACGTCCACGCTGATCATGTTCGCATCCATCTCTTCAAACGTGCAGGTCTCGACCAGTGAATGAATGCGTTCACGTGCCCCGATGGGAAAGTGATGCTGGCACTTCATGCACACTTTCAGATTCTCATCGAGTTCCTTGTCGAACAGCATCGTTTCGCACTCGGGACATTTCGTCCACAGACCGGCCGGAATATCGCGCTTCTTGGTTTTCGTTCCGCCGAGCTTCAATTTCTTCTTAACAAACGCCGTCGCCCCGGCGTCATTGGACGGCGGAGTGAGCGCGGGTTCGACCGGAGTCACTCCGGGAGTCTGTTTGGTGAACGAAGTAGTGGACATGAGCGGAACGTAAATGGGTTTGGCGATCAGTTTTTGCGATGAAAGATTCATGCAAATCACGACTCTATCAGGCAACCGGCATACATCATTAATGCCATAATAGTATTCAGAGTCCTCGCGCGACTGTCCAGACGCAAACTTCCGCCGCGCCAAGCCGGCGCAACACTCGCGCACACGCATTCGTCGTCGCTCCGGTCGTTAAAACGTCATCCACCAGAATGATGCGCGCGCCGGACAGCTTTTCACGCGACGCCGGAACGAACGCGCGACGCACATTCTCGGCGCGTTGCGATTTTGTCAGCAACGTCTGCGTGCGGGTCGGCACAGCGCGCTTCACGAGATCAGTGCGCACCGGCAAATTCAGCGCTCGCGCCAGACCGCGCGCAATGCGCTCGGCCTGATTGAATTCACGCTCACGTTGTTTCGTGGCATGCAACGGCACGGGAACGATGAAATCCCATTCCGTTTCGCGCAACACCGGCAACGCCGCGCGACACAACAAATCCACAAGGAACGGTTCGAACCACAGCGCCCGTTGATATTTGAACCGATGAATAACTTCCAACGTCACGCCTTTTGCCGCCACGGCTGAACGCGCGGTGGAAAAATAAAGTTTCACGTCGCGACAGTTGGAACATTCGAACGGCGTCGTGATATCGCCTTCGTACGGCAAACCGCAACGCTCACAGAACGGCGGTCGGATGAAGCGCACTCCCGTCCAGCATTTCGCGCAGACGAATCCCTCATCAGGATTAGCTCGCTCGGCTTCGCACAACTGACAGAACCGCGGATACAGCCACGCCAATCCGGCTTCGAAATAATTGGCCAGCGACGCAGCGCGCATGACGAGACGGTAAAAAGCACAATCCGTGAAGCCAAGTTGAAAGCAGACATCGCCATCTCGGCCAGAACTGAACTCGCGTTAGCACATCGAAGGACTGCTACCACCAGACGAATTTGAAGACAATTGCAACCACCCGGGGCATGGAATGAATCCTGGGCACCCCGTTAATCCTGTCTCATTGAATTTGCAATGCCCGAGGCAAGAGGAGCGTTCTCCTTCGCCCCAATTCAGTGTCAATTGTGAGGACTGACCCCTTTATGAGGCGAGCCAGATTCCTTACACCGCTTGTGCGGGACAGCTGGCGGGCTTCGCATTCGCCAGTTGCTTGATGAGTCGGCGGCAGAACCAAAGCGGGATAATTCCAAAAACTCCAAACGAGCAATCAATCAACCGCCAAACGAAAGGGGTCGGAAAGGGGTCGGTTCTCGGAAAGGGGTCGGAAAGGGGTCGGTTCTTGGTATTGTCAACTCCGCGTTTCATTTTCGCAACAACCCTTTGCGCCATCGATACAGCCGGTTGTTCACATAACCCGC
>Ga0065721_10004532_pt1 | contig 25351 bp, 23 predicted proteins | sample Mesricmetagenome_FD_59108 | JGI IMG/M metagenome (GOLD analysis project Ga0065721, IMG submission 59108) | Mesophilic microbial community from rice straw/compost enrichment Sample: eDNA_1 v2 (version 2) | ecosystem: Engineered > Solid waste > Grass > Composting > Bioreactor | place: USA: Davis... | reverse complement strand
CGGGCACGGCCGGCGGGGCCGGCTCCACCGGCGGTGGCGGCGGACGCTTGCCTGCCAACGGCGCGTTGGGGTCCCAGCGCTTGTTACGCTCAGCCTCGGCCGCCTCCTGCTCGGCCGTGCGCTGCGGCACCTTGTCCACGAAGGGCACGGGCACCTTGGTCACGTACAGCGCCACGCCTAACGCCAACCCCAGGCCGACCAGCAGCCCGATCACGATTCCCAGGCCGAAGCCGCCCTTCTGGTATTTCATGGCTGCACGCTGGCTGCGGGAGCGGTTTCTTCGCCGCGCTGCATCGATTCCGGCGCCGACACGCCCAGCAGCGCCAGCGCATTGCGCAGCACCTGGCGCGTGGCCGACAGCAGCGCCATGCGCGCCGCGGCCAGCGCCGCGTCATCCACCAGGAAGCGCTCGGCGGCGTAGTAGCTGTGGAAGGCGGCGGCGACGTCGCGCAGGTAGAAAGCGATGTCGTGCGGCGCCAGGTCGGCCGCGGCACGTTCGAGCACCTGGGGGAACTCGGCCAGCTTCATCATCAGCGCCAGCTCGGTGGGCGCGGCCAGCAGCGACAGGTCGGCGTCGGCCGGCACCTCGCGCCCGAACTGCGCCAGCACCGAGCAGATGCGCGCATGCGCGTACTGCACGTAGAAGACCGGGTTCTCGTCGCTGTGCTTGAGCGCGAGGTCCACGTCGAACACGAACTCGGTGTCGGCCTTGCGGCTGATGAGGAAGAAGCGCACCGCGTCGCGGCTGGTCCAGTCGATGAGGTCGCGCAGCGTCACGTAGCTGCCGGCGCGCTTGGAGATCTTGACCTCCTGGCCGCCCTTCATGACCGTGACCATCTTGTGCAGCACGTAGTCCGGGTAGCCCTGCGGGATGCCCACGCCCGCGGCCTGCAGCCCGGCGCGCACGCGCGCGATGGTGCCGTGGTGGTCGCTGCCCTGGATGTTCACGACCTTGGTGAAGCCGCGCTCCCACTTGTTGATGTGATAGGCGACGTCGGGCACGAAGTAGGTGAAAGTGCCGTCGGACTTGCGCATCACGCGGTCCTTGTCGTCACCGTAGTCGGTGGAGCGCAGCCACAGCGCGCCGCCTTCCTCGAAGGTCTTGCCGGCGTCGATGAGCTTCTGCACCGTGGTCTGCACGCGACCGTCGCTGTAGAGGCTGGACTCCAGGAAGTAGTTGTCGAAGCGCACGCCGAAGGCCTGCAAGTCCAAATCCTGCTCGTGACGCAGGTAGGCCACGGCGAACTGGCGGATGCCGTCGAGGTCTTCGAACTGCCCCGAGGCGGTGAACTCGCGGTCGTCGGCCTTGACGGTCTTGCCGGCCTTGAAGTCGGCGGCGATGTCGGCGATGTAGTCGCCGTTGTAGGCCGACTCGGGCCACTCGGCGTCGCCGGGCTGCAGGCCCTTGAGGCGCGCTTGCGTGGAGGCGGCCAGGGTGCCGATCTGCACGCCGGCGTCGTTGTAATAGAACTCGCGCGTGACGCTCCAGCCCTGCGACTCGAACAGGTTGCAGATCGAGTCGCCCAGCGCGGCCTGGCGGCCGTGGCCCACGTGCAGCGGGCCGGTGGGGTTGGCGGAGACGAACTCCACCATCACACGCTGGCCGTTGGCCGCCTTGCGGCCGAAGGCGTCGCCGCCCTCCCGGATCTCGGCCACCACCTGCTGCTTGGCCGCCGGGGCCAGGCGCAGGTTGATGAAGCCGGGACCGGCGATGTCCACCGTCTGCACCCAGCGCTGCACGGCCGGCTGCGCCTGCAGTGCCTGCACCAACTGCTGCGCAAGCTCGCGCGGGTTCTTCTTGAGCGACTTGGCCAGCGCCATGGCGGCGGTGACGGCGAGGTCGCCGTGCGAGGCCTGCTTGGGCGACTCGAAGCTGAATTGCGCGCTTGCTTCGGCGCCGATATCTGCGACGGCTGCGCGCAGCGCGGCGAGCAGCTCCTGCTTGGCTTGGATCATCGGCGGATTCTACGAGGCGGGGTCCGGGGCTTCCCTGGGCGCGCCACAATGGTCCGCATGCCTGCCGATGCTGCCGCATCCATCCCCGCCGCGCCGCTGCCACGCGCCATCGGCAAGTACCGCGTGCTGTCGCGGCTGGGCGAAGGCGCCACCAGTGAGGTGTTTCTGGCGCGCGACGACTTCCTGGGCCGCGAGGTGGCGATCAAGCGCGTGCACCCGGCCGCCGCGCTGGGCGGCGACATCACCATGCCGCAGCTGCAGGCGCGCTACTTCGCCGCCGAGGCGGCGCTGGTGGGCAAGCTGCAGCATCCCAACGTGGTGCAGATCCTGGACGCGGTGCCCGACGCCACGGCGCCGTACCTGGTGATGGAGTACGTGCCCGGCACCACGCTGCGCCACTTCTGCCGCCCCGACCGGCTGCTGCCGCTGGAGCAGATCGTGGAGATCGGCTTCAAGTGCGCGATGGCGCTGGGCTATGTGCACCGCCAGGGGCTGATCCACCGCGACGTGAAGCCGGCCAACGTGCTGGCGCTGCTGCAGCACGAGCGGGTGGTGGATATCAAGATCAGCGACTTCGGCAGCGTGCTGCAGCTGGAGTCGGACCGGACGCAGGTGTTCCGCGTCGGCTCGTTGTCGTACATGTCGCCCGAGCAGCTCGACGGCGCTGCGCTGGACGCGCGCGCGGACATGTACTCGCTGGGCGCGGTGCTCTACCACCTCGTCAGCGGACGCGCGCCGTTCGACGCACCCACGCAGGCGGCGCTGATGGGCCAGATCTACACCGCCGCGCCGCCGCCGCTGGCCAGCCTGCGCGAGGGCGTGCCCGAAGCGCTGGAGGCGCTGGTACACGCCGCGCTGGCCAAGCGGGCGCAGGAGCGCCCGCCCACCTGGGAGGACTTCGCCCAGCGCCTGGCGGAGCTGGTGTCGCAGCGGCTCATCCCGCTGGGACGGCTGCAGGCGCCGCTGGACTCGGAGCGCTTCAGCCTGCTGCGCACGCTGGAGTTCTTCGGCGAGTTCGACGACGTGGCGCTGTGGGAGGTGGTGCACCGCGCGCGCTGGCAGCGCTTCCCGGTGGGACATGCGCTCTACCGCAAGGGGCAGCAGGGCACGAGCTTCCACATCCTGGCGCAGGGCGAGGTAGAGGTGCGGCGCGACGGCGAGCTCACGGCGCGGCTGGGCGCCGGCACCTCGGTGGGTGAGATGGCCTACCTCGCCCCCAGCCCCGAGCTGCGCACCTACAGCACCGACGTGCTGGTGGCGCAGCCCTGCATCACCGTGAGCTTCACGCCCGAGACGCTACCGCAGCTCAGCGCCTCCACGCGGCAGCTCTTCGACGCCGCCTTCATCCGCGTGTTGGTGCGGCGGCTGCATGCCGCGCACGAGGCACTGGCACACCCGCGGCGCATCGTCTGAAGCCGGGGGACCGCGGGCTTGTGCCCATTGGTGGCGACGCCGCGCCGTTGTTTCAATCGGTTGCGGCCTGTTGCCGCGCACCCAGGAAGGAGTTCTCCATGACCAAAGCCGCTCTTGCAGCGCTGTTGAGTATCTGTGCCTTCGCCGCCCAGGCGGCCGACCCGGCCCCGGACAAGGCCGCCACCGACAAGCCGGAGAAGGCCCCCACGGCGCAGCAGAGCAAGATGAAGGAGTGCAACGCCCAGGCCAAGGGCAAGAAGGGCGACGAGCGCAAGGCCTTCATGAAGGAATGCCTCAGCAAGAAGGCGGCGTGACGAAGCGGGTCTGAGGCGGCGCCGGACCCGCGAAGTTCTTGGGTGTGGCGGGCATCCGGCGCTGCAGGCACCGACGGCCGCGGGAGCGGCCGTCACCGCGCACAGCCCGGCTCGGCCGGGCTTTTTGCTGCCGGGGCAGCGCCTTCAGCCCACGGCCGATTGCCAGTACAGCGGGTCACCCCAGCTGTGCTTGAGGAAGTCGATCCACAGCCGCACCCGCAGCGGCAGGTGGCGACGCTGCGGGAACACGGCGTAGACGCCGTTGGGCGGGGCGGCGAAGTCGTCAAGCACGCTCACCAGCATGCCGCGCGCCAGTTCCGCCTCCACCTCCCAAGTGCTGCGCCAGGCCAGGCCCAGGCCAGCCAGGCACCACGCATGCAGCACCTGGCCGTCGCTGCAGTCGAGCCGGCCACTGGGGCGCAGGTGCTGCAGTTGCCCGTCCACCATGAAGGCCCAGCCGCGCGTCTGGCTGGCTTCGGAACTCAGTGTCAGGCACTCGTGGCGCTGCAACTCCGAGGGATGCTGCGGTACGCCCGCACGCTTCAGGTACGCGGGCGAGGCCACGCAGCGGCGGCGGTTGTCGGCCAGCCGCACGCTCACCAGGCTGGAGTCGGGCAGGTCGCCCACGCGCACCGCGCAATCGAATCCTTCGTTGACGATGTCCACCACCCGGTCGCTGAGGTTGAGCGAGAGGCTGACCTCGGGGTGCTGCGCCAGGAAGCGCGGCACCAGCGGCGCGACGTGGCGGCGCCCGAAGCCCGCCGGCGCGGTGATGCGCAGGTGGCCGCTGGCCTTGACGCCCCCGGCGCTGACACTGGCCTCGGCATTGGCCAGATCGGCCAGCACGCGCTGCGCGTCCTCCAGGAAGGCGCTGCCCTCGTGCGTGAGCGTGATGCGCCGCGTGGTGCGCAGCAGCAGCTTCACCCCCAGGCGCTCCTCCAGCGCATCGATGCGGCGCCCGATCACGGCCGGCGCCACCCCCTCGGCTTGCGCCGCGGCGGTGAGGCTGCCCTTGGCGGCAACGGCGACGAAGGATTCGATTTGCTTGAGGCGGTCCATGACGCAAGCGTAGTGCACGCCAACGCAGCAATGCAGACGTATTGACTGCTGATCACTGACCAAATCACACGTTATCGCAAAGAACAGGCCAGAGAGAGTCGTTCATTTTTACTTGAAACTCACTAATCTTTAGCAATTGACGCTCTTAATGTGTGCAGAACGATGGAATAAATTCTTGTTTATGGATGCCCCTCTCAAGCCGCGCGCGGTGCTCTTCGACGCCTACGGCACGCTGTTCGATGTCTACAGCGTGTCGTTGCTGGCCGAGCAGCTCTACCCGCGCCGCGGCGAGGCGCTGGCGCAGCTGTGGCGGGACAAGCAGATCGAGTACACGCGGCTGCTGACGATGAGCGGGCGGTACCAGCCCTTCTGGGACCTGACCCGTGCCGGGCTGCGCTTCGCGGCGCAGCGCCTGGGCCTGCCGCTGCCGACGGCCGACGAGGAGCGGCTGATGAACCAGTACCGGCACCTGAGCGCCTTCCCGGAGAACCTGGAGGTGCTGCAGGCGCTGCGGGCGCGCGGCATCCGCGCCGGCATCCTGAGCAACGGCGACCCGGAAATGCTGGGGGTGGCCGTGCGCAGCGCGGGCTTGGCCGAGCTGATCGACCCGCTGCTGTCGGTGCACGCCGTGCGCCGCTTCAAGACCGATCCGGCCGCCTACGCGCTGGGCCCGCAGGCCCTGCAGTTGCCCGCGCGCCAGATCCTTTTCGTTTCCAGCAACGGCTGGGACGCCATCGGCGCCACCTGGTACGGCTACACCACGCTGTGGGTGAACCGCACCGGGGGTCCGCTGGACCCGCTGGACACCGAGCCCACGCGCCGCGGCAGCAGCTTGCGCGACGTGCTGGCCTTCTTCGACTGACCATTCCTTTGAACGCGAGCCCGAACATGACTGCACGCACCACCGTCCATCGCCTCCAGGTTGCCACCGAGCTGTATCGCTTCGTCGAGGACCAGGTCCTGCCGGGCACCGGTATCGACAGCGCGCGCTTCTGGGCCGGCTTCGACGCCATCGTGGCCGACCTGGCGCCGCGCAACGCCGCGCTGCTGGCCGAGCGCGACCGGCTGCAAACCGAGCTCGACAACTGGCACCGCGCCCATCCCGGCCCGATCCAGGACATGGCGGCCTACCGCGGCTTCCTGGAGTCCATCGGCTACCTGCTGCCGCAGCCGCAGGGCGCCAAGGCCACGACCTCCAACGTGGACGCCGAACTGGCGCTGCAGGCCGGCCCGCAGCTGGTGGTGCCCATCCTCAACGCCCGCTACGCCCTGAACGCCGCCAACGCGCGCTGGGGCTCGCTGTACGACGCCCTGTACGGCACGGACGCGCTGCCCGAGACCGATGGCGCCGAGCGCGGCCAGGGCTACAACCCGGTGCGCGGCCAGCGCGTGATCGAGTTCGCACGCAACTTCCTGGATCAGTCTGCCCCGCTGACGCAGGGCTCGCACCGTGACGCCACGGCCTACCGCGTCGAGGGCGGCCAGCTCGCCGTCACGCTCAAGGACGGCACCCGTGCCGCACTGGCCGACCCGGCGCAGCTCGTGGGCTGGCAGGGCGAGGCCAGTGAACCCTCCTCGGTGCTGCTGGTGCACAACGGGCTGCACGTGGACATCCGCATCGACCGCGGCACCACCATCGGCGCCTCCGACGCCGCCGGCGTGAGCGACGTGGTGGTGGAAGCGGCACTGTCCACCATCCTGGACCTCGGAAGACTCCGTCGCCGCGGTGGACGCCGCCGACAAGACGCTGGCCTACGCCAACTGGCTGGGCATCCTCAAGGGCACGCTCACCGAGCAGGTCTCCAAGGGCGGCAAGACGTTTACGCGCGGCCTGAACGCCGACCGCATCTACAACGGCCCCAACGGCGAAGTGCGGCTGCACGGGCGTTCGCTGATGTTCCTGCGCAACGTCGGCCACCTGATGACCAACCCGGCCATCCTGTGGGGCGACGAGGGCCGCGAGATCCCCGAGGGGATCATGGACGCCGTCATCACCACCGCCATCGCGCTGCACGACCTGCAGGGCCACGGCGCCAACGGCATCCGCAACTCGCGCACGGGCTCGGTCTACATCGTCAAGCCCAAGATGCACGGCCCGGTGGAAGTGGGCTTCGCCGATGAGCTGTTCGGCCGCGTCGAGGAACTGCTGGGCCTGCCCAAGCACACGGTGAAGCTGGGCATCATGGACGAGGAGCGCCGCACCAGCGTCAACCTGCAGGCCTGCATCGCCGCCGCCGCCGCGCGCGTGGCCTTCATCAACACCGGCTTCCTGGACCGCACTGGCGACGAGATGCACAGCGCCATGCAGGCCGGCCCCGTGCTGCGCAAGGGCGACATGAAGACCAGCGCCTGGATTCAGGCCTACGAGCGCAACAACGTGCTGGTGGGCCTGTCCTGCGGGCTGCGTGGCCGCGCCCAGATCGGCAAGGGCATGTGGGCCATGCCCGACCTGATGGCCGCGATGCTGGAGCAGAAGATCGCGCACCCGAAGTCCGGCGCCAACACCGCCTGGGTGCCCTCGCCCACCGCCGCCACGCTGCACGCGCTGCACTACCACCAGGTCAACGTGGCCCAGGTGCAGCAGGAGCTGGAGAAGATCGATGCCGCCGCCGAGCGCGACACGCTGCTCACCGGGCTGCTGACGATTCCCGTGGTGGCCGAGGCCAAGTGGAGCGCCGCCGAGGTCCAGCAGGAGCTGGACAACAACTGCCAGGGCATCCTGGGCTACGTGGTGCGCTGGGTGGACGCCGGCGTGGGCTGCTCCAAGGTGCCCGACATCCACAACGTCGGCCTGATGGAAGACCGCGCCACGCTGCGCATCTCCAGCCAGCACATCGCCAACTGGCTGCACCACGGCGTGACCAACCGCGAGCAGGTCATGGAAACGCTGCAGCGCATGGCGCGCGTGGTGGACGAGCAGAACGCGGGCGACCCGTTCTACAAGCCCATGGCCGGCAATTTCGACACCAGCGCCGCCTTCAAGGCCGCGTGCGACCTGATCTTCAAGGGCCTGGAGCAGCCCAGCGGCTACACCGAGCCGCTGCTGCACGCCTGGCGCCTGAAGGTCAAGGCCGGCACGGCCTGATTCGCAGTCCGGTACCCGGCTGCGCCGCCCGCCGTGGCGGCGCATGGATCCCGGCGGCACCCGCGTGCCGCCGGTCGGAAATGCAAAGAGGCCGCTGTCGCGGCCTCTTTCGTTGATGTGATCCGATGCGCCTTCAGCGCGGCTCGTCGCCCGCAGCCGGGGCACGGCGCCAGCACTGGACCAGCCACCACAGGGCGCTGACCCCCACATAGGCGGCCAGCCCGGTAAGGGTGGCCATCAGCGCCAGGCCCAGCAGCAGCGGCTTGCCCACGCCCTGCAGGCGCTGCCACAGCATGCGCCACCAGGGCAGCTCCGGTGCCAGCACCGCGGCGTAGGCCGCGGCGGGAGCGGCCAAGACCGGCGGCGCGGCCGGGTCGGGCTCGCCCAGCACCGTGGCGCCCAGGCGCCAGGCGACGTAGTACAGCGGTGCCACCGTCACCGGGTTGGTGACGAAGGTGCTGACCACCGCCGCAGGCAGGTTGGCGCGCAGCAGCACCGCGGCGGCGGCCGACAGCGGCATCTGCGCGATGGGGATGAGCAGCCCGAAGAACATGCCGATGGCCAGGCCCAGCGCGATGGCGTGGCGGTTCACGCTCCACAGCCCGGGATGCGCGATGGAGGGGCCGAGCCAGCGCAGCCATCGCTGTCGCCCCAACGTCTCTGGCGTGGGCCGCAAGCGGCCGAGGCAGGTAGCGGCCTTGAAGGCGAAGCGGTTGACGGGCAGGCGCATGGCTCAAAGCATGGCACCAAGCGCCGCTGACCGCTGCCCTGTTCAGCGCCCCGTGACAGGGGGAAAACAGGGGTTGCGCCGCGACATCAAGGGCTCACGCGCTGAGCCTGCCGCCATGCCGCGATTCGAGGGCGCTTTCACAGGCCACGCAGCGCAGCGCCCAGGGCTCCAGCCGCAGCCGGTCGAAGGCGATGGCGCCGCCGCAATCGGCGCACAGCCCGTAGTCCTCGCCCTGGACGCGGCGCAGCGCCAGGCTCACGTCGCCGAGCTCACGCCGCTCCAGCGCCGACAGCGCCAGGTCCACGTCGCGCGACGCGTCGCCAGCCTCCAGCAGCTCCTGCGCATGCGCCACGCGCGACTCGCCCTGGTGCAGCATCAGCTGGCGCTGCAGCACGTGCAGGCGCTGCGTGAGCAGGGATTCCAGCAGCGCGCGCTGTCCGGCGGTAAGGGGCATGGCGGGTCTCCTTGATCGATGTGGTCGCATCTATCCTGGCGCCACTGGAGGGCGGCAGCGTTGACCCGGGTCAAGCACGGGCCCTGCCTAGAATCCCGGCCACCATGGAGAACATCAACCAAGCCTGTGAGGTGCTGGTCGTAGGCGCCGGGCCGGCCGGCAGCGCATGTGCGCAGATGCTGGCGCGCGCCGGCCTGGACGTGCTGCTGGTGGACGAGCAGGCGTTTCCACGCGAGAAGATCTGCGGCGATGGCCTGATCCCGGACGCGCTGGCGGCGCTGCGGCGCCTGAACGTGTTCGACGAGGTGATGGCACAGGCGCGGCGCGTCACGCACGTGGCCTGCATCGGCCCGCGCGGCGGCCGCGTGGACGTGCCCGGCACGATGGCGGTGCTGCCGCGGCGCGAGTTGGACATGATCCTGTGCACGGCGGCTCGGCGCGCCGGCGTACGCTGGCTGGCACCGGCGCGCTTCGAGGCGCCGCTGGTCGAGGGCGAACAGGTGGTGGGCGCGCGGCTGCGCGTGGACGGGCAGCCGCTGGAGGTGTCGGCGCGCTGGGTGGTGCTGGCCACCGGGGCGAAGCCGCAGGCGCTCATCGCCGCCGGGCTGTGCGAGCGCCACACGCCCAGCGGCGTGGCGCTGCGGGCTCACGTGCGCCACGAAGGCCTGGCGCAGCGGCTGCATGCGCTGGAAGTGGTGTGGCACCGCAAGCTGCGCGGCGGCTACGGCTGGATCTTTCCGGGTCCGGGAGGCGTGTTCAACATCGGCGCCGGGCTGCTGGGCAGCCACCAGGCCGACGCGCAGGGCCACGGCCACATGCAGCCCGTGAACCTGCGCCAGCTGTTCGCGGACTTCGGCGAGGTCTACGCCCCGGCGCGCGAGCTCCTGGCCGAGGGCGAGATGGTGGGCGAGCTCAAGGGCGCGCCGCTGCGCTGCTCGCTCACCGGCGCGCGCTGGTCGCGGCCCGGGATGCTGGTGTGCGGCGAGGCCGCGGGCAGCACCTACGCTTTCACCGGCGAGGGCATTGGCAAGGCCATGGAGACGGGCCTGCTGGCAGCGCAGGCACTGCAGGCGGCGCGTCCGGAGGCGCTGTCCGACGCGCAGGTGCGCGCGCGGTACGAGGAGTCGATGCAGGCACTGCGCCCGCGCTTCGCGCTCTACGAGAAGGCCAACCGCATCAACGACCATCCCTGGTTGGCCGACCTGGTGATCTGGCGCGCGCGGCAGAGCCCCTCGATCCTGCGGCGCCTCAGCGGCGTGCTGGATGAGCGCAACAATCCCGGCCACCTGCTGAGCGTGCGCGGGCTGATGAAGCTGCTCGTGCCCGGGCAGTAAGGGGCAATCCAAGACCGCGGCCGGCGGCGGGCCTCCCGCAGCGGGACGCGCCCACGGCCTCCTGCACAATTCCCGCCATGTGCCAACTCCTGGGCATGAATGCCAACACGCCGACCGACGTGATGTTCAGCTTCACGGGGCTGGCCACCCGTGCGCACGAGCACAAGGACGGCTTCGGCATCGCCTTCTTCGAGGACCGCGGCGTGCGGCTGTTCGTGGACCACTACGGCGCGCGCCAGTCGCCGGTGGCCGAGCTGCTGCAGCGCTGCCCCATCCGCAGCCAGAACGTCATCGCCCACATCCGCAAGGCCACGCACGGGCGCACCGCGCTGGAGAACACGCACCCGTTCATGCGCGAGCTCTGGGGTCGCTACTGGGTGTTCGCCCACAACGGCGACCTCAAGACATTCGAGCCGCGGCTGCACGGCGCCTTCCGGCCCGTGGGCGACACCGACAGCGAACGCGCCTTCTGCTGGCTGATGCAGGAGCTGGCCAAGGCGCATGCCAGCGTACCGGCGCTGCCCGAGCTCACGCGCACGCTGGCGGAACTGGTGCCGCAGCTCAATGCGCAGGGCAGCTTCAACTTCCTCCTCTCCAACGGGCAGGCGCTGTGGGCACATGGCTCCACGCGGCTGTTCTGGCTGCAGCGCCGCCACCCCTTCCGTCCCACGCGGCTGCGTGACGAGGACCTGACGGTGGACTTCTCCCAGCTCACCACGCCGCAGGACCGGGTGACCGTGATCGCCACCGAGCCGCTGACTGCGGACGAGGAGTGGACGCCCTTCGCGCCCGGGGAGCTGCGGCTGTTCATCGACGGCGCGCCGGCCTGAAGCCCGGTCGCACCGCCGCCAGGGCTTCAGTCGCTGGCGCCTTGGAGCTGCTCCTGCACGCGCCGCGCCGTCTCCAGCAGCCTGTCCGGCTGCACGCCGGCGAGCTCGGCCACGCGCTGCACCGTTTCCTTCAGGTGGTCGGGGTCGTGCATCAGGCTGTGTGCCACGGCCGACAGGGCCAGCACCAGCGGGCGCTGCAGCCCTGAAGGCAGAGGAGCGCCGCGCTGCACGGCAACGTGGTGGCGCACACAGGCCACGGCCGAGCCGGCCAGGCCCCAGCTCTCGCACAGAGCCGCGCCCAGCGCGTCATGGCTCACGCCGAAGCGCTGGCGCTCCAGCCGGGTCAGGGCCACGTCGTCGTCGCCGGCGTCCTTGAGCATGGCGCGGTAGTGCGCGCAGTCGTGGCGAAACAGCACCGCCTTGCCGCACTCCTCGAACAGACCAGCGGAATGCGCGGCCCAGCCATCGGTGCTGCTCAGGCGCTGCGCCATGCGGCCCATGAGCAGCCCGCGCTTGACGGCGCGCTGCCACAGCGGTTCCAACTCCAGCGCCGGCGGGAAGACGGCGCGCAGCCCGAACTCGAAGGTGATGGCCGCCACCTCGCGCAGGCCGAGGTACGTCAAGGCCTGGTGCACTGTCTGTACGCGGCCGCGCAGTCCGTAGAGCGAGGAGTTGACCGCACGCAGCACGGCTGCGGCCAGTGCCATATCGGTTTCGATGAGCGCGGAAACGGCCTGTAGGCCGGTGTCTTCACGCGACAGCAGCGGCGTGAGCTGCGCCAGCGCGTGGGGTTGGGTCGGAATGTCGACGTCGAGGCGACGTAGTTCAGGATCGACGGGCATGGCACAGCCTGCGGTGCGGGAGGCAAACACGGCGATGGTACGCGGCAGGCACGTGCAGACGCTTACGCATCACAGCCGTAATGCGTCAAAGCTGGTCTTCAGGATCAAGGCGCCCACCACAGTGATGAAAATTGCACGCACGAAGCCGGCGCCATGGCGCAGCGCCAGCCGCGTGCCCAGCAGGCTGCCACCCACGTTGGCCGCGGCCAGCACCGGGGCGATGTGCCACCACACATGGCCCTTGGGCGCGAACAGTGCCAGCGCCGCGATGTTGGTGGCCAAGTTCAGCAGCTTGGCGTTGGCTGAGGCGTGCAGGAAGTCATAGCCCAGCACGCGCACGAACAGGAACACGAAGAAGCTGCCCGTACCCGGGCCGAAAAAACCGTCGTAGAAGCCCACCGTGGCGCCCACCGCGGCAGCGGCCAGCGCCTCGTGGCGGCCGACGAAACGCGGACGGTGGGTGCGGCCCAAATCCTTGCGCGCCAGCGTGTAGACGAGTACCGCCAGCAGCAGCAGCGGCAGAGCGCGCTTGAGCCCTGAGGGACTGACCAGCGTGACGGCCCAAGCGCCCAGGAAGGCGGCCACGAGCGCCGCCACCACTGCCGGCCACAGCGTGCGCCAGTTCAGCTGCACGCGGCGCGCGTACTGCGTGCAGGCCCAGGCCGTGCCCCAGACCGAGGCGCTCTTGTTGGTGCCCAGCAGCGTCGCCGGCACCGCTTGGGGATAGACCGCGAACAGCGCCGGCGTGAGCACCAGCCCGCCGCCGCCAACGATGGCATCGATGAAACCCGCCAGGGCCGAAGCCAAGGCGACCAGCAGCAACTCGGACATGAACAGCAGAAAAGCGGAGATGCGGGACAAAAAAAAAGGCGCCGGTCGAACCGGCGCCCTTGAATTGTGACAGCGGGCCGCTATGAGGGCGGCGCTTCGCTCACTTCTTTGAATCGTTCTGAACAGTCTCCTCGGCCTCCGTCCAGACAACACCTGCCGAGGAGGCGGCGTTGCTGCGAGTCCGCGCAATGTAAGCAGTTGCGTTAGCCATGGCATCGGTATTTACCCGATTGAGTGTGTCCGACGGTGTCTCGCTCAGCATCCAGTGCGCGGCACGCTCGGCGATCATGAGCGTGGGCGAGTTGGTGTTGCCGCTGGTGATGGTGGGCATCACGCTGGCGTCGGCCACGCGCAGGCCGCGCACGCCGCGCAGCCGTAACCGGGTATCGACCACGGCCTGCTCGTCGTCCGCGCGGCCCATGCGGCAGGTGCCCACGGGATGGAAGATGGTGGTGCCGATGTCGCCGGCCAGCCGCGCAAGTTCCTCGTCGCTCTGGAACTGCGGGCCGGGCCTGAACTCCTGTGGTTGGTACGGCGCCAGCGCGGGCATGGCGACGATGCGACGCGTCAGGCGCAGCGACTGCGCGGCGATGTGGCGGTCCTGCTCGGTGCTGAGGTAGTTGGCGCGGATGGAAGGCGGCTGCGCCGGATCCGGCGAGACGATCTGTATTTGCCCGCGTGAGCTGGGGTTGAGGTTGCAGACGCTGGCGGTGAATGCGTCGAAGGCGTGCAGAGGCTCGCCGAAGGCATCCAGCGACAGCGGCTGCACGTGGTACTGCAGATCAGGCCAGGCGCGCGAAGGGTCCGAGCGCGTGAAGGCGCCGAGCTGCGAGGGCGCCATGCTCATGGGCCCGCTGCGCCTGAGCAGGTACTCCAGCCCGATGCGGGCCTTGCCCGTGAGCGAGCTTGCCAGCGTGTTGAGGGTGCGCACGCCGCGGACCTTGAACACGGCCCGGATCTGGAGATGGTCCTGCAGGTTCGCGCCCACGCCGGGCAGTTCGTGGCGCAATGCGATGCCCAGGCGCTGCAGCAGCGGCGCCGGCCCGATGCCCGAGTGCTGCAACAACGCCGGCGTGCCCACGGCACCGCTGGCGAGCACCACCTCGCGCGCGGCCCGTACCTGCACCGGCGCGTCGCCGCCCAGTCGCATCTCGATGCCCACTGCCCGCTGCACGCCGTCACCGTCGCGCTCCAGCAGCACGCGCGTGACGGTGGCGCCGGTCTGCACCGTCAGGTTCGCTCTCGAGCGCGCCGGTCGCAGGAAGGCCTTGGCTGCGTTCCAGCGCACGCCGCTGCGCTGATTGACTTCGAAGTAGCCCACGCCCTCGTTGTTGCCGCGGTTGAAGTCCGCGCTGGCCGGGATGCCCGCCTGCTGCGCCGCCCGCGCGAAGGCGTCCAGGATCTCCCAGCGCAGGCGCTGGCGTTCCACGCGCCACTCGCCGCCTGGCCGCGTGCCGCTGGGGTCGAAGCCCGGCGCGGCGTGCATCTCTTCAGTGCCACGCCAATGGTCTTCGTGACGCAGGAAGAAAGGCAGGCATTGCGGCCAGTTCCAGGACTCGTCGCCGCAGATCTCAGCCCACTGCGCGTAGTCGCGCGACTGGCCACGCATGTAGATCATGCCGTTGATGCTGGAGCATCCACCCAGCACCTTGCCGCGCGGGTAGCGCAGCCGCCGCCCGTTGAGCCCGGGATCGGCCTCGGTGTGGTAAAGCCAGTCGGTGCGCGGGTTGCCGATGCAGTAGAGATAGCCGACCGGAATGTGGATCCACAAGTAGTCGTCGCGCCCGCCCGCCTCCACTAACAGCACGCGGTGCCTGGGGTCGGCGCTGAGCCGGTTGGCCAGCAGGCAGCCGGCGGTGCCGGCGCCTACGACGATGTAGTCATAGGTCATGCTTGTCTCGGTGTTCATGGCGATTTTCGTGGCCTGCAGGCGCCGCTGTAGCGGCCGAGCCGGGGCATGCTAGGCCGATCCCCGAGAGGGGCGCCACCGTGCTTTACAGAGACCAGAAGGGCATGACACTGGTCCGGTGCGAGTGGTGTAAGTCGTCCGCAGCCCGGCAAGTGCCGCCCTCCCTGTGGCGCCGTGACAGATGCAGACACAGGGCGAAAAGTGCCGGAGGCTGTTCGTATTTCCAGCTTGGAAAGCCTGGGCTACCAGGGGTGTGCCTGGGTTTGCTACGGGTTTGTCCTCAACCGGCAATACAACATTTAACTTCCCTGCCGCGTGTGGCACGGAAAGATTCCTTGATAATGGTTCGCCTGTGTCTGGATGCGGCGCCTTCGGTTGAGTGGTTCACGATGGGTTGAAGCTCCACATGGTATTAAGTGAGTGAGATTGGAAAGGGGCTTCCCCATGGGAAATAAGCTGTATGTGGGCAATCTGGCCTACAGCGTCCGTGATGATTCTTTGCACGAGGCGTTCTCTCAATTCGGTTCCGTGACCTCTGCGAAGGTCATGATGGACCGTGAAACCGGCCGCTCGAAAGGCTTCGGCTTTGTCGAGATGGGCTCGGATGCCGAGGCCCAAGCCGCCATCAACGGCATGAACGGTCAGGCCCTCGAAGGTCGTGCCGTGGTGGTCAACGAAGCCCGTCCGCGTGAAGAGCGCCCGGGTGGCGGCTATGGCGGCGGCGGTGGTGGCCGCGGTGGCTACGGCGGTGGCGGCGGCTACGGCGGTGGTGGTGGCGGCGGCTACGGTGGTGGCGGCGGTGGCTACGGCGGCGGCGGTGGTGGCCGCGGCGGCTACGGCGGCGGTGGTGGTGGTCGCAGCCCCTACGGCGGCGGCGGCCGTGGTGGCTACGGTAGCGGCGGCGGTGGCCGTGGCGGCTACGGTGGCGGCGGCAGCAGCTACTGACACATCGACTGAGATTCCGGCCCTCCACGGGCCGGCCTCCAAGGGCGCTGGCATAAACCAGCGCCTTTCGTTTTTTGGGGTTTTCTAAGCCAATCGCGTTGGACTAGTCCATGGCGGACCATCCCCGCACTGGATTTTTGTCAATCGATTTTTGAAACCCTGGGCTCAACGACTGCGCCGCGGCTTGCGCGGCCGGCCTGAAAAAATGCGGTCGAACACCGCGTTCGGCAGCAGACGCAGCAGCCGCGCCACCACGGCCATTGGCCACGGGATGACGCGGTAGCTGTCGCCGTGCTCGATCGCCCGCCACGCACTATGAGCGAAGGCCTCGGGCGTCATCAGGAACGGCATCGGATAGGGATTGCCGCGCGTCAGCGGCGTGTCCACATAGCCGGGGCTGAGCGTGAGCACACGGACCCCGAAGGGGCGGCACTCCCCGCGCAGGCTCTCGCAGTAGGCCAGCACCGCCGCTTTGCTGGCGCAGTAGGCGCCATGGCCCGGTAGCCCGCGGATGGCCGCCACGCTGCCAATGCCCACCAGCGTGCCCGCGCGCCGCTCGCGCATGAGTGCCAGGAACGGGTGAAAGCTTGCCGCCATACCGAGCACGTTGGTCTCCAACGTCTCCCTGAGCACCTGCAGATCCTCGAAATCGGCGCTGTCGATACCCACACTGATGCCCGCGTTGGCAATCACCACGTCCGGCAACCCGTGCGCGGCGATGCACTCCCGGCCTACCGCCGCCATCGCTTGCGGATCGCGCACGTCGGCGGCGTAGACAGCCATACGCTGTGCCGCCGGCTGCTGCTGCGCCCAGGCCAGCAGCGCCTCCTTGCGCCGTGCCACCAGCACCACGCGCCAGCCCTGGGCCAGCGCATGCGCAGCCAGCGCCTGCCCAATGCCGCTGGAGCCGCCGGTGATGAAGACGAGACGGCTCAACGGCGTCGGGCCGGCGGATCCAGCCGCGCCTTGATTGGACCCTGCAGCTGTGCCACGCGGTTGCGATGGTCGTAGTCGATGCCCGCGGCCCGGATGTCGTTGCGGCCCTGCACCACCTGCACCGGCTGGTTGGAGTAGACGCGCTCCGTTTCAGTGAAGAGCTGCAGCGCCTCGCCGCGGAACTCGATCGGCTCGCGCCCGTCGCTCGTCTCGCGCACCACGTGCGCGCTGCCAAGCAGCTGCACGTGCGTGCCCTTGCCGTCGCTGAGCGCACGGTGCGCCGTGGCATTGGTGAGGCTGCCGTCCTCGCCCAGTGCGCGGATGCGCACGTTGTCGATTTCGAAGGTGTCGGTGTCCGGGTAGTGGCGCAGCTGCGCGCCCTCGATCTCCAGCCGCAGCGCCCCCGTGGGCGCGAAGCGCTGCGTGGTGAAGCCGTTCATCGTGTAGTCCGGCACGTGGCTCACCGGCCGCTCGGTATCCGTGCCGGGTGCGCTGGGCGCGTTCTTCACCAGCCACCAGGTGGCCAGTGCCAGCAGCGCCATCATCAACAGTGGCAGGTAGCCCAGCGCCCACTCGCGCAGACGCAGGCTCCAGGGCATCTGCACAGGCGCGCGGCGCGGAGGCGGCGGCAGAGGCAGGGCGTCGTCGTCTAGGGCCAGCACGATGGCGTCTCTCAGCGGGCGTCCAGCGTGGTCAGATGACCGTCGAGCAGTGCCGCATAGCGGCCGCTGGCCACCAGCAGCAGGTCGCAGAACTCGCGTGCCGCGCCCTGCCCGCCACGCGCGGCGGTGACGTGATGCGCCCGCGCCCGCGCCTCGGCATGCGCGTTGGCCGGCGCGCAGGCGAAGCCCGCGCGCGCCATCAGCGGCAGGTCCGGCCAGTCGTCACCGATCACCGCGAGCTCCTCCCAGCCAATGCCCAGCGCGGCCAGCACCTGCTGCGCTGCAGCCAGCTTGTCCTTCACGCCGTAGTGCGCATGCTTCAGCCCCAGGTCCGCCACGCGGCGGCGCACCGCCGCCGAGTCGCGCCCAGTGATGACGATGGGCACGATGCCACCCTGCGCCAGCAGCTTCAGCCCCTGCCCGTCAAGCACGCTGAAGGCCTTGAACACCTCGCCGGCGTCACCGATGTAGAGGCTGCCGTCGGTGAGCACGCCGTCGACGTCGAAGATCGCCGCGCGCATGCCCAGCCCGGGGCCCTGAGCCCGCAGCAGCAGCTCAGGCGCGAACGTGAGTGCCGGCAACATCAGATCACCTTGGCCCGCATGAGGTCGTTGCTGTTGAGCGCGCCCACCACGCGCTGCTGTTCGTCCACCACCAGCACACTGGTGATGCGGTGCTGCTCCATCAGGTCAGCGGCCTCCACGGCCAGCTCATCTTCGCGCACGCGCTTGGGATTCGGGTGCATCACGTCCGCCGCGGTGAGCGAGCGCACATCCACGCCGCGCTCGATGAGGCGGCGCAAGTCCCCGTCGGTGAAGATGCCCTGCGCATGGCCGGCCTCGTCCACGATGGCCGTGAAGCCCAGGCCCTTGCCCGTCATCTCGCGCAGCAGCGTGTTGAAGTCGGCCTGTGGGCCCACGCGCGGCACCGCCTCTCCCGCGCGCATGAGGTCGCCCACCAGCACCAGCAGCTTGCGGCCCAGCGCGCCGCCGGGGTGCGAGCGTGCGAAGTCCTCCTCCTTGAAGCCGCGCGCATCCAGCAGCGCCACCGCCAGCGCGTCGCCGAAAGCCATCTGCGCCGTGGTGCTGGCCGTGGGCGCCAGGTTCAGCGGGCAGGCCTCGGCTTCGACGGCGCTGTCAAGCACCACGTCGGCATGGCGCCCCAGCGTCGATTCCGCGCGACCCGTCATCGCCACCAACGGCACCTGCAGCCGCTTGAGCACCGGCAGGATCAGGTTGAGCTCGTCGCTCTCGCCGGAGTTGGACAGCGCCAGCACCACATCGCCGGCCGTGACCATGCCCAGATCGCCGTGCCCGGCCTCGGCCGGGTGCACGAACATGGCCGGCGTGCCGGTGGAAGCCAGCGTGGCGGCGATCTTGCGGCCCACGTGGCCGCTCTTGCCCATGCCCATCACCACCACGCGACCGCGGCAGTCCAGCATCAGGCGCACGGCGTGGGCGAACGCATCGCCGCGCTGCACGCGCTCCTTGAGCACCAGCAGCGCGCGCGCCTCGATGTCGAAGGTTTGCGCGGCAAGCGCCAGCGCTCGTTGGGGATCCAGGGCTTTCACTTGAGGGGGGTCCTATAGAGTCGGGGATTCTAGGTGGCACTTCCCTGTGCTTGCGTCCGCGCCGCAGTCTCCCCCGTTCCCGCTCCATGGCCTCCACGCTTGAACTCGTCCTGCTTTATCTGATCGCCGCCGTGCTGGGCGTGGTGCTGTGCCGTTCCATGAAGCTGCCGCCCATGCTGGGCTACCTCGCCGTGGGCGTGCTCATCGGCCCCAACGCGCTGGCGCTGGCCAAGGACAGCGCGGGCGTGAAGTACTTGGCCGAGTTTGGCGTGGTGTTCCTGATGTTCGCCATCGGGCTGGAGTTCAACCTGCCCAAGCTGCGCAGCATGCGCACCCTGGTGTTCGGGCTGGGCCTGTCGCAGGTGGTGCTGACCATGCTCGGGGCAATCGTGGGGCACTTGCTGCTGCTGTTCGCCTTCTCCTTCACGGCGCGGCCGTGGGAGCTGTCGTGGCAGGGCTCGGTGGCGCTGGGCGGCGCGATCGCCATGTCCAGCACCGCCATCGTCGTGAAGCTCATGGCCGAGCGGCTGGAGCTGGAAAGCGAGCATGGCCGCCGCGTGCTGGGCATCCTGCTGTTCCAGGATTTGGCGGTGGTGCCGCTGCTGGTGCTGATCCCGGCGCTGGGCGCTGGCGGCGGCAACCTGCTGCAGGCGCTGGGCCTGGCGCTGCTCAAGGCCGTGGCGCTGCTGACGCTGCTGCTGTCGGGCGGGCAGAAGGTCATGCGCTGGTGGCTCACGCTGGTGGCGCGGCGCAAGAGCGAGGAGCTCTTCGTGCTGAACCTGCTGCTGGTGACGCTGGGCCTGGCTTGGCTGACGGAGCACGCGGGGCTGTCGCTGGCGCTGGGCGCCTTCGTCGCCGGCATGCTCATCGCCGAGACGCCCTACAAGCACCAGGTGGAGAGCGACATCCGCCCCTTCCACGACGTGCTGCTGGGCCTGTTCTTCATCACCATCGGCATGAAGCTCGACGGGCGCCCGATGCTCACGCAGTGGCCGCTGGTGCTGCTGCTGTCCACGCTGCCGCTGCTGGCCAAGTTCGTGCTGGTGGCCGGCCTGGCGCGCCTCTTCCGCGCGCCGCCGGGCGTGGCGCTGCGCACGGGCCTGTACCTGGCGCAGGCGGGCGAGTTCGGCTTCGTGCTGCTCAGCTTGAGCAGCCAGCACGGGCTCATCGACGCCAAGTGGGTCAGCCCGGTGCTGGCAAGCATGGTGCTGTCGATGCTGGTCACGCCCTTCGTGATCATGCATGCCGACCGCCTCGTGGCACGCCTGTCCGCGACCGACTGGATGATGCAGTCGGTGCAGCTCACGACCATCGCCAAGAAGTCGATGCGCAACGAGGCGCACCTGATCATCTGTGGCTACGGCCGCAGCGGCCAGGCGCTGGCGCGGCTGCTGGAGTCCGAGAAGATCCCGTACATGGCGCTGGACCTGGACCCCGACCGCGTGCGCCAGGCCGCCGCCGCCGGACAGAGCGTGGTCTTCGGCGACGCAGCGCGGCTGCGCAGTCTGATGGCCGCGGGCTTGGCGCGCGCCAGCGCCGTCGTCATCACCTACCACGACACCCCGTCGGCGCTGAAGGTGCTGGGCCTCGTGCACGAGCATGCGCCGCAGGTGCCGGTGCTGGTGCGCACCATCGACGACAGCGACCTGGAGAAGCTGCGCGCCGCCGGCGCCACCGAGGTGGTGCCCGAGGCGCTGGAGGGTTCGCTGATGCTGGCCAGCCACGCGCTGGCGCTGGTGGGCGTGCCGGTGCGCCGCGTGCTGCGCCTGGCGCGCGAGGCGCGCGAGGCGCGCTACGGCCTGCTGCGCGGCTACTTCCATGGGGCCGATGACGACCAGACGCTGGAGGAGCGCCAGCAGGCGCGGCTGGCCACGGTCAGCCTGCCCGCCGCCGCGGCGAGCCTGGGCCAGAAGCTGGGCGACCTGGCCCTGCACGCGCTGGGCGTGCGCACGCTGTCCGTGCGCCGTGCCGCCGGCCAGGTGGTGCAGGCCAGCGACGAGATCGTGCTGCACTCTGGCGACACGCTGGTGCTGTCGGGCGTACCCGAGGCGCTGGCGCTGGCCGAGGACAAGCTGCTGCGGGGCTGAGGGCGCGCGGCCGTCCTACCCTGGCGGCCATGTCCTGCACGAAACACTTTCATCCCCGCCCGGATGAGGACGGCAGGTCCGTCCTGCTGCACCACCCCAGTTCCCCGACGCCGCCGGCGACCTGGCTGGACTCGGCCGCCGTCGCCACCGTCGTGCCCGATGGCCCGCTGCCGCCGCGGCTCCTCGGCGTGGACCTGAGCCCGGCCGTCGCGCTGCCCACGGACGTTGCCGGCTGGGAGGCGCTGGCCGCGGCCGGGCCGGTGTTCGAGGAACCACCCTACCCCGCCATGGCCACGCTCAGGGCCGCCGCGGGCGTAGCCATCGAGGAGCGGGACGGCCGCGTGTGGCTGGTCGCGCCCAGCAATGCCTTCGGCGGCTATGCCAGCACGCTGCCCAAGGGCCGTGTCGATCCGGGCCTGTCGCTGCGCGCCACCGCGGTGAAGGAGGCGCTGGAGGAGGCCGGGCTGCTGGTGCAGCTCACGGGCTTCCTGCTGGACTGCCAGCGCACCAACACGCTCACGCGCTACTACCGCGCGCAGCGCATCGGCGGCCACCCCGGCGCGATGTGCTGGGAAACGCAGGCGGTGCACCTGGTGCCGCGCACGCGGCTGGCCGGCTTCCTCACCCACCCCAACGACGCCCCGCTGCTGCGGCTGCTCGCGGCGGGCTGAAGCCGCGGCCGTCCCGAGCGGTGCCGCCGGCACGCTACTGAATAAAGCTGTGGATAGCGACCTGAACAACTTCAGGTTGTGCACAACACCCCCCGGTCGGCGACAAGTTGTTGTCTGCGCACCGTCACGCTTGCGGCACTTGCGCCCACAGCCTTGTGCGCGCAGCAAGCAGTTGATAAGTTAGGGGATAAACGACTTGTCCACAGCGCAGGCGGTCCTCCACCATGACCACCACCCTGAAATTCCTCTTGATAAGGAGGAAAACGAACATCCCTCGACAACTCACGGAGAGCAGGCCAGTCGCCACAAGGCGTTGAGGGCCTGGATCAATAGAACACGCGGCGAGAGGCATTCCGGCATAGCTCGAACTCCAGGTTGCCGGCCCCTCGAATTTCCACGCATGGCTGTCCCGGGCAATGGCGTCGTGTTTTACTTGCGCAAGGCGAAAATCCGCCGGTTGTTTTGAAGTGAGCTTCGTAAAGCTTTTTGCTTCGCTTTGTCGGGCTGAAATCAGTTCATTTTCAAAATCTGGAATTTTCAAGGCTTCCGTCGCGCTCCCTCTTCAGATCGCGTTGGGGGTTCTGCATGCAAGTGCTTGTCACATATCAATTTTTTATCCACATTTGTGATCTTGGAAGCGCCGTGAACAGGCCGCCATTCAAGACAGACCTCGCCCTATATTTTCCTGTGGATGAGCCGTCTATAACTTCAAACTGTGCACAGCGGCGCCACGTGCCGCGGTTCAGGCTTATTTGCCAATGCAGAATCGGCTGAAGATTTCTCCGAGCAAATCGTCCGCCGAGAAGGCGCCGGTGATTTCTCCCAGCGCGTTGTGCGCCAGACGCAGTTCCTCGGCGAAGAGGTCCAGCGGCGGCTCGGAAGCGTCGATGTGCGCCGCCGCCAGCTCCAGGTGCTCGCGCGTGCGGCGCAGCGCCTGCACGTGGCGCGTGCGAGCGATGAACACGCCTTCCGGGCTCGCATGCCAGCCCGCGCGCTCCAGCAGCGCGGCGCGCAGCGCGTCCAGCCCCTGGCCGCTGCGCGCGCACAGTGCCAGGCTGCCTTCGGGCGCCTGGCCCAGGTCGGCCTTGTTGTAGACGTGCAGCACGCGCTCGCCAATGGCCTGCGCGCCCTCCAGGCCCAGGCGCTGCGCGATCTGCGCCTCGGCGGCGTCGTAGTCCGGCTGGCCCAGGCGCGAGAGGTCGTGCAGGAAGATCACCGCGTCCGCCTCCTGGATCGCCTGCCAGCTGCGCTCGATGCCGATGCGCTCCACCTCGTCGGCATGCTCCTCGCGCAGCCCCGCGGTGTCGATCACGTGCAGCGGCACGCCCTGGATCTGGATCGTCTCCCGCACCCGGTCGCGCGTGGTGCCGGCGATCGGCGTGACGATGGCCAGCTCCGCCCCCGCCAGCGCGTTGAGCAGCGAGCTCTTGCCCACGTTGGGCTGCCCGGCCAGCACCACCTTGATGCCCTCGCGCAGCAGCGCGCCCTGGCGCGCGCGGTCCAGCACGCCGTCGAGCGTCTCGGTGATGCGCGTGAGCTGCCCGCGCGCGTCAGCCTGCTGCAGGAAGTCGATCTCCTCCTCCGGGAAGTCCAGCGTCGCCTCCACCAGCATGCGCAGCTTCACCACGCGCTCGCGCAGCGTCTCGATTTCCACCGAGAAGGCCCCGCTGAGCGACCGTCCGGCCGAGCGCGCCGCGGCCTCGGTGCTGGCATCGATCAGGTCGGCCACGGCCTCGGCCTGTGCCAAGTCCAGCTTGCCGTTGAGGAAGGCGCGCTCGGTGAACTCGCCCGGTTCGGCCAAGCGCAGCCGCGGCAGCCGCGCGCGGCCCTCGGCATCCGCTTGCGCCGCGGCCTGCAGGCAGCGCGCCAGCAGCAGCTGCAGCAGCACCGGGCCGCCGTGCGCCTGCAGCTCCAGCACATCCTCGCCGGTGTAGGAGTGCGGCGCGGGGAAGAACAGCGCCAGGCCCTGGTCAATGGGCTGGCCGTCCTCGGCCAGGAAAGGACCGTAGGCGGCGCGCCGGGGCTGCAGCACGCGACCGCAAAGCACTTCGGCCAGCGGCGCGAGGGCGCGGCCGGAAACGCGAACGATGCCCACCGCTCCGCGTCCGGGCGCGGTGGCGATGGCGACGATGGGGTCCTGGTGTCGGGCAAGCATGGGGAAATTGTGAGGTGCCAATGAAAACGCCCCGCACGGGGCGGGGCGTCACGGGATCGCGCGCAGGCGGGACCGGGCTTACTTGTTGAGCACGCCCAGCCGCTTGTTGATCACGTACTGCTGCGCGATGGACAGCAGGTTGTTGGTCAGCCAGTACAGCACCAGGCCGGCCGGAAAGACGAAGAACATCACCGAGAACACCAGCGGCATGATCCACATCATCTTGGCCTGCGTGGGGTCCGGCGGCGTCGGGTTGAGCCAGGTCTGCAGCAGCGTGGACGCGGTCATCAGCAGCGGCAGGATGTAGAACGGGTCCTTGGCCGAGAGGTCCGTGATCCAGCCGATCCACGGCGCGTTGCGCATCTCCACCGAGCTCAGCAGCACCCAGTACAGGGCGATGAAGAAGGGCATCTGGATGAAGATCGGCAGGCAGCCGCCCAGCGGATTGACCTTCTCCTCGCGGTAGATGCGCATCATTTCCTGCTGCATCTTCTGCGGGTCGCTCTTGTAGCGCTCGCGCAGCTCCTGCACGCGCGGATTGATCGCCTTCATCTTCGCCATCGACTTGTAGGCGTTGGCGTTGAGCCAGTAGAAGGCGATCTTGAGCAGCACCACCAGGGCAATGATCGACCAGCCCCAGTTGCCCAGGATGCGGTGCAACTGGTCCAGCAGCCAGAACAGCGGCTTGGACAGCACCGTGAACCAGCCGTAGTCCTTGACCAGCTCCAGGCCCGGAGCCAGCGCTTCCAGGCGGTTTTCTTCCTGCGGGCCGGCGAAGAGCTGGGCGTCCTGGGCCTTGGTCGTGCCTGGAGCCACCTCGCCCAGCGGCAACACCATGGCCACGGAATACAGGTCGTCGCTGATCTTTGCGGTGCGGAACTCGCGCGGCTGCGCTTGGTTCACCAGCCAAGCCGAGGCGTAGTAGTGCTGGACCATGGCGATCCAGCCGTTGTCCGCGCTCTTGTCGTGCTCGGCCTTGCCCTTGGCGATGTCCTCGAAGCTGACCTTGTGGAACTTGCTGGCCTCGGTGTAGAGCGCCGGGCCGGTGAAGGTCGAATAGAAGGAGGAATCGCCCGGCAGCGGCTTGCTGTCGCGCACGAGCTGCAGGTAGAGCTGCGGCGACACCGGCGCGGCGGAGCGGTTGATCACCTCGTGGCGCACGCCCACCGTGTACTCGCCGCGGCGCAGCGTGTAGGTCTTGACCAACTGCACGTCGTTCACGGGGGCAGACTCGAAGCGCAGCTGCAGCTCGTTGCCTTCCTTGAGCTCGCGCGGGCCCGGCGCCGCCGTCATCGGCGTGAGGTGCGTGGGCAGCGCGGTGCCGGTGGGCGTGATCAGGCCGGTCTGCGCCAGGTAGGTGCGCGCGGCGCTGCGGTCAAACAGCACCACGCGCTTGTCCTTGTCACCCTGCTCGACCTGCGTCAGCAGCTCCAGGCGCACAAGGTCACCGCCCTGGCTGCTGAAGGTGGCCTTGACCACGTCGGTGGTCAGCGTCACCTGCTCGGCGGCCACCGGCGCGGCTGCCGCGGGCGCCACCGGCGCGGCACCGGGCGCGGTGGCCGTGGCCG
>Ga0065721_10004531_pt1 | contig 25353 bp, 28 predicted proteins | sample Mesricmetagenome_FD_59108 | JGI IMG/M metagenome (GOLD analysis project Ga0065721, IMG submission 59108) | Mesophilic microbial community from rice straw/compost enrichment Sample: eDNA_1 v2 (version 2) | ecosystem: Engineered > Solid waste > Grass > Composting > Bioreactor | place: USA: Davis... | reverse complement strand
TGGATGCCGATGGCAATCCGCGCCAGTACTTCCAGAAATATTTCCCCCGCTATCGAGGCAGCGAAATCATCGGCTTTTATGGAACGACCATGGACCTCACCTCGTACATGAACCTGATCACCGATACATCTAGCCTGCATTAGGGCGGCTCCAAGGACTGCCCCCACCCCGCGAGGCGCGAAAGGGCTGTCATCAACCTTCATGATCCCGCCTATAACAACTATGCGATTGTCGGCGGCGACGGGCGGGGCGTATCTTCCGGATCATGAACGCCCCCATTGCCCAGCGCACCATCCGCTCCGTCTGCCCGCATGACTGTCCTTCGGTCTGCGCGCTCGATGTCGACATCCTGGCCGATGGTACGGTCGGCCGGGTGCGCGGGGCCAAGGACGATCCGTACACAGCCGGCGTCATTTGCGAAAAGGTCGCCCGCTATGCCGAGCGTATTCACCATCCCGAGCGCCTGACCCATCCCATGCGACGCGCCGGCCCCAAGGGGGCAGGGCAGTGGGAGCGCATCTCCTGGGACGAGGCGTTGGATGAAATCGCCACCCGCTTTCGCGCCGTCGAGCAACAGCATGGTCCGGAGGCTGTCTGGCCGTATTTCTACGCCGGAACAATGGGGCACGTGCAGCGCGACGGCATCGAGCGGCTGCGGGCCGTCCGTGGCTATTCTCAGCAGTACGATACCATCTGCACCGGCCTTTCCTGGCCCGGCTATATTGCCGGCACGGGTCTTTTGGGCGGGGTCAATCCCGAGCAGATGTCGGAAGCGGATTGCGTGGTGATCTGGGGCACCAATGCGGTGCATACCCAGGTCAATGTCATGACCCACGCCATGAGAGCGCGGAAGTCTCGTGGCGCCAGGATCGTGGTCATCGACATCTACCGCAACGCCACCATGGAGCAGGCCGACATGGGCCTGACGGTTCGACCCGGCACCGATGGTGCCTTGGCTGTCGCCGTCATGCACGTGCTCCTGCGCGACGGGTTGGCCGATCGCGAATATATGTCCAGATACACGGACTTCTCGCCGGAGTTTGAATCACATCTTCAGACCCGCACGCCGCAATGGGCGGCCGGGATCACTGGCCTTGCGGTCGCCCAAATCGAGGCCTTCGCGCATCTCGTCGGCACCACGCCCAGAACCTTTTTCCGTCTTGGCTACGGCTTCTCCCGCCAGCGTAACGGTGCGACGGCGGTGCATGCAGCGCTCTGCATTCCAGCCATGACCGGTGCCTGGCGGCACAGGGGCGGCGGTGCTTTCCATTCCAATTCCGGTACCTGGGGTCTCGACAAGTCACGTCTCGAGGGCAAGCACCTGCAAAAAGGCAGCCCGCGCGTGCTCGACATGTCCGAGATCGGCCCCATACTTACCGGCGATGCACGGGCATTGCAGGGCGGTGGTCCCGTTCACGCCATGATCGTGCAAAACACCAATCCCGCCTCGGTGGCCCCGCAACAGGCGCTGGTGCGCCAGGGCTTGCTCCGCGAGGACCTGTTCCTGGTCGTGCACGAGCAGTTCATGACCGAGACGGCAGAGCTGGCCGACATCGTTCTGCCCGCCACCATGTTCCTTGAACACAACGACTACTACACGCGCGGCGGACACACCCGGGTACTGTTCGGTCCCGCCGTGGTCGATGCGCCGGGCGAGGCCCGATCCAACCACGAGGTCATCAACGCCATTGCGCTACGCCTGGGCAGTGACGACCCGGGCTTTCGCATGTCCGACCGCGAAGTCGTGGCGGACACGTTTGCGCGCTCGAACTATCCACCGCTGGAGGAGGTCGAACTGACCGGCTTCGTCGACCGCGAGCGGCCGGACGAGGATGCTCGCTTCGCCAACGGATTCGGCTGGCCCGATGGTCGCTTCCGCTTTGCGCCCAACTGGCAGGACGTGGCCGATCGCAAGGGATACCTCTGGACCTGTGACCCATCCATCATGCCGCGCTTTGCCGACCATTGGGCGGTCAACGAGGCGACGGATGCGGACCATCCCTTCAAGCTCGCCACCAGTCCGGCCCGGGCCTTCCTCAATTCATCCTTCAACCAGACGCCCGGCAGTCTGCGGCGCGAGGGCGAACCGTCGGTCTTCATCCATCCGGAGGATGCGGTCCGCCTCGGCATCGTCCATGGCGACCCGGTGGTGGTGGGTAACTCCCGCGGGCAAGTCCACCTGACCGCGTTTCTCCATACCGGCCTGCCCACCGGCGTGCTGATTGCCGAAGGCCTGCATCGCAACAAGGCGCATCGCGGCGGGCAGGGGATCAATATGCTCACCAGCGCCACACCCGCCGCGCCCTTCGGCGGCGTGCCCTTCCACGACGCTTCTGTGTGGATCAGGAAGGCGGATTAGGGCTGGCCTGAAACGCAGAGCCGCCCTCGGATTTGATCCGAGGGTCTTTTCCTGGCGCTCGAGGACTGATCCACGAGTCAGGCCTCAACGCGCCATGTGGTGCGAGGCGGAATGCCACCCTTGGTCGTCGTTGCCCGCTTGTCTCAAGCCAAATAGGCCGACCAGAAGAAATAGCCCGTCATCCCGATTCCATAGACGATGACGCCCATGCGGATCCAGTCGCTGGGGATGAACCGGGCCAGCCGCGCTGCCGCATAGCCGCCTATGGTCACGCCCACCAGTGCGATGGAGCCATGATACCAGTCAATCGTTCCGTTGAAGGCAAACCGCACTACCGCCACAAGCGCCACGATGGCCGAGATATAGAGCTTGAGACCGTTCATGGCATGGATGTCTGTCATCCCGGTCATGGCGAGGAATGCCAGCAGCAGGATGCCCAGTCCGGCATTGAAAAAGCCGCCATAAAGGCAGACTGCCCCCAGCAATGCCAGCACGAGCACCATCCCCAGCGTCTTCATGCCTGTGCGCCCGCCGCCACGGGCTTTGAGCGCGGTGTTGATCTGGTTGCCGAACACGAACAGCGCTACCGCAAATGCCATGAGCCAGGGCACGACCTTGGAAAACTGTTCGTCCGACACGACCAGCAGCAGTTCGGCGCCTGCATAGCCGAAAATGGCGGCGATAATGCCGTAGAGCACCAGCTTGTCGGTATAGGCGCGCATCGCGTTCCAGTAGCCCACAGCACCGCTGACATAGCCGGGCAGGGCTGCATAGGTGTTCGAAGCATTGGCCAGCACCGGCGGTACGCCAGCAAAAAGCAGCGCCGGAAAGACGATGAAGGACCCGCCGCCCGCAAGCGAGTTGACCGCCCCACCAAGAAGTCCGGCGAGCAGCAGCAGTATTTCGGTCATTGTCGTCTCCGGGCGGTCATTGTCTTTTCCTAGCCCGGTGGCACCGCTGTGCCCAACGCAATTGTCTGATTGTCCCCATAACCCGCTCTGATCGCCGCTCTTGACTTGCCTTGGCGCAAGGCGCATCTAGCGCTTCGGTTGCTGGCACCTGCCGCCCGCGGATCTTGTGATCCTTGGTGAAGTCCAGCTTGACACAGTGAGCCCTCGGAAGTTCTCCCAGGCGCGTCATGGCAATGCGGGTCCCATGCAACGAGGCGCCTCCATCCGGAGACCCGAACCCATGTCATTTTCCCTTGATACCCCCTCCGCCCAGTCTCTCAAGGCCGAGGCCAGGTCCTTGCGCGAAGAGCGCGCCCAGGCCGGCCAGCCCATCACTCACAGCGAGGCGCTGGAGGCGGTGGCGCGCGCGCATGGCTATCGCGACTGGAACACGGCCCGCGCTGCCCTGCCCGACAGGGTCGCCGTGCCCTTCCAGGTCGGCATGCGCGTGAAGGGTTACTATCTCGAGCAGCCCTTCACCGGGCTCCTGATCGGCGTGCAGATGGCCCACAACATGCAGGCCTACACGGTGACCATCCAGTTCGATGAACCGGTCAACGTGACCCCGACCTTCATGTTCGCGGCCTATCGTCACCGCGTCGTGTCGACAGTCGATACCAATGGCGTATCGCCCGCACTTCGCGGCAACGGGCAGCCGCAGATGCGTCTGATGCGTGCCTGATCAGACGCGGCTGACGTGCTACTGCGGCGTGGCCTGTGCCGCCTCGGCCTCGGCCCGCGCCGCCAGCTCCTCGGCCGGCACGCGCGTCCAGTCCTCGCCGCGGCAGATCGCGTTGAACAGCACGCAGCCATTGAGCCGCACTGTGTCCGGGCCCCGCATTTCAAGGTACCCCGAATAGGTCTTGCCGTCCTCGGGGTTGTAGATTTCGCCGTCAAAGACATCGGGCTTGTCCCCCCGGCGCAGGGTCAGGATTTGAAGGCCCAGCATGGGCCGGTTGCGCAGGGCAGGGTCCTCGTTGCGATAGTCGAAAAACTGGTCTGGCGTTATGGCCGCCGCGGCTTCCGCCTCGGCGCCGCTCAGCAGCCCCGCTGGAACCACAATATGCGACAGGGCCCCGCAAAAGCCTTCCGGGCAGGCCGCTATGGTAACCTCGGACAGCAACTGGGTGCGCCAGACGCCTTCGATCGGCGAAGGGGCAGGCGAGACTGCCTCGGTCGTTTGCGCCCATGCACCTGGCATGACGGTCCCGGGCAGCATCGTCAATGCCATCAACTGTCCAAGCCGCTTGCGCACCATTATTCCCGCCATGCTCACCGCCCGTTACGTGCGCCCGCAAGCCAGATCGACTCGCCGCGCCGCCATCGCGCAACGATTAAGGCAGGTTTTCCGGACCACACCAACCAAATTGCGCAGCCAGCCCAGCCTCCGGACCGCCGAACCCGCGTCTCATCGGTTGAAGCCGCCAAAAACCACTTGCCTTCCCTCATCCCTCCCGATAGACCCGACCCCGCCGGAGAGGTGGCCGAGTGGTCGAAGGCACACCCCTGCTAAGGGTGCAGATCGGGAACGGTCTCGAGGGTTCGAATCCCTTCCTCTCCGCCACTTCCCCCTTAAGCCATTGAAATACCAATAAGCTCTTGATTTCCGGGGCTTTCAGTCACAAATCTGGTGACAAAATTGGTGACAAAATCATATGGCGAACAAGGTCAAACACCTTCACGAAATCAAGGGACGCTTCGCTGTCCGTGTCGCGGTTCCAGCACCATTGCGTGGAATCGTCTTTGCGGGTGGTCCTGGCTCTGAGCTGCGCGAATGGCTGGGCACCGACCGAAAAGCGGCAGAGCGCACCGCCCCGGAAGTGGTCGCACGCTTCTATCGGCGCATTGATGAAGCCAAAGCCAAGCTTGCGGCTGCTACACCGACACTAGGCACCGCTGCCAAGCATCACTATGCCGCTGAGTTGGCTGCCGACGACCTAGAGCGCGTTACAGACAACGCCAGACCTGTCGCGTCCCTCCGCTCAGTCACCGCACCGACGCTGGCCAATAAGCTTCGTGGTTATCTAGCGGGCGCGGTCGCAGATGATGAGGCGGAAGCATTGATTGGCTATGCGGCAAATGATGCCATCGCCTCAGGTGCAGCAAGCGCAGCGCTGAGCCGTAAAGAATTGCTTCGTGCGATGGCAGAGGTGCACCTAGAGGCGATGGGAGTGCAACAGGCTAGGGATGCGGGCCAGATCGCCATTGCGCCGCCTAACAGTCCGCTATTGCGGCCAGAAGCGCCTCCTGATCCTGCGCCGGTTCCATCGCGCCCAAAGGCACCCGTAACAGGCGAAACGCTGGATAAGCTGCTTGAGCTATTCCATCGCGAGCGCACCGCAGGCGGCAGCAGTCTGGCAGAACGCACTATGGCTGAACACAAGGTTGCCGTGCGGATGCTCAAGGAATTTTTGGGCGATAACCAGATTGTCGCCGCGTCCATCACCACGACCGACATGCGCAACTACAAGAACGCGCTTCTAGAAACGCCGTCGAACTACGCAGCTCGCTTCCCCGGCATGATCCTGCCGAAAGCTATCGCCGCGAACAAAAAGCGCGCCAAGCCATATGACACTTTGAACGCTGCAACCATCAATGAAAAATGGCTCTCCCATATCAGCACGATCATGGGCTGGGCAGTAAAGAACGGCTATCTTGAGTACAATCCCGCGCGTGGAATCAAGGTTGATCTAGGCAAGGGCTACAAAGAGCCGACGCGCGTAGCTTTCACGCCGGACGATCTAAAGCGGATATTCGGTTCGCCTCTGTTTGCTGATCCGGCTCAATATGAGACTCAGCAATGGGCGCTTCTGGTCGCGCTCTATACCGGCGCGCGGTCATCCAGTGAGATTGCGCGCATAAAGCTCTCAGACATTTATCAGGAGCAAGGCGTTTGGGTGTTCGATCTGGTCGAGGCCACAAAGAACGTCCATTCGAAGCGGCTTGTCCCCATTCACCAGAAGCTTATTGACCTTGGTATTCTGGGTTATGTGGATCGCCTGAAAAAGAAGGGAAAGACCAAACTCTTTTGGGATTGGGAACCACAGCATAAAATCAATCGCTGGTTCCTGCGCACCTATAAGGTACAGGTGGGCATCACCGACAAGCGAAAGGTTTTCCATAGCTTCCGGCATACCCTGAAAACGGCGCTGGCGCGGCACGGTATCAACCGGGATATTTCAGACCTGATTACCGGCCATAAAGATCAAAGCGTGGGCGGCATTTATATCGGTGATGCCAATGTCACGATGATTGAAGCAATGCGCGATGGACTAAACCGCGTAGAGTTCATTCTGAAAGAGAGCGCTCAGAATAACACACTGCCTTCGCCGTAAAATCACCGGTTACGTCAAAATTCAGGAGCCGAGTAACTTTCGCTCTAAATTCGAGGCATAGCGAAAACGACGAAACCCTATCCAAGGTCAGGGTGACTCTCATGATCAAATTGGATCTTTAGCAAAATTGCGTCGGCGATTTTGCCTAAGAACTCATCTTCTCCAACTTTGGGCCATACCTGATAGAGAGTTTCGTTGAGGAGGGGGTAATTATCTTCGACAGAAAATCCTTCATCCTTTATCGGCAAAATACGTCCTTTGCGATTAGCGTTCATCGCAATTGCAGAATTTAGCTCCTTATTGGTCCAACCTTTGCTAGTGAAGTTTTCCGATAGGAAAGGCATGAAGAAGCTGGACTTAAGCAAGCCGTGGTTGATCTTTTCAACGATAGAATCGCCCCATGTGATGCTTGTCTCGTCAAAGAATACTCGGACGCCAACACTTTCTAACTTGTCCTTGAGCCGTCTCGCTCGAGCCTTATCTTCACTCGCATGAGACAGGAAAACGTCAAACTCGCGAACCATATCGGCACCCTTTTCTATCCATTCGATACCTTTCAAACCAGAAATTATCGCCAATTTGCAGAGCTTCGTAACCACTGGATCGTCTTTTCCGCGCACTTGGGCAAAGTACGAAAGCCATCCTGAAACGAAGAGCCAGAATTTGTCAGCAGTACCCTCTTTGCCAATCCACACTTGGGCCGCCTTTTCCGCTCCATGCGCTCGCGCAGAGTGTAAGACCATCCGCATCCGCGATATATCTTTGCGCCATACGTTTGCCGACCTATTGACCACGAGGCCGGTGACTTCCTGCCTCTCATAGGAGAACGCTATTCGGGTTTTGGCTGTATTTATTGCAAAACCAGAATCCTTGAAGGAGTTCAAAAGATCAGAACCGAGATCCAGTTCCCGATTTCCGAACTGTGGCTCCCATCCACGAACCAAGTCTGCCGGCACCTCTCGCCGGCTTGAAGAGAAGGTGATGTCGTCCGCATAACGGCTATAAGTCAGCCTATGCCGTGTGGCCAGGGCCACCAGATTTCGGTCCAGCGTATATGCAATCAGATTAGCTATGGTCGGAGACGTTCTCGCGCCCTGAGGTAAGCCATCCTTGGTAGTTGTTATTCTTGCGAGGATCGTTGCGACCCTATCGTTAAAGCCAAACAGCTTTGACATGAAAAGTCCCCTCACACGGGGGAACGTGATGCTAGGATAGAAATCCTTGATGTCGAGGTTCAGAACCCACTTCTGGCGTTCATGTAATTTTGCGTTCGTAAGAAAAGACTGTTTTTTAACATACCCCTGCACGAAGGGCTTCGGTCGATAGTGCTTGTTCAGTATAGTGGCTAATCGGGTTTGCGCGATGCCAAGACCTTTCTTGGGCGCAGAAATAACGCGAACGCCGCCCTTCTTCTTCGGAATCGTAAAGGTCTTATAGTATGAGCCATCTTGGGCGCGCTGAACCACGTAAAAGAAGCGCTCGGGATCCATTCCGAGTACATGCGCCACGTCTTTGACTGAGTGCGCCACCATAAGTTTGAGGATAGGATCGGACGCGAAGTCGGATATCGGCTCCGGACTTTCTGCTAACAAGACTTGACCCTCGTTCCTTACCTTGTTGCAGGTAGCGCCACGCATCGCCCCGCGCGCGCACGCATATGGACTAACTTTTCGTCGAGCAGCCGTGGATTCACCGGCTCCAACTAGAGGGCCAAGTCTCTACCGATTAGCAATCGATTGCATTTTTTTGTCAATGCGGAAGACACTCAGCGCCACAGCAAATTCAGCTCGTCTCAGGCATCGCGGCGAGCGAGTGTCACAGTTGGAGGATAATCACCGCTCCGAGTTCGTGACGCTACAACCACCTTCTGAAATAGGGTCGATATCTGGCATCTGCTTCTATGTGCTTCCTTGAACAGATAAATCCTCAATCAGGGATTCACATTCAGTTCTATTTCTGGCATACATTAAGTAATGTAATAACATTACGTGTGAGCAGAGTTTTTGCCTTTCCCCTTCGCTGTTCTTTTCCGCAAAGCCAATCCAGAACAGACACTACCCGCACCTGAGCCAGTAACGCTCACCGACCCGCTGGCGTCATGGCTCTTCGGTGCCCAGCCGACCTATTCCAACATTTCGATTACCCCGAAATCTGCAATGCAGGTTCCGGCAGTCGCATCGGCGGTAACGCTCATTTCCGATGCCGTGGGCACGCTCCCGGTCAAACTTTACGTGCGCAATGGCAAGGGCAAGGAGGCCGACCCGGCACATCCTGCCTTTACCCTTGCGCACGATGAGGCAAACGATTGGACCAGTGCGGCTGAACTACGCACCCAGCTCACCCGCGATGCCCTGCTACACGACAATGGCGGCTTCGCACTGGCCGTTCGCGGCGGTTCCGGCAATGTTGTCGAGTTCCACCGACTGGACCCGGCCACGGTTGAAATCAAAACCGATGACGTGACCAGCGAGCCCTATTACCTTGTCGGGAAAGGGCAGAAGCGCAAGCGCCACGATTATTCCGACATGCTGCATATTCGGCATGAGGATGCCGCGCCCATCAATCTGGCGCGCAACGCCATCGCCCTGGCGATTGATCTGGAGCGCCACGCCGCTGGCCTGTTTGCCAATTCCGCGCGTCCTTCCGGCATCCTGAGAACCAGTCAGAAGAGCGACACCGCACTTAACAACATCAAGGCCGCATGGAACCGCACCTTTGGTGAGCGCAATGCCGGTGGAACCGCCGTTCTGCCAGAAGGCACCGACTACCAGGCGCTGACTATGACCAGCACCGATGCGCAGTTTGAGGAAATGCGCCGTTTCCAGACCGAAGAGATTGCGCGCGTTTTTCGCGTTCCGCCGACAATGCTATTCGATCTTTCGCGCGGCACTTGGGCAAACACTGAGGAGATGGGGCACCAGTTCCTCACCTACACATTGCGCCCTTGGCTCAAGGCTTGGGAATGGGCCTATGCGCGTGTCCTGCTCAGCCCAGAAGAGCGACGCACCCGCTTTTTCGAGTTCATCACCGACGATATGCTTACCGTGAGCCATGCCGCTCAGGCCGCTTCCTTTGCGCAGTATCGCAGCATGGGCGTGATGACCGCCAATGAGGTTCGCGCAGCCCGCAACCTCCCGGCACTTCCTGGCGGCGACGAGCTGCAAAATCCCTACACGACCAGCGCCCCGGCGCAGGCCGATAACGACAATCCCCCTGACAACGAGAAAGACGCCGCCTGATGCACAAAGCATTCTTTGGCGATGGTGAGCGGGATTTCTCGCTTGCCGCGCACCTGATTACAGAACTTGAAAAGATCACCGGTAAGGGCATCGGCGCAATCGTCGATGACATTCGCCGCCTGTCCTATGCCGAGATGGTTCACACCGTCCGGCTGGGCCTCATTGGTGGCGGTACGCATCCCAAGGAAGCCGCCGAGCTGGTCCAGACATATGCCACTGCGCACCCGCTGGCCGAGCTGCATTTGCTGGCCCTAGACATTCTCACCGACCTTTGGAGCGGCCCTGCCGATAGCGAAAAGGGCACGAGAGAATGAGCGATCATATCGAAATCAAAGCCGATCTCAGTATCGATGAAACCGGCGCCATTTCCGGTTTGGCATGGCCTTTCGACCAGCCTGATAGCGTTGGCGACATTATCGAAAAAGGCGCATTCGATATGCCGAGCGCCGTGCCGATGCTGCTTGAGCATAGCAATTCCGGTGCTGTGGGCATCTGGAATAGTCTCACCCAAACCGACACTGGCCTTGAAGTCAAAGGCCAGCTTTTTGTCGAGGCCGTCGAACCCGCCAAAGAGGTTCGTCAGCTTTTCCGTAAAGGCAAGGTAACTGGTCTTTCCATCGGCTTCCGCGCCGATGCGTTCGACCGCCTGCCCAATGGTGGCCGCAAGTTCTCCGCTGTCAGCCTTACGGAAATCTCCCTTTGTCGCCGTCCGGTCCATCCTGGCGCGCGGATTACCTCAGTCAAATCCCAACAGGAAAACACCCATATGGAAAACGAGAATACCGCCGAAGCTCAGATCGAGCAGAAGGCAGCAAACGATAATTTCGCCGCGCTCAATGCACGGCTGGACAAGCTGGAAGCCAAGGCCAATCGTCCGGTTGCGGCAAATGACAACCAGCCCGCAGCCGCCAACGACAACACCGAGCGCAAGGCGTTCGCTGATTTCGTCCGCAATGGCGACAGCACCGTTGTTAAGTCGCTGGGCTATGCTACGCCATCTACCGGCAGAATCCTGGCTCCTGAGCAGGTGGCAACGTCCATTCTAGAAAAGGTTGCCGAGTTCTCCCCGGTTCGCACCCTTGCCCAGACCATCAGCATGTCCGGCCCGCTGCTTCAGCTCCCGCGCCTGGTTGATGAAGTCGACCCGGTGCCGGTGGCCGAAACCGCTGCCCGCACCGAAGACGAGCCGACCTTTGACCAGATCGACCTCAAGCCGTTCGAAATGGCCATCATCGTTCCAGTGACGCGCATTCTCCTTGAAGATGCCCAGATCGACCTTACCAGTTACCTGAGCAACCACGTTGCGCGCCGGTTCGGCCAGAAGGAAGCGACCTGGTTCGTCAGCGGCAACGGCACTACGCAGGCCGAAGGCATCCTTACGTCCGCTGCCGTCGCTGAGCACGAAGTTGAAGCCATCACTGGCGACGACCTCATTGACCTCTTCTACTCGATCAAGACGGCCTATTCGTCCAACGGCGCTTGGATGATGAACCGCAAGACCATGTCGGTTGTCCGCAAGCTAAAGGACACCGATGGGTCCTACATTTGGGAGCGCGGCATTGCCGGTGGACAGCCGCCCATGCTTCTGGGCCGTCCGGTCTATGAGGCAGTGGACATGCCCGACATTGCCGCCGAAGCCACGCCCATCGTCTTTGGTGATTTCGCAACCGGTTATGCCATCGCAGACCGGACCGGTTTCGAAATCATCCGCGACGACATCACCGGCGCTGGCAACGGCATCGTCAAGTTGCATGCCCGTCGCCGCGTCGGTGGCCGCGTCATCATGGGCGAGGCCCTGACCAAGCTCAAGATCGCCGCCTAACAATGAAGCTGGGCGCGGACTCTATCTATATCGAGCTGGCAGGCGAGGCTTTCGAGCTTCGTCCGTCTCTCCGCGCCTCGCTACGTCTTGTTCGGCGGCACAGCCTTCCTTCCCTGCTTGCCGCCGTTCAAGCTTTCAACATCACCATCATCTCGGACACGCTCAGGGAAGCGGCCATTAAGCCCCGCCTGTTGCTTGCCGAGATTGCCCAGCACGGCCTTGGCAGTGTCCGAAATCGCCTCACCGGCCCGCTGGCACAATTCGTCCTGGCTATTGCCGGTATCGACCCAGACGACACCACACCAGCCCAGCCATCAACCGAAAAGCCGTCCGATCCCGAGCAGCTTTTCACCGATCTTTTCAAAGTCGGTACCGGCTGGCTTGGTTGGACACCAGAAGAAACATGGAACGCAACACCCGCCGAAATCATCGCGGCCCGCAATGGCCGCACCGACCTAATCATGGACGTTCTACAAGCGGTCTATGGCCCAGCCGAGAAAGGCCAAGCCGAGAACAAGCCCAGCCAGACCGTCGACGCCTATTCCCCGGAAGTGCTGCACCAGATCGAAGAGCAAGGCCACGATCCGGCATTCGACCGTAAGGCTTACGCTGCCTTCAAAGCCAAGGTGCTCAGCTAGTGCCGATTGCACCGCCCCGCCTTTGCTCTTGTGGCAATATCGTCCCTTCCGGTGAGCGTTGCGCCTGTCAGAAGGCCAATGACAAAGCCCGCAAAGCGCGGCACGACAGACGCCGCGCATCTGCTCGTAAGCGTGGTTACAACACCGAGTGGCAACGTGCGCGTGCTGCCCATCTAGCGGCGCATCCATACTGTGCCATATGCGGCAAGCCAGCCACGCACCTTGATCACGTCATCCCGCACAAGGGCGATGACCGTCTGTTCTGGGACCGGAACAACTGGCAGTCCCTTTGTGCCCATTGCCACAACAGCACCAAGCAGCGTGAAGAGCGCGCTAGACCCAGCCGCCGTCTGAAATCATTCGCGTTTGATACGGAGTATTGCTGAATTGGAACAAGTGATTTGTGTCGGCCTGGCACCGCTTATAGTCGCCGCTCCCACTGATGTAAGAGATTACCTTGTCGCGGTTCAGGCAAACTGGGCAGATGAAGTGAATGGGCTGTCCGTTGGCAGCATCGCTCTTGAGGCGGTAGACGATGTCAGCCTCGTTCGTCTGGAAGAGCTCATAGCGCGCCTTTTCCTTCTCGAATTGGTCGTCCCGACGCAGTTGCTGACTCAGCGACTTCAGCGTGTCGGAGAGTTGCACGTTCATCAGGTTTGCAGCGGTCAGTTCGCCCGCGAGATTGTTCAGCAGCTCAGACGCCTTTCCCCCGTCCGGTGTCCCTTTGGTGAGAAGCTGCTTAATTGCCTCTGCAGTGGAGACTGCCTTGCCGGTGGCGCCGAGTGCTGTAGTCGCAAGCGCAAGCACACTTTCAATTTGCGTGAAGTCCATACGGATCAGCTCCCAAGCCAGTCATTCCAAACAAAATTAGGATCTGGCCCGCGTACAAACAAGAGCAAACCGGGGGTGTTCTTGGTCTTTGGTGCATTCATAGGGACCGGCGCGGGGTGCGCAACGCAAGATTTTCCGAAAATAGAGATTTCACAATGACCGCACTGACCGACCTGAAAGCCCAGCTCAGTCTCACCGACGATGACAGCACCGATGACGCACTGCTCACCGGCATGATTGCCGATGCACTGGACCACACCGGCAATGCAATCGGCGCAGATGCCCAGATTTCCTATGATGAGCTGCCCGGTGGACTTCGCCGCGCCGTTCTGATGCTGGCCGCACACTTCTATGAAAACCGGGAAGCCGTGCTTGTCGGTATCAGCTCAAACGAGATGCCTTTGGGTTTCTGGGAGCTGGTCGCACCTCATCGAAAGTGGGTGTTTTAGTGGCTTATTCCCCGCAAATTCAGCGCCTTATGCGCCGTCTTGATGGCATTCCCGACGCCATCAAGCAGGATATGCAGCCCGCCGTTGTCAAATCCGCCGGTGAAGTCGCGGATTTGCAGCGCCGTCTGGCCGAAAGTTCGCGCGATACCGGCGCTCTAATCGAAAGCATAGAAGTGACCGGCCCCGGCGACAGCACACCGCCATACAGCCAACCTGGCGGCTCCCATACTGCGCATGAAGTGCAGGCGCTTGTCACCGTTGGAAATGCGGAAGTCCGCTATCCCCATCTGGTCGAATACGGGACCAAAGATGCACCGGCTCAGCCGTTCTTTTGGCCTGCCGTGCGCAGCCTTCAAAAGCGCATCAACAATCGTCTTAACCGCGCGGCGCGCAAAGCCATCCGCGATTTTTGGAGCAATCAATGACCGAACCGAGCCTTGCCTTGCAGACGGCCATCCGTGCACGTTTGCTGGCGTCTCCACACGTGATGGAGCTGATCGAACCGCCCAATATTCGGGATGGCGACACCCGGCCCAGCGCATTCCCTTCCATCATCCTTGGAAATGCGCAGGTCTTGGTAGCCGGTCACTACGGCAGCTATCGCAATGTGACCGTTTATCTGGACCTGCATATCTGGGGCGAAAATCACGAAGCAGCAAAGACGCTTGGCGCGCTGGTGAATAAGGCGCTGTTCGCGGCACTGGACGTTCCCGGCTTTGACATGACCGATGGCTTGCGCACTGAGCGCAGCATCTACATGGCCGATCCGTCCGGCGCTGGTCATGGCGTGGTGAGCCTGTCCGGCCTCATGGGGCATCGCCTCTGATGCGGGCCGGTCTTTTGAAACACATCATCACCTTGCAGCGCGGCACCCAGACTGTCAGCGAAAGCGGCAGCGTGTCCAACCGTTGGACAGACTATGCCACGATCCGCGCCGAGCTGGTGACGCATGCAATTGCTGACACCGGCATGGCATACGGCGAAGCGGCTAAGTCAGCATTGGTATTTCGCATCCGTCATTTCCATGGCCTGACAACCGCTGATCGGCTGGTCTACAGGGGCCAGACATACGAGATCACCGCGCTTGCCGAGCTGGGCAACCGCTTCATGGAATTGGCTTGTGAGGTGCTGAAATGAAGCCCGTCGCCATTTTCCTGTATGAGCTTTCCGGCCAGTCTGCCGAGCCGTTCGCCGCCGCAGGCTGGGATTGCTATTGCATTGATATTGCCCATGAGCGCGACCGCACCGAAGGCAATGTTCATTTCATCAAGGCCGATGCGCGGCATTGGAAGCCGACCAAGGATATGGTCATTCGCTGCCAGTTCTTCGCAGCCTTCCCGCCCTGTGATCACCTGGCAGTTTCTGGCTCACGCTGGTTCAAGGGGAAGGGCCTTCACACCCTGTCCGATGCCATCGAGCTTTTCGCCGTTGCGGCGGATTGGGCCGAGTTCCTTGAAGTGCCTTATTTCATCGAGAACCCGGTATCGACCATTTCCAGCTATTGGCGGAAGCCAGACTATATTTTTGACCCGTGCCAGTTCACCGAATGGGCGGCGAACGACAACTATACCAAGAAAACCTGCCTTTGGACTGGCGGTGGTTTCGCAATGCCGCCCAATGCTGCTCTACCTGGGCCGCTGAAGGAAAACTTCATTCGCGACATGCACGGCAAGGGCCGCGACCGGGCCAACGCCCGCAGCGTGACGCCCATCGGCTTTATGCGCGCCGTGTATGCAGCCAACTTCAATCAGGTGAGGGCAGCATGAGAGGCCGCAAGCCCAGCACCATCGTGAGCGGCACAAGTGCTGTTACGGACGTGCCGCGTCCGCCCAGCTACATGAGCAGGGATGCCAAAGCCGAATGGAAGCGGGTTGCGCGCATTCTGGTTATTGAGCGCAAGACACTCACCGACGCCGATCTAGCCACGCTGGAAAACTACTGCATTGCCACCGGCACGATGCGGGAAGCGCACCGGCTTCTGACGCTTGAAGGATTGGTCACGGCGGAAGGCAAGAAGCATCCGGCGCACGGCATCCTGAACAACGCCCAGACCACGCAGCGCCTTTGTGCTGCCGAGCTGGGCCTAACGCCGGTGAGCCGTTCGCGGCCTGCCGTGCGGAGCGAAGGGAATGATGACGAAAACCCCTTCGGCATTTAGCGCCACCTATCCGCACTGGATTTATGACGGCTCACCCATTGAAGACACGTTCGGCGATGGTGAGCGCGCCGTGCAATTCTTGCGTTGGCTCAAACATCCCAAAAGCAAGCTGCCCGGTAAGGGCTTTCAGCTTGATCCGTGGCTTGAGCGTATCGTGCGCCGCATCTATGGCCCGCGCAATCCGGACGGCTCCCGCATCGTGAAGACGGTTGTGCTGCTGTTGCCGCGCGGCAATCGCAAGACCAGCACGGCGGCGGCGTTGGCATTGCTGCATACTGTTGGGCCGGAGCGCGCGCCGCATGGCGAAGCCATTTTTGCCGCTGCCGACCGCAAACAGGCCAGCATCGCCTTTAAGGAGGCTCTAGGAATTGTGCAAGCGCACAAGACCATTGCCGGAGCTGTAAAGGTCTATGACGCTCACAACAGCGCTAAGAAGATCGTCTATGGCAAAGAGCGCGTGACGCTCGAAGTCATTTCCGGCGACGCAGGCACCCAGCATGGCCGCACCCCGAATTTCGTGCTGGCCGATGAGCTGCATGTCTGGCCGAATTTCTATCTTTGGGAAGCTCTGCAATCTGGATTGGACAAGTCCGATAACACGTTGATGGTTGTGGCGACCACGGCAGGGCGCGGCCAGGAGAATGTTGCCTGGGAGCAGATCGAGGATGCGCGCAAAGTTGCGCGTGGTGAAGTTATCGATCAGTCTATTTTGCCGATCCTTTTTGAAGCTGATCGCGATGCCGATTGGCGCGATGAGGCCGTTTGGGACGCGGTGAACCCCGGCCTGAAACATGGCTATCCAAGCATCGATGGTTTCCGTCGCGCCGCTGCCAAAGCCGAGCGCAGTATGCGGGAGCGCCAAAGCTTCAAGCAGCTAAAGCTCAATATCTGGCTGGACCAGAGCACAGACCCATTCGTCGATATGGATGTCTGGGATCGTTGCGCCGGTGACGTTGAACCTGACGAAAACGCGCCCTGTTACATTGGCGTCGATATGTCCGCGACAACCGACCTAACCGCCGTTGTCGCTGCCTTTCCTAATCATGACGGCAGCATTTCGGTCTTGCCGCAGTTCTTTCTTCCCGGCGACCTGTTGCGTGATCGCGCCGACCGCGATGGTGTCCCGTACCCGGAGTGGGCCCAACTCGGCTATCTCACCGCCACACCCGGCAACGTGATCGATTATCGCGCCGTGACCGATCATATCCTTGAGCTATGCGCACGTTTTGACGTCCGCGAAATCGCATTTGACCCTGCTTATGCGCAGCCGGTAATGGGGCCGCTGGGTGATGAGGGCCTGCCCGTCATCACTATGCGGCAGGGCTGGGTCACACAGTCACCAGCGCTTAATGAGCTTGAACGCGTGATCGTTGGCGGCACCTTTCGGCACGGCGGACACCCGCTGCTTAGATGGTGTTTCTCGAACGTCGCCATTCACACCGACAGCGCCGGTAATCGCACCATGCACAAGGGCAAAAGCACTGGCCGCATCGATGGTGCCGTTGCCACTTGGATGGCCGTTTCGAGAGCGGCAGCGAACGACAATTCATCGTCCGTCTGGGACGATCCTGATTTCATGCAGAAAGTTTTCGGATGAACGACCAACAGCTTTTCGTCTCGATTGAGGCGCGAATTGCCAAGCTGGAACGCGATTGGAAAAAGGTGCCAGCCATCGTCGGTAAAGGTGCCGATGGTGCCGAGCGCCGTGCCAAGCAGGCGACACAGCGCATCGAAGGCCATTTCGAGGGACTGAGCAGCCGCATCGGCGGTATGGGAAAGGCCATGATCGGCGGCTTTGTCGCTGGCCTTGCTGCCGGTGGTATTGCTGGCATTGTCAGTCGCGTTGGTGACGTTGCGAAGTCCGTTGCTGAAGTGGGCGATGAGGCGAAGCGCGCGGGTTTGAGCCTCAAGGACTTTCAGGAGCTGAAATACGTAGCTGAGCAGAACCGGCTTGGTGTCGATAGCCTTGTAGACGGCATTAAGGAGCTAAACCTTCGCGCCGACGAATTTATCACGACAGGCGGCGGTTCCGCTGCCGAAGCTTTCCAGCGCCTTGGCTATGACGCCGAAACGCTCAAGACCAAGCTGCAAGACCCGTCCGCGCTGTTCACGGAAATCATCGGCAAGCTGGGCCAGCTCGATCGTGCCGCTCAAATCCGCATTGCCGATGAGATTTTCGGCGGAACAGGCGGTGAGAAATTCGTTCAGCTCATTGAACAGGGCGAAGACGCCTTGAACCGCACCCGGCAGGAAGCTCATGACCTGGGCCTTGTCATGGATGATGAGCTTATCGCCAAGGCTGATGAACTGGACCGCGCATTCAACGCAGTTGCTTCCACTGTTGGAACAGCACTCAAGACCGCGATTGTAGAAGCCGCTGCCGCGTTGGGGGATTTCATCGCGGCTTTCAATGAGTGGTGGACCGCGCCAGATCGCATCATTGCCGGTGAGGGCCAGCCCTTTTGGGATCAGCTCACGCCCGATCAGCGGAACCAGCTTCGCCTAGACACCCAGCTCAGCGGTGTTCGGAAGCCGGAAGACGTTTACAGCGGTTTCCCGGTTGGACCAGATGGCAAATTCATCATCGAGCAGCCTGCGCCCCTGAAAGTCACTGTTGATGGTGCCAACCCCATTTCTCCACCCGCGCGAGGGGGTGGACGCGCCTCGTCCATGCGTGAAGAGCGCGATGCTGCTGCCGAGCTGATCCGAGAGCTGGAAAATGAGCTTCGCGTTATCGGCACGTCCGAAGTCGAAAAACGCATTGACGCGGAGCTGCGCAAGGCCGGTGCTGGCGCGACCGATGAGCAGCGCAATTCCATCCGTGCACTGGTCACAGAAATCGAGAACCAGAACGCTGCAATGCAGTCAATGGAAGACGCTATGAGCGGCGCGAAAGGGCTGGCAAAGGATTTTCTGGGCGGCCTGATCAGCGACCTGCGCAATGGTGTTGACGGGGCAACGGCGCTTGCCAACGCCTTTGGGCGGCTGGCCGACAAGCTGCTGGACCTCGCCTTGGACAGCCTCATCAACTCCATTTTCAGCGGCGTTGGCGGCGGCTTGTTTGGCGGCCTATTCGGTTTCTCGGAAGGTGGCAAAGTCGGCTTTGCGCGAGGCGGTTATACCGGCGACGGCGGGAAGTATGAACCGGCTGGTATCGTGCACCGTGGGGAATACGTTTTCAGCAAAGAGGCGACCAGCCGCATCGGCCCAGACGTACTTGAGCGGCTTCACCGTGGTTACGCAACCGGCGGTCTTGTCGGTGATGGACCTGCCAAGCGAGCCGCGAACGACAATCTCCGCGCGGCGAACAACAACACCGTCACCATCAACGCGCCGGTCACGATCAATAGCAATGGCGGTACGCCTGAGCAGAATGCCGATCTGGCAAATAAGGTGGCGCGGACCTTGGAAGGCCAGCTTCGCGGCCTGATCGCGAAAGAGATGCAACAGTCCATGCGACCGGGAAATATCGGCAACAGCCGGACGCGATAGCTTGAAAATTACATAGTTATCATGTAGTAGTTTACATACTCACTATATATAGGCAAGGCACCATGACTAAACACCTTATCGTGGCCGACGAGCGTCACGCGCAGATCAGCCAAATCGCTGAGACCTTGAAGGTCTCAATCACCGAAGCCCTTGGGTTGCTCATCGGATGGGCCGTAGAAAGTGGCAAGATTGCCCCGCCTGGCATTCCCGGCTTCGCTGTTACCCGGAAGGGCGACACCGTGATTGCGGACCTGGGCGGGATTACCCGCACCATGTCATTGGAACATGCCGAAGCGACAGCCGGGGCAATTCGCCTAATGGCAGGGCCAGAGCAATCGCTCTTGGTTGAAGGCGCTAAGGCGCTGGTTCTGTTGAATCCCGTTGTGACCGAAGAACTGAAAGTCAAGCGCCGGGGAACGTCCATCAAGATCACTGGCGACGATGGACAGGATAAAACCCTGTCATTCTCGATTGCGCTTGAGGTTGCGGACATGATCCGCGCTGCCCTGAAATAATTTCGGCGCAACCCCGCATCCCAATCCGAAAATCGCTATAGAGCACCGCTCAAAGAAAAGGCCCCTATGACGCCGTTGCTCAAGCGTCATAAGGGCCTATTCCCGATCAATTCTTCTCGGCAGAAGATAAGGTAAGTATATGCAATATCAGAGTAATAGTCAATCTGGCCATCATCTGTATGACAACACTGCGATGATAATTCGTGAGCTGGATGCGCTGCTTGCCCCTGCTGAGCCGGAGCCGAGTGACACAGACCTTACCGAGCTGGAAATGCTGCTTTGCCGCGCCGAGCGGGAGCCTTTCAAGCCGGTTCAAACTCTCCATGACCACGACGAAGCTAGATCAAAAAACGCTGTCAAAAATGGAACAGCGCGCACAACTGAAAATGACTTTTTTAGTGAGGAAAATCAGTCAGTTGGTGGTGACGCGCTAGGGGATTGTCTAGCGCACACATTTGCTCCCCAACATACCCCACACACAACACCCACACAGGTAATCCAACAAGAAGCATACAAACGACAAAGCGAAAGCGATTACGGGCGCGCAGCGCCCAAACCTCGCCGTGCACGTGGACCGCAGAAGCTCACCCCTAGCGAACAGCGTTACAAGGCAGCCATTGAGGCAATGAACACCTTGGAAGGCGCACACGAATTCTCCCTGAATTTCGACATAGGACAGGAAGGGTCTTTCCTGCATTCAGCCAATCCGGCCCAGCTCTTTCAGAAACGGTTGAACCGCTTTTTGAGAGAACAGGGGATGCCAGGTGCGGAGTTTGCTTTTGCTTTCGACGTGAACAAGGAAGGCAGGCTTCATGCTCATGGGAGCATCGTATTCCGGCCAGATCAGAAGAAAGCTGTAATTACAGCTCTTCGGAAAGCAGGCGGCTTCATTAAGGGGCGCGCTGGGTCTACGCAGGTCAAGCTCGTCGCCTGCAGTCCAAACCGAAACCCTACCGGATGGCATAAGTACACGACCGAATACCGTGCCAAGGTAAAGAAGCTCTTCGCCTATGAGCACGTCAAGTCGAACGAGTACTGCAATTCATCAACAAGCTATCGGAAGAGAATTAGATAAGCATATTCCGAAAAACAGATGAAATAAGTAATCACTTACTTACAACGCTCCGGTAAAGTCCTTCTATTCCAAACATATTTCCATTACTAGACTTCACATTCATAATTATTCACGCGACTCTCTGGCCATCAACACACCGGAGAACATTCCAATGCGTGACGTATACCTTTCCAATGACCGCTGGGACGCGCTTCTGGCCTCACTGACGGCCCTAGACCCGAACCAGCTCCCGGCAGGCCGCATTGACGCCTCAGACTATGTAACGGCGCTAGGTGAGGCTGGCATCTGGCCTGAGAGCGTCTTGGACGATCCAGGGAACCCCAACCACAATGAGCGCGAGGCCCTGCGGCGAGATAGTGGGTATGGATGCTGATGCCTGGCGCTCGCAGAGCAGCATGCCTTGCACGCCCAAATAACAGACACGGATAACGATGATTTCTAAGGGCCGAAAAAATATGCGGAATGGCCGCATCCCCAATTTCAGATCGCTATAGAGCGATATGCGCCGATAGAGAAAGGTAATGCTGAAGGGCGCTGATTTCATAAGCCTTTGAAATCATTACGATCCTTCATTAACCGAGAAATTTCGATTGAAACCCTAAACAGTGTGGGAGAAATAGACATCCCCTACATCACCGCGCAGACCGGACCCGGAAGTCAACGGGCGGCATTCTGTGCGCCTCAAAGCTGTCTCCGGATGGCAAACGACGCGACCCATGGGCCGCGCCGATATGCAGACAATTATCTAACACACCAGCGCGCCAACGCTGGTTCATCTAAGGAAAACCTTAAATGCAGACTATCTCTAACATGGGCGAAGCCGCCCCGGCAACGCTCAGCGAGGCAGAACTGTTTCGTGAATTTATCGAAGCAGACACGATCAAAAAATTCGACTGGCAGGGCAAGCTGCGCGAAACCTTAAGCATTCGCTATGTGCTAGTTGAAGAAGGCGATGAGCCGGACATCGGCGAGCTTGTAGAGAGGGAAATTCTCTATGCATTGCACGCCGAGCAGAGCAGCGAATGCTTAAATTTTCTGGCTGATGAATTCGAGCGCATCGGCAGGGAGCTCCGGTTTGTCTCTCGATATTTCGATGAACTGAAAGAAGAGCGCGAAGTGCGATCCGGTGATTATGCGGGAGAAAGCCGCTATCGGTCTATCGCTGATGTTCAGAGTGACCAGATTGCAGGGGAGGCGGCATAATGGCCAGCATCGTCACCTACTCACCCCGCGAAGGTGTGACCTACAGCGGCACATATTTCGTCAAACATGGCATGGCATATGTCACCGCCCAGGGCCACACCGGCGCGCCGGTCAAGATCGGTAACCTGGGCGAACTGGACGCAGCGAAATGGGCACTTGTCGAGATGGTGGGCAAGTTCGGCCTAGAGCCTGACAGCGCCACCTAGCCCGACCTGATCAAATCAAGCGCCGCCTAACCTTAGTGGTTTGGCGGCGCATTTGTTTGCTGTCTGCTATCCGCAGTTTTGCTTGATCAGCGCGCTGATGTTTTAACGGCAATTCGCTCTAGAAGTTGGAGCGCTCTGCCTATTGCGGCGAGAATGATCGCCGCACCGAGCGCCGCGAGGCCCGATGTCACATTCAGACGCACGACCTCGGACTGCTGCAAAATTGGCTGGCTATTCGACCACAGGGCGGCGGCAAGAAAAAATACGCCTGCCACCGCAGCGAGCGCGGCAATTCCATAGAGTACCTTATCCATAAGTCCCCCAAATCAAGATACGGGGTGACGTTGGCAAGTCGCGCACTGGTTTGCAAGCGGCTAGGTACTCATTGACCAGTGCCGAGATCAGGCCGTTATAGCAGCTTTTCGACAGGCAATTAGGTGACAAAAAAGTAGTCACAAAAGGTGACAAAATCGACCGGAAAGTACCTCATAAAACATTGTTTTCATTGATAAATCTCGTTTCCCTTCCTCTCCGCCATTTTTCCGAGTTCCTCCTGACAGCATCAAGAGCCCAGCATTTCCGGGCCTTTGAGCAGCATCGGCGCCTGTTACAAAGGCGTCCAAATTGTCTCGAACTCCCAATGTATCCACCAATGTACCCGCAAATGTACCCAGGCGGCTGACCCCGCCCCGCAACGCCTCCTACCTTGTCGGCGACCCCTCCGGCTGGCGCTTCCAGATGCGCCTGCCGGCCAGCATCCGTACCGCCGATTCTTTTCTTGCTACGTCTGCTTCTACCCTGCGCTTCAGGATCGGCCCCATGTCCCGCCGCGCGGCGGAGCAGCAGGCCGGTCTCTATGCAACCATCTGCAGAGCGGTCTTCGCGGCCGCCCTGCAGAAGCAGGAGAACCGCGACGTGCAACAGAACAATTTCGGTAGCGACAACCTGGTCGAGCAGGTGGTCACCAGTTGCCAGGCCGCCATCGCTGCGGCCAAGGAAACGCCTTCCCTGGCACTGGGCCTGGCACAGGGCCTCGATACCGCGCTCAAGACCCTCAACCTGGTCGCCGAAGAGGTGGCGAAGGGTAAGGGCGGCAACCCCGCTATTGTCACCAACGCTGAAGCCATGGCCCGCGATGCCCTGCGGTCGGTCCTTGCTTACGCTCCGGACAAGGCCGCTGCTGAAGCGGCTCTGGCCTCCGCGAAGGTGGTGGTGCCATCCGGGCCCGCCCTGGCCGTCGCTGCGCCCACCGTGGTGTCCCGGACCGGTATGCCGCTCTTCAGTGAGGTGTCGCAGGCTTATATCGACATGCGCATCGCCAATGACGGCCCTGATCACCCCGACATCAAGTATCTGCGCCTCCGGCGTCAGACCTTTCTTGACCTGATCGGTGACCGTCCGGTGGACTGCTACAGCCCCAAGGACCTCCAGGACTATGTGAGCCGGATGAAGTTCTGGCCGGCCAACTCCACCAAGCGCGCTGAATTCACCGGCCGCACCACCGAACAGATCCTGGCCGCCAACCAGGACATGCACATGCAGCCATTGGCGCTCAAGACATTGCGCGACGGTTACGTGGCCAACATCAAGACCATGATGCGCTACCAGATGACCGACAAGGGCTACCGTGACCCCTTTGCCGGTGTTCGCCTGCGCTGGCCCGGCACCGCGGCGCCGCCCGTGGCGCGCGAAGAGATCGGCATCGACGTCATCAACCGCACCTTCGAACTGGGTGTTCAGTCGGGTCTGCTCGATGAAGCCATGCTGCCCCTGCTGGCCCGGCTGACCACCCGCCGCCTCGGTCTGCTGGTGCACCTGCGCGGTTCCGATATCCGGATTAAGCACGGTGTCTATGTAGCGCAGACCAACGGCATCGTCTTCGATGGCACGACCTGGAAGCGGACTCCGATCAAGACTGCCCAGAGCAACCGCTTTTTCGTGCTGCACAATCTGCTCGTCGAAATCGGCTTCGTTGAATGGGCGATGCAGCAGGACGGGTGGCTGTTCGAGGCGCTGCACGAACACCCCGATGCGAGCAAGTATGCCAGCAAGGCCATGAACCGTCTGATCCAGGAAGCCGGTGGCATGGGCGCCAATATCGAGGTGTTCCACAGCCTGCGCGGTGACGGCATCACCGGCCTGCGCGCGGGGGAGAAGGACCGCACCAACCGCATCCAGGCCGGACACGAGCTGGACGGCGTGCACGACAAGTACGGCCACCGCAACCTGACCGCAGCGGAATGCCAGCGCCTCGCCAACCGCGAACTGGACTCCGAGATCAACTGGGACGTGTTCCGTGGCCTTGACTTCGACGCGCTGGCCAAGGGCCGCCGTAGCCGCGGTCGCAAGCGCAAGGCCTGACGCGAGTCAGGCCTTCATCCCCTCATTCGTACCGTACCGAAGATACCATACCATACCAGGAGATACCCAAATGCGTGAAGAACGTGCCACCAAGCAGGCTGTCGAAGCCGCCATCAAACAGCTGGAGGCCAATGGCGCCCAGCCCACCGCCAACCGCATCCTCGAGATCACCGGTGGCAGCAAGTCCACCGTCCTGCGCCAGATGAAGGAGCTGGGCCACGGCATCGCCCGCCGCACCGGCGGTGAGGAGGACGATGACGTGCTGCCGGCGGTTCTGCTCGAAAAGGCCAAGCCGTTCATCAAGGAGCTGATGGAGGGCGCCGCCGAGATCGAGCGCGCCAAATACGCCAGCTGTTGATTGCCACTGAGAAGTGACCCAGTAGGCTGGGATATTTCCACTGAGATTTGACCCATGTTTGAANCTTGCCCCTGGCTGTTGCAGCGGGGGCTATGGAGTGATCGACATGGCGTTANTGAGCGTTATCCGACGCTGGCATTTTCGAGAGCATCTATCGATNCGGGAGATTGGTCGCAGGACCGGCCTGTCCCGGAACACTATCCGCAANTATCTGCGCTCTGACGGGGTTGANCCGCAGTTCAAGGTTCCCGACCGGCCGAGCAAGCTTGACCCCTTTGCGGACCGGCTGGCTGCCTGGTTGAAGACGGAAGCGAACAGGCCCCGCAAGCAGAAGCGGACCCTCAAGCAGTTGCATGCGGACC
>Ga0065721_10005313_pt1 | contig 25366 bp, 30 predicted proteins | sample Mesricmetagenome_FD_59108 | JGI IMG/M metagenome (GOLD analysis project Ga0065721, IMG submission 59108) | Mesophilic microbial community from rice straw/compost enrichment Sample: eDNA_1 v2 (version 2) | ecosystem: Engineered > Solid waste > Grass > Composting > Bioreactor | place: USA: Davis... | reverse complement strand
AGGCAGTTGTCGATGGCGGCGGGCGTGGTGCCCCAATCCTCGTGCAGCTTGAGGCAGGAGGCGCCGGCCAGGATCATTTCGGCCAGGGGCGCCGGGCGGGAAGCGTTGCCCTTGCCGGCCAGGGCCAGGTTCATAGGGAAAGCATCGAAGCTCTCGATCATGCGCTGGATATGCCAGGCACCGGTGCAGGTGGTGGCCAGCGTGCCATGGGCGGGGCCGGTGCCGCCACCCAGCATGGTGGTGACGCCACTCATCAGCGCTTCCTCGATCTGCTGGGGGGCGATGAAATGGATGTGGGCATCCATGCCGCCCGCGGTGAGGATGCGGCCTTCGCCGGCGATGGCCTCCGTGGAAGGCCCGATGATGATGGTGACGCCGGGCTGGGTATCGGGATTGCCCGCCTTGCCGATGGCGTGGATGCGGCCATCCTTGAGGCCGATATCGGCCTTGTAGATGCCGGTGTGATCGACCACGAGCGCGTTGGTGATGACGGTATCGACGGCGCCTTCGGCGCGGGTGCGCTGGGACTGGCCCATGCCATCGCGGATGACCTTGCCGCCGCCGAATTTCACCTCCTCGCCATAGATGGTGAAATCCTTCTCGACCTCGATGAAGAGCTCGGTATCGGCCAGCCGGACGCGGTCGCCGGTGGTGGGGCCGTACATATCGGCATAGGTGGCGCGGGAGATGCGGGCGGGCATGGGTGATCCATAGCGGCGAGCGAAGCTGACCGCATTTGGAGCGAGAAACCCCCGCTTGGCAAGCGTCGATGCACTATTTTTGCCGCGCTTCGGGTGCGTGCCTAAATTTTGAGCGACATGGAAATGGCATGGGCAGGGAGCAGCTCCGGCTCCCCGCACGGTAGCCGGTTAGTTGCGGATGGCATGCTGGCGGTAATTGGCCAGCGCGGGAACGATCAGGTCATCGAGCAGGCCGGCGGCGGCATGAATATGCTCGCTTTCGGCCGCGGTGGCGGTGACCGAAAGACCCAGGATCTGCAGGGCATAGGCTAGCCTGACCTTGCCTTCGGCATTGGCGGCCTGGCCTTCCTTGTCGATCTGTGCCAGCAGGCCCAGCTTTTCGGTGGAGCCGAGCCGGGCCTTGAGCTCCGGCCAGGTGGCGGTACCCGCCGTCTGGCAGAGATAGTCCGCGCCGGCACCGAGCATGAACATGGCTTCGCCATCGTCGGCCCCCTGCTCATGCAGGTCGCGGATCACGGTGGTGAGCTTGTTGAGCAGGATGGTTTCGGCTTCGGGCGTCATGGCGGTTCCAGTGCGGACGAATTTCGTTGCCGCACCGTTTGCACGCTTCTGGGCTATTCGTCCACCGGGCCCATGACCTGCTGGCGGAAACCATAGACTTTTCGCTCGCCCGAGAGCGGGACGAGCCGCACCTCGCGGGCCTGGCCGGGCTCGAAGCGGACGGCAGTACCGGCGGCAATATCGAGCCGCATGCCGCGCGTTGCCGCGCGATGGAAGCTGAGCCCCGCATTGGCTTCGAAGAAATGGTAATGCGAGCCTACCTGGATCGGGCGGTCGCCGGTATTGGCGACCTCGATGGTGATCTGCGGCGCACCGGCATTGAGCTCGATCTCGCCGGATTTGGGGATGATTTCGCCCGGGATCATGAGAATCTCCTAGCGGATGGGCTGGTGGACAGTGACAAGCTTGGTGCCGTCGGGGAAGGTCGCCTCGACCTGCACATCGTGGATCATCTCGGCAATGCCGTCCATGACCTGGGCCCGGGTGACGACATGGGCGCCGGCTTCCATCAGTTCGGCGACGGGCCGGCCATCGCGAGCGCCCTCGACCACGAAATCGGTAATCAACGCGATGGCTTCGGGATGATTGAGCCTGACGCCGCGCTCCAGGCGCTTGCGGGCCACAATGGCCGCCATGGCGATGAGCAATTTGTCTTTTTCGCGGGGGGTGAGATTCATCGGCGGGGGTCCCTAGAGATGCCAGAGGCGCGGCAGCGTGCCGGCGCCGCTCAGTTCGGACAGAATTGGAACGATCAGCCGGCGGAGCGCAAGACCGGTGCGGGCGAGGGCTCGCACGATGAGTCGCTCGCCATTGGCGCTGGCGGCAATGCTGCTTGCGGCCGGCAGCCGGTTGCGTAACCGGGCGAGCATGGCGGCGCATTGATCGGCAGAGGGGGCGATATGGACAATAGTGGCGAAGGCCCGCTGGCCGGCGAGCAGCGAGAGGCCATCGCGCTCGGCCGGGGTGCCATCGAGGCGCGTGGCCTCGGCGTGGATGAGCCGACCATTGCGGCGGATGCGCCAATGATCGCGCAGGCGGGCATCGAGCGCGGCCTCGCCCATAGCGTCGCGCCCGAGCAGAACCGCTTCCACGGCCGTGAGGCTGGCGCCCTCCGCCAGGTCGATTTCGATACGGCGATCGAGGTGGCTGGCCGCAAAGAGGATGGTTTCCTGCGGCAGCCAGTCGAGATGGGCGCCAGCGCCGATGGCGAGGCTGGTTTCCACCCGGGCGGCGCCACCGATGGAGCGGTAGATGCGCTCGCAGGCCTGGGTAGTCAGCACCATGCGGCCGCCCGGAGCGACAGTGGCGGACCATTGCATGTGGTCGTCGCCGGTGAGGCCGCCGGCCGTGTTGATGAGCACCGCCTCCATGCCGGGCGAATGGGTATGGGGCAGACGGATCTTGGCGCAACCGTCCTGATAGAGCGTCGCCAGCCGGGTCGCGCCATCGCGCTGCAGGCTCGTTACGCCGCCGACGCCACGTGCGCGTTGCAAGGCCTGGCGCGGCGCAGGACGTGTCGTTTCAGCGGACTTTTCGGCAACGATTGTCACGAAAGGGCGTTTCCTAAGCGAGCAGATGCTCATTCATTGAGACATTACAGAAGGCTATTAAAATGCACATCAAAACCATTGCTTCTGCTATCGCCCTTACCACTGCCCTTGGTTTCAGCAGCTATACCTATGCGCAGACCATGATCGGCAACCAGAATGTTTCCGAAGCCGATATGGAGCGGGTGAAGGTTTATTGCGAAGACCTGCAGACCGCTGAAAACCAGGCTGTCGGCACCGTGGACGCGAATGACGATGCCGAAAATTCGGACACCGAGGATTCTGGGTCCGAGGATCCGGCCGATCCGGTCACCGAGGAGCCGAATCCCGATGAGGATTCGGAAGCCGATGTTGGCGCGGTGGATCTGGATGCCATCACGCTCGAGAACTGCATCGAAGCCGGCTTCATCGAGGCCACTCCGTAAATCCTTCCTCGTTGTTGAAGCGCCCGGCCCTGGCCGGGCGCTTCGCATTGCTAGACCATGAGATGCCTGCGGACTTCGGGCAAGTCGAGATCGCTGGCAGGGCCAGTATGCTGGATTTCACCGCGATCCATCACATAGATGTCGTCGGCGATTTCGCGACAGAAATCGAGGAACTGCTCGACCAGCAAAATGGTCATGCCCTTTTCGTCGCGCAGGAATTGCAGCGCCCGGCCGATATCCTTGATGATCGAGGGCTGGATGCCTTCGGTGGGTTCATCGAGCACCAGGACCTTGGGTCGGGTGACCAGCGCACGGCCTATGGCCAATTGCTGTTGCTGGCCACCCGAGAGGTCACCACCGCGCCGGCCCAGCATGGACTTGAGCACGGGGAATAGCTCGAAGATGTAGGGTGGAATGTTCTTGTCGGCGCGCGGCAGGCCGGCATAGCCGGTTTCGAGATTTTCCCTGACCGTCAGTAGCGGGAAGATTTCACGGCCCTGCGGCACGTAGCCGATGCCCATGCGGGCACGCTTGTAGGGCGGGGCTTTTTTCAGGACTTCGTCGCCGAAGGTAATGTCGCCGGCGGTGATATTGTTGATGCCGGTGATGGCGCGCAGGGTGGAGGACTTGCCAACGCCATTGCGGCCGAGAACGGCGGTGATGCGGCCGGGCTTGCATTCGATCGAGACCGCTTTCAGCGCCTGGGCGGCGCCGTAATGCAGGTCGATGGCATTGATGGACAAGGATGTCATTACGGGTCCTAGTGCGCGAGGGCGGTCTGGAGCATTTCGACGGCGAGCTTCTGGGCCGGTGCTGCACCCGGAGCCGCGGTGCGGACGGCCGTCGCCATGGCGACGAGATGCCGGCGCTCATCGAGGTTGAGATTGTCGCGCCAGAGCTGCCTGAAGCGTCGCACGCAATCGCGGGCGTCGATGACGCTGCGCATCGCCCAGGCGGCATAGGCCATGACCTCGTCCAGGTCGCCCGGGTCAGCGATCGTGGCGAGCTGGCGGCGGATTTCGGCTTCGGCGCGCTCATCGAGACCGCTCTCGTTGGCCAAGGCGAAAAGAAAGATCGCAGCCGCCAGCACGGGATCATCGACGTTCGAGAGAACCGAGCCTTCCGCCCTGGCCTTGAAATTGTGCCGCGCGATTGCGCCGCGGGCGCGCCAGAAGGCATCCGTGATCTGGCGACCCGCATCGTGCATTGCCCTTACGCGCCAATACCAGGCCGCGGCGCCGGCCACGATGGCGACGAGAATTGCCAGAATGTGCATTTTGAGCCCCTGCAAGCCATATCGGCGCGAGGCTTCCATTCCCGGTTCGTTCTGACAATTGCGGGCTATTCCGTACGTAGTCATACGGTTGGTCATCGTCCCAGGTACCTTTCGATGACAACCGGGTTGGCGCTGACCTGATCGAGGCTGCCTTCGGCCAGTACGGCGCCTTCGGCGAGGCAGGTGACGCGCGAGCCCAATTCGCGGACGAAGCTCATGTCGTGTTCGACAACGACGACGGAGCGGGTTTTGGCGATCTCCTTGAGCAGCTTGGCGGTTTCGACGGTTTCGGCATCGGTCATGCCGGCAACGGGTTCATCGACGAGCAGGAGCTTGGGGTCCTGCGCCAGCAGCATGCCGATTTCGAGCCATTGCTTCTGGCCGTGGCTGAGATTGGCGGCATAGTCGTCCTTGCGGTCGAGCAGGCGCACGGTTTGAAGGATTTCGGTGATGCGGGCGATGTCGGGAGCGTCGGCGGTATAGAATAGGGCCGCAAAGATGCCGCGCGGCTTCTTGAGTGCCATCTCGATATTGTCCCATACCGTATGGCTCTCGAACACGGTGGGCTTCTGGAACTTGCGGCCGATGCCCAGATTGGCGATGGCCGCTTCGTCGAGCCTGGTGAGGTCGGTGCGACCGTCGAACAGGACCTGGCCATCGTCCGGGCGGGTCTTGCCAGTGATAATATCCATCATCGTGGTCTTGCCGGCGCCGTTGGGGCCGATAATGGCCAGCATTTCGGCGGGGTGGACGATGATCGACAGATTGTTGATGGCCTTGAAACCGTCGAAGGCGACAGAGACGCCATTGAGGTAGAGCATGGTGCCGAGCTTCTCGCGGGCTTCGGACATGGCTTACTCCGCGGGCTCGGGTTGGGGATCGGCACCGGCCTCGACCTGTTTGGGGGTCGGCGTGTGCTGTTCGCGCTTCGTCGTGGCCGCGCGGTACTGGCCGATAAGGCCGACGATGCCCCTGGGCAGGAAGAGCGTGGTGACAACAAACAGCGCGCCGAGGGCGAAGAGCCAATATTCGGGGAAGGCGCCGGTGAAGTAGGATTTGCCCACGTTGACCAGAATGGCGCCGATGATTGGCCCGATAATGGTGCCGCGGCCGCCCACGGCGGTCCAGATGACCACTTCGATGGAATTGGCGGGCTCGAATTCGGATGGGTTGATGATGCCGACCTGCGGCACGTAGAGCGCCCCGGCAATGCCGGCGATAATCGCCGAGACGGTGAAGGCGAAGAGCTTCACATATTCGACGCGGTAGCCGAGGAACCGGGTGCGGCTTTCGGCGTCGCGCACGGCGACCATGACCTTGCCGAGCTTGGAATTGACGATCATCGAGCAGGCGAGGACCGCCAGCGCCAAAGCGATGGCGGAGGCGGCGAAGAGGGCGGCACGGGTGGAGGCGGCCTGGACCGGAACGCCGAGAATGTCCTTGAAGTCGGTCAGGCCGTTATTGCCGCCGAAGCCCATGTCGTTGCGGAAGAAGGCCAGCAGCAGGGCATAGGTCATGGCCTGGGTAATGATGGAGAGATAGACGCCGGTGACGCGGCTGCGGAAGGCGAGGAAGCCGAAGACGAAGGCGAGCAGGCCCGGAACGAACACCACCATCAGCATGGCGAACCAGAAATTATCCATGCCGTACCAGTACCAGGGCAGTTCCTTCCAGTTCAGGAAGACCATGAAATCGGGCAGGGTCGGATTGGCATAAACGCCGCGCGTGCCGATCTGGCGCATGAGATACATGCCCATCGCATAGCCGCCGATGGCGAAGAAGGCGCCGTGACCGAGCGAGAGAATGCCGCAATAGCCCCAGACCAGATCAAGCGCCAAGGCGAGCATGGCGAAGGTGAGGTATTTGCCGAAGAGGGGGACGGCATAGTTGGGCAGGCGCAGGGGATTGCCCTCGGGCAGCAGCAGGTTGGATGCCGGCACGGCAATTGCGGCGAGCAGCAGGATGGCGACGAGCCAGATGGCTTTCTTGTCGAGGGCGCGGAAAAGGGCTTGCGTAATCATGCTTCGATCGACCTTCCCTTGAGCGCGAAGAGGCCGCGGGGACGGCGCTGGATGAAGAGGATGATGAGGACGAGAATGATGATCTTGCCCAAGACGGCGCCGGCATAGGGCTCGATGAACTTGTTGGCGATGCCCAGGGTCAAAGCACCGACAAACGTACCCCAGAGATTGCCGACACCACCGAAGACCACGACCATGAAACTGTCGATGATGTAGCCTTGGCCCAGATTGGGCGAGACATTGCCGATCTGGCTCAGGGCCACGCCGGCGAGGCCGGCAATGCCGGAGCCCAGGCCGAAGGTCATGGCATCAACCAGCGGGGTGCGGATACCCATGGCGGAAGCCATGCGGCGGTTCTGCGTTACGGCGCGCATATGGAGGCCGATGGCAGTGTATTTGAGCACCAGCAGCAGGGCGATGAATACCAAAGCTGCGAAGATGACGATGTAGAAGCGGTTCCAAGTGATGGCGAGGCCGCCCAGCTCGAAAGAGCCGGACATCCAGCTCGGATTGCCGACTTCGCGGATATTGGCGGTGAAAATGCGCTGCACCGCCTGCTGGATGATGAGCGAGAGGCCCCAGGTGGCCAGCAGGGTTTCGAGCGGACGGCCATAGAGGAAGCGGATTATGCCGCGCTCGATGGCAACGCCGACCAGGCCGGTGAAGAGGAAGGCCGCGGGCAGGGCGATGGCCAGGGACCAGTCAAACAGGCCCGGCGCATTCTGGCGGATGATCTCCTGCACGACGAAAGTGGTGTAGGCGCCCAGCATGACCATTTCGCCATGGGCCATGTTGATGACACCCATCACACCGAAGGTGATGGCGAGGCCGATGGCGGCGAGCAGGAGGACCGAGCCGAGCGAAATGCCGAACCACACATTCTGTGCCACGTCCCAGGCAGCGCGGTCGCGCGCAAGACCATCGATGGCGGACTGGATCGCGGGCTTGAGTTCGTCGGGTGCATTGGCGAGGGCCGTGGTCAGCGTGTTGAGCGCGTCGCGGCCACCGATGGCCTGCACCACCGGAACGGCAGCGGCCTTGTCTTCGATGGTGGCATCAGGCGATTTCAGCATGATGACCGCCCGGGCCTGTTCCATGACGCGCTTGATGGCGCCATCGGTCTCGGCGGCAAGGGCGCTGTCGAGCAGTTCAAGCTGGGCCGGATCGGCGTCGCGCAGAACAGATTGCGCAGCCGACAGGCGGGTGTTGCTGTCGTCGCTAAGCAGCGTCATCTGGCCAATGGCGGTGCGCAGGACGCGGCGCAGGCTGTTGTTGACCTTGACCTTTTCGAGGCCGTCCTCGTCGAGGTCGGACAGATCGGCGCCGGTCACGGGATCGGAAATCGCGCCCTTGCCGCCGGACGCAGCGGTGAAGACGACCTTGCCGGTGGCTTCGTCGACATAAAGCTCGCCTTCGAGCAGGGTTTCGAGAACGGGTACAGCGCGTTGGTCGCCGGTAGCGACGAGGTTGCCGATGGCGGTCTCGCGATCCTTGAAGCTGCCGGGCGCCAAGGCATCAACCAGGGTGGTCAGTTCGGCATCGGCGATCTGGGCCTGAGCGGGGATGGCTGCAAACGTTGCGCCGAGAATCACCAGCAAAGCGGCGACGTGGCGGAGTATGTTCATGGCGGCCCCCATCTAGCCCGAATTCGGTGGGCGAGGGCGGGTCTGACCGCCCTCGCCGAGTGCGTCAGCGGCGCGCCTAAGAGGCTGAGCCGCCGCAAGTCTTGGTTTCAGTATTGTAGTTGCCGCAGTTGATCGGCGCGGTCCAATCGGCTTCGATCATCTTCGACTCGGGCAGGTAGTCGGACCAGGCGTCGCCGGGGACGAGGTCGGATTCGGACACGACTTCGAACTGGCCATCGGCCTGGATTTCGCCGATCAGCACCGGCTTGGTCAGGTGGTGGTTGGGGAGCATCTTGGCGATGCCGCCAGTCAGGTTCGGGGTTTCGAGGCCGATGATGGCATCGAGCACGGCATCGGTATCGGTGGTGCCGGCCTTCTCGACGGCCTGGACCCAGAGGTTGAAGCCGATGACGGTGGCTTCCATCGGGTCGTTGGTCACCTTGTCCGGGTTGCCCATGAAGGTCTGCCAGGCCGAAATGAAGGCTTCGTTTTCCGGCGTGTCGACGGACTGGAAGTAGTTCCAGGCCGCCAAGTGGCCGACCAGCGGGGTGGTGTCGAAGCCGGCGAGTTCTTCTTCACCGACCGAGAAGGCGACGACGGGGATGTCCTCGGCCTTGATGCCCTGGTTGGCCAGTTCCTTGTAGAAGGGGACGTTGGCGTCGCCGTTGATGGTCGAGACCACGGCGGTCTTCTTGCCGGTCGAGCCGAAGGCCTTGATGTCGGAAACGATGGTCTGCCAATCGGAGTGACCGAAGGGCGTGTAGTTGATCATGATGTCTTCGGCGGCGACACCATGGTCGAGCAGGTATTGCTCGAGAATCTTGTTGGTGGTCTGCGGATAGACATAGTCGGTACCGGCCAGAACCCAGCGCTCGACGCCTTCGTTTTCCATCAGGTAATCGACGGCGGGAATGGCCTGCTGGTTGGGAGCGGCGCCGGTGTAGAAGACGTTGCGCTGGCTTTCTTCGCCCTCGTATTGCACGGGGTAGAAGAGAATGGAGTTCAGCTCTTCGAAAACCGGCAGGACCGACTTGCGCGACGACGAGGTCCAGCAGCCGAATACGGCGGCGACGCCGTTGACTTCGATCAACTCGCGGGCCTTTTCGGCAAAGAGCGGCCAGTCAGAGGCGGGGTCGACGACGACGGCTTCAAGCTGCTTGCCGAGAAGGCCGCCCTTCTTGTTCTGCTCGTCGATCAGGAACAGCATCGTGTCCTTGAGCGTCGTTTCGGAGATGGCCATCGTGCCCGACAGCGAATGAAGCACGCCGACCTTGATAGTCTCGTCCTGGGCGAAAGCCGGAACGGCAATCGCGCCCATAGTCATAGCTACGCCCAGCCCCAGTCCCGCAATAGAGCGGTTTACTCCTGTCATGTTTACCTCCGACAGATGTGTGTTTGCACCGTCGGAAGAATTGCAAAGCCCATGCCAGCACTTGGCCGACAACGCTAAGGTATTGATTCACTGTAAATATAGGAGGCCCAGGCCCAAGGGGTGGACGTTGTGCTGCTGTGCTCCATGCCTATTTCGTGGGCGGGCCGGGTGGGGTGCGGTCAAAAATTGTGCAGAGGCCGTACGGCTGGCAGATTGCTGCACGAAAATCGGGCGGCGGGGTGACCTGCGAGAAGGCTTGGGCTAAGCTCCAGCCACCGAAGATTTTCTTCGGCAGAGGTTGTTTGCACCACATCCTCGGCCCCGCGCCTCCGGGCGTGGGGCTTTTGCAGACGCGGCCCGGTGGCCATCTGCGCGACTGGTTGCGCTAACCGCCCGGCGTTAGCTCCGCCACAACCGCCTCACCGTTCAGCAGGCGCAGGTTGCCGTCGACGATGGCGAAGCTGTCGGCGGCTTCGAGGGCTGCGAAGAAGGCTTGTTCCTGCTCGAGGCCATCGCAGGCCATCATGGTGGAAAAGACCTGGCTGATGTCGATGCCGCCAGGCGCGGCGGCGAGGTTGCCGCCATAGGTGTTGCAGCCGCCATTGCCGCCGATGCTGTCGGCCGAAATGACCAGGGTGGAGGTGACCCTGGCGTCGACCGCGACGCCATCGAGCGCCGTGAGCTTCCAGCTCGTGCCGATGAGCTCGGCCAGGGGATTGCCATCGGCGATGGCGGGGAGCGAAAGCAGGGCCAGCGCGGCGAGGCTCAGCAGGGTCCGGGGCAGCATGGTTGATGTCTCCTGATTTGCCGGCAGGCTGGCGCCGGATTGTGGCGGTTTTCGACCTCCGTGCGCGCATAGTTCGCATGGAACGCATAAAATCGGGGGGCAAGATTGCCCGAGATGGCGGCCCGGTGGTTCCGTTGGCGTGTCGAAAACACGACACAGCAAATCGGGAGTATGCGTTATGAAGACCTTGATCGCGGTATCCGTCGTTGCCGTCATGGCGATGACCTCGGGGGCCCAGGCCGGCGGCTTCTTTCACAAGCGGGTCAACAACAACCTGCTGTCCAACATCACCGGCATTGCCGTCGGCCTGACGACACGGGACATCAACGTGCTGAACGGTACGACGATCGCGGTGGGCAACAACAGCGCCATCCTGTCGGGCATCGGCAATGGCAATGCCAATGGCGTGCTGAGCGGGGTTCTGAACGGCAATGGCGTGCTGACCGGCAACGGCATTCTCGGGCTGGGCGGCCACAACCGCAAGCACTGGTAAGCCTGGACAGGGGCCAAACCTCCAGGCCCGCAAGAGGGCCCGTGCCGCTGCCCCGGCGCGGGCCTTTCCCGGAGATCGCTCGCCGTTCGTTGAACGACGGGCGATCTTCGGTTTTCCGCTTCAGGCGGGCTGACGCCACAGGGTCATGGAATGGCGGGTTTCCCCGGTCGGATCGAGCCGGACTTCCTCGACGCGGATATCGGCCGTGCCGGCACCCGCAGCGGTGAAGCTTAGTTCGCACAGGCTGACGCGAATGCCGGCGATGGAATGAATTGTCTTGCCAATGCTGGCCACCCAGCGCGCGCCTTCATGCTGGAAAGGCAGGGTGATCGCGAGGCCCACCACGCCAGCCGGATCTTGCAACAATTCCCGATAGCGGCGCTGCACCGGGGCGAAGGGCGGGTTGCGCTCGGGGTCGAGGACCCAGCCGAAACGGTCAAGCGGGTTGGGTGAGGCCTGGAAGGGCAGGCTTCGCGCCAGGATTTCGAGCTGATCGTCGAAGAGCAGCAGATGCTGGCTGGAATGGAGTACGAAATGCCGGAGCGCCAGCAGCGGATCGACCTCGGGACCCCGGATGAGGCGGCGGATGGCTTCGATATTGTGCGGGCGCGGTAGCTCGCGGCCGCTTTCCCAGCGGCTGATCTGGCTCTGCGCCACGCCCAGGCATTTCGCAATGGCATCCTGGCGCAGGCGTGCGCGAATGCGCCAGGCGCGCAGCTCGCCGCAAATGTCGTCCGCCCTGTCATGCCGGTGCTTGAGCATCATGTCCGGCAGCATCTCGGTCAGGCCAAGAAGAATATAGTTAATCAAATACTTACGGGGCGATTCTCGTGCATTAATGGTCAATTTCAACCAGAGGAAATAGGGGGAAGGACTTAGCCCCTACGTGAAATATTGGTTACCGAAAGCATCGATCCTGCCGTTGCGGCGGGAGGTGCAAATGGGTGCGGGCAGGATAGGGCTGGTATTGATCGTGGCCTTGGGCGGCGGACCTGTCGCAGCACAGTCGCCATTGGTCCTGTCGAGCCAGGTCGAAACGGGCTGGACGTCCAATGCCAGCGACAGCGTGGCCGGTGGGGCGGATTTCTATGTCAGTCAAAGCCATGAATTGTCGCTGAGCGGACAGAGCGGCGACCTGCTGCTGCGGGGGAGCCTTGCCCTCAGCCAGACCCGGTTTGCTACACTCAGCTTCGAGGACGATACCGAAGTGACCGGTGCCGTGGAGGGGCAACTGGCGCTGGGGGCGGATGCCGTGCTGCGGTTGGGCTATGCCGTGACGCAGAGCTGGATGGGCGACGACCTGCTGCTGGCTGGCCTGATCCTGCCGGTGCACAGCGTGGGAGCGGAGCACGAATACCTGGCCGAATTCACCCTGCGGGGAACCGACCAGCAGGTGAGTGTGGGTCTGACCGCGGACTGGACACTACCCGGCAACAGTGTGCTGGACGGGATAGACCTGGCGCCGCTGCGGCTGACGCCGCGCGTGGGGTCGGTGACCGGGCGGGTGGATTGGGAACGGGTGCTGGCGCCTGACCTGGTGGTGCTCACGGGCATGGAGGCGTGGTTCACGCTGGTTCCGGAAGCCGACCAGTTGGACTATCTGCGCGCACCGGCAGATGGCGGGCGGGTAAGCGCGGGGCTGCGGCTGGCGGGAAGCGATTGGTCGGCCGAGGGGAAGGGCGGGGTCGATCTCGTCTGGCCCAAGGGATTGAGCGCGTTGACGCGAACCGTGCCCTACATTTCGCTAATGGCGAGCTTTGTACCCATGAGTGGCGTAACGCTGGCCTTGAAAGGACAAACAGGCGTGGAACTGGCCGGCCCGGTCGATGGCGTGGCCGGGCGGACCGCGGCGCTCGACCTCGGCGCAACCTGGCTGGTGACGCCCGAGGTGGCGCTGTCGGCCGAGCTTTCGACCCGGCGGGAATGGGGGTTGTTCGACACCAGCCTGGAGCGTTCCGTTCGCATGGCGATGCTGAGCGCGCGCTATGTCCTGTCGGAACGCTTCAAGTATCGCGCGACGCTGTCGTGGTCTCGCCACGCCGATCCCGGCGAAAGCTATGACAAGGCGGGCATCGCTCTGTCGCTCATTGGCAGCCTCTAGGCAGGGGAACTCTTGCCGCCCATCGTCGTTATCCCGATGAACCCGGATGCCCATTTCGATCCGGGAAAGGCGTTGGTGCCTGTTCCTCCCGGGCATCAAGCGATCGGTGGACTGCTGCAGAGGCTGACGCTCCTTTGTGGTGTCTCCGGTGGGGGCGCGGAACTTCGGTTTCGCGCCCTTTTTGTTTGCGCAGGGCTTGCTTTCCCTAGGTTTCGTCGCTGAAGTTCGAATAGTATTCGAGCAACGAGGTGAAACGCGCAATGGCGTTGCAGATCGACATCGTGGACCGCAAGCTGCTACGGGCGCTGCAGGTGGACAGCCGCAAGAGCGTGCAAGTGCTGGGGGAAGCGGTGGGGCTTTCGGCCTCGGCCTGCCATCGCCGGCTCAAGGCGCTGGAAGAGCAGGGGCTGATCGAAGGGTATCGGGCCGTGCTCAATGCGGGCAGGCTGGGCTATTCGATGCAGTTCTTCATCGAGGTGGGGCTGACCAGCCAGAGCGAAGCGGCGCTGGAGGCGTTCGAAGCCGCGGTGCAGGATATTCCCGAAGTGCTGGAATGCCACCTGATGGCAGGGCAATCGGACTATATCCTGCGGGTGGTCTGCCAGGACCATGAGGATTTCGAAAGGCTGCATCGACGGCTGAGCGCGCGTCTGCCGGGCGTGGCGCGGATACACTCGAATATGAGCATCCGTACGGTCAAGGCGCGGACCGGGTTGCCGATCTAGGCTATAGCCCGATGGTCAGGTTCAGCCGATCCAGGACGGGGCGGTCGGCGGGGTCGACCATGCCGACCAGGAACTGGGTGACCAAGCGACGGGAATCGGGGGGCAGGGCGGCGATGGAGGCGGTGATGCGGCTGGACTGGGTGGCCGACAGGGTGGCGAAGAATTGCCGGCCCTTGTCAGTGGCATGGAGCAGGCGCTGGCGGCGATCGGAATGCCCGGTTTTCTGCTCGATATAGCCGTTGTCGATCAACTGGCGCAGCACGCGGGCCAGGCTCTGCTTGGTGATTTTGAGGATATCGAGCAGGTCGGCCACCGGCATGCCGGGCCGCAGATTGACGAAATAGAGCACGCGGTGATGCGCCCGGCCGAAGCCCTGCCGGCTGAGCAAGGCATCCGCATCGCCGGTAAAATCACGATAGGCGAAGAAGAACAGGCCCATAATGTCGAGGGGCAGCGCCTCGCCGCCGGGCGGGGCGGAATTTATGTCAGCTATGTTGACATTTTTTTGGTGCGCTGCCATTGTCTTCCCATCAGGACGCCGTTCCGTCTTATCCCTCAGCCTTTGTGGTTTGCCAAGGCCTTGGGCCTGGGGCATGATCGGCGCCAATCGGGTGGCTGCACCTTGCAGCGCCTTACAGGAATATTCGGGAGAGGATCATGGCAGGCGTGCCCATGGACCAGCGCGATGGCTGGATCTGGTTTGATGGCGAACTCAAACCGTGGAAAGACGCAAAGATTCACGTGCTGACGCATGGGCTGCATTATGCCAGCTCGGTGTTCGAGGGCGAGCGCGCCTATGGCGGCGAGATTTTCAAGTCGCGCGAGCATACCGAGCGCCTGATCCGCTCGGCCAAGACGCTTGACATGCCCATGCCCTGGTCGGTCGAGCAGATCGAGGAAGCCAAGCGGCTGGTTCTGGAAAAGAACGGCCTGGTCGATGCCTATGTGCGTCCCGTCGCCTGGCGCGGCTCGGAGGAACTGAGCGTTCCGGCCCGCAACAATACGGTTCACCTGGCGATCGCCGCCTGGGTGTGGCCGAGCTATTTCTCGGTCGAGGAGAAGCTCAAGGGCATCCGGCTCGAATGGAGCAAGTGGAAGCGCCCGAGCCCGGAAACCATTCCGTCCTCTGCCAAGGCCGCCGGTCTCTACATGATCTGCACGCTCTCCAAGGATGCGGCCATGGCCAATGGCTATGCCGATTCGATGATGCTGGACTATCGCGGCTATGTGGCGGAAGCCACCGGCGCCAATGTGTTCTTCATCAAGGGCAAGGAGATCACAACGCCGACGCCGGACTGCTTCCTCAACGGGCTGACGCGGCAGACGCTGATCGACCTGGCCAAGCGCAATGGCTATACGGTCACCGAGCGGCATATCCTGCCCGAAGAGCTCGTCAACTTCGACGAATGCTTCCTCACCGGCACGGCCGCCGAGGTGACGCCGGTCAGCGAGATCGGGCAATACAAGTTCACGCCGGGCGAAGGCTGCCGCACGCTGATCGATGCGTATAGCGCCGAGGTCCAGCCCAAGCAGGCCGCTGCGGAATAAGCGGAATCGATTTGTGAAGAAGCCGGGCCAAGTGCCCGGCTTTTTTGTTATTCCCACCGCGCCCTGGCGGCATCGTCATCGGCTTTCGCCTCGACCCAGTGGGTGCCGTTTGGTCCGGTTTCCTGTTTCCAGAACGGGGCATCGGTCTTGAGATAGTCCATGAGGAATTCGGCGCCCTTAAAGGCGGCCTCGCGGTGGGGCGAGAGGGTCATGACCTGGACGATGGGCTCGCCGGGGGTGAGCGTGCCGTAGCGGTGGATGACAGTGGCCGCGAGGAGGCCGAAGCGGAACTTGGCCTGATCGACGATGGCGGTGAGCTGGTTAACGGCAAGCTCGGGATAGCATTCCAGCGTCAGGGCCGTGATCGGATCGTCGGGCTTGCTGCGGACGACGCCGGTGAAGGTCACGGCGGCGCCCGCGCCCTGGCCGGTGGCCAGGAAAGCGTTGGTTTCGGCGCCGGGATCGAATGGATCAGGGGAGACGCGGACGGTCATTTAACCTCCCGTCATGGGCGGGAACAGGGCAACGATCCGGGCGCTGGTAATGGGCGCATCGTGAGTAACCAGCTTTGCGTCGATCGCGGCCTTGATGAGGCTGCGTTTTTCGACCGCCAGGGCGAAGGCCTCGTCGCGCGTAGCAAGCCAGTCGATGAGGTCGGCAATCGTCACCACTTCGGCCGGCGGGGACACCTCTTCCTCACCCCGATTGAGGCGTTCGCGCAGCCAGGCGAAATAGAGGATCTTCATTTCTGCTCTTCGACGAGATGGGGCCAGGAGGCGCGCAGATACTGCCAGCCGGTCCATACGGTCAGGATGCCAGCGAGCCAGAGCAGGATATCGCTGACCAGGCCCAGGCCGGGCACGATGCGCTCGAGCAGGACCACGGCCAGGGCGACCAATTGCGTCGTCGTCTTCCACTTGGCCAGGCGGCTCACCGGCAGCACGACAGTGATATTGCCGAGGAATTCGCGCAGCCCGGGAATGAAGAATTCGCGGAACAGGATGGCGCAGGCCGGGATCATGTCCCAGCCGGAAAAGCTGCCGTCCCAGGCGAGGGCGGCGATGAGGATGCCCACCAGCACTTTGTCGGCAATGGGATCGAGCATGCGCCCGAAGGGGGAATACTGGTTCCAGGCGCGGGCGAGATAGCCATCGAGCCAGTCGCTGGCGGCGGCGATGACATAGAGGATGAGTGCGACCAGGCGCAGGATGATGTCGCCCTGCATCACCAGCGCCACAATGGGGATGATCGCCAGGATGCGGGCGATGGTGATGATGTTGGGGACGAGCAGCAGCGGGTTCTTGGCCATGCAGGGACAGAACAGGAATGGGCGGAGGGGGTCAAGGGCGGCGTACTGGTGCTGCTGCGAACGCGGTGTCATCCCGGGCTTGAGCCGGGATCCATCCTGAGATTTCGCCGTATTCAACCATCTCAGGATGGGCCCCGGCTTTCGCCGGGGTGACACCCTGCGGTTGGGGATAGATTAAGCCACCGCCTGGTTGGTCGCCGCACGCCGCTGCGTCACCGATTCCGCCAGGGCTTCCAGCGCTACGACCGTGGTGTCCCAATCAATGCAGCCGTCGGTGATGGACTGGCCGTAGACCAGTTCGCGGCCCTCGACGAGATCCTGACGGCCGGCCACCAGGTTGGATTCGATCATCACGCCGATGATGCGGCGGTCGCCAGCAGCGAGCTGATTGCCGATATCGGCGAGGACCAGGGGCTGGTTTTCCGGGTTCTTCGAGGAGTTGGCATGGCTGGCGTCGATCATGATTGATGGCGCGATGCCGGCCTTTTCGGCGGCTGCGGCTGCGGCATCGACACTGGCGGCGTCATAATTCGGCGCTTTGCCGCCACGCAGGATGATGTGGCAGTCCTCATTGCCCGAGGTGGCGGCGATGGCGGAACGGCCGTCCTTGGTGACGGCGAGGAAATGATGCGGCTGACTGGCGGAACTCACCGCGTCCAGCGCGATCTTCACGTTACCGTCGGTGCCGTTCTTGAAGCCGACCGGGCAGGAGAGGCCGGAGGCCAGTTCGCGGTGGATCTGGCTTTCGGTGGTGCGGGCGCCGATGGCGGCCCAGCTCACTAGGTCCGCGATATATTGCGGGGTCGTCATGTCGAGGAATTCGCAGGCGGCGGGCAGGCCGAGATTGGCGATGTCGAGCAGCAGGGCCCGTGCGGTGTGCAGGCCATTGTCGATGTCAAAGCTGCCATCGAGATTGGGATCGTTGATGAGGCCCTTCCAGCCGACGGTGGTACGGGGTTTCTCGAAATAGACGCGCATGATGATCTCAAGCCGGTCGCCCAGGGAGTCGCGCAGCGCAACGAGGCGCCTGGCGTAATCCAGCGCCGCAACCGGATCGTGAATGGAGCAGGGACCGACGACGACGGCGAGGCGGTCGTCATTGCCAGCCAGGATATTGTGAAAGGCGTGGCGGGCGCTGATGACGGTGCGGGTGGCGGCGTCGGTGCGCGGATGCTGGCGCATCACCTCGATCGGGGTGGTCAATGGCTTGATCGCAGTAATGCGAAGGTCGTCGGTGGATTTGAGCACTTGGTTGGTCTCCTCGGGATTTTGCTCGGGAGGCGGCCAACAAAAAAGCCGCCTCGGAGGTCGGGCGGCTGGCTTCGGGTTTGGTCGTATCTTGTGAGATCAGATCAAGCGCGCGGTAGCCTCCGCCGGGAGCGGATAGCTAAAGTACCAAAACGAGATGGTGGCGACGGAACGGATCATGGCGTGATGTGTAGCGCGGGATTTTGCTGTTTGTCGAGTCCGACTTTTGGCGCGCCGGGTGCTACTCAACCCGATTGAAGTGGTCGTAGATCAGTTGCGCCATGGCGCGGGAGATGGTGGGGACGGCTTCGAGGTCGGCCAGGGAGGCGCGGCTGACGGCTTTGGCGGAGCCGAAATGGTTGAGCAGGGCGCGCTTGCGGGTGGGGCCGATGCCTTCGATTTCGTCGAGGGGATTTTTCACCTGATCCTTCTTGCGACGGGCGCGGTGCGTGCCGATGGCGAAGCGGTGGGCTTCGTCGCGCAGGCGCTGGACGTAATAGAGCACGGGGTCGCGGTGGGGCAGCATGAAGGCCTCGCGGCCTTCCATGAAGAATTTCTCGCGACCGGCATCGCGCTCTTCGCCCTTGGCGATACCGATGAATGTGACATCCTTGGGCAGGTTCAGTTCGGCGATGACCTCGCGCACGGCATTGAGCTGGCCTGCGCCGCCGTCGATGAAAACGACATCAGGCCAATCCGGCATGCCGGTGGCCTCGTCCTCGGCGTCGTTGTCGCTTTCGTTGGCGAGGCGCGTGAAGCGACGAGTCAGCACTTCGCGCATCATGCCGAAGTCATCGCCGGGGGTGATGTCGGTCGATTTGATGTTGAAGGTTCGGTAGTGCTTCTTGGAGAAGCCTTCCTCGCCGGCCACGACCATGGCGCCCACGGCATTGGTGCCTGAAATGTGGGAATTGTCGTAGGTCTCGATGCGGCGCGGCACCTCTTCGAGGCCGAAGACTTCGGCCACGCCTTCAAGCAGGGTGCGATTGGTGGCGCCTTCGGCGAGCTGGCGGCCCAGGGCCTCGCGGGCATTGTTGAGCGCGTGGTTGACCAGGTCGCGCTTTTCGCCGCGCCTGGGCTGCTCGATATGGACGCGACGACCGGCACGGCTGGACAGGGCTTCTTCCATGACCTCAGGTTCGCTGAGCTCATGGCTGATGAGGACTAGGCGGGCCGGGGTGCGGTTTTCGTAGAACTGGCCGATAAAGGCTTCGAGCACTTCGGCATCGCTGAGGCTGGCATCAGCACGGGGGCGATAGGGGTAATTGCCCCAGTTCTGATAGGCGCGGAAGAAGAAGACCTGCACGCAGAACTGGCCGCCTTCGTGGTGGATGGCGAAGACGTCGGCCTCTTCCACNGAACGGGCGGTGGCGTCGCCCTGGCTCTGGATGAGNGCCAGGGCCGAGAGGCGGTCGCGCAGCAGGGCGGCNCGTTCGAAATCGAGCTGTTCGGCGGCCTGGTTCATGTCGCGCTGCAGNTGTTCCTGCACGCTGCGGGACTTGCCGGAGAGGAATTGCCGGGCGTCTTCGACCAGGCCGGCATAGCCTTCGAGGCTGATTTCGCGCGTGCAGGGGGCGGCGCAGCGCTTGATCTGGAATTGCAGGCAGGGACGCGTGCGGGCGGCGTAGAAGCTGTCCGAGCAATTGCGGAGGAGGAAGGCCTTTTGCAGGCTCGCAATGGTGCGGCCGACGGCAGTGGCCGAGGCAAAGGGACCGAAATAGTGGCCCTGCCGGCGGCGCGTGCCGCGATGCTTGGTGAGCTCGGGCGCCTCGTGATCGGTGGCGATCAGGATATAGGGGAAGCTCTTGTCGTCGCGCAGCAACACATTGAAGCGGGGCTTGAGCCGCTTGATCATGTTGGCTTCGAGCAGGAGCGCTTCGGACTCGGTCTCGGTGCGCACGAATTCCATGCTGACCGTAGCTGCGATCATGCGCTGAAGGCGAACTTCGAGCCCGTCGGGCCGGGTATAGTTGGTGACGCGCGCCTTGAGATTGCGAGCCTTGCCCACATACATGACCTCGCCTTCCGCATCGAGCATGCGATAGACGCCTGGCGCCGAGGGCAGGGTGCGCACGAAGGCACGGATGACTTCGTGGCCGCTGGGCGGGGGTGGAGCGGTATCGTCGGTCATGAGCGTGGCGTGGGCGCGCGGCGCACCGGATATTCGAGATGCTGACCGCCATCGAGGGCCAGCATCTGGCCGGTCATTGAGGGCGTGCGGAGAAGCATCAGCACGCCATCGGCGATGGCCTCAGGCCCGGCATGGTCGTTAAGCAGCAGCGCATTGACATGAGCCTCGAATGCCGCCCGATCCTGGCGGGAGTGGGGCAGAACAGGGCCAGGGCCGATGGCGTTGACGCGGATGGCGGGTGCGAGGGTTTGTGCCAGCGTGCGGGTGGCGCTCCACAGCACGGATTTGGACAGGGTGTAGCTGAAATAGGCCGGTGTCAGATGCAGCACGCGCTCGTCGATGATGTTGACGATATTGCCGGTCGCGCCTTCGGGAAGCTGGGCAGCAAAGTCGCGGGCGAGGAAGACAGGCGCTTCCGCATGGATGGCGAAATGGGAATCCCACAGGGCCTCGTCGACATCGCGAGCGCTGTCGGGCTCGAAGGTGGAGGCGTTGTTGACCAAAACGGTCAGCGGGCCGAAGCGGGCGGCGGCCCTGGCGATGAGGGTGGCGCGCTGGGCGCGTCTGGCGAGGTCGGCCTTGACCAGATCGGCGCGGCCACCCTTGCGCCGAATGGCGTCGCGCACGGCGCGGGCGCCCTCGGCATTGGCACGATAATGGATGACAACGGCATGGCCGGCATCGGCCAGAGCCAGGGCAATGGCAGCGCCGATGCGGTCGCCAGCACCGGTGACGAGGGCGACTGATGAGGCCGGAATTGAGATAGAGCGATTCGACATGAGAAGCGTGCAGGACCTTGTGCGCGGACCATAGGCCGCTTTGGGGGGGCGGTTCAATGCGTCGGCAATGGCAGATTTGCTGGGGTCTGCTGACAGGTTCGGACAGCAGCCTTGTCCTTTTGTTGCTGGATATTCGGGCGTAGGCTTGTCACGTCACCGTGAGGCAGGTGGCCGCGCGGGGCATTTCCTTGAGGGGGAAGCAAATGGAAGTCATCGTGCCTATTCTGGTCCAGCTTGTCGGCGGCGGTGTCGGCGGCAATGTCATCGGGCAAATCGCCAAGCAGCTCAACCTCGGCACGGCCGGCAATTCCATTGTCGGAGCGATTGGCGGCGTTGCGGGGACGTGGCTCGCCGGGATGATTCCCGGACTCGACGGTATAGTCGGAGCCGCCGCCGGTGCCGCTGGTACGGCGGGAGGGCTCGATCTGGGCGCCCTGGCCGGCCAGGGCGCCACGGGGCTGGTCAGCGGCGGCATTCTCACCGCCATCGCTGGCCTCATCAAGTCCTCTATGGCCAAGGCCTGAGCTTTAAGATAGCGCTTCGAACGCTCCGGCACATGAGGCCGGAGCGTTTTTCATGTCCAGTCGATTGCAGTCACCATGTCTTCGCAAGCCGCCGATATCCGTACCGACAATATCGGCCGCGCCATTGTCCTGACGCTCATCACCATCGGGGTGTTCGGCATACAGGATGCGCTGTCCAAGATACTGGTGCAGACCTATTCGCCCTTCCAGATCACCATGATGCGCTATTGGGGTTTCGCCGCCTTCGCGCTGGTGCTGGTGATGCGGCAGGCGCCCCTGCGGCAGGCCTTCAGCTCGAAAGTGCCGGTCCTGCAGACGCTGCGCGGCGTGCTGCTGATGGCCGATATCTGGTTTTTCGCCCTGGCCCTGCGCACCGTGCCGCTGGGGGAATTGCAGGCCATCACGGTGGTCTATCCGCTGCTGGTGACGCTGTTCGCCATTCCCATTCTCGGCGAGAAAGTGGGCGTGTTCCGCTTCGTGGCAGTGGGCGTGGGCTTTGCCGGCGCGCTGGTGATCGTGCGGCCGGGTGGGTTGCCGCTGGACTGGGGCGTGGCTTTCGCATTGGCCTCGGCCACGCTCTATTCGATCTATATCGTCATCACCCGCAAGGTCAGCCAGCATGACAGTGCGGCGACGAGCATGGTCTATACCGCGAGTGTGGGCCTAGTGCTGTCGGGCGCGGTGGGCATCTTCTTCTGGCAGCCCATGGAGTGGGGCGATTTCCTGATGGTCGTGGCCATCATGGTCACGACCTGTGCCGGGCATGGCGTGATGGTCTATGCGCTGTCGATGGCGCCGGCCAGCGTGGTGCAGCCGTTCAACTATTTCTCGCTGCCCTGGGCGATTCTGCTCAGCGCCGTGGTCTTCGGCCACTGGATCGACCCGATTTCTCTGATCGGGGCGACCATCATCGTGGGTGCGGGGCTGGTAGTGATGGCGCGCGAGCGGGTCAAGCGTGGGCCCGTGGTGCGGGAAGAGCTTACGCCGGGGCACGAATAGACATTCGCGCCCCGACCGGATGGCTACAGCACCACCTTGGCGTTTTCGCCGATTTTCGGGCTGCGGCCCGTGACGACGGCGGTGAGCATGGAAATGGTGGTGACGATGCGGCCGGGACTGTCCCAAAGTTCGGCATCATTCGGAACCATCCTGATCACGCGAATGGCCGGGTCCTCGGGACTGTCCCACCAGGCCTTGGCGAAGGGGCTCCATAATTCCTTGATGCGCGCCCGATCATTGCTGATGGTCGCCTTGCCGCTCAAGGCGACATACTTGCTGGACTTGTGATCGGCGAAGCTGACGCTGACATGAGGGAATTCGGCGATCTGGTCGTCCTTCTCGCCGTTGATATCGGTCAGGAAATAGATGGCGCCCTCGTCTTTCTCGACGGTGGCGGCCAGGGGGCGGGCACGCTGCTCCTTGCCGTCCCAGGTCACGAACATCGCGATGCCGATGCGCTTGGCCAGTTCCCAGATTCGTGCGACGTGATCGTCGTGTTCCTTGCCGGTCATGCTGGAATCGCGGGACTGGCGATTGGCCGGCTGCCTGGCGCGTTTGGGGATGTTGCTACCCGCCGATGCCTTGGCGGATTTGGCGGTGGCGGGTCGGGCCGGCGTCTTCTTGCGGGCCGTGGTTGATGCGCCGGCAGACTTGGTCGCACTCTTGCCCGTCGCGGCTTTGCTGCGAGCAGGTTTTTTGTCTTCAGTAGTGACGGCAGTGGCCATGATGCAATCCCTTTCTCTGGTTGGTTGGGACAACGGACCAGGGGCCGGGGAGTTGCCTGCCTCGAAAGCAGAACGCCGCCCCGGAGGGCGGCGCTTGTTGGCCTAATTGCCGATGCAGAAGTAGCCGCTGGGGCCGTTGAAGCAGACGCTGCCACCGTTGTTGGGCGGCCAGGGCTGCGGCCGGGGCGGACGCGGATTCCAGTGCGGCGGCCGCGGCGGGTAAGGATCCCAGTGCGGGGGACGCGGCGGGCGCGGGTTCCAGTGAGGCGGGCGATCCCAATCGTCATCATCATGCCAGCCGCCGCTGCGGCTCAGGTAATTAGCCGAGACCCAGCCATCGGGGCCGCGCTTTTCCACGAAGCACCAGCTACCGCGGCAGTATTGCACGTCAACTTGCTGGCCACGGTAGAGCACGTCGATGCGGGCATAGCCCGTGCCAGGGCCCGAACGGACGTTGACATTGCCGGTCGCGTAAGCCGGCGCAGCGAAGGCGGTCGCAGTCGTCGCCAGAAGCGCCAGTGCCGCGAGGCCGCCAGCCATGAGTTTCTTGCTCAGAGCCATTGTCGATCTCCTTCGTTTTGAGGCGTGTAAATGCCTTTGAACGATAGAAAACACCCTGGCGGATGAACCAGACCTGAATGGCGCTGTCAGGCAGCGATCAGATATGCAGCAGATCGACGAAGCGCTTCAGGCGCTCGGCCAGTTTCTTGCGCTGACGGGGCTTGAGTTCGCCCATCAGGGCGTCTTCGAGCTGGGTCCAATGATCGGCGAGGCTGTTACGGATGCGGCGCCCGCGCTCGGTGAGGGCCACGCCGGGCGCCAGTTCGGGACCGACGGCCTGGCGGGTGACCAGGTCGCGCTCGAAGAGGCGGGCCAGGCGACTGTCCAGGGCTTCGCCACTGAGGCCGAGCTCTGCGGCGAGCTGAGCCTCGGTCGTGCCCGATCGGCCCAGTTCGAACAGGATGGCGTCGTCGCCCGGCTCCAACCCACGCTCCAGCAGTGGCAGCAACAGCGCCTTGTGCGCGAGCTGCCCGGCTTCGATGAGCCGGTAAAGCGTTGATCGGGATGAGGGTCTGGACATGAGCGGGAAAATAGTCCGAACTCCTGCGGCGCGTCGATTGGCGTTCCCATCCTATCGTTAATCGTGGACGGACCAAGGCCTGTTATTGTTCACCCAGCGCAGATGAGTTATGCGTCGATTACGATGATCTCGTGAACGGAACCCCATGACTCAGGACCTCGCCCGTATCCGTGCTTTCGTCCAGGTCTTTGATTCAGGTGGTTTTTCCTCCGCCGCACGGCAGCATGGGCGGTCCAAGGCGCTGCTCAGCAAATATGTGACCGATCTTGAGGATTATCTGGGCGTGCGGCTGATGAACCGCACGACGCGCAAGCTCAGCCTGACCGAGGCCGGCGAGGCCTATTACCGCGAAGCCAGCGCGCTGCTGCAGCAGCTCGACGATCTCGATGCGACGATCACCGACCAGACGGCAGAGCCGCGCGGCTTGCTGCGCGTGTCGGCGCCGCGCAATTTCGGCGAATCCACGCTGGCGCCGGCTATTTATGAGTACCTGGCCAAGTATCCGAAGGTGACGCTCGATCTGCGACTGGAGGATCGCTATGTCGACCTGGTCGATGAGGGGATCGATGTCGCCCTGCGCATTTCGACGCTGGCGGATTCCTCGCTGATCGCGCGCAAGATCGCCGACATGCATGTGGTGGTGGGCGCGGCACCCGGCCTGCTCAAGCAACATGGCGTGCCCAAGCATCCCGAAGACCTGCGGCACCTACCCTGCATTATCGACGTGAACCTGCAGGGCCAGTCGAACTGGCGCTTCATCGAGGACGGCAAGACCATTTCGGTGCCGGTCAACGGGCCGCTGCGGGTCAATTCGCCGCTGGCAGCGCGCAAGGCGGCGATCATGGGTCTCGGATTTGTCGTATTGCCGTCCTATCTGGCGGACCCGGCGGTGGCCAGCGGCGAGCTTGTGCCGGTGCTGGCGGACTATTTGCCCACTGGCCAGACGCTGCAGGCGGTCTATCCGCACCGACGGCATCTGGCGGGCAAAGTGCGGGCGCTGATCGACCATCTGGTCGAGTGGTTCCAGAACCACCCGATCCATTAGGGGCAGGATTTGAGTCTCGGTTCCATCTCGCGTCGTGTGATCGGCGTTGCCGCTGTGCTGCTGATGCTGGCCGCACCGGCCGCGGCGCATCCGCATATCGTCATCGATGCCAAGGTCGCGGTGGTGTTCGACGCCAATGGCGCCGTAGTGGGCCTCAGGCATGCCTGGACATTCGACAGCGCGTTTTCGGCCTGGATGGTGCAGGGGCTGGACACCAATGGCGACCGGGAGACCAGTCCAGAGGAAATGCAGGGCCTGGCCGACGAGAACATGGTCGGGCTGGCCGATTACGGCTTCTATACCTATGCCGGTGAGGGTGATGCGCTGATGGCGTTCACGCCCG
>Ga0065721_10049923_pt1 | contig 25375 bp, 22 predicted proteins | sample Mesricmetagenome_FD_59108 | JGI IMG/M metagenome (GOLD analysis project Ga0065721, IMG submission 59108) | Mesophilic microbial community from rice straw/compost enrichment Sample: eDNA_1 v2 (version 2) | ecosystem: Engineered > Solid waste > Grass > Composting > Bioreactor | place: USA: Davis... | reverse complement strand
AAGTAAACGTCGTGTCATGTGCTTCAAATATATAGATAAAGCCTAAAATACTTCAACAAAATACTCATGCCAATGGTTAATTTTGCGGCAAAACATTCTTTTTAACAAAACACTTAGATGAATGACACCGGAGCAAATTTTAGATGCTTTGCGGAACGTACAGGAGCCCGATCTGGGAAAGGATATAGTCACGCTGAACATGGTGAAAGATATTGTTATCGATGGCAATACGGTGTCGTTTACTGTAGTGCTCACTACACCCGCATGTCCCTTAAAAGATCTGATCGCTAAAAATTGCGAAAACGCCATAAAGTCGCTGGTCAATCCTGAAGCTGCTGTAACCGTGCATTTTACTGCCAATACCAGCAGCATACGCCAGGACCAGGGCGCTGTGCTGCCCCAGGTAAAAAACATCATCGCCGTGATAAGCGGCAAAGGTGGTGTGGGAAAAAGTACAGTAGCCGCCAATCTGGCACTTGCCCTGGCGCAGGGCGGCGCCAAAGTGGGTTTGATGGACGCCGATATTTACGGTCCCAGCGTACCGATTATGTTTGGTGTTCGGGGCGAACGTCCGAAAATGATGAGTACCGGCGGCGATAAAGGCCTCATCGTACCCCTGGAGCGTTTTGGCATCAAACTCATGAGCATCGGTTTGCTGGTAGATGAAAGAAGCGCCGTGATCTGGCGCGGTCCCATGGCCAGCAGCGCCATCCGCCAGTTTGTGACCGATGTACACTGGGGCGAGCTCGATTACCTGGTGATAGATATGCCGCCCGGCACAGGTGATATTCACCTTACGCTGGTGCAAACAGTGCCCGTAACCGGCGCCGTGATCGTTACCACACCGCAGGATGTAGCCCTGGCCGATGCCAAAAAGGCCATCGCCATGTTCAGCCAGGCGCAAATTCAGGTGCCCGTGATCGGTTTAGTGGAAAATATGGCCTATTTTACACCCGCTGAACTCCCAAATAACAAATATTATATATTTGGCAAAGAAGGAGGCAAAAGGCTGGCCGAAGAATACGACCTGCCTTTCCTGGGCCAGATACCCCTGGTGCAAAGCATACGTGAAGGAGGCGATATAGGTATCCCCATCATGGTGAGCGATGATACGATCAGCCGCCAGGCCTTTGAAGAGTTTGCAGGCAATGCAGCCCGAAGCATTGCCATGCGTAATGCACACCTCAGTGCCGAAAAAACCGCCGCAGTACTTTAATGAAGTAGGAAGTAGGAGGCAGGAAGTAGGAAAATACAGGAACCATCTTACTGCCTACTTCATACCTCTTGCTTCAATCCCCCCTACAACCCTGATCCATCATTACAATTCTAAGTATGATCAAAGTAAGGGAAGTAACGGAATTATTGTTGTTGGTAGCTTTTGTAGTAGCCTGTCATGTGACACAAAAAACAGAAAAACTGGCCTTTCCATCATTCGATAAGGAGGGGCATCGCGGCTGCCGTGGCCTCATGCCCGAAAACACCATCCCCGCCATGATGAAGGCCCTTGAACTGGGCGTAACCACGCTGGAAATGGATGCGGTGATCACCAAAGACAAACAGGTGATCCTCTCGCACGAACCTTATTTTAACCACGAGATCACTACCAAACCCAATGGCGGGTATGTGAGCGAACAGGAAGAAAAAAGCCTGAACATTTACCAAATGAGTTTTGCGCAAACACAACAGTACGATGTAGGGTTGAAACCGCATCCGCGTTTTCCGCAACAACAAAAGATCAAGGCCACCAAACCACTGCTGCGCGAAGTAATAGAAGATGCCGAAGCATTCACCAGGCTTAAAGGCCGCCCCGCCGTTTTTTATAACATCGAAACCAAAACCCAACCGGTTACCGATAACATCTATCATCCCGCACCCGATGAGTTCGTTAACCAGTTGATGAAGGTGATCAACGGCAAAAACATAGCCCAGCGCGTGATCATACAATCATTCGATTTCCGCACGCTGAAAGTGGTGCATAAAAAATACCCGAATATCAAAACGGCGGCCCTCATAGAGGGTTCGGATAAACGCAGTTTTGAAGAAATATTGCAGCACCTGGGATTTGTACCTACGATTTACAGTCCCGCTGCCGAACTGGTGACCAAAGAACTGATCAATAAATGCCATCGCCGCAATGTGAAGATCATTCCCTGGACGGTGAACGATAAAGAGGCCATCGCCGCCTTAAAAAAGCTGGGTGTGGATGGCATCATTTCCGATTACCCCGATCTGTTCTGATATTAAACACCCTGCAAAACCCAATTATGCATTTATCATTGGAAGGAAAGAACGCCCTTGTTTGCGGCAGCTCGCAGGGCATAGGACTGGCCATAGCCGAAGAACTGGCCCTCATGGGCGCCAACTGTACACTGCTGGCGCGTAACGAAGCTGCCCTGCAAACAGCTGTACAAACGCTAGACATTGCCCTGCGCCAGCAACATGGTTACCTGGTAGCCGATTTTAGTGATACGCAACGCGTTCAACAAATTATAGAGCAGCATGTGCAGCATACGCCCATTCATATACTCATCAACAATACCGGCGGCCCGCCGCCCGGCACCGTAACAGAGGCCACCGAAGAAGCATTTAAACTGGCCTTCGATCAGCACCTCATCGTGAATCATATACTGGCCAGGGCCGCCCTGCCTTCCATGAAAGCGGCGCAATACGGGCGCATCATCAATATCATTTCCACCAGTATTCGTATACCCATCAACAACCTGGCTGTATCGGGCACCGTACGTGGCGCCGTAGCCATGTGGGCTAAACTTATGGCCAACGAAGTGGGTCAATATAATATCACTGTAAACAATATATTACCCGGTTCTACCCGTACACAACGCCTGCAAAGCATGATGGAAGCCACTGCTCAGAAAAGAAAGCTGGCCGTGGAAGACATTGAAAAAGAAATGCTGCGCGAAATACCCTTGCGGCGTTTTGCAGAACCGTCTGAACTGGCAGCCGTTGCCGCCTTCCTGGCCTCGCCGGCAGCCTCTTATGTGAATGGCGTAAGCATACCGGTAGATGGCGGCAAGACCGGTACAATTTAGTATGTTTGCGCCGCATGATGTTTGAAAATACGCTCCAACACGCTCGCTTGCTGGATGAGCAGGATCCCCTGCGCGCGTTTCGAAAAAAATTCATACTGCCTGTTATCGATGGGCAGCCACAAATTTATTTCCTCGGCAATTCGCTGGGGCTGCAGCCCGTTCATACCCAACAATACATACAACAGGTGCTCGATGCCTGGGCTACCTATGGGGTAGAAGCTTTTTTTATGGGCAGCCAGCCCTGGCTGGAATACCACGATCAGTTGGTGCAGCCGTTAAGCGCCATCGTAGGCGCCCTGCCGCACGAGGTGGTGGTGATGAACCAGCTTACGGTAAACCTGCATTTACTGATGATCAGCTTTTACCGCCCGCAGGGCAGCCGTAAAAAAATACTCTGCGAAGCCAAAGCATTTCCCAGCGACCAATATATGCTGGAAACACATGTGCGCCACTATGGTTTCAACCCCAACGAAGTGATCGTTGAAGTGGCGCCACGCAACGGCGAGCATACCATTCGCACAGAAGATATTCTGCAAACCATAGAAGAAAATAAAAACGAACTGGCTCTGGTATTGATGGGCGGGTTAAACTATTATACCGGCCAGGTGTTCGATATGCCGGCCATTACCCGCGCCGCACAGGCAGCAGGCGCCAAAGCAGGTTTCGACCTGGCGCATGCAGCCGGTAATATACCATTGCAATTGCACCACTGGAACGTGGATTTTGCCGCCTGGTGCAGTTATAAATACCTCAACGCTGGTCCGGGCGCTATTGGCGGCGCCTATATACATGAACGTTATCATAACCGTGAAACACCTCGTTTTGCAGGCTGGTGGGGCAACGACAAGGCCACGCAGTTCCTGATGCAAAAAGGCTTTCAACCCATGGCTTCGGCGCAGGGCTGGCAGCTGAGCACACCACCACCCATGTTGTATGCTGCGCATAAGGCTGCGCTGGAACTGTTCGAAGAGGCGGGGATGGAGCGCCTGCATACCAAAAGAAAACTGCTGAATAACTGGTTATGGTTTTTGCTGGATGAATTGAATGCACGCCAGCCCCAACCCATTATCGAGTTTATTACACCCCGCAACGAAGCTGAAAGAGGCTGCCAGGTGTCCATGCTCATGCTGCGGCATGGCAGGAAAATATTTGATGCGTTGGCCCGGGCAGGTGTGATCGTAGATTGGCGCGAGCCCAATGTGATACGCCTGGCGCCGGCGCCCCTGTACAATAGTTTCGAGGAAGTTTGGCAATTCACCAATATCTTGCAGCAAATTCTGGAACAAACGCATGACACGCGAACAACTGGTTGAACAAATACGAACTAAAAGATCCTATCTCATTGTAGGACTGGATACCGATATCACGAAGATCCCTAAACACCTGTTGACAGAGGAGGATCCTGTTTTTGAATTCAACAAACGCATCATCGATGCCACCAAAGATTATTGTATAGGTTATAAGATCAATACCGCTTTTTATGAAGCGTTGGGTATACCCGGCTGGCAGTCGATGGAAAAAACACTGGCCTATATTCCCGATACGCATTTTTCCATTGCCGATGCCAAACGTGCCGATATCGGTAATACCAGCGCACAGTATGCAAAGGCTTTTTTTGAAACCCTGAATTTCGATTCCATCACCGTGGCGCCTTATATGGGGTCAGACAGCATACAGCCTTTTTTAAATTATACAAACAAATGGACCATCTTACTCGGACTTACCTCCAATAACGGCGCCGCCGATTTTGAATTGCAGCAGGCAGGCGATGAACGTTTGTATGAAAAGGTGATGCGTACCGCGGCTGCCTGGGGTAATGCCGGTCAGCTGATGTTTGTAGTGGGCGCCACGCAGGCCAGTGAGTTTACCAATATCCGCAAAATAACGCCCGATCATTTTTACCTGGTGCCGGGTGTAGGGGCGCAGGGTGGGAGTTTGAAAGATATATCGGAAAAAGCGATGAATAAAGATGTGGGGATATTGGTGAATGCCAGCAGGGCGATCATTTATGCGTCGGATAAGGAGGATTTTGCGGTGAAGGCGATGCTGGTGGCGAAAGCATATCAACAAGAGATGGCGGCTTATTTATAACTATCTGCAAGCGGGCGCTGCACCTGCGAAATACAAGTTTACCCCTACACAATTGCAATTGCCGTAATTACGTTTTACTTTGCATTGATTCAATATTCTATGAACCCTTAAATCCAACTGCCCCTATGCGAACAACTGTACGCTTGTTCTTTTTATTGTGTTTCATTGCGTTATGTTCGTTTTTTTCGTTTTCTGCCAGGGCGCAGATGGCAGGTAACTACACCATCAACCCGGCCCAACCGGCCAGCTCCACCAATTTTCACAGCTTTAATGATGCCATAAATGCCCTCAAGGGTGGTCTCAGCGCACCTGTCGTAATTGACGTAGCACCCAACAGTGGTCCCTATAACGAACAGCTGTTTCTTGATCATACCATACCTACAACGGCAACCAATACCCTTACCTTTAATTGCAACGGGGTAACGCTTACCTTCCTGGCAAAAGACGGTGATCAAAAATCGGGTGTTTTGCTCGACAGCATCGATTATGTAACCTTCGACAGCCTCGTGATTGTACCCCAGGGGCAGGAAATAGATGAGTTCGGTTATGGCTTTCACCTCATGCACGATGCCGATCACAATACCATCCGCCGCTGCCGTATCATCAACAAACATAACCTCTACGATCCGCTGCGCAACGATAACATCGTTATCAATGGTATCGATAGTTATGCCATGGAGCCCTACATCAGTCTTTGCGACAGCAACCTCATTACCGGCAACTATATCTCCGGTGGTTTTTCCGGTATCACCATCACATCCAACCCTACCGGCGACCAGGATCCTGTGTATGTAAAAGGCAATATCATCACCAATAACATTATTACCGATATAGAAAATGCCGGTGTTTGTCTCAACGGGTATTCACAGGAAACACTGGTCAGCGGCAACGATATTTCGGCGCCCAACGCCATGTGGGCGGCTGGTATACGAATATTTCATTTCAACGAAGGTTGTATCATCAGCAACAACCGCATACACCAGATCCATAACCCATATGGCTGGGAGGTAATTGGTATCGAGATCAATGCAACCGGGGAACCTGGAAAGGAAAACATCATTGCCAATAACTGTATCTATGATATCGTAGGCGATGCAGAGCAAGTGGGCATTATCGTGCGGTACGGATCGCCGGCTTCTTATGTAAAGATCATGCACAATACCATCTTACTCGACGATCAAAGCGCCACCGGTTCCGGTGATACCTATGGCATCAACCTGGGGCAGAATACCGAAAACGTAGTGGTGATGAACAATATCGTAAGCATTACACGCAATACCACCAGTAGCAATTATGGAATATTTCTTGAAGCCGCTGTACCAGGACTGGTATGCGATCATAATAACCTCTATGTATCGTCGCCTTCGGCTGCCGTGAATGCCGTAGGCGCGCTGGATTGGGTGCCCTATGCCAGCCTCGCCGAATGGCAAACCGCTACCGGCAACGATACCCATTCCGCTTCACACGATCCATTGTTTACCCAGGCGGCCAATGGCAATTTATACCCCGGGCAGGGCGCCTTGAACGATATGGGTGTTTATGTAAACATCGATACCGATATAACCGGCGCAACAAGAAGCAACAGTACACCCGATATAGGCGCTTATGAATTTGCTGCCCCGCCCTGTACCATACCGGTGGCGGGTAACATCATTGTATCGCCCACCACCACCATTTGCGAGGGCAGTACCGTCACCCTCAATCTCCAGGGGCAGTCGTCGGGTACGGGTCAAACCTATGTATGGCAGATGGACAGCGAGTTGAATGGCGCCTTCAATACAGCGGCCAGCCTGGTACTCAGCTCGCCTGCTTTTGTTATAACGCCTTCGATCACCCGGTATTACCGGGCAGCGGTTACCTGCGGCGCCACCACGGTGTATACGGCGCCCATTCAAATTTATGTAGAACCCGCCCTGGAGGCCGGCGCCTATACCATCGATCCGGCACAGCCAACAGGCGGCGCCAATTTTAATTCGTTCAGCGATGCCATCAGCGCTATGCATTGTGGTGTACGCGGACATGTAGTATTCAATGTGGCGGCAGGCACCTATACGCAACAGGTGATCATTCCCAATATACCGCGTACCTCTGCAACACGCACCGTTACTTTCAAAGGCAACAACAGTAACCTGGTATTTACCTCGGCCGACAGCGAAGAGCGGGCCGTCATAAAACTGAATGGCTGCAGCTATGTGACCATTGAAGGTTTTAATATCAGTGTACCCGGCGCTGTTGAGGGCAACTATGGTTTTGGTATACAACTGATCAATAATGCCGACCATAATACCATCCGGAAAAACACCATCACGTTGAACAAAACCAGTACTTCGGATAATTTTGCCGGTATCGTGATGAGCCCAAAAGCCGATCATGCCGCCAATATCCACCTGGTAAATGAAAGCGACAGCAATACCATCGTGAACAATACCATCCATGGCGGTTTTTACGGCATCACCTGTACTTCGTATGATTTTGGCCGTTTTGTAGCCGGTAATAAAATTCTAAACAACACCATCAACGATGTATATGCCTATGGTATCTATGTATCGGGTACCAGAGGTGCATTGATAGAGGGAAATGAGATCAGCCGGCCAACGCGCACCAATTCTTCACCCACCTTTATGGCCCTGGTGGCCGATTTGCGCAACCATGGCCTCACCATCTCAAAAAACAGGATCCATCATTTACTCGATGGCATTCCGGATGCCAATAACCTGCTGATGGGTATTGTGTTGAACAACTGTACCGCACCTGCCGATTTGCCCAATACCGTGGTGAACAACCTGGTGTATCATTTTACCGGCAAGGGTAAACAGTTGGGCCTGTATTATTATGGTTCGGATAATTCCCGTTTTTATCACAATACGGTATCGCTGGAAGATTCCAGTTTATTTGCACATGCCGTAACAGATGCCACGCATGGCTTTTCGGTATTTGGTCCTTCTACCACCGGTCTTGAATTCGAGAACAACAATATCACCATCAAAAGAAGCGGCGAGGGCATACAGTACTGTATGTATATTGAGCCGGCAACCGTTTTTAGCGCTAACCACAATAATTTGTTTATACAGCAGGGCCACCAGCATTATATTGGTTACGATGGCGGCGGCGGGGCCAGTTACAGCACCCTGGACGAATGGCGGGGCATCACCGGTCAGGATGCAGCCTCTATAGCCCTGGACCCGCAGTATAAAAACCCGGCGGTAGGTGATTTTACACCCTCTTCCATGGAATTTGAGAACAAGGGTATTTACAAGACCATCGATGTAGACATCAACGATATTCCCAGAAGTACCGTACAACCCGATATTGGCGCCTTTGAGTTTTTTACCTGCACCGAATTTCCCGCAGTACAAGTGAAGAACCAATCCTTTACGGTTTGTAACGGCACAGCGGTAAACTTCGAGATCGAAAATCCCGAAGGCAATAAAACCTACAACTGGTACGATGCTGCCAGTGGCGGCGAACTGGTGCACACAGGCGCTTCCTTTGCCTTCCCTTCCATCAGCAGCCCGGTTGAGTACTGGGTAGAAGCCCGCACCGAAGAAGGCTGCGCCAGCCTGCAACGGGTGCATGTAAAGGCGTTAAGCCTGGCGCCCTTAACAAAGGCGCCGGAGGTTTCGGTAGATACCGCCACCGTGAACACCATTCGTTTTAAATGGACGGCCGTGCCCGGCGCTACCACCTACGAGGTGTCGCGCGATGGGGTGTATTTCACCATGCCCTCATCGGGCCCCGGTGGATTAACACATGCCATTACCGGTTTGAACCCATCCGATTCGGTGACCATCGTGGTACGCGCCAGGGCGGTACTGGAATGTCAGCAAACCGTTTCGGAAAGGGCAGGGGGCCGCACGCTCACCAACCAGTTCTTTATACCCAATACCTTTACACCCAATGGCAATGGGCAGAACGATGTGTTCAAAGTGTACAGCAATGTGTTGAAAGGCCTGCACCTGATGATCTTTAACCAATGGGGTGAAAAAGTTTTTGAGACCACCAACCTGCAAAACGGCTGGGATGGCAGCTTCAGGGGCAAGCCGCAGCCAGTGGGTGTGTATGTGTATGTGGCGAGGCTGTTGTTTGAAGATGGTGTAACGGTGACGCAAAAAGGAACCATCAATCTTGTCAGATAAAGAAGTAAGAAATAGGAAGTAGGAGGTAGGAAAAGCCAGGCAACTTCATACTTCTTACCTCCTGCTTCCTACTTCATTTAAAAATCCATGGAAATGAAAAACCATATTAAAACGGCCTTATTCATACTGGGCTTACTAACAGCAATGGCCGGCCGTGCACAAACCGATCCTCATTTCTCTCAATATTATGCCTACCCCATGTGGCTGAACCCTGCGCTTACCGGCGTGATGGACGGCGATTACCGCATAACAGCCATCTACCGCAACCAATGGGGCAATATTGCCAATGCATTCAGTACACCGGGTATATCGGCCGATTTTGTCACCGCCAAAAACGTCAACCTCGGTGTGAACATCATGAACCAGCGTACCAATAGCGGTGGTTACAATTACCTCACCGCTTATGGGTCGATGTCGTATACGGGTGTGCGATTTGGCGATCACCAGGTAGCCATGGGCATGTCGTTGGGTTTTATCAACCGCCGTTTCGATCCTTCCAAATTCACATTGGGCGATCAATGGAGCCCTACCACTGGTGCAGGCGGATTGGGCAGCAGCAACGAGGTATTGAACAAAACGGCTGCCTTTGGATTTGATGCAGGCGCCGGTATCCTGTACTACGATGCAGGCGCCGGTAAAAAGGCCAACCTGTTCCTGGGTTTTTCGGCCTTTCATCTTACGCAACCGCAGGACCCGTTTATTTCAGGTAACGATATCGGCAGGATGCCCATACGCTATACCGCGCATGGCGGTGTAAAGCTGAATGTAAGCGAAGGCGTAAGTTTTACACCCAACCTGTTGTATATGCGGCAGGGCAGCGCCGAAGAAAAAATGGTGGGCGCCTCGTCGCAGTTACGGGTAAACGAAACCACCGATTTTATCGTTGGACTGAATTACCGTATCCAGGATGCCGTTTCACCCTATATAGGGGTGTATCATAAAAACCTGGTAATTGGCGCCAGCTACGATGTAAACAGTTCGCAACTGGCCAAGGTGGCGGGCAATGCCAATAGTTTTGAAATATCACTCACGTTTATCGGCGCCTTCCGTCCCAATATGGAAGCCATGCCGCCCATACCGCCACGGTTTTAAAAACGAGGTAGGAGGTAGGAAGCAGGAAGTATGAAAAGACAGCTACCTTCCTACATCCTACCTCCTACTTCCTACATCTTTTAACATACATATCCCATGAAAACAATCTTCACCCTTCTTCTTTTCATCACCTTCACCGCACAGGCACAATACCGCAGCAACTACAAAACGGCCGCCGACAGGTATTATGCCAAAGGCGATTATCATTCTGCCGCTTATTATTATGAAAAATACCTGTCGGGCGCCTCGCCGGTAAATAAAAACTATGCGCCTTACCAGGTACAAAAACAAGGCACCCAACTCACCAATGCCCATAAACAACCCGTTGAAACGGTATACAGGCTGGCCGACAGTTATTACCGCCTGAACAACTACCAACAGGCCGGGCCGCTGTATAAAATGCTTATGGAAAAACATATGGAGCAATACCCCCAGTCGATGGTATTGTATGCTGTTTGTTTGCGTCAACAGGGCGATCATGTGGCGGCGCTGGCGCTGTTGGAAAAATGTATGCTTACTTACCGCGTGTATGATAAATATGCCGAACTGGTGCACAACGAACTGGATGCCTGTTTGGCGATGCGCCGCCGGCAGCAGACAGCCGCTCATCCGCTATAGTGGTTTTCCGCCATTTTTAATTTTGACTGTTTACCGTAGTGGCCGGTACTTAATTGAATGATAATTTTAGCAGTCAATTAGACTGCTTTATGCGAACATATTTCCCTTCTGTTTTATCGGATAACACACAACCGGGTACATTATTCATTCGTACCAGGCAACGAAATCACGATTTTTATAGCCATGCAAAGGAAGGAACGGCGCCCTGGACAAAGGGGCGTCGTTCCCTTTAAATAAGTCAGGGAGTTATAGAAAAAAATCGTTATTTTAACTATCTCGTCAATGCCAGGAACTTCTACCCAATCCCACGTACCGTCTATACAATTTGGGTCGGATCAGGCGGGGTATTTTTCGTTAAATTGCATGAATACCCAGCCTCCAGCGGCAGTTTTGCGTATAACCTTTAAAATCATTAAAAATTAGATTTATGAAACAGGTCTTCTCTATCTCATGTACATTATTCCTTTCACTTTTGTTGATTGCCACGGGATGTAAAAAAGGCGACACAGGTCCTGCCGGTCCCCAGGGCGATCAGGGCGACCCGGGTCCCCAGGGTCCTCAAGGTCCTCCCGGAAGCGCAAATGTGATCTATTCCGACTGGCTGGATGTTGAATTCGACGCTCAAACTGATAATAACGGTGATACCGTTATTCTCTTTGCCACTATCAACGCACCAAAATTAACTGCTGAGATTTTGGACCGTGGTGAAATGAAAACCTACGTTAACTTAGGTACCGTTGGCGATCCTGCAGTTTACCCGCTCCCCTTTATCGGTAATGCGTTTATAGATGTTGAATATGTCATTGGTGGCATTAACCTGTTCTCCAATGCTGTTGCCAGTACTGACGGATCGGGTAACAATAAAACCCTCCAGTATAGGTACGTTCTGATCCCCGGTGGACAGCCCGCCCGTTCTGCCATTAACTGGAACGACTACAACTCCGTAAAAAAATACCTCAAGCTGAAAGACTAACACTTGCAAGGGGAAACTCTGATAAAATAATTTTCGTATAAAACCTGTATGCCCACCGGCATACAGGTTTTTCCAATTCCGCATCCCCTGAAAATCCGTAAACTATTAACCCATATCTTCATTCTCTCATCAAAAAACTAATTGCTATGCGTTTTAAGCAAAACGCTTGTTGTGCTCCGGAACCGCGTACGAAAAGTGGAATCATACTCTTAGCAATTGCATTCCTCTCTACCTGGTCTCTATCCGCCAGCGCCCATCCTTCCAATACAAAAACCGGTTATTTCTTCCAGGATACCACCGTACTCCGCGGAAAGGTCACCGGCGCCGAAGAAGGCGGCGCTCTGTCTCCCGTATCTGTTCAAAACCTGGTTACCCTAAGAGGCACCACCACCAACCTGCAGGGCGAGTTTGCCTTAGGCGTACGCCGTGGCGACAGCATCCGTTTTACCTTCGCCGGTAAAACACCCCGCACCGTTATCTACCAGGGCGAAAAATTCCTCGACATACAGCTCACTTCCAGCGACAGATTGAGCGAAGTGGTGGTAACCGGTTACCAAACCATCGAAAAAAGCCGTTTTGGCGGTGCTGCCGCAACGGTAAAGATGGAAGACATTAAAATGAATGGACAAACCGATATCAGCCGCATGCTCGAAGGGCGTGCCGCCGGTGTATCGGTGCAAAATATATCCGGCACCTTTGGTACCGCACCCAAGGTGCGTGTACGCGGCGCCACCTCCATCAACGGAGATAATAAACCCCTGTGGGTGGTAGATGGGGTAGTGCTGGAAGACATTGTGAACATCAGCAACGACCAGCTGTCGAGCGGCGACCCTACTACCTTGCTGGGCTCTTCGGTAGCCGGTTTGAACGCCAACGATATTGAAAGTTTCGACATCCTGAAAGATGCCGCCGCCGCCGCCCTCTACGGCGCCCGCGCCATGAACGGGGTGGTAGTGATCACCACCAAAAAGGGTAAATCGGGTAAACCGGTCATCAACTACAACGGCAACTTCAGCACCTTTGTAAAACCCTTTTATTCGGAGTACAATATCATGAACTCAGGCCAGCAAATGGCCGTGTATGCCGAGCTGTACAATAAAGGCAGCCTCAACTCCAACATCCTCGACGCGCCGGATAACGGCGTGTTTGGTAAAATGTACCAGTTGATCAACCAGTGGACCGACCAGGGATGGGGATTGGAAAACATCCAGCAGGCAAGGAAGGAATTCCTGGTACGTTATGGCAGGGCCAATACCGATTGGTTCGATATCCTGTTCCGCAATAACCTGCAACAGGAACACTCCGTGAGCATTGCCACCGGTACCGACCGCTCACAAACCTATTTCTCTACCAGCTTTTATGGCGATAACGGGTGGACCATTGCCGACAAGGTGAACCGCTACACCGTTAACTTCCGAAACAGTTATAAGTTCAACGAAAAGTTAAGCGCCGACTTTACCACCGTAGGTTCCGTGCGTCAGCAAAAAGCGCCCGGTTCTCTCACCCGCCAGCCCAACCCGGTGTCGGGCCAGTACGAACGCGATTTTGATATCAATCCGTTCAGCTATGCGCTCAACACCAGCCGCACGCTTACCGCCTTTGATGAGAATGGCAACCGGGAATATTTCAGCCGCAACTTTGCGCCTTTTAATATCCTGAGCGAGCTGGAGAATAATTACATCGATCTGAATGTGGTGGATGTTCGTTTGCAGGGCGGACTGAACTATAAGATCATGCCCGGCTTGAAATACGAGTTTGTAGGCGCGCTGCGTTATGTAAAATCGAGCCGCGAACACCAGATCACCGAACGGTCGAACATGGCCAATGCCTATCGTGCCGACAGCACCAATACCATCAAAAACAACAACAAGTTCCTCTACCGCGACCCGGATAATCCCAATGCCGAACCGGTAGTGGTATTGCCTTATGGCGGTTTTTACAACCGCACCGAGGATCTGCTGGTGAGCTACGATTTCAGGAACACCATCAATTATGCCCAAACCTTCAAAGATGAGCTGCATGCCATCAATGTGATGGCCGGTCAGCAGGTGAAATACGCCAACCGCCAACAGTTCAGCAACACCGGTTACGGGTATCAATACGATAATGGCGGTGTGCCTTTTGTTGATTACCGCATTCTGAAAAATTCCATCGAACTGAATTTCCCTTACTACGGTATGGCGAAAGACTACGACCGTTTTGTGGCCTTTTTTGCCTCAGGTACCTATACCTATAACAGGAGGTATAACATCACCGCCACCGGCCGCTACGACGGCAGTAACCTGCTGGGCCGTTCGCGTAAAGCACGCTGGCTGCCCACCTGGAGCGTATCGGGTTCCTGGAACATAGAGCAGGAAGACTTTATGGCCGATGTAGCCTGGGTAGATTTCCTCACCCTGCGTGGCAGCTATGGTCTTACCGCCAGTATGGGGCCTGCCACCAACTCGCAGATCGTGTTAAGGAATATCAATACCAACCGGCCTTACCTGAACGAGCGTGAATCGGTGATTCAACTGGCCAATCTCGAAAACAGCGAGCTCACCTGGGAAAAACAATATTCTGCCAACCTGGGTGTAGATGCCACCCTGTTCAACAAAAGAGTGAACGTGAGCGTGGATGTGTACCAACGCAAAGGCTTCGACCTCATCAGCATCATTAAAACCTCCGGTGTGGGTGGCGAGGCTTACAAAGCCGCCAACTATGCCGATATGGAAGCCAGGGGCGCCGAACTGCTGATAGGCGGTTTGATACACAATACCCGCGATTGGAAATGGCGCGCCAACCTTACTGCCGGTTATAACGTAAATGAGATCACCAATTCACAAAACCTGCCGTTGATCTGGGACCTGGTACAGGCCGAAGGCGGTAATAAACAGGGATACCCGGTACGCAGTTTGTTTTCACTCGAATACCGGGGGCTGAATCACAACAATGGCGCCCCTGAGTTCATCGATGGCGAAGGCAAACAAACAGGTAATGTATACCTGCAGGATCAAAATACCGGGTACCTGGTATACGAAGGGCCCATCGATCCGAAGCTTACCGGCGGTTTGCTGAATGCCATCAGTTATAAAGATTTTACGTTAAGCGTGTTTATCACGTACCAGGCAGGCAACAAGATCAGGATGTACCCGGCTTTCAAAAATTCATATACCGACCTGGATGCCATGCCCAAAGAGTTTTATGACCGCTGGGTAATGCCGGGCGATGAAAGATATACCAATGTTCCTTCCATTATGGAAGCCTTTACCCTGATTCGCCTGGATGGGTCAACACCCTACAACAATTACAATTATTCAACTGCCCGCGTGGCCAGGGGCGATATGATCCGTTTGAAAAACGTATCACTCACCTGGCAGGTGCCGGCCAAAACAGTAAAAAGCTGGGGTATGAACAGCCTGTCGTTCCAGGTGGTGGCCAATAATCCCTGGCTGTTATATGCCGATAAAAAGCTGCAGGGGCAAGACCCTGAGTTCTTTAATACAGGCGGTGTGGCGCAGCCCGTTCAAAAACAGATCACTTTATCTGTGCGTGTAGGGCTGTAAATTGAATTATGTAACATGTAACCAACCAGAATCATGAAGAAGATATCGATATATATTGGTTTTTGCGCGGTGCTCTTTTCAAGTGCATCCTGTAAAAAGTTCCTGGATAAAAACCCGGATAACCGCGCGGCCCTGACCAACCCCAAACAGGTATCGCAACTGCTGGCCACTGCTTACCCGCAGGGCAATTATATGGCTTTTTGCGAAAGCAGTTCAGACAACGTGGCCGACAAAGGCGTGGGCGCGCAGGACAGGACCCTGCTGGATCCCTTTTATTTCAGGGACGTGAGCGACAAAGACCAGGACTCGCCCGAGAATTATTTCTTTGCCTGCTATTCGGCCATAGCTGCCGCCAACCAGGCATTGGACCATATCAGCAAAGTAGAGGACCCGGAAAATTACCAGGCCCAGAAAGGCGAAGCGCTGGTGGCCAGGGCCTATTCGCATTTTATGCTGGTAACCCTGTTCTCCAAGATTTATCACCCCGATTCGGCCAGTAAGGATATGGGTATTCCTTATGTTACCGAACCCGAGACCGTGGTGATGAAACAATACGATCGTAAAACCGTAGCCTATGTATACGAGATGATCGAAAAAGACCTGCTGGCCGGTATGCCCCTGCTGGACGACAAGAATTACGATGTTCCTCGTTACCATTTCAACAGGGCTGCCGCCAATGCCTTTGCCTGCCGCTTTTATTTGTATAAACGCGATTGGGAAAAGGCCATCAGTTATGCCAACCAGGTATTTGCTTCGGGTAATATCGTGTCGGTGTTAAGGCCATGGAATACCACCTACCGCACCATGACCTATGTAGAGCTGTTTGCCGAATATGCCAAGGCCACACAGCCCGCCAACCTGTTGCTGGTAGAAACCGCATCGTGGTGGGGCCGTAACTATTATTCGCAGCGTTATGGCGTAACCACGCGTACACGCGATGAGATATTACAATCGAATCCCACCGGCGGCAATTATGCATTCAACTTCCAGTCGTATACGGCCGGTACCAACAACGTGCTGTTACCGAAGATCAATGAGTATTTTGTGCGCAACTCCATCAATGCGCAGATAGGCGTGGGTTATGTAATGGTGCCCCTGTTTACTACCGAAGAAGTGTTGTTCAACAGGGCAGAAGCATATATTCAGCAGGGCCTTGTAGCCAATGCCCTCGACGACCTGAATATTTATGCAAGCACCCGTATTGTAGATTATAACGCCACTACTCACCGGCTTACCAATAGCAAACTGCAAAGTTACTACGGTACCGGTAATACGCAGATCAATGCCTTGTTGGCCCTGCTGGATTTGAAACGCGCCGAATACCTGCATGAGGGCATGCGCTGGTTTGATATTCTCAGGTGGCATATTCCCGTTACCCATGAAAATATGGACCGCGAGGTGTTAGCACATTTGTCGGAATATGATCCCCGCCGTGTTTTTCAATTGCCTGAGTCGGTAACTACATCCGGAATGCCATTAAATAAAAGATAAAATCGTATAATATGAATAACAGCAAAATATTTTTATTCATCCTGCTGCTTGGTCTGATGGCATCGTGTAAAAAAGACGATGACCTGGGTGATGTAGAGAACATCCCCGGTTTGGGCGGTGACACCTGGACGCCCACGGCGCTGGACGAATACCTGTATGAAACACTTACCGAAACCTATAATGTAGCAGTTAAGTACAAGTGGGACCACAGTGAACTGGAGTTGAACAAAATGCTTACCCCGCCCAGGGAAGACAAGATCATACCCACCGTAGATGCCATCAAAAAAGTATGGATAGATAATTATGTGGCCGAGGCCGGTCTGGATTTTATGAGAAGGTATATACCCAAATTTTTTGTACTGGTAGGCAGCGCGAGTTGGAATACCGATGGCACCATTACCCTGGGTACTGCCGAAGGCGGCCGTAAGGTGGTATTATATGTATTGAACGATTTTCGGGTAAAAGGCATGCCGGGTTATGTGCCGCAGGATTCATTGAACGTAAAACAGATGTTCCATACCATAGAGCATGAGTTTGGTCATATTCTGCACCAGACTACTTATTATCCACCCGAGTTCAAACAGATCTCCGTAGGCGGATATACCTCTAACTGGAACAACGTTTTTGATGGCGATGCCAACGAAATGGGTTTTATTACCGCCTATGCCATGAGTCAGCCCGATGAAGATTTTGTGGAAATGATCTCCATGATGCTGGTGGAAGGCAAGGCCGGTTATGAGGCCATCATCAATAACATCGGCTCTGCCGAGGCGCGTGGCAAACTGCGTGCAAAAGAAGCCATCGTAGTAAACTATTTCAAAGATGTATGGGGAATTGATTTTGCGAGTTTACAGGCCCGTACACGTGCATCGATAGAAGAACTCATCAAGTAAAACGAAGTCGGAAGTCTGAAGTCAGAAGTCAGAAGCCCCTGTATTTCAGACCTCCGGCTTCCGACTTCAGACCTCGATAAAAAACATTTTATGAGAAAAAGCTTTTTATACTATTTGCTGGCGCTCGTCCTCGTGGCCTCCTGCCGAAAAGACGACGACCATGTATTCGATAAATCGCCCGACCAGCGTGTTGCCGAGGCGCTCGCCAACTATCAATCGATCATTGCCGGCGCCACCGACGGCTGGACCGCTCACCTCATTACCGGCGACAGCAGTTACTTCAGTTTTTATTTCCGTTTCAACAACGATAACCGCGTGGTGATGATGAGCGATTTCAGCCTCGAAACCGCCACCACACCTATGGAGAGCAGCTACCGCCTGAAGGCCCTGCAGCAGCCCGCGTTGATATTTGATACCTATGGGTATATTCATATACTGGCCGATCCCGATGCTGGTGTAAACGGCGGCGAATATGGTCGTGGCCGTGTTTCTGATTTTGAATATGCCATCGACACCGCTACTGCAGAAACCGTAGAACTTACCGGCCGTTTTAACGGTACCAAACTAACGCTGAAAAAGGCCACCGCACAGGAACGTGCCATTTGGGAAGGCGGGCAAATAGCCGATGCCATCAACAGCCTGAACGACCTGGGTAAGATACTGGAGTATTTCAAACGCCTCAACCTGGGTGGTGTGGAATACGAAGTATTGCTGGATGCGTTTAGTAAAAAGGCCACCTTTACCTGGATAGACGGCGGCAATCCGCAAACCGTTACCAGGGGTTACTACGTAGTACCCGGTGGTGTGCAGTTGTCTGACCCGGTGGTAAATGGCGGCACCAGCATACCTGGTTTTAACATTGTGAGTTTTAACAACGGCACCCTTACCATGAACGTGAGTGTGAACGGCGTGAATGGTACCATCAAGGGCGCCAACAGACCCATCAATCCCGACAAAACCGCTTTTACGCGGTTCCGCAACCGGGCGCTCAATGGCGATGCCTATTGGATCACCGTGGATGGTTTTCATAAGGATGGCGTTGATGATGCCTTTAATGTAAAGAGCCTGGCAACCGATACCTCGGTGTATTATTACTATTTGTATTGGCCCGAATACCTGGCAAATCTCGACCTGTATGCGCCCGTATATTTGAACGTGGCTAAAAATGGACTGGAACTGATTCATGGCCTCGGCTTGCGTTCTTCGGTATTGACCGACGGGCGTGCCCGTTTAAGGGAAAACGGTTTGCTGGGCGATTTTCCATTCACGGGTCCTGTATACGAGTCGAGTTTAGAAGTGGTCGCCAACGAGAATTTCTGGTTTGTACAAACCAGTGCCAACTCGTTTGATATGGTGAATGCGGTGGATGCGAGGTCTTGGGTAAACTGGTATTGGATATTTGAATAGGGTACATTGATTACCATACGAGCCGGGAAGAGCTGTAGTTCTTCCCGGCTTTTTATTGGGTATAACAGGCTATTCACACAGATATAACGCGGATATAACCCGGATATAGCGCGGAATTTACCGGGTTGGTACCGTGTAAATTTCCTGTTATCACCGGTTTTTTGTATATTATGGTATATTCCCATCCATATGGCAAGGTTAATACATGGTATCAACGGTCCCTTTGTGGGCAAGATAGGTACCGTTGTAGGCGTTATGCGTGGCGACACGTATTACATGCGCAGTTTGCCCCGCAAACGCACCGGCGCCCCCACGGCCAATGAGGCGGCCAACCGCCGCAAATTTGCATTGGCGCAGGCCTGGCTGCATCCTGTTAAAGGTTTTGTTCGGGAGAGTTTTAAAGGCTATCACACGCGGTCGCAGGGTTTTGTTGCAGCCAAGTCGTATGTGCTCAAATATGCCTTTGAAGGCGAGGCCATCAACCCGGCATTGGTGAAGGTGAGTGTAGGTGATTTGCCGTTGCCGGGCAATATCAAGGCTGTGCTGGATGGAAAACGTGCTATTAAATTTACCTGGGATGTGGCCGACAAACATGCTACCAGCCAGGTGATGCTGCTGGCCTATGATGTGGACAGGCGTATTGCCTGGTATACTTTGTATGGCAATTTGGAGAGTAGTGGGGGAGATGAGTTGTTGTTGCATGGATACAAAGGGAGGGTGCATTTGTATGTGGCGTTTGTATCGGGGGATAGGGCGAGGAGGTCGGATAGTGTGTATGTGGGGGTAATAGAAGTTAAATGATAATGAAGTATTCTTTATGAGAAAGACCAAAGCCTTTATTTTTGATGAGCTTTTATCATTGTTAAGATAAGATCTTTTATGATTCAAACAATTAAACTTGAAAACAGCACGGATAAGGATATGCAAATTTGCGTTGAACCCGTGGTTGATTATATTGATTGGTGTAAAGGCAAATTTTTGGAAATAAAAATAAAGCCGGTCAATGAGCACTACAATGAACAACTGGATATCGTCTTAACAGAACATGTACTGGTAGTGTACGAGCACATACATTATGCTATAAAAATTTTTATTGACAAAGAACTCAAGTATGAATCACCGGAATACGAGCGCTGAACAACCAACTTTTTGAAAAAATTACTATTCAAATACCAATACCTCATTGAGGAAGAAAATTTATTTTACAGGTTCTGTATTTCAAATTTTATGTTCCGGGATAAAAAAATATGCATTCTGCAATTTTTTAACTTCCGGCATCTAAGTGGATTCCATGGGTTGCTTGCGCAGGTGTTTGACCGGTTCTCGGATACAGAACACAATACCATAAACGATCTAAAGACTTGTGACTGGTTGTTTGGGCCACGAAGTATTTATAAATGGCCTGATTTAAGATAAGGAACCGGCTGGAAAATACTTGGATCCTGAATTCCCCTGAACTTTCGGCGTATACTATTTTTGATCAATACGCTAACCTGAAAAAAGCAACCTACTACAAAATCGAAATCAAAAAGATTTGAGATGACCGTACGTTCCTGCATAGCAATAATTTCCGCCCTGTTGTTTTTACTAACCCCTGAATCATTTTTAGATGAAATTATAACGATGGGCGACTGGGTGATGATCACTGCTGTGCTATTAAATTTGCTTTTCTATAAAGCCGCTGTGAAACACAGAATAATCCAAAATTTAACTATATTACTCACTTTGAATGTGTGGCTTTATTTCATGTTCACGGTCAAAATGCTTGACGCTGATTTTGATTCAGTCATTGCTGTATACAGGTTAAATGCAATTTTTCATTATTCATTTGATATGCCTGTACAGCTTGGTAGCTTTATTAATACTATAAATATCCTTCAGGTTCTTACAGGTTTTATTTTATGTATTGTTTTAGTGATACTGTCTTTTAAATTTTATTTAAAGAAGCGTCTATTGACTATAAAAAATTTATCGGTTTTTTGTATTGCCTTTCTTTTAACAGCCTGTAACCCGTCTTCCAAAATTGACAGTAAACGACAGGAAATAACTGACTACGTGCCCGATAAAGCAACCGCAATAAAGATAGCAGAAGTAATCTGGCTACCTATCTACGGAAAAAATATTTATGAAAGTACGCCTTTTGTTGCCCGGCTGAAAACGCCCGATATTTGGATAGTGGAGGGAACGCTGGGTGAGGACCAGGTTGGAGGTGTTCCTTATATTGAGATTCAAAAAAGAGATGGCAAAGTGCTTAAGGTGATGCATGGGAAATAATAGAAAATAGCTTTGGTTAAGCTTTGGAAACGACCGCATTTGAACGATGCGTCTGAAAGGATAATGCAGGTGAACCCGCCTGCTAATTGTGTTTTGGCAGCACGACTATATCTACTCAGAAGCTGGGGTTTTGGAAGATTATGATTATAATGGTAATGAAAAATAATTGCAGTGTGAACTATTTCCTATAAGTCTTAAAAACATTCATTATGAGTTACCGGATTGCAATTCTTTTCATTGGTTATATGGTGTCAGGTAAGGCTCTGGCTCAAAGTTATGATAGTGTTCATGTTTATGCATTATACATGTATGGATCTTATTATATCAAGATAGACAAGAACTTAATAAAGAATGAAGCTGATCTTATTTCTATAAAGGAAACCAGCTCAACTACAGCCATAGATCATGTTTTACAAGATACCATTAAAGGCAAGTATCTTCAAAAATTAAAGAGCAATAACATTGATTCAAGGCTGATCTTTGAATTTTTTGATAATGGCGTTGTTCGCAAAGTGGTTGGGATAACTTCATACGGAACTATGTTTATTGACCATCATCTATATGAGTATGATAAGGCAACATTAAGGTACTTGGACAGGCATATTCCTGGGTTAACAGGTATACTTGGCGTTAAGTAGGATGAAGAAACAAATGTCGACAATTCAATGCTAAAAGCAAATCCAATCATCGCAAAATTAAACAAGCCTGAATTCCCTTTTAAATGGGCGGATACGGAATATCTTCCACATAGTCGTGCGGAAAGAAAAGAGATTTATACTTTGCGAGATGAAGACCTGGTTGCGGAATTAGGTTTGCTATTCTATTCGTTGTTTAGTAATAGGAAAACAGAGATGGTAATTTATCATAAGTCGTGGTGGGATTTTTGTTTAGCCATATGGAATCCCAGTAACGATGTGTATGATTATGGTATCGGAAATAAATCTGAGGAATGTAAGTCATACCTGGAAATGCTGATGGCCGCTGATATCGAACAGGATATGAAGGATGTTGCAAGTGTTTGAACTGGGATGCGTTCCTGTCAATTATTTTACGTTGTATTATTGGTCATCATGCTCCATACAGCCCTATTTTCTGTGATGAGGACTATAAATATTTTTTTTATTTTCATTATAGCGGTAGTATAGGGCTTTATTATGAAGAAGAAAACGAAATAGTAACAAAAATACTTGAGAAGGGATATGCTGACTTCAGGGTTGAGTCAAAGAGTTAGTCAGTTAATTATATTGCGTGTATGAAAGATGACGTCTTATGTATTTCAAACCAATCACTATTATATTAGCCACCACGACCACATACAGGAACAACCCCATCGCTGGAGTGTTCCCTTGTAGAGAGCCGAAGCTCTGCTGACTGCAACCGATACATATGATCAGATAGCTGTTGTTCTCCTTGGTTTCCTGTCATTCCGTTCGCTGCGTTCGTCATTGCCGCTACGGTTGTTGGTATTGTTATTACGGTTCCTGTCGGTATTGATATTCAGGTTATGACCCAGGGTGATTTGCCCGTATTCAGACCGGATCTTCATAGTAGTATTACCATCACCCGACTTGCCGGTGTACCGTTTGTTGAATTTGGGGCCGTGGCGTTTATTGTCGTCGTTCTGGCCTTCTTCCTTAATAGCAAAGTTGGTTTTATTGCTCAGGTTGCCGAAGCTGGTGCTGATATCGAAGGCGGCGGAGAAATTGGTGTTTACATCCAGGTATAGGTGTGAGTACTTGTTTTTAATGTCCAGCTCTTTGGTGGCATTGTCTACTTTCAGTTTGGCCACATCGCAAAACTCCAGGTTGATGTCCACATTGCCGTTGAGGTGATCGATAGAGGCCTTGGAGAATTTGATATCTACGCGTCCATTGTTGATGCTGCCGATATTGGCTTTGCCAAACTCCACCAGCAGCTTTTTTACATTACCCAGTTTGCCGGTGGTAAGCGTGCCGAACTTGCATTGCAGCCAGGAATCGCCCTGGTGATCACCAATCACAAGCGGACCAAACTCGTTTTGTGCATTCAGCGGGTTTTTGGCTGGTATGTAAGCTACATAGTCGATATGAAAACCCTGCTTTTCGCCCTTTTCCCATTTGGGACCGTTTTTGGCCAGCTTTGTTTTGAAATATACGCCGCCGTCGCGTTTGCCGTCTTCTATGGTGATGTGGTCGAGAATACGCTGGGCCTTTTCATCGGTATTGGCCTCGGCAGTGATGGTCACATCTACTTTCACTTCGTTCCGGTCCCAGGTATTGATCTTGAGTTCGCCGAACTTGTTGTTGAAGCTCACTTTTTCGTTGCTGCCCACGGTAAAGGATCTGGAATAGGTTTTCTTTTTTACCACGGTGGGGTCACCGGCAATGGCGCCCACGGCCAACAGTGTACACAGTAATGTGATACTATATGTTTTTAGAATTATCGTCATGGCTGTTTTCTTTGATTTGTTTGATAATGTTAAGCTGCTGATTCAGTATCTCCGTCTGCAGCCGCAGATTCTCAATCATGGCTTCGAGTAATTGTTCGCGATTCGGGTTCAGCGGCAGCTCTCTTCTCAGTGCATTGTAAGAGCTGTCGAGCCGGGTGATATCGCTCACAAATTTTTTATATAAGCGCGGGTGGTCTTTTTCAATCTGTTTCAGTTCATGCTGTTTTAATTCTATCAGCTTCGTGAAATGATACACTTCTTCGGCATAGCCGGGGTTGATCTCTTTTAAGATCTTATCTTCCTGTACAACGGCTACGTTTTGTGTTTTGGTGGGAGGTTTGTTAATGAACAGCGAATATACTCCCATGCCGGCCAGTATCAATATCGCGGCCGCGGCGCTCCATTTCAAAAGCCGCATTACCAGTACACCCCTTTGTTTTTTGGGCGGCTCCAACTGTTGCTGCAGTTTGATCCACACCTGTTCACCGGGTTCTTCGGTATCGAACTCATCACGGTGATCCTGCATAAACTGTTCAAAACGGGTACCCATAGTTAGCCTTGTTTTATGATTGTTAGCAGTTTTTGTTTGGCGCGTACATATTGTGTACGTACGGTGTTGTGCGAAATGCTGAGTATCTGCGATATCTCTTCATGGTCATAACCTTCCAGCAGGTATAAGCTCAGCACGGTCCTGTATCCATCGGGCAGGCGGAGGATCATTTTTTTCACCTCTTCCACCTGGTATTGTATGTCTTCTTCATTTACCGGTTCATCGGCCCACAGATCCTGCGCTTCGGCCACCTCCATATCTACCAGCACGGCCTTTCTTTTACGCAGCAGGTTGATCGATTTATTGATCACGATCTTTTTCAGCCAGGCGCCAAAGGTGCTGCGGTAGCTGAAATCGTGCAGCGTACGAAAGGCATCCAGGAACGACTCCTGCAGCACATCCTCTGCATCGGCCCTGTTGTTTACGATACGTAAACTGGTATTGAACATGGCTTTGGCGTATCGGCGGTATAATAACTCGTAACTGGGGGCGTCGCCCTCCTTACACCGTTCTACCAGCTCATCCCGGATAATGTTGGCAGTCAGCTCCAAAATGATGGTTTGTTTATGTAAGAGACATGGGGTTGAAGTGGATGTTGCATGCAGCCCGGTTTTTTTTCATGCTTTAAGTACGAGGCATAAGGCACAAGGCACAAGGCATAAGGCAAAAGGGAGTTCATAATCTGCGTAAAGTACAAATAATCAGCGGCCACCTTATGCCTTATGCCTTGTGCCTTATGCCTATTTTTTCCTTACTTTAGCCTAACATTCGAAAAACCAGCACGTCATGGCTACCAGAACCGATTCGTTCAACAGCCCGGATTATTT
>Ga0065721_10049924_pt1 | contig 25377 bp, 27 predicted proteins | sample Mesricmetagenome_FD_59108 | JGI IMG/M metagenome (GOLD analysis project Ga0065721, IMG submission 59108) | Mesophilic microbial community from rice straw/compost enrichment Sample: eDNA_1 v2 (version 2) | ecosystem: Engineered > Solid waste > Grass > Composting > Bioreactor | place: USA: Davis... | reverse complement strand
CCACCCCCTCCCGCGCCTCCGAACTCGGGTGTTCCCGAGTTCGGCTTTCCATGCGCAAGTCGGAAACATCCGACTTGCGTGGCGCGACCTCCCCCCTCAAGGGGAAGGTGGGATGCGGCTTCTCACTCATCGTCGACCCCGTTGAACAGCCCGAACTGGGCGGCGGTCTCCCGGGCGGGCTCGGCGAGGCCGAGATGCCGGAAGGCGTGGGGGGTCAGGACGCGGCCGCGCGGGGTGCGCTGCACGAAGCCCTTCTGGATGAGGTAGGGCTCGATGATGTCCTCGATGGCGTCGCGGGGCTCGGAGAGCGCCGCCGCGATGGTCTCAATGCCCACGGGCCCGCCGCCGAAGGACTGGGCAACCATGGTCAGGTACTTGCGGTCCATGAGGTCGAGCCCGATGGGGTCGACGTCGAGGAGGCGCAGGGACCGGTCGGCCAGCTCGCGGGAGACGATCTCGGCCCCCTCGACGATGGCGAAGTCGCGCACGCGACGCAGCAGGCGGCCGGCGATGCGCGGTGTGCCGCGGGAGCGGCGGGCGATCTCGTTCGCACCCTCCTCGCTCATGTTCAGGCCCATCACGCGCGCACCGCGCCGCACGATGAGCTCCAGCTCGTCGACCGTGTAGAATTCGAGCCGGATCGGGATGCCGAAACGGTCGCGCAGGGGCGTGGTGAGCAGGCCCGCACGGGTGGTGGCGCCGACCAGCGTGAATTTCGGCAGCTCGATCTTCACCGAGCGGGCCGCCGGGCCTTCGCCGATGATCAGGTCGAGCTGGTAATCCTCCATGGCCGGATAGAGAATCTCCTCCACGGCCGGGTTGAGCCGGTGGATCTCGTCGATGAAGAGCACGTCGCGCTCTTCGAGGTTGGTGAGCTGGGCCGCGAGGTCCCCGGCCTTGGCGATGACCGGGCCGGAGGTGGAGCGGAAATTGACGCCGAGCTCCCGCGCGACGATCTGGGCGAGCGTGGTCTTGCCGAGCCCCGGAGGGCCGACGAAGAGCACGTGGTCGAGGGCGTCGCCGCGGGATTTCGCGGCGTTGATGAAGACCTGGAGGTTCGCCCGCGCGGCCGCCTGACCGGTGAAATCGGCCAGCGACAGAGGCCGGATCGACGCCTCGACATCGTCCTCGCGCTTTTCAGGGCTGAGCAGGCGGCGTGAATCGGTCAAAGAGACTTACCTTCCGGCAGAATGGTCAAGGGTTCACCCCTCCACATACGCCATTTCGCACGAGATCAAAACAGGAACGGCGAAAGGTCACAGATCGGTCGCTCAGGCTCTCTTATCAACCCCGGCCCCGGGATGCCACCCGGCGCCTCACCGCGCCAGCTCCCGCAGGCCGAGCCGGATCAGGGTCTTGGCCTCGGCCTCGTCGCCCGCCTGCTTGAGCGCCGCCGCGACGGCCGCGGAGGCCTGGGCCTGGGGATAGCCGAGATTGACGAGGGCCGAGATCGCGTCCGAGACCGGCACCGGCGCGCTTTTGTCCTCCACGGCACCCGTGAGGCGGATGAGGGCCGGATCGACGGCCGCAAAGGCCGGGGCCTTGTCCTTCAGCTCCGCCACGATGCGGGCGGCGAGCTTCGGCCCGACACCGGGGCCGCGGGCCACGGACGCCTTGTCGCCGGTGGCGATCGCCGTCGCGAGGGTGCCGGGATCGAGCACCGACAGGATGCCGAGCGCCACCTTGGCACCGACCCCCTGCACGGTCTGGAGCAGGCGGAACCACTCCCGCTCCGCGTCCGACCGGAAGCCGAACAGACGGATCATGTCCTCGCGGACCAGGGTCTCGATGGACAGGACCGCCGCCTCGCCCTGGGGCGGCAGGTTCTGGAGCGTGCGGGAGGAGCAATGGACCACATAGCCGACCCCGTGCACGTCAAGGATTACGAAATCCTCGCCGTAGGAATCGATCACGCCCTTGAGTTTGCCGATCACGTTCGTTCCTGCTCCCGGTAGCCCTCCTCCCCTATGGGGAGGGAATCAGCGCCACATCCTACACGCGGTCCCGGATCGGCTACGCCGTCCGGGATGACGTCTGTCGCTCTGTAACAAATTAAAGGCTCGCGGCCAAAGCGCGGGCCTTGCGGTGATGGGCATGGGCGATGGCGATCGCGAGGGCGTCGGCCGCGTCCGCCTTTTTGGGGTCCGCCTTCGGCAGCAGGACTTTGACCATGGCGAGTACCTGCTCCTTCTCGGCATGGCCGACGCCGACCACGGTCTTCTTCACCTGGTTGGCGCCGTATTCCGCAACCGGAAGCCCGTGCAGGGCCGGGACCAGCAGGGACATGGCGCGGGCCTGGCCGAGCTTGAGGGTGGCCTGGGCGTCCTTGTTGACGAAGGTCTCCTCGACGGCGACCTCGTCCGGCGTCCAGGTCCGGACCACGTCGGTGAGCCGGTCGTGGAGCTGCTTGAGGCGAAGGGCCAGGGACAGGTCCCCGTCCGAGGTCACGACCCCGCAGGCCACGAAGGAAAGCCGTGTCCCCTCGACCGTGATGACGCCCCAGCCCGTGTTGCGCAGGCCGGGATCGAGGCCGAGGATGCGGATGCGCTCGGTCAATAGCCTTTACTCGGCCATCTTCTGCAGCAGCGTCTCGGACAATTCGAAATTGCCGTAGACGTTCTGCACGTCGTCGTGCTCTTCCAGCGTCTCCATGAGCCGCATGAGCTTCTCGCCGGCCTCGTCGTCGACGGCCACGGGGGTCTGGGGCTTCCAGACGAGCTTCGAGGCCTTGGGCTCCCCGAACTTCTCCTCCAGCGCCTTGGTGACCTCGTTGAGGGAGGCCTGGTCGCAATAGATCTCGTGGCCGTTCTCGGACGAGACCACGTCGTCGGCACCGGCCTCGATGGCGGCTTCCAGCATGGCGTCGGCGGTGGCCGCCTCGGGCCCGAACTCCACGAGCCCGACCCGGTCGAACATGAACGAGACCGCCCCGGTCTCGGCGAGGTTGCCGCCGCTCTTGGTGAAGAAGGAGCGGATGTCCGAGGCCGTGCGGTTGCGGTTGTCCGTCATGGCCTCGACGATGAGGGCCGCGCCGCCCGGGCCGTAGCCCTCGTAGCGGATCTCCTCGTAATTCTCGCCGTCGTTGCCGGCCGCCTTGTTGATGGCGCGCTGGATGTTGTCCTTGGGCATGTTCTCGGCCCGGGCCGCGAGGATCGCGGCGCGCAGGCGGGGATTCATGTTGGGGTCGGGCATGCCCATCTTGGCCGCGACGGTGATTTCGCGGGCCAGCTTGGAAAACAGCTTGGAGCGCACCGCATCCGCGCGACCCTTGCGGTGCATGATGTTCTTGAATTGTGAATGTCCGGCCATGGGGCCTCCGCGATCGCGACCGAGGACGTCTTAGCGTTCAAGGGCCCGTCAGGCCGCGGATGTTGACGATAGCGGGCTTATAAAACGCTGGAGCGTCCGAGGCAAAGCCCCCTGGCCTCTCTTTGTTCTGGAGCCGTTTCCGCTGATGCGGCATCGGCTCTCTTTTGGCCATGCCGCATTTTTGAACGGCGAACCGGAACCACTTCGCCGAAAAATGCTCTAGATGCCGAACCAGCTCGCCAGGCCCGCCCGGATCAGATGGTAGGAGGCGCCGAGCACGGTTGCCGTATAGGCAAGGCCCGCGAGGCCGATGAGGTATCCTAAGGTCAGCAGGTAGCCGTCCTCCTCCATCACGGCGATGGAGACGATGACCAAAGCGATGGAGGGCGGAAAGTTGGTGCCCGGGAACGGAATCAGCACCGAGAGCGCCACCAGGAAGGCGAAGAGGCCCACCATCCTGTCACCGATGACGCCGAAAAGCTGCGGAATCCGGGGCTTGCAGTAGCTTTCGAGCCGGCGCAGCCTCGGCTCGGCGATGTCGATCAGCTTCTTGAACTTGGCCACCGAAACGGAGCGGCGCTTCACGAAGCCCGGCAGCCAGGGATGCCGGTGGCCCAGCATCATCTGGATGCCGAAGATGAGCACGGGCGTCCCGACGATTCCCGCGATGCCCGGCGGGGCCGGCACGCAGTTCGGCAGGCTGAACAGGATCAGCACGAAGCCGAAGGCGCGCTCGCCGAAGGCCTCGATGATCTCGCCGATCGTGAGGGTCTCGCCCTGCGCCCGGTCGATCACCGCCCGCAGGACCGCCGAAACGCTCTTGTGCTCCGCCGCCTCGGGCGCCGTGCCGTTTGCACGAGCGTCGTCGCGGGCGGCGTGAAGGGTTCGCTGATTGTCGGCGTTCACTGGTTTCTCCGTCCGGAGACAGATGGGCACGGTTTGCGGCAAACCAAGGGCGCGGCCGGCGCTCAGTCCCAGAAGCGCGGCCAGGATTCCTCGAGATGGGGGCCGAGCCGCAGGGCCGCAACGCGCAAAGCCAGCCCGGTCCGGTCGTCCGTCTCGACCGCGATGCCCGAGAGGGTCCCGTCCCCGAGCCCGGGCTCCATTCGCGGCCCAGGGGTCTTCTGGAGGAAGCGGCGGATCGACTCCTCCTTCTGCATCCCGAGCACGGAATCATAGTCGCCGCACATGCCCGCATCCGACATGTAGGCCGTGCCGCCGGTGAGCACCCGGTGGTCGGCGGTCGGCACATGGGTATGGGTGCCCACGACAAGGCTGGCGCGGCCGTCGAGATGGTGGCCCATGGCCTCCTTCTCGCTCGTCGCCTCCGCGTGGACGTCGACGATGACCGCATCGGCGACCTGGGCCAGGGGGCAGGCATCGAGCTCCCGGTCCACCACCGCGAAGGGATCGTCCAGGGCGTCCATGTAGAGACGGCCCATGACGTTGATCACCAGGACCCGGTGGCCGGAGGCGGATTCGATGAGGTTGGCGCCCCGCCCCGGGGTTCCCGGTGGATAGTTCACAGGCCGCAGGAGCCTCGGCTGGCGCTCGATGAAGACCAGGGTCTCGCGCTGATCCCAGCTGTGGTTGCCGAGCGTGACGGCATCCGCGCCGGCCTGGATCAGCTCGTCGCAGATCGCCTCGGTGATGCCGAAACCGCCGGCGGAATTCTCCCCGTTGATGACGACGAAGTCGAGCCGCCAACGGTCTCTCAGGGAAGGAAGGCGCTCGATGACCGCATTGCGGCCGGACCGTCCGACCACATCGCCGAGGAAGAGAAGACGCATGAGGGGTCCTTAAGTCGCTTCGCGGACGGCCTGCGTCCGGATGAGCTCGGTTTCGGTGACGACGATGTCGAGCGGCCGGTCGTGGGGTTCGGCCGGGACCTCGTCGATCTCCTGAACCGCATAGGCGAGGCCGATGGTCAAGATGGGATGCTTGTCCGCCAGGGCCGCGATGGCCCGGTCGAAATGGCCCTTGCCGTAGCCGATGCGCCCGCCACGGCGGTCGAAGGCCAGGAGCGGCACCAGGAGAGCCGTGGGAAAGACCTCGGGCGCGTCCGGGCCGGGCTCCTGCACGCCGAAGCCCCCCTTCACGAGGACATCGCCGGGCTGCCAGAGGCGGAAGCTCAGGTGCGGATGGCGGATCTGCGACAGGGCGACATCCTGCCCCCGGGCGACGAGCGCCTCCATGAGCGGTCGCGGATCGACCTCGCTGCGGATCGGCCAATAGGCGCCGACCGGGTTGGCGGAGGCCAGACAATCGAGATCGAGGGCGCGGGCGGCGATCAGGCGCGCGGCCTGCCGGCGGACATCCGCGTCCAGGCCGTCGCGGACGGCGAAAGCCTCGCGGCGAAGCCGTTCCTTGCGCTCGGAAAGGGGAAGGGAAACCATGAAGTGCGGAGCCACAAAAGCCGTCGGAGAAGCGATCCCGGGAACCTACAAAGTAGGTGGGCGCCGTATGTCCCGGTCCACGGACCGGGTCAGGGACAGCTCCCTTCAGGATCGATAAGGCCCCGGGGAAATGAACTCCTGACGCGCCCCGCAGCCCCGCCTTTCTTATGTAGGGGTGGAAGGGGCTCGGGGGAAGAGGCAATTTTCAGAGAGACGCCGTCATTCCGGGACAGCGCGCAGCGCTGGGCCCGGAACCCATAAACACTGAGCTCACCAAAAAGGACGCAGCGGCTGTCGCAGCTCTTCATCCTGCCCGTCAGCGGTTATGGGTTCCGGGCTCGGCTCTGCGAGTCGCCCCGGAATGACGGCAACGCCCTACCCCGCCGCGTTCAGGCTCCGCGCCAGGAGCTCGATCCGCTCCGCGGCCCGGTGGACGCCCTCGGCCAGGCGGGCCTCGGCGGCTTGGCTGCGCTCATCGCCCTGGGAGGCGAAACGCCTGAGTTCCGCCAATTCGGCCTCGGCGGCCGCGAGCCGCCGTCTCGTCTCGTGCGCCTCGTCCGCCAGCGTGATGGCCGCCATCACGTGGAGGCGCATGTCGCCGATCTCGCCGAAAGTGGCCCGCATTTCCTCGATCTTGCCGTCCAGGGAGGCCGCCAGGGCCTCCAGATGGGCCTCCTCCCCGTCGCCGCAGGCGATGCGGTAGATGCGTCCGGCAATGCTGACCGCGACCTGGGGCATGTCATCCCTCCTCCGGTTCGAGCTGGCCCGCCTGGACTAGGACGGACTGGATCGTGCCGATGGCCTGGCGGACCCGGCGGCTCACGTCGTCGGTGGCGGCCTCGTAGCGGTGAAGGCGGGTCAGCGCCCCGTCGAGCTCCACGGCGAGGCGCGCCCGGTCGTCCTGCATGAGCTGGAGCTCGGTATCGAGATCGCCGCGCCGCCGCTCCGCCTCCAGACGGCGGGACAGGGCGGCCTCGAGCAGCCCTACGGCCACGTCGAGCCGTTTCAGCGCATCGTCGAGAAGGGGGGTCATCGCGCCTCCGGGAATCGTTGCCGACACTACGGCCCCGGCCGCCGGCGGGCAACGGCCGCGGGGGATTTTCGGGTCTGGGAGCCTTTGACTCGCCCCTCCCCCGTGTTAAGGAGCCGACGCTCCTTTCCGACAGGCTTGGCCCGCCGTCAGGGCCGCCGTCACGATTTTTTGTGGATCAAGCCGTGCCCAATACCGTCTCCGCCGATCGCGTCACCCATTCCGATCTGGCGAACGCCGTTCGCGTTCTCGCCATGGATGCCGTGGAGCAAGCCAAATCCGGCCATCCCGGCCTGCCCATGGGCGCCGCCGACATGGCGACGGTGCTGTTCACCAAGTTCCTGAAATACGACGCCGCCGACCCGACCTGGCCCGACCGCGACCGTTTCGTGCTCTCCGCCGGCCACGGCTCCATGCTGCTCTATGCCCTCCTCCACCTCACGGGCGTGAAGGGCATGACCATCGACGAGCTCAAGCGCTTCCGCCAGCTCGATTCGAAGACCCCGGGCCACCCGGAGAACTTCATGACCCCCGGCGTCGAGACGACGACCGGCCCCCTCGGCCAGGGCATCGCGACGGCTGTCGGCATGGCGCTCGCCGAGCGCATGCTCAATGCCGAGTACGGCGACGACCTCGTCGACCACCGCACCTATGTGCTCGCCTCCGACGGCGACCTGATGGAGGGCATTAGCCAGGAGGCCATCGCGCTTGCCGGCCACCTGAAGCTGAGCCGCCTCATCGTTCTCTTCGACGACAACGGCATTTCCATCGACGGCCCCCTGTCGCTCTCCGATTCCGTCGATCAGGTGAAGCGATTCCAGGCTTGCGGCTGGAACGCCGTGCGCGTCGACGGCCATGACGAGAAGGCCATCGCGCGCGCCCTGTCCCGGGCCCAGAAGTCGGACCGGCCGACGATGATCGCCTGCCGCACCACCATCGGCTTCGGCGCACCCAAGAAGGCCGGCACGTCCAAGGCCCATGGCGAGCCGCTCGGCGCCGAGGAGCTCGCGGGCGCCAAGACGGCGCTCGGCTGGAGCCACGCTCCCTTCGAGCTGCCGGACACCATCCGCGACGCCTGGGCCAAGGCCGGCAAGAAGGGCCGCCGCCTGCGCAAGGCCTGGACCGAGCGCCTGAAGGCGGTGCCCGCGGAGAAGCGCGGCGAGTTCGAGCGCCGCATGAAGGGCGTGCGTCCCGAGGCGCTGCCGGATGCCGTCGCCAAGCTGAAGGAGCGCCTCGCGGCCGAGCCGCAGAACGTCGCAACCCGCAAGGCGAGCGAGATCGCCCTCGAGGTGATCACCGAGGCGGTGCCGGAGCTGGTGCTGGGCTCGGCCGACCTGACGCCCTCCAACAACACCAAGACCAAGAACCTCACGGCCATCTCGCCCGGCCAGTATGCGGGCCGCTACATCCATTACGGCATCCGCGAGCATGGCATGGCGGCGGCCATGAACGGCATCGCGCTCCATGGCGGCCTCGTGCCGGCCGGCGCGACCTTCCTGGTCTTCACGGATTATGCGCGTCCCGCCATGCGCATCGCGGCGCTTGCCGGCATTCCGGCCGTCTACGTGATGACCCACGATTCCATCGGCCTCGGCGAGGACGGCCCGACCCACCAGCCGGTGGAGCATCTGGCGGCGCTCCGCTCCATGCCCAAGATGCGGGTCTTCCGCCCGGCCGACGCCATCGAGACCGCAGAGGCCTGGCAGCTCGCCCTGGAGCGCACGGACGGCCCGACCGTCCTGGCGCTCACCCGCCAGACCCTGCCGCAGGTGCGCCGGGAGGCAGGCCGCGAGAACCTCTCGGCCACCGGCGCCTATGAGCTGTCGCCGGCCGACGGCAAGGCCCGCGCCACGATCTTCGCGTCCGGCAGCGAGGTCGAGATCGCCCTCGCGGCCCAGAAGATCCTCGCTGAACAAAGCTTCGCCGTGCGCGTTGTCTCGGTGCCCTCGCTCGAGCTGTTCCTCGCGCAGCCCGAGAAGGTGCGTGCCCGCATCATCGGCGATGCGCCGGTCAAGGTTGCGGTCGAGGCCGCCGTCCGGTTCGGCTGGGATTCGGTGATCGGTCCGGACGGGATCTTCGTCGGCATGCACGGTTTCGGCGCCAGCGCGCCGTACAAGGAACTCTACCGGCACTTCGGCATCACGCCCGAAGCTGTTGCGGAGCACATCCTCAGGACGCACAATCTCTGAGGCTCAAGGCGTTTCAAGCCCATCGCAGGAAGGGAGCTAAGGCTATGACGGTCAAGGTCGCGATCAACGGATTCGGTCGCATCGGACGAAACATCCTCCGCGCCATCGTGGAGAGCGGCCGCAAGGACATTCAGGTGGTCGCCATCAACGACCTCGGTCCGGTCGAGACGAACGCACACCTGCTCCGCTATGATTCCGTCCACGGCCGCTTCCCGGCGGACGTGAAGGTCGAGGGCGACTCGATCGTCGTCAACGGCCAGAAGATCAAGGTTACGGCGATCAAGGATCCGGCCACCCTCCCCCACAAGGAGCTGGGCGTCGACATCGCGCTGGAATGCACGGGCATCTTCACCTCAAAGGAGAAGGCCTCGGCGCACCTGAAGGCGGGCGCCAAGCGCGTCATCGTCTCGGCCCCGGCCGACGGCGCCGACCTGACGGTGGTCTACGGCGTCAACCACGACAAGCTGACGAAGGACCACATCGTCATCTCGAACGCCTCCTGCACGACGAACTGCCTCGCGCCGGTCGCCAAGGTGCTCAACGACGCGGTCGGCATCGAGAAGGGCTTCATGACGACGGTGCATTCCTACACCAACGATCAGCCCTCCCTCGACCAGATGCACAAGGACCTCTACCGCGCCCGCGCGGCCGCGGTCTCCATGATCCCGACCTCGACGGGCGCCGCGAAGGCCGTTGGCCTCGTGCTGCCGGAACTCAACGGCAAGCTCGACGGCGTTTCGATCCGTGTGCCGACCCCGAACGTCTCGGTGATCGACTTCAAGTTCATCGCCAAGAAGGCGACCACGAAGGAAGAGATCAACGAGGCCATCCGGCGCGCTTCGGAGCAGGAGCTGAAGGGCATCCTGGCCTACACGCTCGACCCGAACGTCTCCATCGACTTCAACCACAACCCGGCCTCGTCCACGTTCCACATGGACCAGACCAAGGTCATGGACGGCAACTTCGTGCGCATCATGTCCTGGTACGACAACGAGTGGGGCTTCTCGAACCGCATGGCGGACACCGCCGTCGCCATGGCGAAGCTCATCTGAGGGAGGCCCGCATGACCGCCTTCCGCACTCTCGACCAGGCCGACGTTAAGGGTAAGCGCGCGCTCGTCCGGGTGGACCTCAACGTCCCCATGGAGAATGGCCGCGTGACGGACGCGACGCGCATCGAGCGCGTCCTCCCGACCATCCGGGAAATCGCCGACAAGGGCGGGAAGGTGATCCTTCTCGCCCATTTCGGGCGCCCGAAGGGCCGGGATCCGAAAGATTCCCTGAAGCCGGTCGCGGAGGCGGTTGCGCAGCACCTCGGAAAACCCGTCGCCTTCGCCGATGACTGCATCGGCGAAGCGGCCGAAAAGGCTGTCGCCGCCCTCAAGGACGGCGACGTCCTGCTCCTCGAGAACACCCGTTTCCATGCGGGCGAGGAGAAGAACGACAAGGATTTCGTGGCCGCCCTCGCGAAGCTCGGCGACCTCTACGTCAACGACGCCTTCTCGGCGGCCCACCGGGCCCATGCCTCGACCGAGGGGCTCGCCCATGTGCTGCCGGCCTATGCGGGCCGGACCATGCAGGCCGAGCTCGACGCCCTGACCAAGGGCCTCGAGGCGCCGCAGCGCCCCGTCGTCGCCATCGTGGGCGGCGCCAAGGTCTCGACCAAGATCGACCTTCTCGAAAACTTGGTCGCCAAGGTCGATGCCCTCGTCATCGGCGGCGGCATGGCCAACACGTTCCTGCACGCCACGGGCCTGAACGTGGGCAAGTCCCTGGCCGAGAAGGACCTCGCCGCGACCGCGATGCGGATCATCGAGAAGGCCCGCGACGCCAATTGCGCCATCATCCTGCCGGTGGACGGCGTCTGCGCCTACGAGTTCAAGGCGGGCGCGCACAACCACACCTACGGCATCGACGCGATCCCCGAGGACCAGATGATCCTCGATGTGGGCTCCCAGTCGGTCGAGCGGGTCAATGCGGCCATCAACGACGCCAAGACGCTTGTCTGGAACGGCCCCCTCGGGGCCTTCGAGATCGCGCCCTTCGACCAGGGCACGGTGGCGGCGGCCCGCCATGCGGCGGAGCGGACCAAGGCCGGCAAGCTGGTCTCGGTCGCAGGCGGCGGCGACACGGTCGCGGCCCTGAACCACGCTGGCGTAGCGGAAAGCTTCACCTATGTATCTACGGCGGGCGGCGCTTTCCTCGAATGGCTCGAGGGCAAGGCGCTGCCTGGCGTTGAGGCTCTGAGAGCTTAAGCCACGGTTCAGCTTCGGCGCGCTTCATTGGCGCGCCCAATCAGGAGGAAAAGATGGCGCGCATTACCTTGAGGCAGCTTCTGGATCACGCCGCCGAGCACGATTACGGCGTGCCTGCCTTCAACATCAACAACATGGAGCAGGCGCTCGCCATCATGGCGGCGGCCAGCGAGGTCGACGCGCCCGTCATCATCCAGGCCAGCCGCGGCGCGCGCTCCTACGCCAACGACGTCATGCTCAAGCACATGATGGACGCGGTCACCGAGATCTATCCGCATATCCCGGTCTGCGTGCATCTCGACCACGGCAACGAGCCCGCCACCTGCATGACGGCGATCCAGGCCGGCTTCACGTCCGTGATGATGGACGGGTCGCTCAAGGCCGATGGCAAGACCCCGGGCGACTGGGACTACAATGTCGGCGTCACCAAGAAAGTGGTCGAGATGGCCCATCTCGGCGGCATCTCGGTGGAGGGCGAGCTCGGCGTGCTCGGCTCCCTCGAGACCGGCATGGGCGACAAGGAGGACGGCCACGGGGCCGAGGGCAAGCTCTCCCACGACCAGCTTCTGACCAATCCGGACGAAGCCGTGAAGTTCGTGGCCGAGACCAAGGTGGACGCGCTCGCCATCGCGATGGGCACCTCGCACGGCGCCTATAAGTTCACCCGCAAGCCCGACGGCGACATTCTCGCCATGCGCGTGATCGAGGAGATCCACCGCAAGCTCCCGAACACCCATCTGGTGATGCACGGCTCCTCCTCGGTGCCGCAGGAGCTCCAGGACATCATCAACCAGTATGGCGGCCAGATGAAGCCGACCTGGGGCGTGCCCGTGGAAGAGATCCAGCGCGGCATCAAGCACGGCGTGCGCAAGATCAACATCGACACCGACAACCGCATGGCGATGACCGGCCAGATCCGGAAGGTCCTCTCGGAGAATCCCGGCGAGTTCGACCCGCGCAAGTACCTGAAGCCCGCCATGGAGGCGATGACCAAGCTCTGCAAGCAGCGCCTCCAGGAGTTCAACACCGCCGGTCAGGCCTCCAAGATCAAGCGGGTCTTCACCCTGGCCGAGATGGCCAAGCGCTACGCCTCCGGCGAGCTCGACCCGAGGTTCGGCGCGAGCCGCCAGGCGGCCGAGTGAGCCATCAGGCTTTCGCCTCAATCCCATCCCAGAAACGGGGCCTCGCAAGATGGCCCCGTTTTCGTTATGGCGTAGCTGTCAGACCGTTCCGAACCCCGTAAGAAGCCATGGCCGAACCCTCCTCCCGTCTCTACCTCGTCTCGCCTCTCCTGGAGGACGCCTCCTTCGCGCCGCGTCTCGCCGAGGCCTGCAGCGGCGGCCAGGTGGCTGCCGTGCTCCTGCGCCTTGCGGCCGCCGACGAGCGGACCCTCGTCAACCGGGCCAAGGCCCTGTGCCCCTCCGTGCAGGAGAGCGGGGCGGCGGCCCTGGTCGCCGTCGACGGAAAGGCCGACCTGGCCACCATCGCGGCGCGCAGCGGCGCCGACGGGGTCCATGTGCATGGAGACTCCGCCCTGGCCCGGGACCTGCGCGAGCGCCTGAAGGCGGAGCGTGCCGTCGGGGTCGGCGGCATCAGGACCCGGGATGATGCCATGACCATGGGCGAGGCCGGGGTCGACTACCTGATGTTCGGCGAGCCCCGGGCCGACGGCTCCTTCCCGTCCCTGGAGAGCGTCGTGGAGCGGGCCGCCTGGTGGGCGGAGATCTTCGAGACGCCCTGCGTGGCCTATGCGCCGAGCCTGGAGGCGGTCGAAACCCTCGCGGCCACCGGCGCGGAATTCATTGCGCTGGGCGATGCGGTCTGGTCCCATCCCGAAGGCCCGGCCGCAGCCGTTGCGGCCGCCTCTCGGGCGATCGAGCGGCAGGAGGCCGGATCCTGATGCGCAAAGCCCTGCTTGCGGCGGCCCTGGGCCTCGCCGTCTCTGTCACGGCGGTCCGGGCCGAGCCCGATGCCGCCTACGGCGCCTATCAGCGCGGCCACTATCTCGCAGCCTTCCGGGAGGCGACCCTCCGGCTGGAGAAAAACAAGGCCGACGCTCCGGCCATGACCCTGCTGGGCGAACTCTACAACCAGGGGCTCGGCGTTCCCATGAGCCCCGAGAAAGCCGCGGACTGGTACCGGCTCGCGGCGGAGCGCGGCGACGCCCACGCACTTGCGGCCCTCGGGCTGATGGCGCTCGACGGGCGCGGCATGAAGAAGGACACGGCCCAGGCCAAGGCGTGGCTCGAACAGGCGGCCGCCAAGAACGAGCCGGTCGCCTGCCACAACCTCGCGCTCCTGCTTCTGTCGAGCGCCGCCGATGCCGACCTGACGCGCGCCGCCGACCTCCTGCGCAAGGCCTCCGAGGCCGAGATCCCGGACGCCCAGCACGCGCTCGGCGTCCTCTATCTCCAGGGCCGCGGCGTCCCGCGCGACCCCGCCCAGGCGGCCCGTTACTTCGAGCGGGCGGCCCGGAACGGCAGCTCCACCGGCGAGGTGGAATACGCCATTCTGCTTTTCAACGGCGACGGCGTGACGAAGAACGAGGCCAAGGCGGCCCGTTATTTCCGCAGCGCCGCCGCCAAGGGCAACGCCATCGCCCAGAACCGCCTCGCCCGCATGCTGGCGGCCGGGCGCGGAGTGCCCCAGAACAAGGTCGACGCCGCCGCCTGGCACCTCCTCGCCTCGGCCCAGGGCCTCGCGGATGCCTGGCTCGACGACGCCCTGAAGGACATGACTCCCGAGGAGAAGACCCGCGCCGAGAAGGTCGCGGCGGAGCGGCTCGGGATGCGGTGAGGGGTGTTCCTCCCTCTCCCATGGGGAGAGGGTTGGGGTGAGGGGAGAGCGTTATCCGGATAGACCTATAACCCCTCACCCGGTGCTCCGCACCGACCTCTCCCTAAAGGAGAGGTGAAAGTGCGGCGCTGCCACCGTCATTCCGGGATGGTCCGGAGGACCAGGCCCGGAACCCATAACCACCAGCGTCTCAGAATAAAGAGCTGTGATCGCCGTTGCGCTTTACCCTGCCTCGTCAGCGGTTATGGGTTTCCCCGCTTCGCGTGGCCCTTCGGGTCGGGCTCGCCTGCGGCGCCCCGGAATGACAGGCAAGCTTTCCAACGCTTGACGTCCGTGCCCTCCCGTGGTCCACCCGGACCGCATTTCCTCCCGCCCATTTCAGGACCGTCCGACCATGATCCGTTCGCCCCTCATGACCGTCATGACCGATGCCGTGATGAAGGCCTCGCGTTCCCTCAAGCGCGACTTCGGCGAGGTCGAGAACCTTCAGGTCTCCCGCAAGGGACCGGGCGACTTCGTTTCGGCCGCGGACCGCAAGGCCGAGAAGATCCTGCGCGAGTCCCTGGAGAAGGCCCGCCCCGATTTCGGCTTCGTGATGGAGGAGAGCGGCATCGTGGAGGGCAAGGATCCGAGCCATCGCTGGCATATCGACCCCCTCGACGGCACCACGAACTTCCTCCACGGACTGCCTCACTTCGCCATCTCGGTCGGCCTGGAGCGCGACGGGCAGGTCGTGGCCGGCGTGGTCTACGACCCGGCCAAGGACGAGCTCTTCATCGCCGAGAGGGGCAAGGGCGCCTATCTCAACAACCGCCGCATCCGCGTGGCGGCCCGCGACGACATGGCCGAGGCCGTGATCGCCTGCGGCCTGCCCCATATCGGCAAGGGCGACCATGCCCTGTTCCTGCGCGAATCCGCGGCCGTGATGGGCTATGCGGGCGGCATGCGCCGCTGGGGCGCGGCCGCCCTCGACATGGCCTACGTGGCCTGCGGGCGCTTCGACGCCTATTGGGAGCGGGGCCTCAATTCCTGGGACATTTCGGCCGGCATCCTGCTGATCCGCGAGGCCGGCGGCTTCGTGTCCGACGCGGATGGAGGCAGCAACCCCATGGCGACCGGAAGCGTGGCCTGCGGCAACGAAATGCTGCACCGCGAGCTGGTGAAGCTCTTGAAGAAGGCAAAAGGCTGATATTTCTGTTCGTGGAGGCGGACGATCCCGGCTGCACCGCTTGATCCCGCCTCCCCGTCCCGTCACATTGGAACGGTCTTGAGGCACCAGCGAGCAGGATCCCAATGGAAGACCAGCCCCTCACCCCACCGCGGATCTACCTCATCCGCATGGCTGTTTTCCTGATCCTGGCCGGGTTCGTCGCCTTCATCCTCTACAAGCAGATCTGGAACGCCTTCCTGGCCAATCCTGGCCTCAACAGCCTGATCATCGGCGTGATGTTCATCGGGATCGTGCTGGCGATCCGGCAGGTTTGGCGGCTTTTCCCCGAGGTGCGCTGGGTCAACACCATCCGGCAGACCGAGGAAGGTCTCGTCCAGCCGACCACGCCGGTCCTCCTGGCCCCGCTTGCGGCCTTCATCGCCAACCGCTCGTCCCATTCGCTCCTGTCCGTCGCGGCCACCCGCTCGCTCCTCGATTCCATCGGCGCGCGCCTGGACGAAAGCCGCGAGATCCTGCGTTATCTCGCCGGCCTCCTGGTCTTCCTCGGCCTTCTCGGCACCTTTTGGGGCCTTATCGACACGGTGGGCTCGGTCGGCCGGATCATCTCGTCCCTGCGGACCGGCCAGGACACGGCGGTGCTCTTCGACGAGCTCAAGAACTCGCTGGCCGGGCCGCTCCAGGGCATGGGCCTGTCCTTCTCGGCCTCGCTCTTCGGCCTCGCGGGCTCCCTGGTGCTCGGTTTCCTCGACCTTCAGGCGGGGCAGGCCCAGAACCGCTTCTACACCGAGCTCGAGGACTGGCTCGCCACCTCCACCACCGACACGGCTCCCGACCTGTCCCTGCGGGCCGGCGGGACGCCGAACGACATCGCGCTCGCGCTCAACCGCCTGACGGCCGCCGTCAACGATGGGGCGAGCGGGCGCGCCTCGACCCAGGCCATGGCCAATCTCGCCGAGGGCGTGCAGGGCCTCGTCCAGCACATGCGCGCCGAGCAGCAGATGATTCGCGACTGGGTGGAAGCCCAGGCCGCCCGCGAGAAGGAACTCAAGCAGGTGCTCGACCGGCTCGCCCGCGAAAGGCTGCCCTGATGCCGGTCGCCAGCACCGGAGGACGGCGGCGGGGACGCCAGGGTCAGCTCAATTACTGGCCCGGCTTCGTCGACGCGCTCTCGACCCTGCTCCTGTCCATCGTGTTCCTGATCTCGGTCTTCATGGTCGGGCAGTTCTTCCTGTCCCGGGAGCTGTCGAGCCGGGACACGGTGCTCGACCGCCTGAACCGGCAGATCGCCGAGCTCACCGACCTCCTGGCCCTCGAGAAATCGAGCCGGCGGAACACGGAGGAGAACCTCTCGGCCCTGCAGAGCACGCTCAAGGCGGCGGAGGCCGACCGGGCCCGGCTCCAGGGCCTGATCGACAGCGGCGGCGAGGCTCAGGCCCGGGCGAGCGAGCTGAACTCGGCCCTCGACGCGGAGCGTCAGGCCACCGGGCGCGCCCTCAACCAGGTGGAGATCCTCAACCAGCAGATCGCCGCCATGCGCCGCCAGCTCGCAGCCCTGGAGGAGGCGCTGGCCGCCTCGGAGAGCCGCGACAAGGAGAGCCAGGCGCGGATCGCCGATCTCGGCAGCCGCCTCAACGTGGCCCTCGCCCAGAGGGTGCAGGAGCTCGCCCGCTACCGTTCGGACTTCTTCGGCCGCCTGCGCCAGATCCTCGGCAACCGGCCGGACGTGCGCATCGTCGGCGACCGTTTCGTCTTCCAGTCGGAGGTGCTCTTCCCGGCCGGTCAGGCGACTCTCAAGCCCGAGGCGTCGGACGAGATCGACCGCATCGCCAGCGCCCTCGTGGAGCTGCAGAAGCAGATCCCGCCCGACATTCCCTGGGTCGTCCGCGTGGACGGCCACACGGATGCCCGCCCCATCTCGACGCCGCAATTCCCGTCGAACTGGGCCCTCTCGGCCGCCCGCGCCATCGCGGTGGTCCAGGCCCTCGCGGCCCGGGGCGTCCAGCCCCAGCACCTGCTCGCGGCCGGCTTCGGCGAATACCAACCCCTCGACCTCGGCACGACCGAGGAGGCCTATGCCCGCAACCGGCGGATCGAGCTGAAGCTGACGGAGCGCTGAGGCTTTAAAGCTTCGGACGTGAAGCCGAATTCACGTCCGATCTTTCAAGCTTCTGATTCTTCGAGCATCTTTTCACGCAAAACCGGTTCCCACTTTTGCGTCCGATGCTCTAGCGTTCCTTGCCGAGGGCCTTTGCGACGTCCGAGACCTGGACGCCTACGCGCCGGACCGTGTCCATCAGCTGCTGGCGGGACACGTTCCACTTTCCGGTCCAGTAGCGGACTTCCCAATCCTCATGGACATTGATGCGGGAGGCATCCTGCGGATGCCGCCTGTTCATGTTGTCGACCATCTCAACCCTGCCCGATCTCCTGAAAGCCCGGCAGCGCGGTTGCACCCCGGTCCCCTTTTCAACTTCGGGAGAGGCGTCCGGGTTCGATCTACCTATTCGGCCGCCTCGGCCCGGCCGTCCGCGCCCGTGAACTGGAGACGGGCGAGGCGGGCATAGAGGCCGCTTGCGGCCAGCAGGCTGTCGTGGGTCCCCTCCTCGACGATCTGCCCGCCATCCATCACGAGGATCCGGTCCGCGGAGCGCACCGTGGCGAGGCGATGGGCAATCACCAGGGTGGTCCGCCCCTCCATGAGCCGGTCGAGAGCGCCCTGGACCTTCTTCTCGCTTTCGGCGTCGAGGGCGGAGGTCGCCTCGTCGAGGAGCAGGATCGGCGCATCCTTGAGGATGGCCCGCGCGATGGCGAGCCGCTGGCGCTGCCCGCCCGAGAGCGTGACGCCCCGCTCGCCGATCGGCGTCGCATAGCCCTGCGGCAGGGCCCGGATGAATCCGTCCGCCGAGGCGAGCTCGGCCGCCCGGCGGACCTCCTCCTCGGAGGCGTCCGGGCGCCCGTAGCGGATATTGTCGAGCACGCTCGTCGCGAAGACCGTCGGCTCCTGCGGCACCAGGGCCATCCGGAGGCGCAGCGCCAAGGGATCCACCTCGGCGATGGGCAGGCCGTCCACCCGGATGGTGCCCTGCTGAGGATCGTAGAACCGCAGCAGCAGCTGGAGGACCGTGCTCTTGCCAGCCCCCGAGGGGCCGACGAGCGCCACCCGCTCACCCGCCGCGACCCTGAAGCTCAGCCCGTGGAGCGCCCGCTGGTCGGAGCGGGTCGGATAGGCGAAATGCACGTCCTCGAACGCGAGGGTGCCAAGGGAGGGCTGGGGAAGCGGCCGGGGATGGGCCGGCGGCTTGACGCTGGGCTCGGCCGCCAGGATCTCGCCCAGGCGCTCCGCCGCTCCGGCCGCCTGGGCCAGTTCCCCGTAGACCTCTGAGAGCTGCCCCAGGGAACTCGCGGCGAAGACCGCATAGAGCACGAACTGGGAGAGTTGGCCAGCGCTCATGGTGCCGGCCATCACGTCCTGCGCGCCGTACCAGAGCACCCCGACCACGCTGGCCGAGACGAGGAACAGGCCGATCCCGGTGAGGAAAGCGCGCATGGTCGTGGAGAGGCGTGCGGCCTCGAACGCCTCCTCGGCTGCAGCCGAGAAGCGCAGGGCCGTGTTCCGCTCCATCCCGAAGGCCTGCATGGTCCGCACGGCCCCGATGGCCTCCGCCGCATAGGCCGAGGCGTCGGCGAGCCTGTCCTGGGCGGCCCGGGAGCGGCGCCGCACGGCCCGGCCGGACATGACGAGAGGCAGGACGATGACCGGGATCGCCACGAGGACGAGCGCCGAGAGCTTGGGGCTGGTGAAGACCATCAGCGCCACTGCGCCGATGAACAAGAACAGGTTGCGCAGCGCGATCGAGATGCTGGCCCCGAAGGCCGCCTTGACCTGCGTCGTGTCGGCCGTGAGGCGAGAGACGATCTCGCCGCTCTTCGCCTGATCGAAGAAGGCCGGGTCCAGGGACGTGAGATGCCCGAAGACTGCGGCGCGCAGATCCGCCACCACCCGCTCGCCCAGGGTGATCACGAAGTAATAGCGGGAGGCGCTGGCCAGGGCGAGGAGCCCGACCACCAGGAGCAGGACGCCGAAATAGGCGTTGATCAGCCCCCTGCCCCCTTCGGTGAAGCCGAGATCGATGACCCGACGGACGGCGATCGGCATCACCAGGGTCATGGCGGAAGCAAGAAGGAGCGCCGCCAGAGCCGCCAGGATCCGCCCCCTATAGGCGAGCGCATAAGGCAGGAGGGGCCTGAGGGCGCTGAGCGCCGCTTTGGGCCGTTGGGATCCGTCAGGGTCAGAGGGCATGTTGAGTATCGTTTCCGGGATGTCGGGCGCTCAAAGGGTTTGATTCCCTGTCCCGGCTTGTTTCAGGGTTCCAAGTAAGGTATAGGCCCGCAACCTTTCAAGACAGCTCGATCGCAGGCTGCGGGCACCACGCTGGCGGACCGCAAGAGGATATGGCAATGGCGCGCAAAGAAACCGACCACCCCGACTACCACTTCATCAAGGTCGTGATGACCAACGGCACCGAGTTCACGACCCGGTCCACCTACGGCAAAGAGGGCGACACCCTCAACCTCGACATCGACCCGAACACCCACCCGGCCTGGACCGGCGGCCAGCAGCAGCTGCTCGACCGCGGCGGCCGTCTGTCGCGCTTCAACTCGAAGTTCGGCAACATGGCGTTCGGCAAGAAGTAAGCCGCTTCACAGTTTCCGGACCTTCGGGCCCGAACGTGAAAACCCCGCTCCGGCGGGGTTTTGGCGTTTGGGGTGACGAGAACGGCAATGCACGATTGAGACGCGGCACCACGTGTTTCCCTCCCCCTTGTGGGGAGGGTTAGGGTGGGGGTGCCGGCGCCACGTCCTGAGAGGTTGGCGCTCACACCCCCACCTCCCACTCCTCCCCACAAGGGGGAGGAGGGCAGGGCGGCGCCTCCCGCGTCATTCCGGATTGCCGTCAGGCAAGTCCGGAATCCATAAACGCTGACAATGCAGAAGAATGCGCAGCGGCAGCCGCCGCTCTTCATCCGGCACCGTCAGCGGTTATGGGTTTCCCCGCTTCGCGTGGCCCTCGGGTCGGACTCCGCTCCGCGGCCTCGGAATGACGGGTAGGAGAGAACCTAATTCCCGCCGAAGACCTGCTCCAGGAGGCGCTGCTGGGCCGCGACCGGGTTAGGACGCGGCGACGCCGGCACGGAATCCGGCTCGGACATGAGCCGCTCGAGATGGAGGATCCGGGCATGAACCCGGGTGGCGAGGCCGATCAGCTCCTTCAGGCGGGCCGGAAGGGCCTCGTAATCCTCGACGGTCGTGATGGTGTCCTGCTGGGTCAGATGGACGCGGTTGTTCTCCAGCTGGGCCTGGTCGGGCGTGATCTCGCCCTCGGCGACGGCCCGCTGCAGGAGGAGCCACGAGGCGATCTGCATGAGCCGGGTGGTCAGGCGCATGCTCTCGGTCGCGTAGGCGATGACGCCCTCCCGGGGCAGGCGCTTGGAATCGAAGCGCCCTTCGCCGTCGAGATAGGCGGCCGTGTCCTCGACGAGCTCCATGCCCTCGTGGAACAGGGCCCTGAACGCTTCCGAATGGACGAAGCTATGCCCGAACGGGACGGTTCCGGCGCCAAGCTTGATCACATCGGGTTCGCTCACTGGCCATCTCCCAAAGGCAACCGGCCCCGACCGCCCATCGGCCCGAGACCTCGACACATCAGGAGAACACTATAGAGCGCCTGTTGGTTCGATGCTCCGATAACCCTCTCTTAAGGTTAAGTTCGGAAGGAGCACCCAAAAATAGAGCCGCCGGGGCGGCTCGAGTCATGACAGGGAGGCGTCAAACAGAGTGGCGGTGCCACTCGTCATCCAGGGAGAGAACTGGATGGGTCTGATCTTCTCCGAAAAAGCTTAAGGCCTGGTTAAAGGCCCCGAAGCTCAGGCGGAGCCGAGCTTGAAGAAGGCGCTCGCGGCGGCCCGGGAACTCTCCTTGCCGCGCTTGGCTTCCCGCAGGCGGGCGATCTCCCGTTCCAGGAGGGCGATGCGGTCGTCGATCTCGTCGATGGACAGAATCGAGAGGTCCTGGCCGAACTCGTGGCCCGCCGGGGCGGCCCGCGTTTCCTCGTCGAAGGGATCGAAAGCCATGACATCCTCCTTCCTCTCGCTCCCGTGAGGGTAGAGCGCGATGCGCAGATTGCCAATCTTGCCCTATATCCATCAACCTTTGGCCGAAGGAGGACGGAATGACGGCAATTTCTGACACGATGCGCGCGGTCGTCGCACGGGAGCCGGGCGGCCCCGAAGTGCTCACCGTGGTCGAGCGCCCCGTCCCCCGGCTCGGAGAGGGCGAGATCCTCGTGCGCGTGAAGGCGGCCGGCGTGAACCGTCCGGACGTCCTGCAGCGCCAGGGCGGCTATCCGCCACCGCCCGGTGCGCCGGACATCCTCGGCCTCGAGATCGCCGGCGAGGTGGTGGCCGCAGGCCCGAACGCTGCCCGCTTCCCGGTCGGCGCCGCCGTCATGGCCCTGATCCCGGGCGGGGGCTATGCGGAATACGCCGCCGTCCACGAGAGCAACGCGCTTCCGGTCCCGGACGGCCTCCCGATCGAGGAGGCCGGAGCGGTGCCCGAGACCTATTTCACGGTCTGGACCAATGTGTTCGAGCGGGGCGGGCTGAAGACGGGAGAGACCTTCCTCGTCCACGGAGGCACCTCGGGTATCGGCACCACGGCGATCCAGCTCGCCAAGGCCTTCGGCGCCCGGGTGATCGCCACTGCCGGAACGGACGAGAAATGCGCCTCCTGCCGCAGCCTCGGCGCCGACCTCGCGATCAACTACCGGGAGGCCGACTTCGTCGCGGCCGTGAAGGAGGCGACGGACGGACGGGGCGCCGACGTCATCCTCGACATGGTCGGCGGCGACTACATCTCCCGGAATTACGAGGCCGCGGCCCGGGACGGGCGAATCGTCCAGATCGCCTTCCTCAAGGGGAGCCGCGTCGAGGTCGATTTCCGCTTCCTCATGCTCAAGCGCCTGACCCATACGGGCTCGACCCTGCGAGCCCGCAGCGTTGCCGAGAAGGCCGCCATCGCCCGCGCCCTGGACGAAAACGTCCTTCCGCTCCTGCGCCAGGGCCGGGCCAGACCGGTGATGGATTCGCGTTTTTCCCTCCAGGAAGCGGCCAAGGCCCATGCCCGCATGGAGAGCAGCGCGCATGTCGGAAAGATCGTCCTGACCCTTTAAGAGAATTGCAACATGGGGACAGGCTCCCTATAATCATCCTGTTTCCCTCACATCGTGAGACGAGATCGCTCCGGCCCGGCCGGGACGGAGCGCAGGAGAGTTTTGCCGTGCGGCGCCGACGAGCGGGTGCCCGGCCTAAGGAGTGAAGCCCATGTCCCAAGGACCGCTGATGCCGAAGGCGACAGCCGTGTGGCTCGTCGAGAATACGTCCCTGTCGTTCGACCAGATCGCCGATTTCTGCAAGCTCCACCCCCTCGAGGTGAAGGGCATCGCGGACGGCGAGGTGGCGACCGGCATCAAGGGCCTCGATCCCATCACGACGGGCCAGCTGACCCGGGAGGAGATCGAGAAGGCGCAGGAAAACCCGAACCACCGTCTCAGGATGGCCGAGACCCGGGTGAAGCTGCCCGAGCAGAAGCGCATCAAGAAGGGCCCCCGCTACACCCCGGTGTCGCGCCGCCACGACCGTCCGAACGCCATTCTCTGGCTGGTGCGCAACCATCCCGAGCTGAAGGACGCGCAGATCATGCGCCTCGTCGGAACGACCAAGACCACGATCCAGCAGGTCCGTGACCGCACCCACTGGAACTCCGCGAGCCTCAGCCCGATGGACCCGGTGACGCTCGGCCTCTGCTCGCAGATCGACCTCGACTTCGAGGTCCAGCGCGCCGCGAAGGACCGGCCGCATGCCGTGGCGGCCCAGGAAGGCGGCGGCACCCTGATGCCGGCCGAGATTTCCACGGCCGAGCCCGAGCCCCCGCGCGACGAGCCCTTCGCCGACATGAGCCGGCCGAAGCCCGCGAAGGAAGAAGAGATCGACGTCAATTCGGTCTTCGCCAAGCTCAAGCAGCTCAAGCGTCCCGACGAGGACGAAGACGAGGAATAAGACCGCAGGAGGCCCGGAGAGATCCGGGCCTTTTCGTTTCGGTCGCCCGACGGGTTTCGGTCAGCCCGTGGGCAGGCTCACAGGCCGAAGAACACAATGTCCAGGGCTCTCTTGATGGTATCCTCGTACGCGCCGAGAGAGCCGATGCGCCGTTGCAGTTCGCGGGTCGGGACGGCGGCCATCTCCTGCATCAGGATGACGAACTCCGCTCCTTCCACATGAACGACAGGCGTCAGACCTGTAATGACCACGGTTTCGGTCCGAGCCCTCAACGGAGCAACGATGCGCGTTGCAAGCCCGCTCAGGAGATCGGCCTGGAGATCGACGACATGACCGCTCTCTCCATCACCGATGCCCGCATAAAGGTCGAACTGAGCCATTAAAAGCGCCGATACCGGTTCAGGATCGGCCCGTCTCGCTCGATGCGCTCGTTATAGGCCTCAATGGCCTCTTTGTTCTCGCTCAGCCAGCGGGCGCGGAGGGCCTCGCTCACCGAGCGGGACAGGCCGTTTTCGCATGCCTGGGAAACGTTGACTTGCAAGGCTTTTGCCTGGGCAACCAATTCGACCGGGAGGGTTACGTTGGTGGCCCGCCGAACTCTCGCGTCCAAAGCCCTCGTTTTAGGCATGATCCTGTCTCCCAATCATATATGCGCATATATTATGCGCATATATGATTGCATGCAAAGCCATCCTCCTCCCTGCGTCCTTCTCGCAGCGCTGCCCCGCCAACTCAGCCCAATCCCCTCCCCTTCAGCGCCTCCCCGATCTCGTCGAGGATCGCGGGGTCGTCGATGGTGGCGGGCATTGCCCAGGTCTCGCCGTCGGCGATCTTCTTCATGGTGCCGCGCAGGATCTTGCCGGAGCGGGTCTTGGGCAGGCGGCCGACCGTGATGGCGAGCTTGAAGGCCGCGACGGGGCCGATCCTCTCGCGCACCAGGGCGACCAGCTCCGTCTCGACCGTCGCGGGCGACTGGCCGACCCCGGATTTCAGCACCACGAACCCGCAGGGAACCTCGCCCTTCAGGGAGTCCCGGACGCCGATCACGGCGCATTCGGCCACGGCCGGGTGGGAGGCCAGCACCTCCTCCATGCCGCCCGTGGAGAGTCGGTGCCCGGCCACGTTGATGATGTCGTCCGTGCGGCCCATGATGTAGAGATAGCCGTCCCGGTCGATGAAGCCGGCATCCGAGGTGTTGTAGTAGCCCGGATAGGTCGTCAGATACGCCTCGCGGAAGCGCTCGTCCGCATGCCAGAGGGTCGGAAGGCAGCCGGGAGGCAGGGGCAGCCTGATGGCGATGGCCCCCATGGTGTCCGGCGGCAACGGCCGGCCGCCCTCGTCGAGCACCTGCACGTCGTAGCCCGGCATCGGCACGGTGGGCGAGCCGTACTTGACCGGCAGGGCCCCGAGGCCGAGGGGGTTGCCCACGATGGGCCAGCCGGTCTCCGTCTGCCACCAATGGTCGATCACCGGCACGCCGAGGATCCGCTCCGCCCATTGCACCGTGTCGGGATCCGCCCGCTCGCCCGCCAGGAACAGGGCCCGGAAGCCCGAGAGGTCGTAGGTCTTCAGAAGGTCCCCGTTGGGATCCTCCTTCTTGATCGCCCGGAAGGCGGTCGGCGCCGTGAAGAGCACCGCCGCCCTGTGCGCGGCGGCGACCCGCCAGAAGGCGCCCGCATCGGGCGTGCCGACCGGCTTGCCCTCGTAGAGGATCGAGGTGCAGCCGTGCAGGAGCGGGCCGTAGACGATGTACGAATGGCCGACGACCCAACCCACGTCCGAGGCGCAGAAATAGACCTCTCCCGGATCGACGCCGTAGAGGTTCTTCATGGACCATTTCAGGGCCACCATGTAGCCACCGGTGTCGCGCACCACGCCCTTCGGCCGTCCGGTCGTCCCGGAGGTGTAGAGCACGTAGAGCGGGTCGGTGGCGGCCACCGGCACGCAGGGCGCCTGGCGCCCGGCCCTGCGGGCCTCCGCCACGGCCGCGGCCCAGTCCCGGTCGCGGCCATCCGCCAGCGGGGCTTCCGCCTGCGGGCGCTGGAGGATGAGGCAGGCCTCGGGCTTGTGGCGGCTTAAGCCGATCGCCTCGTCGAGGAGCGGCTTGTAGGGCACGAC
>Ga0065721_10049922_pt1 | contig 25389 bp, 23 predicted proteins | sample Mesricmetagenome_FD_59108 | JGI IMG/M metagenome (GOLD analysis project Ga0065721, IMG submission 59108) | Mesophilic microbial community from rice straw/compost enrichment Sample: eDNA_1 v2 (version 2) | ecosystem: Engineered > Solid waste > Grass > Composting > Bioreactor | place: USA: Davis... | reverse complement strand
GAGAAGGGCGTCACCCCTCGGGCGTTTAATCTTATGTCTGCTGAACGCTTCACCCCCATCCCCGAAAGGATCAGGAACACCGCAGTGACGCGCGTATCCGCACTTGTTATGCTGCTCGCACTCTCGCTCGGCCTCGCCGGGGCCGGCCCCGCCGCGGCTCAGGCGGCGCGCAAGGCCAAGCCCTCTGTTAAGCGCACCAGTTTCGGCAAGACGCCGGACGGGCGCCAGGTCTACCTGTACACCCTGACCAACCGCAACGGCCTCGTGGCGAAGATCACGACGTACGGCGCGACCCTGACCGAGATGCACGTTCCCGACCGGAACGGACGGCTCGGCGATATTGTCCTCGGCTTCCCCACCCTCAGCGGCTATCTCAAGGGACACCCCTACTTCGGCTCCACCGTTGGGCGCGTCGCCAATCGCATCGCGAAGGGCAAGTTCACCCTGGACGGCAAGGAGTACACCCTCGCCACCAACAACGGGCCGAACCACCTGCACGGCGGCGCGGTGGGCTTCGACAAGAAGGTGTGGCAGGCGAACCCGGTGGCCAGCCGCCTCGGTCCCTCCGTTCGCTTCACCTACACCAGCAAGGACGGCGAAGAGGGCTACCCCGGCAACCTGAAGGTTGCGGTGACCTACACACTCACCAGCGATAACGCCCTGCGTATCGACTACACCGCCACGACCGATAAGGCGACGCCCGTCAACCTGACCAATCACACGTACTTCAACCTGGGCGCGGGCAAGGGCGACGTCCTGAAGTACGTGGCGACCTTCGCGGCGAAGCGCTATACGCCGGTGGACGACACCCTGATCCCGACCGGCGAGATCGCGCCGGTGGCGGGTACGCCGTTCGACTTTACGAAGCCCACGAGCATCGGCGCACGCTTCGCGCAGGTGGGCGGTGACCCGACGGGCTACGATCACAACTACGTCCGCGATCTCGGGGGGACGTTCGGCGCGGCGGCCACGGTGTTTGACCCGGCGACGGGGCGGGTGCTGGAGATGCGCACCGACGAGCCCGGGTTCCAGTTCTATACCGGCAACTTCCTCGATGGGACGCTGACCGGCAAGCGGGGCGTGGTCTACAAACAGCACACCGGCTTCTGCCTGGAGGCGCAGCACTTCCCCGACTCCATCAACCAGCCGAAGTTCCCGTCGGTCGTCCTGCGCCCCGGCCAGACCTACCGCCAGCGCACCGAGTACGTCTTCCGTACCCGTAAGTAACCCCACCATGCACCAGAATATCTCGCGCCGCTTCGCCATCACGGTCGTTCCCGCCCTCCTCCTCGCCCTTGCGCTGCCGGGGTGGGCGCAGGCACAGGCGGGCAAAGGCCGCCGCGTACTGGCGGCGGACAACGGGAAAGTGGCTATCGTCGGCGCGGACGGGAAGGTGGAGTGGGAGATGCCCAACCGCTTCACCTGCCACGACATCGCCCTGCTGCCGAACGGCAACATCCTCATGCCCGTGTCGAACACGGCTATTGTGGAGGTGACACCGGACAAGAAAGAGGTCTGGCGCTACGAGGCGAAGCCGAAGCCGGGGTACGACGGCCGTATCGAGATCCATGCCTTCCAGCGCCTGCCGGACGGGCGGACGATGGTGGCGGAGAGCGGCAACCGGCGCATCGTGGAGGTGGACCGGGACGGGAAGATCGTCCACGAGGTCCTGCTGACGGTGGAGAAGCCGGACGCGCACCGGGATACGCGCCTGGCCCGCAAACTGCCGAATGGCAACTATCTGGTCTGCCATGAGGGCGACGGTGCGGTGCGCGAGTACAGCCCGCTGGGCATGGTGGTCTGGACGTACCGTCTGGACCTGGCGGGGCGCCCGCGCTCCGGCGGCCACGGCCCGGAGGGGCACGGCACCGAGGTCTTCGGCGCAATCCGGCTTGCTAACGGCAACACGATGATCGCCTGCGGCAACGGCAACCGCGTGATCGAGGTGACGCCCGAAGGCAAAACGGTCTGGAGCATCGAGCAGAAGGAGCTGCCGGGGATTACGCTGGCGTGGGTGACCACGCTCCATGCACTGCCGAACGGCAACCTGGTGATCGGCAACTGCCACGCCGGGCCGGAAAACCCGCAGCTCATCGAAGTGACGCGGGACAAGAAGGTCGTGTGGACGTTCAAGGACTTCACCACCTTCGGCAACGGCCTCGCCGCGGCGCAGGTGCTGGATGTGCCGGGGAAGGTCATCCGGTGATTCGCACTCTCGTTCGCGCCGCCCTGCTGACGGCGTTCCTGACGCACGCCGGGGCCGCGACGGCCCAGCAGCAGCCGAAGAAGCCGGCCGGCCCCACCTACCCGCCTGCGCCAGAGGGGGTGACGATCGAGCGGGACGTGGCGTTTCTCGCGCCGGGCCGGGCAGAGCGGTTGGATCTATACCTGCCGGCGAACCGCGCGCCCGGGACGCGCTCCCCGGCGGTGATTATTATCCACGGCGGCGGGTGGAGCGGCGGCACGAAGAGCGCGGGCCGGGAGTTCAACATCGGGACGACGCTGGCGAAGGCAGGGTACGTCTGCGCCAGCGTGGACTACCTCCTGTCACAGCCGGATAAGCCGTCCTGGCCGACGAACCTGCTGGACTGCAAGAACGCCGTGCGGTTCCTGCGGGCGAACGCCGCGAAGTATGGCGTGGACATCGACCACATCGGCGCTATCGGAGGGTCAGCCGGCGGGCATCTGGCCCTGATGGTGGGCTACACGGCGGGCGTGGCGGGATTGGAGCCGGAAGATGGCCCCTACCCCGGTGTTTCCAGCCGCGTAAACGCGGTGGTGAACCTGTACGGCATCGCGGACGTGCGCGAGTGGCAGGCGACGGACGAGGACGGCACCCCGAACGGCCGGAAGAAGGACGGCTCCACCGAGCGGATGCTGGGCGGTTCCCGCACGGCGCTGCCCGAAAAGTGGAAGGCGGCCTCCCCGGTGGAGTATGTCAGCAAGCAGACGCCCCCCACCCTGATCCTGCATGGCACCAGAGACACGACCGTGGACCGTGACCAGGCCATGCTCCTGGCCAAGCGCCTGGAGGCTGCCGGCGTCGCGCATAAGGTGATTCTGGTCGAAGGTATCGGGCATACATTCGATCTGCAGACCTGGAACCGCAAGCCGCTCCCGACCGACCTGCGCCCCGTGGTCACGGAGTTCTTCGACCGCTACCTCAAGCCCCGCCCTGCCGACTCCCGGCAGCCATGACGGGCGCAACCTGGCACCTGCAGCTTTTCGGCGGACTGCGCGCGGTGCGCGGCGAGGAGACGGTAGAGCGGTTCCGCTCGCAGAAGTTCGGCGCGCTCCTGGCCTACCTCGCTCTCTTCCCCGATCGCTCCCACTCCCGTGAGGAGTTGACCGACCTGTTCTGGCCCGACTCTGACCCGGAGGCGGGCCGGGCGAACCTGCGCGCCGCCCTGTCGTCCCTGCGGCGCCAGTTCGAGCCGCCGGGCACGCCGGAAGGGTTCGTGCTGCTGCCGCAGGGGCGCTATCATGTGAAGCTCGGCCCTGGCATCGTCAGTGACGCCGCCCGGTTCGACGCTGCGGTCGCCGCTGCCCGGCGGACAAAGGAGGCAGCGGAGCGCGCGGCCCTGTTCGCGCAGGCAGCCCAGGTCTATGGCGGTCCGCTCCTGCCCGGCTTCTACGAGGCGTGGGCGCTGAACGAGCGAGAGCGGTTCCAGGAGGCGTACCGGGACGCGGTGGGACAGCTTGCGGCCTACTGGGAGCGTGAGGACGACCTCGGGCAGGCGCTCGACTGGGCGCGGCGCGCGGTCGGCGCCGACCCTCTTTCCGAGGCGGCGCACGCGGGCGTGATCCGTCTGCTGCTCGCCGCCGGGCAGCAGGGCGCCGCCCGCCGCCAGTACGATGAGTTCGCCCGCCTGCTCGACGAGCGGCTGGGGGATGTCCCCTCGCCGGAGATTCGCGCGCTGGTAGCCGCGGTGCCGGCCGCGGCGGCGGCAGTAGCGCCGCCGTCAATACGCCGACGCGCCGAGGGAAACACCGCCCCGGCCCACTACGCGACAGCGACGGTGGATGCGCCCGCACCGGACGACCTGCCTGCGCCTCCCCCCTTGCCGTCCCCCCTCACGCGCTTCTTTGGCCGCGAGGACGAGATCGCCGTCCTGGAAGAGTGGCTTGCCGGTGACAACAGCGACACGCGCCTGGTGACCGTCACCGGCCCGGGCGGCGGCGGGAAGACGCGGCTTGCCCTGGAGGCGGCGCACCGGGTCTCCGGGGACTTCCCCGGCGGCGTGTTCTGGGTGCCGCTCACCGACGCCGCCACCGGCGAGGCCGTGCTCGCCGCGATTGCGGATGCTGTGAGTATGCCGCCCGCATCGGGAGAGCGGCGGCTCCGGGACATCGCCGGGGCGCTCCGCCAGCGGACCGCCGGGCCTGTGCTCCTGGTGCTGGACAACTTCGAGCACCTGCTCGGCGAGGGCGAGGGTGCGAACGGCGGCGCAGACGCCGCAACCCTGCTGGGGGAGTTGCTTGCCTTCGCCCCTGCGGTCCGGTGCCTGGTGACGTCCCGCCGACGCCTGCTCCTGGAGGGAGAGCGAGAGTTCCCCCTGTCGCCGCTCGCCACGCCCGCGCACCCGGGGACACCTGCCCGCCTTCAGGAGTTCGCCAGCGTCCAGATGTTCGTGCATCGCGCGCGGGCGGCCCGCGGCGACTTCCAGCTTTCGGCTCGCAACGCCGGCGCGGTCGCCGCCCTGTGCGCCCGCCTGGAGGGCATCCCCCTTGCTATCGAACTGGCGGCGGGGTGGGCGGAGACGCTGACGCCGGCGCAGATGCTGGAGCGTCTGGAGCGGCGCTTTGACCTGCTGGTCGCCCGGCGCCGCGACCTGCCCCCGCGCCACCGGACGCTACGGGCCGCGGTGGAGTCGAGCTACCAGGCGCTCCCGCCCACCGTGCGCCGCTTCTTCGCCCTCCTCTCCGTGTTCCGGGGCGGGTGGACGCTGGACGCCGCGGAGGTGGTGACCGGAGACGGGAACACCGCTTTGACCTGTCTGACCGAGCTGCGGGAGCGGTCCCTGGTCACGGCAGCACCGTCCAGCAGTGGTGGGGACGGAGACGACGACGGCGGCTACCGCTTCGCGATGCTGGAGACGCTGCGCGAGTTCGCCTCGGAGCAACTGGACGTGGGCGAGGCAGCGGAGGCGGCGCGGCGTCACGCGGCGTTCTACACCGCACTGGCGGAGCGGGCGGAGCCGGAGCTACGCGGGCCAAACCAGGTCGCCTGGCTGGAGCGCCTGGAGCGGGAGCACCCGAACCTGCGCGCCGCGCTTGCGTGGGGCACGGGCGAGGGCGGCGACCCGCTTCTCTCCCTGCGCCTCGCCGCAGCCTGCTGGCGGTTCTGGATGCTGCGCGGGCACTTCGCGGAAGGGCGGCGCCACCTCGAAGCCGCCCTCGCGGCGACGCCCCCCGGCGACTCTCCGGAGCGAGCGGCGGCGCTGCACGGAGCGGGCTGTCTGGCCCGGTTCCAGGGCGACACTGCCGCCGCCCGCCGGCTCCTGGAGGCGGCGCTGGATGCGATGCGGCGAACCAGCGGCGATTCGCGCGATGTGGCGATGTGCCTCCAGAATCTCGCTATCGTGGCGCAGGACGCAGGCGACTATGCCGCGGCCCGCGCGGGTTACGAGGAGGCGCTGGCGCTCCGGCGCGCGGCAGACGATCTGGACGGCGCCGCGAACGTGTTAAACAGCCTGGGTGTCCTCGCCTGGGACCTGGGGGATGTCGCCGGGTCGCGCGCCTTCCACGAGGAGAGCCTTGCCCTGCGCCGGCGCCTCGGGCAACCGCCCCGCGCCGCCTCGCTTCTGAACCTCGCGGCGGTGGCGCAGAGCGAAGGCGACCTGACGGCGGCGCGCGCCTGGTTCGAGGAGGGTGTGGCGCTCGCTCGCGCGGCGGGACACCGACACGCCCTTGCCACCGGTCTCGGCGGCCTCGCGCTGCTGGACGCACGGGAAGGGCGTACCGACGAAGCGGGCGTGCACTTCGCCGAGGCTCTGCGCCTGTTTCTGGAACTTGGCGATCCCGGCTCCCTGGCGCAGACCCTGGAGGGTGCCGCAGCGGCGCTTCCGTCGGGCAGTGCGGCGGGTCAGGAAGCGGCGGCGCGGCTCTGGGGCGCGGCAGAGGCGTACCGTGCGCAGACCGGCATTCCCCTTACCCCCGGCGAGCGGGACGCCTACGAACGGGCCGTGGCCACAGCGCGGGCAAGTCTGGGAGAGCCAGCCTTTGGCGACGCATGGGCCGCGGGCGGCCGACTGTCCCCGGAGCAGGCGGTCGAGGAGGCGCGGGCCGCACTGCGGCTTCTCGAAGAGGCGAAATAAACACCGTTCGCGCGTTCACGGCGGCGTTAACGGAACGCTAACGTCGGCGGCATACGATGGGGCCATCAACGATCTACACAGACACGAGATCGCACCAAGGAACCATCCATGAATCACACGACCGTTGCTTCCCGCCGCGCCGCAGCTCTCTCCCTCGCCCTGCTGGCGGGCGTTGCCCCCCTGTGCCTGCCCATCCGGTCGCTGAGCGTTACGCCCGCCACCGCCGCGCAGGAGCCGGAAACCTTTCCCGCTCGCGAGTCGCGGGTCGCCGGCATCGCGCTGCCCCCCGGCATGGAGCGGGTGAACGACGCTCTGCCTGGCGTACCCAAGATGCTGGAGCCGATCCGTGGCGACGCCCGGGACTTTGCCAACGGACAGATGGCCGACGGCGAGGTGCTGGGCTGGGAGCTGGACAAGCCCGGCGCGCCGACCCGCGCCACCGCAAAGAAGCAGCTGATCGCCGCGCTGCGCGCCGCCGGGTACGTCTACGATGAGATCGGGGCGCCGCAGAAGGACAACCCCACGGGGACCATACAGCACTTCTACGCCCGCAATCCGAAGATGGGCAAGCGCCTGCTCGGCTACTGGGTCGAGGCGAAGACGTCCCAGGTCCTGGTGTGGGGGCAGATTACCAGCAATCATAAGCCGCAGGTCGCCAAGGCACCCGCGGCGCTGATCGGCCCGATGTGGCGCACCACCCGCATCAGCGCCAGCACCTTCTGGAGCCAGAGCGGGGCGTACGTCGGCGACGGCGCGCAGCAGGCGCTTATGATTACGTTCCGGCCGGACGGTACGTACAAGCTGTATGGCTACAGCCAGTCCCGCGCCGGAGACTGGGGCCTGCAGGCTTATACCTGGGAGGAGGGTACGGCCAGCTTCGACGGCAACCTGGTGGTGCTGCGGCCGACGGGGGGCAAGTACAAGGGCGTGGATACGAAGCTCACCCACAAGAACTTCGAGCGCCCGATGACCGCGGAGGAGATGCAGAGCAACGTCCGCCTGTACCGCTGGGAGATGGACGGCTCGGGCGTGCTGAAGATGGGCAACGGCGCCGCCGACCTCGCCACCTTCAAGCCGACGGAATAGCCTGGTATAACCGCCAAGACGCCAAGAACGCCAAGAGATGCTGAGAATTTCTCTCTCTCCTTGGCGTTCTTGGCGTCTTGGCGGTTAACCGTTCCCTACTTCACGGCGTCGGTGAGGGCCTGGAAGTCTTCGTCGCTCATGCGGTCCACCAGCTGCGCGGCGGCGGTGTTCTCCTCCAGGTGCGCGATCGAGGAGGTGCCGGGGATAGGCAGCATCACCGGCGAGCGCTTCAGGAGCCACGCCAGCGCGGCCTGGGCGACGGTCATATCCAGCTTCTTCGCAATCTCATCCAGCTTGCCGCCGGGCTTCGCCAGTTCGCCCGCCGCCACCGGGAACCACGGGATGAAGCCGATGTTCTCCCGCTCGCAGAACTCCAGGATCGGCTCCGACTTGCGCTCGGCGACGTTGTAGAGGTTCTGGACCGAAACCACGGGCAGGACCTTCTGCGCCTGCCGGATCTCATCCACGGAGACCTCGGAGAGGCCGAAGTGCCGGATCTTGCCCTCGTCCTGCATCTCCTTGATGACGCCGAACTGATCCTCGGCAGGCACCTGCGGGTCGATACGGTGGAGCTGCCACAGGTCGATGCGCTCCACCTTGAGGCGGCGCAGGCTCATCTCCACGCACTGACGCAGGTACTCGGGCCGACCCACAGGCCGCCAGATGTCCGGCCCGTGCCGGGTCAGGCCGCCCTTGGTGGCGATGACCAGTCCATCCGGGTAGGGGTGAAGCGCTTCGCGGATGAGCCGCTCCGAAACCTCCGGGCCGTAGGAGTCGGCCGTGTCGATGAAGTTGATGCCGAGTTCTACCGTACGGCGCAGGAGCGCGCGGGCGTTCTCCGGGTCCGCGGGTTCGTCCCAGATCCCCTTGCCCGTGATGCGCATCGCGCCAAAGCCCATGCGGCGCACTTCCAGGTCGCCGCCGAGTTTGAACGTTCCCGCCGCCGCGGCGACGAGGTTCGTGGCGTTGTCAGCCATAGGTACCAGAAGCCTTTCTCGCGGGGCGCCGGCGCCGCCGTGCCCGGCAGTGCAGGCGCCCGTTCTGCTGAAAGTTTACCCGCGACGGTGCGAGGAAAGCGCCCCTGGCGCGCGGAAAGGTTGCGTGAGGACGCAGGCAAAGGAGCATCGGTTTTTATGCTGACGGAAGCGCAGGAGCGGACTCTGGCCGCGGTGGTGGACCGTGTGGTGCCGCCGGATGAGACGTGGCCGGATTCGGGTTGGCCGGGCGGGGTAGAGGCAGGCGTGCTCGACTACCTCCGGGAACAGTTCAGACGAGACCTGGCAGACCTCGTGCCGCACTACCGCCGCTTCCTGGACGCACTGGACGCCGAGGCGGCCCCGGCGACGTTCGCGGACCTGGCGCCGGAGGCGCAGGACGCGCTCCTGCGGCGGGTGGAGCAGGGCGATGTCCGCGCGACCGGAGGATGGGGCAACGACCTCGCGTTCGCGCCGCAGTTCTTCCGACGGGTCGTCGAGCATGTGGCCGAGGGCTTTTACACGTCGCCCGCCGGCCGCCGCATGGTCCGCTTCGAGGCGGAGGAAGCAGCGGGGGTGACGGCGTGACGACAAAGCCGCGATATGACGCCGTGATCGTGGGCGCGGGCGCGGGCGGCGGGATCGTCGCCGGGGTGCTGGCGGAGGCGGGGAAGCGCGTCCTCTTGCTGGAGCGCGGACGCCCGCTGTCGTTCCCCGAGGTCGGACGTGACCACCTGCGCAACCAGCGCCTGTCGCAGTATGGCAACAACGCCGGCCCGGACGGCCCGGACCACCCGCGCGTCTTCGTGAGCCGGGCCAACGGTCGGGCGCGCGTGGTCCTGCCGCATGAAGGCGGATACAGCAATAACGCCGCCTGTGTCGGCGGCGGCACCCTGGTCTACGGCGGGCAGGCGTGGCGCTTCCACCCGCTGGACTTTAAGATGGCCTCCACCTACGGCGTCCCCGCTGGCTCCTCGCTCGCCGACTGGCCCATCACCTACGACGATCTGGCGCCTTACTACGAGCGCGCGGAGCATGAGATCGGCGTGGCGGGCGACGCCTCACGGATGGCGCACCTGCCACCGTACGCCCGCGACTACCCCATGCCCCCGGTCACGCCGGACACCGCTTCGTCGCGCACCTTCGGGCGCGGGGCCGCCGCGCTGGGCTGGCGGACGCTGCCGGTGCCGCTCACCGTCAACTCCGTGCCCTACCAGGGGCGCCCGGCGTGCCTCCACTGCCAGCACTGCGTCGGGTTTGCGTGCCCGGTGGACGCCAAAAACGGCTCGCAGAACACGCTCATCCCGCGCGCGCTGGTGACGGGACGCTGTGACCTTGTGACCGGAGCGATGGCCGAGCGCATCGAGCGGGATACCTCGGGGCGTGTGGTAGGTGTCACCTACTGGAACGAGCGGGACGAGCGGATCACCGTGGGCGCGGAGGTGGTTGTGGCGGCTGGTGGGGCGGTGGAAACGGCGCGCCTGCTGCTGAACTCCGGTATCGGGAACCCCGACCAGGTCGGGCGCAACCTCCAGGGGCACTGCTACAGCGGCGCGCACGGACTTTTTGAGCACGAGGTAGTGGACGGGCAGGGTCCCGGCGTCTCCATCGCGACCTGCGACTTCAACCACGGCAACGAAGGCGTGATCGGTGGGGGTCTTCTGGCAGACGAGTTCATCCCCCTGCCCATCGTGGTCTGGAAGTGGCACACCCCGCCGGACCTGCCGCGCTGGGGTGCGGAGGCCAAGGCGTGGATGCGGGACAACTACCGCCGCCTGATGCGCATTCAGGGGCCGGTGCAGGACATCCCGAACCCCGAGTGCCGCGTCACCCTCGACCCGGACGTGCGCGACCGCTGGGGCATCCCGGTGGCGCGGCTCTCCGGCGGCACGCACGACGAGACCGTGCGCACGGCGGCTTTCCTGCACGGCAAGGCGGTGGAGTGGCTGAAGGCATCCGGCGCGGTGCGCGTCTTCGGCGGCCCGCCCGGCCACAGCCTGTCGGCGGGGCAGCACCAGGCGGGCACCTGCCGCATGGGCGACGACCCCGCGACCAGCGTCACCGACCGCCACTGCCGCGTCCACGGCCACGATAATCTCTACATCGGCGACGGCTCGGTCCACGTCACGAACGGCGGGTTCAACCCCGTACTGACCATCATGGCGCTCGCCTTCCGCACGGGCGAGCATATCGCGAAAAGCTGGTAGCCGGTACGGCTTCCAGGTGCCGCGCGTTATACTGTCAGCAGGAGAACGCCATGATTACGAGACCGCGCGCCACCGCCGACGATCTGTACTCGGTGCCCGGGGACGGAAAGGCCGAGGTCGTCAATGGGGAGATCGTTCGGATGTCGCCGACCGGCAGGATGCCCAACCGCGCCAGCAGCAAGATATGGCTGCGCCTCTACCAGTACGAAGTCGAGCGCGGGACGGGCATCGCCGTCTCCGACAACGCCGGGTTCCGCGTCGCCCTGCCGAACCGGGAGTCGTTCAGCCCGGATGCTGCCTTCTTCATCGGGGACGACCCCGGCATGCGCTTCTTCGAGGGGGCGCCGGTGTTCGCCGCCGAGGTGCGCAGCGAGGGCGACTATGGGCCGGCGGCGGAGCAGGAGATGCAGGCGAAGCGTGCGGACTACTTCGCGGCGGGGACGCGGGTCGTCTGGGACGTGGACCTTCAGGGGATCGACGTGGTCCGCAAGTTTACGCCGGCCGGTGGCCCCGAGCATCCTGCCGCAGTCTTCCGCCGGGGCGAGACCGCGGACGCGGAACCCGCGGTCCCGGATTGGCGGATGGCGGTGGACGATCTGTTCGGATAAGCACGGAAGAAGAGAGGAGTAACGATGACGACGCTTCAGGCCATTGTTCTACTGGTCATTTTCGGGCTCATCTTCCTGACGATCCTGATTGCGCCGGTGCTGGCGGCGATCGAAACGTGGCGGGCGTTTCACGTGGGCGCGGGGCGCAAGTCGCCCGTGAAGCGGCTGAGCGCCCGCGACGCGCTCCACCTGATCCCCCTGGTGTTCGGCGGCGGCAGCGCCGCCTACGGAGCCGGGGCGGACTTCGACGGGGACAGCGGCGATAGCGGGGGCGGCGGGTTCGACGCGTAACGCACGGCGCCTACCGCCGCCCGGGCGTCAGAGGCCGAGCGGGGCGAACTGCGCCTCGTGCAGGCGGCGGTAGATGCCGCCCGCGGCCACCAGTTCCTCGTGGCGCCCCTGCTCGGCGACGCCCGTCTCGTCCACCACCACGATGCGGTCGGCGTTCTGGACCGTGGCGAGTCGGTGCGCGATGACGAGCGTGGTGCGCCCCTTCGCCAGTTCCGCCAGCGACGCCTGAATCGCCCGCTCGGTCTCGGTGTCCAGCGCGGAGGTGGCCTCGTCCAGGATCAGGATGGGCGGGTTCTTCAGGAACATGCGCGCGATCGCCACGCGCTGCTTCTGCCCGCCGGAGAGCTTTACGCCCCGCTCCCCCACCACCGTGTCCAGCCCCTCGGGCAGCCGCGCGATCATGTCATCCAGACGGGCGCGGCGCGCCGCCTCCCGAATCTCGTCCTCGCTCGCGTCGAGCCGCCCGTAGGCGATGTTCTCACGCAGGGTGCCGCCGAACAGGTACACGTCCTGCTGCACGATGCCGATGTTGCGCCGCAGCGAGGCGAGGGTCATCTGCCGGATGTCGATGCCGTCCACCGTGATACGGCCCGCCTCCACCTCGTAGAAGCGCGGCAGCAGCGAGCAGAGCGTGGTCTTGCCCGCGCCGCTCGGGCCGACGAACGCCACCGTCTCGCCAGGGTAAACGGCGAGGTCGATGTTCTGCAGCACCTTCTTGTGCGGCTCGTAGCCGAAGGTGACCCCCTCGAACCGGATGTCGCCGCGCAGGTGTCCGACGTCCCGCGCCCCCGGGGCGTCCGCAATGTCCGGCTCAGTGTCCAGAAGCTCTGTGTAGCGCTTGAAGCCCGCGATGCCCTTGGGGTAGGTCTCCAGCACGGCGTTGATCTTCTCCACCGGGCGGAAGAAGACGTTCACCAGGAGCAGGAAGCCCATGAACCCGCCGACGGTCAGTTCGCCGCGCAGCACAAAGTACGCGCCCGCGATCATGACGAAGATCTGCACCAGACGCATGGTCATGTAGCTGAGCGACATGCTCTTGGACATGAGGCGGTAGGCATCCAGTTTGGTGTCGCGGTAGCGGCCGTTATCTACGGCGAAGAGCTTGCGCTCGTGGTCCTCGTTGGCGAAGGCCTGCACGACGCGGATGCCGCCGACGTTCTCCTCAATGCGGGCATTGAAGTCCCCTACCCGGGCGAAGAGGGTACGCATGGTCTGGGTCATCGCGCGCCCGTAGCGGGTGGAGATCCAGGTCATTGGGGGCACCACGAGCCCGGTGATGAGCGCAAGCTTCGGGTTCAGGGTGAACATCAGCACGAACGACCCGAGGAACGTCATCACCGCGATGAAGGCGTCCTCCGGCCCGTGGTGCGCCACCTCGCCCACGTCCTCCAGGTCCTTAGTGATGCGCGCGACCAGATGCCCGGTCTTCTGGTTGTCGTAGAACCGGAAGGAGAGCTTCTGCAGGTGATCGAAGATCTTGCGCCGCATCTCGGTCTCGATGGAGATGCCCAGCACGTGCCCCCAGTAGTTCACGATACACTGTACAGTTTCCGGCACGGTCACGGTTGAACTGACCGGGTAAGCGGAACGCCGACCGAAGCGCGAACGGGGCGGGGAAACCTGCCCCGTTCTCCGTTTCTCTGCCGCTCATAGTGTAAGTATAGGAAAGTACCGGCCCTACTGCCCCTATCGCCCCTTTTGAGAGGGAAACGGGCGTTTCGCCGCCCGAAGTACCGGCCCTGTCAGGGGCAATACCGACCCTGCCGCCGCCTGTGTACCGGCCCTGTTCGCGCCTTCGCCCTACGAACAGCCACAGTTCCGGCACGGGGGCAACCGCTCAAAAAGCACGCTGTACGCAACGTCATAAGCCGCGCTTGTGGTCAAGTCAACCGGGAAGCCGGGGATACGTTCCGCGTCTTCCTTGCCCATGCGTACAATGTCTGCCGCGCTGATTGCGCCGCGTGCGAACGGGTTAGCAGGCTGTTTGTCGGCAAGCAGTTCCCCGACCCCTAACGTGTCCGGCGTCGGTTCGGGATAGCCCGCGCCGTCGCCGACAAGTTTCTTCATTCTCATAAGCAGGCTTTGTTCCAGCGGCTTGCCGCGCCAATGGTTATGACGGCAGAAGGACGGGCGGGAAGGGTCGTCTTTGACCGCGCTTGCTTCCTCGTACAAAGCACGCAGGCGGGGTTCCAGTGAGCAAAGCCGCTCAAATTCGGCTATCGTTCCGGGCTTGTTCGGGTCGTATCGGGGCATAGTCGCGTCTCCTCCCTAAATGCCAAATTCCCCCGTGCAATCCGCACGCGGGAAAGGTATAATTCGGGTGCTATGGCAAAGCACCCCGGCGGTCGGCAAACTGCCGGGGCGAGTGCGAAGGCACACCCACGCGGGGCATACCAACTTCTTGACACACGAAGTATACCGCGACGGGCGCGGTTAGGTCAATAAAACTTTTGAAAGTTTTTCAAGGGTATACCTGACATTCCGCCCGCCGCTTGTCCTGCTCAGGTTCCGCCGCACGTCATTAGCGGCGGGCCTGTCCGGTTCTTTCGGGGCGTGATTAACGCGATAATCCCCCTGAACTAATGCCCCCGGCGGTTCCGCTTTCGTCGGGGGCAGACGGACTTTCACAGGATAAGCGGAAAATGAACAGCACTTCTGAGCGGCCCCGTTCCGGGCCGCAGGTTCCCGCACACCCGCCAAAGGGCGGAACTGCCGGGAAGCAACCGACCCGCACGCAGGGCGGTATCCCCTCCTTTCACACGGTCGCCTTGCAGGTAATCCGGCGCGGCAAACTGCTTGCCGTCGCTGACGTTGCGATTGACCTTCCCCCGTTCGGTCGGTTGGTCTTGATAGACCTTCGGCTGATACAGGACGGCGACGCGCCGCCCTACGTCCTGCCGTGTCAAAGCGTCTGGAATGACGAACTGACCGGCGAACGCCGTTTCAAGGGCTTGGTAATCGTGCCGCACGCATGGCGACCCGCCTTGAACCGGGCGGTTCTTGCCGCCTATGAGAAGGCGCGACAGGCAGAAGCGCAGGAAGGGGGCGTATGAACTATGCCCGAACAACCTGTGACCCCCGCGCCCTTTTCGGGTTCGGGGAGTGCTTGGAGCGGCTTCTGGCGTGAAGTCCGGCGGCTTGCGACCCTGCTTGACGAACGCCGCGCTAACGAGCGTAGCGACGCGCCCGCTATCCTGAACGCCGAACCCCGGCCCGCTCAGGACGCCGAAGCGAACGGGAAGGGGGCGACCGCGTGACTATCCCGCCTATCTCCCTATGCCGCTTCCACAATGAGACAGATAAGAAGCCGAAGCCCGTTACGCTGGAATGGGGAGGCGTCTGCGGTCTGCTGACCCGCCGTATCGTTCGGGAACGCAAGGAGGGAACGCCTGCGTTCTCCCCGGCGGTCTACCGGCCCGGCACGCTTCGGGCGAAGGCGAACGTTCAGAGCGTGACCGCCCTTGCCGCCGACTTTGACGGCACGACCACGCCCGACGCCGTGACCGATGTTCTTTCCCAGCGCGGGCTTGCCGCCGTGGTCTATTCGTCGCACTCGCACCCGACCGAAGACGGCAGGGCAAAGTTTCGCGTGCTGATACCGTTCACCGTCCCGGTATCGGCGGAAGAATGGCACGACGGAACCGCCGCCCGCCTGCTTGTCGGTCTGTTCGGAACATGGGCTGACGCTTCCTGCGTTGACGCTTCGCGCCTGTTCTACCTGCCTTCTTGTCACCCGGCGCGGGAAGCCGATGCGTTCGCGTTCACGCTGGAAGGGAACGCCCTTGACCCGGCGACCGTTGCTGAACCCGACCCGGAATGTATCGCCGCATGGCACGCCCATTACGGCAAAGGCAGAGCAGAACAGCGGACGCAGGTAGACCGCGCCCATTGGGGCGGGAAAGTCGGGCCGCAGGGAACCCGCCCCGGCGACGATTACAACGCCCGCGCCGCCGGGGAAACGTGGGAACTGCTGAAAGCGGCGGGTTGGCATGGCGACGAAATGTACCCGACCCGGCCCGGCAAATCGGGCGGCGGGTCAGCGTCGCTTGGCTACCTGAGCGGCCTAAACGGGGAACCGCTCTTTCATGTCTTCACGCCCAACGCCCTGCCCTTTAAGGCCAACGCAACGTATGACCCCTTCGCGGTTCGTACACTCCTTCGGCACGGCGGCGACTTCAAGGCGGCGGCGAAAGCCCTTGCCGCCGAAGGATACGGGACGCAGACCGAACGGAAGGCAAAGCGACCTGTTCCCGCGACCCGCGCCGGGCAAGCCCCGAACCAAACCGACGCCCCGCCCGCGTCTGAGGAACCCGACGCCGCGCCGGGCGGCGAAGGCGAAGCGCACGGCGCGAAGGCGGAAGACGCGCCGAAGGAACGCAAGCCGCCCGCTCTGGAACGGTTGGTGGCAGTGCTGGAAGCCGAACAGCACGCCGGGCGGTTGGAACTGTGCCTGACCGACCGCGACGAAATGTACGCCCGCCTGCCGACCGGCAAGGGCGGGCAGACTGTTCCGGTCAAGTCGCGCCGGTTCCGGGCGTACCTTGTGCAACTGCACCGGGCCGCGAACGAAGGCAAAATGCCGCCGACACAAGCGGTAGAAGACGCCCTGCGCTACCTTGAAGCCGTCCTATACGAACGCGCCGACACGCGCCGCCGTCTGTGCGTTCGCGTCGCGCCCGAAGACCCCAACGCGCCGCCGGAGAAAGACCCCCGCGAACTCTGGTACGACCCGTGCGACCCGACCGGGCAGGCAATCCGTATCACGGCGGCGGGCTGGACAATCGAAGCGGATAGCGGCTTCCGGTTCCGACGCCATGCGCCGCAAGCCCCGCAAGTGGAACCCGTTCGGGGCGGCAACCTGAGCGACCTTCGCCCGCTTCTGAACCTGCCCGACATAGAGCCGACCGAACCGACCGGCAAGGGCAGTAACCCCGGTTGGGTTCTCCTTGTGGCTTGGATGGTCGCCGCCTTCTTCCCCGACATAGCGCACCCGATACTCGTTGTTCACGGTCGGCAGGGAAGCGCGAAAAGCACGCTTGTACGGCTTCCGGCGCGTCTTATTGACCCGTCGCATACCGAACTGCGAAGCCAACCGGAGAACAAGCCCGAATGGATACAACAAGCCGACCATGCTTACCTGATTGCGCTTGACAACCTTTCCGTTATCCCGAAGTGGTTTAGCGACCCGCTTTGTACCGCCGTTACGGGCGAAGGCTTCTCAAAGCGTATGCTGTTCACCGACGCCGAAGACGTAATCATATCGTTTCGGCGGTTGGTCGCCTTGACCGGTATCGAGGTTCCGACACAGGAACCCGACGTGCTGGAACGGTCAATCCTGCTTGGCTTGGAACCTATCGCCCCGGAAGCGCGGAAACTGGAAACCGCCGTGCTTGCGGAGTTTGAGCGACGCCGCCCCGCTCTGTTCGGTTCGCTCTTGGATACGGTCGCCGCGACCCTGCGGGAACTGCCCGCCATAGACCCGGAAAACCTGCCCCGTATGGCAGACTTCGCCCGTGTGGGGCTTGCCGTGGAACGGGCGATGGGTTGGCCCGCCGGGGCGTTCACGGCGGCGTATGACGCGAACGTGGAAGGGCAGAACACGGAAGCCCTTGCCGCGTCGCCGCTTACCGACGCCCTGCTCACCTTCAAGACGGAGTGCGCCGCCGACTTCGATAAGCGGGAAAAGGAACCGGGATACCGCCCGCCCCACGGCGACGTATCGCAAACGCTGGAAGGGCTGGAATGGCGAGGTACGCCCGCTAACCTGTACACCGCGCTTACCGAGCGTTGGCAAGGCAGACCACCGAAAGGCTTCCCTGCCGCCGCCAACAAACTTACCGGCGCATTGAAGCGGCTTGCCCCGAACCTGCCCGCCGTTGGTATCCACGCGGACACGGGCGGCAAGTCCAACGGTCGGCGGTTGGTCACGCTCCTTTTCACGCCGCCGGGCGAACCGAAAGGGGAAGACCGGCCCGAACCGGCCCGGAGCGGAGCGACGCCGACCCCGCCGAAAGCACCGACCGCGCCCACGAACTGCCCGGCAGGGTCGGTAAAGACCCCGCAAACAGGGTCGGTACTTGCCCCGGCAGGGCCGGTAAATTCGCCCCACAACGGCGGTTTTGAGAGGGGGAGGGGCGATAAGGGCGATAGGGCAGGTACTTCCCCCTACTTGCACTATGACCCGAAAAGCGACGCGGAAACCGACCTGGAAGACCCGTTCGCGGGCGATGATGACTTCTTCGGGCGTGACCCGTTCAGCGACGAAGAAGGGGGGATGCCGTGAACGCTGTTCCAGCGGATACCGCAGACGAAACGGGGCGTTTCGACGCGCCCCGCGCCTTCCTTGCCGCCTTCCGGCACGCGGGCGGGTCGGTCGTGCTTCACCGCGACGGCTTGCGGATTGACGGCCCGCGTTCTGCCGTGACCCCGGCGGCACGCGCCTATATGGAGCGGCACGCCGACGAACTGGTGTGCCTGCTTCGACGGGAAGCCGACGCCCGCGAAGTCGCCCTGTTCGCGCTTCTGCCGCCGACCCCTTACGCCCCGGCCCGGTTCCAGACCCGCGCCCGCGTGCTTGCCCTGCTGGAAGCGGAAGGACACCCGGCAGACGAAGCCGACCGCGCCCTGGCCGCGCTTGCCTTTCGCGGCGTCGTGGAAACCCACGGCGAAGGCGACGCCGCGAAGTATCGCCTTCGCCATTACAAGCCCCTGCGCCTGCTGGAACGGGCGCGGGGCGGAAAGGACACCGACCAATGAGACACCGACCCCGCCGCCGGGCAAGCCGCCCGCCGTGGAAGTCTGAGCCGACCGAACCGACCGAAGCGGCGCGGCCCTACACGTTGCACCCCGACTGCCCGCCGGTCTTCCTGACCGACGAAGCCGCCGCCGTGGTCGCCGACTGTTTGCAGGAAGCAAGCGAACTGTTCCGCCTGTCTGCCCTGCTTGACACCCCGCCGGGGAACGCCCCGGTCTTCACGAAAGGATACCTGACCGATGAAAACTGAACCGACCGCGCCGACCCCGGCGGAAGACCTTGCCGCCCTGCCCGAAGGCTTCGACGCTGACGCATGGCGCGAACGCCTGAGCGAAGCGGCGAATGCTTACCTGTTCAAGCGGGCCGCATATCAAGCCCTGCCGAAGACCCCGGCGGAAGTGCTGGAACGATTGCCGACCGGCGCGAACGCTTACGAAGCCCTTTCAGCGGCGGGAAGTGCTTTGTATCCTGCCTACCGGGAAGCGAACGGAGCGGCGGAAGCCCTGCAAGCCGTTGTGTATGAACTGTTCAAGGCCGCGCCCGTTGGTAATCCGTCCTTACTCAGCAACTACGAACGGGCGTTCACGGAAGCCGCCGTTCGCGCCCAAAAGGAAGCGGCGGAAGCCGACCGGCGGGCCGCTGAACTGTCTACCGTTACCGCCCGCCATGCCGCCGCCGACGTGCTGGAAACGAAGCGACGAGAGTACGAAGCCGCCATGCGTGAAGCGCGGGCGGCGGGCGTGCCGGTCTGAGCGGATAGCGCGGGAAGGTTCGGGGCGGGCGCATACCTGCCCCGGCTGACCGGCGCGGGAGTGAACCCCTATGAACAGCACAGACCCCTATGAGAAGCCGCCGGAAAGCCCTGTGACGGCCCCGGAAGCCGAAGGCGGCAAAGCACCGGCCCGGCGCGTGTGCGGGGCAAAGAAGAAGGACGGAACCGCTTGCCGCGCCCCCGCCATGCCGAACGGTCGGTGTCGCATTCACGGCGGCTTGACGCCTTCCGGCCCCGCCCTGCCGCAATACAAGACGGGTCGGTATAGCCGTTGGCTTTCGCCCGCGCTTCAGGAAGACTTCGCCGCCGCGATTGCCGAAGGGCCGGACGCCTTAGACCTGACGCCCGAACTTGCCCTGGTGGAAGCCCGGTTAAACGAACGCCTGCGGCAACTTGCCGAAGCGGAAGTACCGGCATGGGCGGGCATTCTGGAAGCGGTCGGCGAATTGAAGGCGGCGACGCGGGAGAAGGACGCGGGCCGGATAGCCGCCGCACTACGGACGTTGGAAGATACGGCAAAGCAGGGCGCGGGAACCGATGCAGCATGGCGCGACGTTCGCGGTTTTATCCACGACCGGCGGCGGCTTGTCCAGGCCGAAACCGCCCGCCGTGCAAAGTTAATGCTGTTCGTAGAAGCGGAAAAACATCGCGGGGCCATGCGTCTGCTTGCTTCGGTCGTATCGGAGGAAGTGAACAACCTTCCCGGCCTTGCCGCCCTGCTTGTCAAGCACGAAGGGCGTTTGGACGTGGAACGGCTAAAGTTCGCCCTGTTCAAGCGGATAGGAACGCGCATTAAAGAAGCCGCGCCGCTCTTGTATCCGCGACCGGGCGAAACCATAGAAAAGCGTGGCATATAGGCCGTTTCGGTATACCTGAACGGGGCCGCGCCGACCGCGCTTGTTCCGGTATACCAAAAGCCTCGTTAAGACCCTTCCCCGGCTGCTCCCGGCGCTTCCATGCCGGAAGGTTCCGGGCGGGTTTCCGCCGCCTGCCGTAGCGCCAGCCAGGTTTCTTTGAGTGGCTGACCAACCGCGCTTTCCGCCTGTTCCAGAACAAGCCGCTGGTACGCTTCCACGAACGCGGCCCGGCGACGGTGGAACAGGTGCAGGAAGTGACGCAGGAAGGCTATACAGTCCAGCACAACGACTTCAACGCCGCCGGTCTTTTCGTACAGGCTTGCCGCATACTCCCGAACTTCGCGGTCTATCGGTTCGGTCGTGATGAAAACGTAGTTCTGCACCCCGCCCCGCTGCAATACCTTCTGCAACGCTATGTCTATGTCGCCGCGCCCGACCCGGCGGGTCTTCATCTCGTAGCCGGTCAGCACGTCGTTATCACCGATAAGGGTTACTTCCACGTCGCCGATAGAACCGGTCTGCCGGTCGGCGGCATTGTGGCTTTCCAGCGGCAGGGCGCGTTCTCCGAGCAGGGCCCCGCCCGCCTCGTATGCGGCGGCGACTACCAGCACCGGCAAGCGGCTGGAATTGGGCGAACGAAGGTGCTGCTCTATCAGCGTGACGATTTCTTCCGCCGACAGCGGAATAGCGCCCGCCGTCGCGCCCTGAACCCCTTTCAGCAGCAGTTCCAGCCGTTGCCGCTTCTCGCCGCGCACGATGATAAGCCAGCGCAGCAGTTCGGCCAGCAGGTCTTCCGCCGTGAACGTTCCGGCGTGCGCCGCCGACAGCAGGTTCAGCGCCGCTTTGTAGACGGCGGGCGGGCGACCGACAAGGTTCATTTCCGGGGTAAGGGTACTGTTCCGGTTCCGCAGCGCGGGCGTAAGAAACGCGGTCGTGTCGTTGACCGGTAACTGGTGTTCTGCCACGAAAGGCGCTATGTGCTGTTCGTCATAGGTGCGCCCGGAAAAGGCGTCGGGGTCGCCGATTTCGGTATACGGTTTCCGAATATCGGCGTCGGGTCGGTGCGCCTTCGCCAGCGCACACGACAGAACGAGCCGCACGGCGGCGCGGTTCTGCTGGTTCCGGCTGATAAGTTCGGCCCCGGTCAGGCTCTCCGGGTCGGTCAGGAACGGTTTCTGCGGCGCTTCTACAGCGCGTCGAAAAGCGTTGTCAAGGATTTCTCGCGGGGTCGGCAAGCGTCTTCCTCCGATAGTTCTTCTGCATCAGTAGCCAGCGCCGTATCCAAGGCAGCGACCGGCGGCGCGTAGTTCATCCAAAGCACTTCCGTTCGCTCCTGCTTGACGCTGTGGCAGAGTTTCGCCGGGGCTTCTACCCGCTCCCAATCCCCGTATAGTTCGTCATACAGTGGGCCGTGATAGCCGGATAGCGCGACCTTGCCTTGAACGTTCCGCAACACTTTGGCGAGGGCGCGGTGGTCGGCGTCGGTCATTTCATGCCCGTATGCCTTGCTGTCGCCCCGCGTGTCGTGGACATACGGCGGGTCACAGTAAAACAGGGTTTCGGGACTGTCGTACCGCTCGATGACTTCCAGGGCGGGCGCGTTCTCAATCTGCACCCGGAGCAGCCGCTGGGCGATAAGCGACAGGTCTTCCACGCTGCCAAGCCACCGGGAAACCGCGCCCGCCATCCCCGCCCGGCTGGTTAGTTTGCAGTGCGCCCAACGGCCCGCGCTCGCTGTCTGCGCCAGGCCGGTACGAACCTGCCGGGCCCGCACGAAGAACCGGCGGGCGCGTTCCAGTTCGCCGACGCCTTCGGTATCGGAACAGGCAATCGCCAGTTCTTCCCGGCTGAACGGCGTCAGGCCGATTGCTTCTACCAATTCGGCCTTCTGGTTTCGCAGCACCCGGAAGAAGTTCACCAGTTCGCTGTCAACGTCGTTATAGGTTTCGACTGGCGACGGCGGGCGGTTTATCAGCACGGCGGCAGAACCGCCGAACACGTCGCAGAAGTGCGTCGCTTCCGGCAGCAGCGGCAGCAGCCAATCCAGGTGACTATATTTGCCGCCGTACCAACCGAACGCTATCATTTTCGCACCTTTGTTTTTAGTCATAGTCAGGCTCGAACGCATCAATCCAGTCAGCGGCGGAAATACCGCTGTCTTCATCCCATCCTAAATAATCTGCATAGTCTTCCGTAGACCACGGTTCATCAAAGTCGTCATCATCGTCGGTTTCCTCCACACTATGAACAACATGATTTATGATGACGCATCCTTCCCACAGTATTTGCCTGCTACCGTCTTCCCACGGCGTTTCGATTTCGACGTTCAAAAGGTCTTTGACCACAGGACGCAATTCTTCGGCGGGCAAGAAATGGGTCAAGCCGTGACCTAAGTCACGTTTGGGAGCATCAGCAAGTTGCTTTCGTTCTGCGTAACCAAAAATTTCGTAGGTCGGCAACGTGCCTTTAACTAAAACGAACAGGTCTATATCTGCTTGGATTTTCCGGGCAACAAGATTAGGCTTCGGATGGGAGGAGGTCTTTACGTCCACCCTTCTCCCATCAGGAAGAACAGCGTCGGCAAGGTCTTCGCCGCCACGCGCAACAATGTTCAAATCGGGGTACAAGTTGAATGCTTTGCAAAAAGCCAGTTCACCCCCGAAGCCAGTAAGGTCAACAAAATCGTCTGGTTGCTTTCCGACCTTAGCGTTTACTACCTTTTCCTTACGATTGCTTTCAAATCGTTGAGCCGCAATATATCGCACCACTTCTTGTTCGGAAGCGGTCAAAGTAACCTGTATTACCGACCTTGAACGTAAAACGCCTCTGCTTGCCATTCTTACTTACCTCAACAGCCCTTCAAAGTTTTCCAGCCTTCCGTCGCCGATAGATGTTCAGACCACGCGGGCAAGTGGTCGGGTGTCCTTCCAGTTCGTCGCCGCGCCCGCAGGTACAGACGAACTCCGAAAGCGGCTTCGGTTTCCTGCCGGGGTTCTTGACCTTCGCCCCGTTCACCGCCGCCGCCGCCCGCTTGCGTTCCGTGCTTGCCGACCCCATAAGCCGGGCGGCTACCCGCCGTGCCTCACTATCCCCGCCTTGCAGAGCGGCCCCGGAAGGCGCGGGCCGGTCTTTTACTGCTGTCATGGGTTCTTGTTCCCTTCGTTCCGGTTCGGTTGATTATATGCCAACGTTACAAAACGGTCAAGCAGTATTGACTTATAGCCAACGTTGGCATATAATCAGAACAGAGCGAACGCCGGGGATACCAGACGATGAACACGACTGCCGACAAGCCGATGACCGACCGCGACGCCCGCGCCCTTGCTACTACGCGCCTACGGGCGGAAACGCTGTTCCTTGACGGCTATATGGCAACCCCGACCGCCGCGCCTGGCGTGTACCACGTTCACCAACCGGAAGGCGTCGCCTTGAAGCCGGGGCAGAAGCCGCACTACCGCGTTGACGTGACGAACCAGACGTGCGACTGCCGCGCCTTCGGTCGGCTTCGTGCGTGCAAGCACCTTGACGCCCTGAACGCCCGCGTTCGGGAAGCCCTTGCCTTCCTTGCCCCGCTTCTCCCGACCGCCGCGCCCGTTCCAGCGGCCCCCGCGCCCGCGTCCGTGCGACCCCGCCCGACCCGCTTTGCGACTGACGAACCGGAAGCCCCGCGCCCGCGCTTCGCTGACCGCGCCGCCTTTGAGACGGCCCGCCGCGCCGACTTCGATTGACCTGAACCCGAACACCGATAAGGAACCCTGACCATGAAGACCACGAAGAACCCGAAGACACCCTGCGCCGTCGTATACGCCCGCGTCAGCACCGACGAACAGGCAAGCACCGGCACAAGCCTTGAAAGCCAACTTGCCGCCTGCCTTGCCAAAGCCGAAAGCATCGGGGCGCGGGTCGCCGCGACCTATGACGACGCGGGCGTATCCGGCGCGTTCTATGCGACCCGCCCCGGCCTTCAATCCGCCCTTGCCCTGATTGACGAAGGACGCGCCGACGCGCTGATTGTCGCCAACGTGTCGCGCCTGTCGCGGGACACCGAACACCAAGCCGTCATTCAGAAGCGGGTACGGGCGGCGGGCGGGCGTATCGTCTTCTGTGATATGGACTTCGCCGACACCCCGGAAGGCGACCTGTCTATGGGCGTGTTCGGGCAGTTCGCGCAGTATGAGCGGCAGTTAATCAAGAGCCGCACGACGAAGGGGCGGCGGAAGCGGGCGGAAGAAGGCGTACAGCCTGCCCGTACCCTGTCGCCTTACGGGTACTACCTGCCGACCCATGCCGACGCCCTGCGGGGCGCGTACACCGCCGCCGAAGTCGGCAAGTACCTTGTGATTGAAGACCGCGCCCGCTGGATACGCGAAGCCTTCGCCCGATGCGCGGCGGGGGAAAGCCTGCGGAGCATCACCCGGTACTTGGCGGATATGGGCGCACCGACCCCACGCGGGGGCGCGACGTGGCATCAAACTTCCCTGCTTGTCATTCTCCGCAACCCGATTTACAAGGGCGTCGGCGTGTACGGGAAAATGGAAGTGCTAACCGACGAACGGCGCAAGACCGAACAGGGCTTCAAGCGTTGCACCTACCTTCGGGAACGCGCCCCGGAACAGTGGCAGACCTTCGCAGTTCCGGCCCTTGTCAGTGAAGACCTGTGGAACGCGGTTCAGGAACGCTTGGACGGAAACCGCGAACGGCTTTCCGGCAACCCGACCCGGCGTTACCTGCTGTCCGGCGTCGCAAAGTGCGCCCTGTGCGGTCGGTCCATGACCGGCTTTTACAGCAAGTGGGGCTTGTACTACCGATGCAAGGACGCCAACCAGAAGCGCAAGGACGGCGTGACCGACTGCATGGCGGGCTGTATCCGCCTTGACGAACTGGAACCGCTCGTGCTTCGCGGTCTGCTTGCCGTCGCCGAAAAGCCGGAAATACTGACCCTTGCCATAGAGGAATACCGCGCCCGCCGTCACGGGGCAGGAACGCCGACCGACGCCGACCGCGCCGCCGTAGAAGCCGAACTGACGGCCCTTGACCGGCGGGAACGGGCTACCATATCGGCGCAAATCGCGGGGATAGCGGCGGGGGCGCGTCCTGAGTTTTACGCCGCTGAGTTTGAGGAAATCGCCCGCCTTCGGGCCGCGCTGGAAGCCCGGAAGAAGGCGTTCGCGCCCGCGCCCGTGAAGGACACGACCCCGCCGGAACAGGCGGCGGATACCATGCGCCGCGCCCTGACCGACCTACGGCGGATACTGGAAGCGGAAGAAATCAGCGTTCAAGACAAGCACGCCCTTCTGACGAAAGTTATTGAGAAGGTCGTGCCGGAAAGCAAGTTCACGGACGGCGGGCTTCAGGCGGTCACGCTGTACGCCATGCCGCCGACTGGCACGGAAGCGCGGGAAACTGTACAGCGGTTCACGATGTACTGGAGGCCCGTGTTGACTGCGTAGATCGCGAGCAGCCCGGCTGCCGCACCCAGGATCAGGACCCAGTTCTGGCTCGGCAGGAGGCGGTCCACGAACG
>Ga0065721_10004529_pt1 | contig 25392 bp, 26 predicted proteins | sample Mesricmetagenome_FD_59108 | JGI IMG/M metagenome (GOLD analysis project Ga0065721, IMG submission 59108) | Mesophilic microbial community from rice straw/compost enrichment Sample: eDNA_1 v2 (version 2) | ecosystem: Engineered > Solid waste > Grass > Composting > Bioreactor | place: USA: Davis... | reverse complement strand
AGGTTGGTGGACGGCGTATCGGCGGCGGGTGTGTTGGTGTGCGCGCGGTCGAGGGCGAGGAAGGCGTAGGGGAGGCTGCGGAGGTCGATGCCGGCGCGCTGGCCGAATTTGACCCAGTTGGAGTCGGCGAAGATTTCGGGGGGAGGCGGAGCGAAGAAGTGGCACCAGTGGCGGTCGTTGCCCTCGAGAAACATCGGGCAGGTGAGCTGGTGCGTGCAGGGCGCGACGAGGCGGAAGGAGGGGCGGAGTTCGTCGCGGAGGCGTCCGAGCTGGCGGCTGACGGCGTGCGTGCCGGGTTCGACCCAGAGGACCTCGGCGGCGCGATCGATGAGGGGGCGAAGGGAGGCGAGGATGTCGGGGGAGAGCTCGTTGAGGACGTGGCTGATGACGAGAAGTCCGATGGGTTCGGAGGAGGAGAGGAAGCCGGGGGTGGCGGAGGCGACGCGGAGGGACGGGAACGCGTGGGAGGCGCGTTCGGCGGCGAAGTCGCAGGCCGCGGCGGAGTGATCCCAGACGGTCAGCGTATCGAAATTTTGGGGACCGAAAAAGTCGATGACGCGGCGGGAGGCGATGCCGCTGCCGCAGCCCCAGTCGAGGATGGAGCGCGAGGTGGGTTGCCAGCGGCGGAGGTGGAGTTCGCGGAGGACGTGGTCCCATTTCCAGCCGATGCGCTCGCCGTAGGTGAAGTCGTAGGACGCGAGATCGGAGGCGGATTGCCAGTAGGCGCCGGTGGCGGCGGAGCCGGAGAGGAAGCCGTCGCGGAGGCGGTCGAGGGCGGACCAATCGAGGTCGGACCAAGTCATGAGGAGTGGATTACTGATCGGCGGGGGTGGAGGAGAGGGGGAAATGGAGTTGGGTGGCGAGGCGTTGGGTGTGGATGCCGTAGAAGGAGGCGAAGGCGCGGAGCTGTTGGGCGCGGGTTTCGCGGGCGGNGGGGTTGTCGGGCGTGGGCGATTTGATCGCGGCGATCATGAGGTTTTTCGCGGTGTGCTCGGTGGANATAAATTCGAAGACCTTTGTGCGGTAGCCGGCCCATTCGAGGAGTTGGGCGCGAAGGGCGTCGGTGACGAATTCGGCCTGGCGTTCCTGGAAGATGCCGTGGCGAAGGGCGTCGGCGAGGACGGGCGGGGCGGTGAGCTGGCGGCGGAGTTCTTTTTGGCAGCAGGGGGCGACGACGAGGAGGCGGGCGCCGGAAGCGATGCCGCGGGCGAGGGCGTCGTCGGTGGCGGTGTCGCAGGCGTGGAGGGCGATCAAGACGTCGAGGGGGGAGGGGGAATTTTCGATTTTCGATTTTGGATTTTCGATTTCGGGGGCGGCGATTTGGGCGGCGGTGAAGGTGAGGTGGGGGAAGTTTTGTTCGCGGGCGATGCGGTTGCAGAGCTCGACGAGGTCGGGACGGGCTTCGATGCCGGTGATGTGGGCGCGGTCGCGGAGGAGGTGGGCGAGGGCGAAGGTGAGGTAGCCTTTGCCGGAGCCGGCGTCCAAGATGTGGAGAGGAGGCGGGGGAGTTGAGAGTTGAGGAGGAAGAGTGGGGGAAGGGAAAGCTTCGGCGAGGAGGTGGGTGAGGAGTTCGGCGAATTTTTGGATCTGGCGGAATTTGTCGGACATGCCCTCGCGGGGGTGGCCGCGGTCGTTGGTGACGCCGAGGGCGCGGAGCCAGGGGGCGTCGGCGGGNATGAGGTGGGATTTGGGGCGGTTGTGCGCGGGCGNCGAGGNGCGTTCGAGGGGAGCGGTTTCTTTGATTTTAAGANGGTTCGATTCGGACTCGAATTGNACGGAGCCGGTGGTGGTGAAGAGGTGGGCGTCGAGGAAATCGCGGCCGAGAAGGGCGTCGATGTCGGCGAGGGCGTCGGCGTGTATCCGATTTTTGGTGATGTCGCGGGTGGCGTGGCGCCAGAGGAAGGAGAGGTGCGGGCCGGATTTGAGGGCGACGGGGCGGATGAAGAGGTTGCGCAGGGTGGGGTCGGCGCCGCGGTATTTGCCGAGGGTGAGTTTTTGCAGCGTGCCGGTTTCGACGGCGGTGCGGACGAGGGCGAGGAAGCGGTCGCGGGCGGGCGTGGACATTCGGGGAATGGCCGCAAAAAGGCGCTCCGGGCGCAAAAAGTAAAATGCGGGTAGGCGGCTGACGCGGGCGCGGCGCGCGATCGGGTCGAGGCGTGGAGCCGCCTCCTGCCGCTCTGCACTATTCGGCGGGGAGGAAATCGAGGGTGACGGCGGTGGCGGGGGTGACTTTGTTTTTCTTCAGAATGCCGAGGGATTCGAGTTGCTCGATTTGGGTGGCGTAACGCCTCGGGTCGAGGCGGCCGATGTTGGCGGGGCCGCTGTCGGCGTCGCGGCCGGTGACGAGCTGGCCGTCGATGATGAGCTGGCGGGAGGCCATCATGAATTCGTCGGTGTTGTTGGCGTTGGCGGCTTTCATCGCGGCGTGCGCGGGAGCGGGATCGCCCTCGAGGTAGTCGCGCCAGCCGTTGATGTAGGCGCGGGTGAAAGCGCGGAGGACGTCGGGGTGTTCGCGGGCGAATTTGCGGCTGGTGACGAGGACGGCGTAGGCGCGGAAGCCGGCGTCCCAAGTGGAGAGGAAGCGCGGTTCTTTGCCGCCGGCTTTCACGATGTGGTAGGGCTCGGCGATGTAGTAGCCCTGCTGGATGGCTTCCTTGTTTCCGAGGAAGGCGGCGACGGAGAAGTTTTGGGGGACGATATTGAAATCGATGTCGTATTTTTTTCGCAGATACGGGAGGAAGGCCCATTCGGGGCGGGCGATGAGGGTTTTGCCGGCGAGGTCTTCGAAGCGGTGGACGGAGGAGTCGGCGTTGACGAGGAGGCCGGAGGGATCGTCCTGGAAGACGGCGGCGAACTGGACGACGGGGAGACCCTCGGCTTGCTGGAGGAGGGTGTTGGTGCTGTCGGCCTGGCCGATGTGGGCCTGGCCGGTGGCGACCTTGGGCATGACGAGGGCGTTGGGGCCGCCGGGGATGAGGATGACTTCGAGGTTTTCGTCGGCGAAGAAGCCGCGGGCTTGGGCTTGGTAGAAACCGCCGTGTTCGGGTTCGGCGACCCAATCGAGTTGGACGGTGAGTTTAAAGGGGGATTTTTCGGCGGCGGAGACAGGGAGCGCGGCCGTGGCGATGACAGTAACGAACGAGAGAAGGCGGATGAGGCGCATAACGTTATTTATAAGATCTCGAAGATGGGCGGCGCGAACTGGATTCTTCGCTTCGCTCAGAGTGACAAGAGACGGGGTAAAGGAGATGACGGATTTAGCGATCGGAGAGGTCGAAGGAATCGTGCCAGTGGCGGAGGGTGAGGTGGGCGAGGGCGATGACGACGGCGACGAAGAGGAAGCCGAGGATGCAGGTGACGACGGCGGTGGCGAAGAGCGCGGGGTATTGGGCGCGGCTGGAATAGATGAGCGCCTGGAAGCCGAGACCGCCGCCGTCGCCGGCGGAGCTGCCGGCGGTGTAGTCGCCGACGAGGGCGCCGATCGGGGCGAGGGTGGCGGCGATGCGGAGGCCGGTGAAGAAATACGGGAGCGCGGCGGGGAGGCGGAGGTGGAGGAGTTGTTGGGCGCGGGTGGCGCGGTAGGAGCGGAAGAGTTCGACGAGGTTGCGATCGGTGGAGATGAGACCCTGGGTGGTGTTTACGACGAGCGGGAAGAAGCAGATGAGAAAGGTGATCGCGACGACGCTGGGGAGCCCGGCGCCGACCCAGAGAACGAGGATTGGGGCGATGACAATGACGGGCGTCATCTGCAGGATCATCAGGTAGGGATAGAGGCTGAGGCGGAGGAGCGGGGAGAGGGAGAGGACGGTGGCGGAGACGAGGCTGACGAGGATCGCGAGGGCGAAGCCGAGGAGGGCGCCCTTGGTGGTATTGAGCGAGGCGGTGGCGAGGGCGGGGGCGTGGTCGCGGAAGGCTTCGAGGATGGCGCCGGGCGTGGGGAGGAGGAAGAGGGTGTCTTCGGAGAGAAAGGCGTGGATGGCATACCACGCGGCGAGGAAGAAAGCGCCGGTGAAGGCCGGAAGGAGGATGCGGAGAAGGGACGGGCGCATGGGCGTCATGGGGCCGGTGCGGCGGCGGGTTCCTGCTCGGCGGATCGGAGGGTGCGGGAGACTTCGGTGACGAGGTCGTGGTAGGCGCGGGTGAGGCGGAGGTCGGCGTTGCGCGGGTAGTCGAAGGGGACGGTGATGATTTTATGGATACGGCCGGGATTGGCGGAGAGGACGACGATGCGGGTGGAAAGGAAGACGGCTTCGGCGACGGAGTGCGTGACGAAGAAGGCGGTCCAGTTCTGGGCGTCGCGGATGGCGAGGAGTTCCTCGTTGAGATGTTCGCGGGTGATTTCGTCGAGGGCGCCGAAGGGCTCGTCGAGGAGGAGGAGTTTTGGGGATGGGGCGAGGGCGCGGGCAAGGGAGACGCGCATTTTCTGTCCGCCGGAGAGTTGGCGCGGGTAGGCGTCGGCGCGGTCGCGGAGGCGGACGAGATCGAGGGAGCGCTCGGCGATGGCGCGGCGGGTGGGCGAAGGAAGGCCGCGAAGTTTCAGGGGAAGTTCGACGTTGCGCGTGGCGGTGAGCCAGGGGAGGAGCGTCGGGTCTTGAAAGACGAAGGCGAGGTCGGTGGCGGCGGATTCGGGCGGGCGGCCGGCGATGGTGAGGGAGCCGGACGTGAGCGGGGTGAGACCGGCCAGGAGGCGGAGGAGGGTGGATTTGCCGCAGCCGCTGGGGCCGATGAGGGAGATGAATTCGCCTTCGGNGACGGTGAGGGAAAGGCGATCGAGGATGAGGGGGCCNTCGGCGAAACGTTTGGTGACGTTTTGAAGTTCGACGAGGCTGGGCGCTGACATCTTCAGGGAGGAAGGGGGAGAAAGAGAACGNTTACGAGAACGAGAACGAGTTTGGNCGGATGAGGGGGAACCGCGAAGGGCGCGAAGAGGCGCGAAGGTTTGGGATGGGATCGTTTAGGGCGAAGGTAGGGACGCGAGGGCGGTGCGGGGCTCGGGGAGCGTCGGATCGAGGGACAGGGATTTTTCGAAGGCGGCGCGGGCGGCGGGGGTGTCGCCGCGTTTTTGGGCGATCAGGCCGAGGCGCCAGTGGGCGTGGGCGTGCGAGGGGTCGTGCGGACCGGGGGTGAGCTCGAGGCAGCGGCGGAGGGCTTCTTGGCCGGCGTCGAGGTGCGTGCCGGAATCGGCGGCGGTGCGGCCGATGAGGTAGTGGAGGTGATAGTTTTCGGGGTGGGATTGGGTGGCGTCGGCGAGCGTGGCGATGGCGGCGTCGAATTTTTTCTCGCGGATGTAGAGCTGGGCGAGGATGGCGGTGCCCATGACGAGGTCGCGGCGGCGGATTTCCTCGGCTTGCTCATAGGCTTTGGGGAGGCCGCCGCCGACGAAGGTGGGAGCGGTGCGGTAGTAAGAAACGAGGCCGTTGCGGGCGGTGAGATTGTCGGGGTTGAGGGCGACGGATTTTTCGAGGGCGGCCTGACATTTTTTCGCCCAGGTCATTTTGGAGAGGAGGCCGACTTTTTCGGCTTTGGCGCCGTAGGCGCCGCCGAGCTCCATGTGGTAGTCGGAGTTTTCGGGGGCGAGCTGCGTGGCGAGTTCGAAGCAGCGGATGGCTTCGTCGGTGTCGCCGGTTTTCATGGCGACGAGGCCGAGGTGGTAGTGGAGCTCGGGGTTTGGGGGAGAGGCGGAGGCGAGCTCGGTGAAGGCGGCGCGGGCGTCGTCGTAGCGTTTGGCTTCGTAGTGTTCGCGGGCGAGATCGAGCGAGGCGGCGGGCGCGAGGGTGGCGAAGAAAAGGAAAAGGAAGGCGCGCGGACTCATGACGACGGGAGCGTCATGAGGAGAAACGGATGGGGGCGTGCGTCAAGGAGAGCGCCCGCGAGAGGGCCGCCTACGGGAGGCGTCCGTGCTCAGCCGGTGAAGGGCCAGAGGTGGAAGAACTGGAGGAAGAAGACGGCGGCGATGATGTAGCCGGTGAAGGTCATGCTCTTCGGGCGGCCGAGGGCGAGCGCGAGGAGCGCGGCGGCGATGAGGCCGAGGCCGATGCCCTCGGCGATGCTGAAGGTGAGCGGGATCGCGAGGAGCGTGAGGACGGCGGGCGCGGCGATCGTGAAATCCTTCATGTCGATTTCGGTGACGGACTGCATCATGAAGATGCCGACGATCACGAGGGCGGGCGCGGTGGCGGCGGCGGGGACGATGAGGATGAGCGGCGTGAAGAAGAGCGCGAACAGCATGAGCGCGGCGGTGGTGAGCGTGGTCAGGCCGGTGCGCCCGCCGGCTTCGACGCCGGAAGCGGATTCGATGTAGCTGACGACGGTGGAGGTGCCGAAGAGCGCGGAGAGGATCGTGGCGAGGGAGTCGGCCGTGAGGGCGCGTCCGGCTTTGGGCAGGGTGCCGTCGGGGCGGAGGAAACCGGCGCGCTTCGTGACGCCGATGAGCGTGCCGATGTTGTCGAACATGTCGACGAGCAGGAGCGTGAGGATGAGCGGGAGGGCGAGGAGGAAGGCGTCGGAGTTGGTGAGGAAGTTGAAGGTGAGTTTGAGGAAAATGGGTGCGGGCGAGGCGGGGAGGGCGACGGGGCTGTCGGGGAGTTGCGTGACGTTGCCCGCTTCGCCGGCGGGGACGAAAAGGCCGGCGAGCGTGACGAGTGCGATGCTGATGACGATGGCGCCGGGGACGCGGCGGGCGACGAGGATGGCGGTGAGGATGATGCCGGCGAGGCAGAGGGCGACGGGGCCGGAGGCGAAGTCGCCGTGGGTGACGAACGTCGCGGGACTGGCGACGATGACGCCGCCGTTTTTGAGACCGATGAAGGCGATGAAGAGACCGATGCCGCAGGTGACGGCGATCTTCAGGGCGTGGGGAATGGCGTTGATGATTTTTTCGCGGACGCCGGTGATGGAGAGGANGAGGAAGATGACGCCGTTGACGAAGACCATGCCGAGGGCTTCGGGCCACGNGACGCCTTTGCCGAGGACGATGGTGAAGGTGAAGAAGGCGTTGATGCCCATGCCGGGGGCGAGGGCGATGGGGTAGTTGGTCATGAGCGCCATGAGCGCGGTGGCGATGGCGGCGGTGAGGGCGGTGACGGTGACGAGCGCGCCTTTGTCCATGCCGGTCGCGGAGAGAATCGCGGGGTTGACGGCGAGGATGTAGGCCATCGCGGCGAACGTGGTGAGGCCGGCCTGGAGTTCGCGGCCGACGGTGGTGCGATGTTCGTCGAGTTTGAAGAGGCGTTGGAGCATGGAGGTGGTGAAGAAGATCGAGAGTGATTACGGCGCCGACGGAGCGGCGCGCTCCAAAGTGGGGAGGTTGTGGAGGAAGTTGACCGTGAAGAGGGCGGTGGCGCGGGCGGCTTGGGCGTAGAAAGGGATGCCTTCGTAGGGGGCGTCGCTGACGACGCGGAAAGCGATGTAGCGGATGTGATAGGCGTGGGCGAGCGCGGCGATGTGGCCGGATTCCATTTCTTCGACGTCCATGCCGAAAGTCACGTTGGACCAGCGGACGCGGTCGAGTTCGAGGTTGATCTCGTGCGCGGAGCCGATGACGCCGGGGAAGACGCGTCCCATGGGATTGCGCGTGCGGAGAGCGACGGCGATGGCTTCGGCGTCGCCGGCGAAACCGGAGGGATAGGCGACGAGCTGGCCGGTGGCGGAATCGCGGAGTTGTTGGGCGACGGGCGTCCAGGCGAGCGGGTGCGAGCCTTCGCCGGCGGCGCGAACGGGCGTGATGAACGCGCCGTAGTCGAGCGTGCGGCGGCCGACGATGATGTCGTGGAGAGACAAATACGGAGCCTGCGCGCCGCTGGTGCCCTGGTTGACGATGAGCTGGGGGCGGAACTCTTCGATGCCGAGGATCGTGGCGGTGGTGCAGTTGAGGAGACCCTGGCCGGTGAGAGACACGGCGACGGAGTGCGGGCCGATTTGGCCGCGCCAGAAGCTGAAGGGGCCGATGGTGATTTTTTCGGCGGTGGGGCCGAGGGCATCGAGGATTTCGTGGATCTCGAGTTTTTCGGCGCCTTGGACAAGGATGTCGACGGGCGCGGCGGCGCGGAGGGCGGCGCAGGCGAGAAGGAGGAGCGAGAGGAGGCGGAGGACGTGGCGGATCATTTCCAGGCGTCGACGAAGCGCAGGGTGAATTCAGCGGCGGAGGCGGGCGCGGCGTCGATCACGCGGAGGCCGATCACCGGAATGCGGAAAAGAAATGCGCAGCCGGCGACGTGCGCGGACTCGCCGTCCTCGGTGGAGGTTTTCCATTCGGAATGGAGAAACGCGATGCGGTCGGCTTCGCGGTTGATCTGCGGGGCGGAGCCGAGGATGCCGGAGACGATTCGTTGCGGCGGTGAGGCGAGGGAAAGCGCGAGCGCGGCGGCGGAGGCGTCGGCGGGGAAGGTTTCCATCGGGGTTTCGTCCTCGCCGGCGGTCATGACGGGATGGAGAAGTTTGCGCCACGTGAGGGCGTCGCTGCCGGCGTCGAGCGGGGCGACGGGCGAGATCATGCCGTCGAATGCGCAGAAGGCGTCGCTGACGACGATGTCGCCGGAGCGGAGGGCGGGATCGTGGGCGCGCGAGGTGCCGAAGACGATGACGAGGCGTGGCGGGTGTTGGCGAAGCGCGAGGGTGGTGGCGGCGACGGCGTTGAGCGGGTCGCCTTCGGTGCGGGTGACGGCGACGGATTTGTTGGAGAGCCGGCCGAGCCAGAGGGTCCACGCGGCGGTGGTTTTGACGCGCGGTGAATCGAGGCGCTGGAGGATGGGTTGGAGCGTGGCGTCGTCGGCGGCGACGAGGAGAAGGTCGACGGGCTCGGGACCGGACGAGGCGCGCGCGATGCTGGCGACGATGAGGCAGGCGAGAAGCAGGCGGGGCCTCATGGCGCGGAAGGCGGGGTGTGTTCGAACTCGGACCAATTTTCGACGATGGCGTGAACGACGCGGCTGCCGACGCGGTGGGCGGCTTCGAGGGAGGGCATGTAGCCGGAGTAGGTTTCGATTTTTTCGCCGGCGAGGCTTTCGGCGGGCGTGACGCCGGGCGGGGGAGAGTCGAAGTTCGAGGCGGCGCGAAGGACGAGCGCGCGGGAGAAATCGGCGCGGCCGGCGCGGGTGAGGTTTTCGAGCGCGCGGAGGACGGCGCTGTCTTCCATGGCGGTGGTGACGTAGTTGCCGCGGTCGTCGGTGAAGTAGCGCGTCCAGGCGTTGGCCCAGCGGTTCATGAGCGCGCCGTGCCAGTAGGTGCTGGCGGCGAGGTTGGCGCCGATCAGGACGAAGGGCGGGCGCTGGGCGTTGGGGGAGTTGGTGTAGGCGGCGCGGCGTATTTGCATTTTCTCGTCGTCGTCGAGTGGCGTGTCTTTCGTGAGGGCGAAGGCCCAGCGGACGAGGCCGGGGTTGAGCTGGAAGACCTGGCCGCGGGCGTAGTCCTGGGCGAGGCGCGGAGTTTCGTAGGGCTTCTTTTTGCCGAGAGGAACGTAGCCGGTTTCCCAGTCGGCGGGGATTTCGCGGGCGTCGATTTCGTAGGCGAGGTCGCCCTCGACGACGTAGTCGGCCCAGGCGGCGGAGCCGATGGAGGCGTCGGCGGGATCGATGCCGGCGATGCCGGCGACGAGCCAATAGGACTGGCTGAGGTCGAAGCGCGGATCGAGGCCGAGCGCGGTGACGGAGATGCCGGCGTTGGTGTTGCCGACGCCGGCGGCGATGGCGATAACGGAGCCGTCGGCGTTGGCGCGGACATCGTGGAAAGCGGCGGGGAGCGGGAAGGTGCGGTCGAGTTTTTCGCGTTCGACCCAGAATTGGAGTTCGCCGGGGCGATCGCCGGTGTCGGCGCCGACCTCGAAGAGGGCGACGATGACGACCTTGGGGCGAAGAGGCGCGTCGGCGGCGTGGAGGTGCGGAGGAACGGCGGCGAGCGATGCGGCCGCGAGAAGAAGTCGGAGGATCATGGGTTGGCGGGGCGTTAGCACAGCTCGTGCCGGAGCGAACGTGGCGGTGCGGTGTTTCGACGCCGTGCGCCGGTGAGGGAACGCACGGGATATCAGGAATTTTGATACTACGAGCGCGGAAGCTGAGAGAACGAGCGACCTGCGTAAAACGCGCGGCGATGGTATGTGAGATGCTGAGCTCGCCGCCGGTCTTTTGGCCTAACACACACCTATGAAACAACGATTCCACTTCTGTCGGGTGGCGGCGCTGGCGGCCGTCTCGACAGTTTCAGCGATGGCGGCGGATACGGACGATGCTCCGATGGCGGACGAAACGGTGCAGCTCGAGCGGTTCGAAGTGAGCGAAGTGCCGCTCGAGCAGCAGATCCTGCCCACGGCGCGGCCGTTCACGTCGGTGTTTGGGACGTCGGACAACATTGTCGACGTGCCGCGCAACGTAACGATCATTTCGCGACAGCAATTGAGCGACATCAGCATCGAGAGCGTGCTGGATTTCTCGAAGCTGACGTCGAGCGCGTTCACGACGACGAACTTTGGCGCGCCGGCGAATGCGAGCATCCGCGGTCAATCAGCGGACGTGTTTCTGAACGGCGTGCGTTCGCGGATCACGTCGAACGGAAACGGGCTGCCGCTGGATTTCAATTCGGTCGAGTCGGTGAACATCGTGAAAGGTCCGGCGACGGCGGTGCAGGGCACGTCGATGTATGTCGGCGGATTCATCGATCTGGTGTCGAAGCGACCGTATTTCGACGGGTTCAAGGGCTCGGCGAGCTACACGATCGGCTCCTACAGCACGCATCGCTGGACGATCGACGTGGGCGGGCCGGCGTCGAGCGCGCTGGCGTATCGGTTCAGTTACTCGGGCGAGGACAGCGAGGGATATTTCGAGAACGGATTCAAGAAGACGCACTCGTTCTACGGCGCGCTGACCTGGCGGCCGACGAAGAGCTACGAGCTGTTTTTGAACGGCCAGTATTTCTACGCCAACTACACGGAAAACTGGGGCGTGAACCGCGTGACGCAGAACCTGATCGATCACGGACTCTTACACGACCGGCATCAATGTGAACAATGACTCGGCCGGATCGCCGTCGGATCCGCAGAATTCGCAGAACGTGCTCGGCACGGGCAACGAGATCGCGTGGGGACCGGAGGTGAAGTTGAATCGTCACAAGCGACTGCTGCGGCCGGGCAACGATTCGTTCGGGCAGGAGTATAATCTGCAGGCGATCCAGACGTTTCGGGCGACGCCGGACCTGACGGTGAAGAACACGAGTTTCTGGTCGTATACAAAACGCGACACGCTCTCGACCTACTATTACACGGAGATCATCGATCCCTCGACGTTCATGGAGAACCGGACGGAGGTGATCATCGAGAAGGAGACGTTCTCGCTGAACACGGGCCTCGATCTGCGTTATCAGCGGACGAAGGCCTACGACGATTATTTCTACGAGCCGGCGAACGTGTGGGATCTGACGAAGGATCCGGCTTATATCGACGTGTATAATTCGCCGGATTTCACGGCGAACCACGGTTTCCCGGTGCCGGGCTGGCCGAACCGGTTCGCGCAGCCGGGTATTTTCAACGGCGACACGAACGACAGCCGCGGCGTGACGGTGGGGCCGTTTGCGCAGTCGACGTTCGATTTCACGCCGAAGTTCAGCGTGGTGGCGGGCGCGCGGGCGGATTATTTCAAGGCGAAGGTGCGCGAGCCGCTGTTTCCGGGAAATCCGGAGGACGAGATCGACGTGTGGTTGCCGAACCTGAACGGTTCGCTGATCTACAAGCCGACGGAGAAATCGAGCGTGTATTTAACCTACAACTACAGCAAGAACACGTCGGGCGCGGTGGGCAACGGCGGCGGCATCACGGGCTGGGCCGGCGAGCCGGACGCGAATGGCAACTGGTATCTCGACAAGGAGAGTTTCCAGCAGCCGAGCCGATTGCTGGAGCTCGGGACGAAGTATGCGCTCTACGACAACCGGATGTTCTTGAACTTCGCGATCTACGATCAGAAGCGCACGGCGAAGAGCACGAGCAGCACGGTGATCCAGGAGTTCGAATACAAGGGTTTCGAGGCGGAGATGAACTTCCAGCCGAACAAGCGGATCTACGCCGCGGTGTCCTACAGCTACATCGACGCGGAGTCGTCGGCGGGCTTTCAGTATGGCCTCTTTGACGGGGCGTCGGAGATGCCGCCGGGCAATTCGAATGGCACGGTGCCGATCGGCACGGTGACGCGGGTTTCGGGATTGCCGGAGCATTTGTTCAACGCGCTCGTGTCGTATTCGATGGAGAACGGGCTGACGTTCACGGCGAACGCGGTCGTGACGGGAAAGATGAACAACAACACGGCGGGCACGGTGGTGATCCCGACGCAATACACGATCGATGCAGCGGTGTCCTACACGATCGGCAAATGGATGCTGCGCGCGCAGGTGTTGAACGTGACGAACGAGGAGAACTGGTCGCCGCCGAACGCGGTTTACGGCAACGGTTCGATTCTCGCGCTGCCGGGAACGCAGGTGCAGTTCACGGCGCGGTATAGTTTCTGAGTTTGGGTTTGCAGCACACTGACACACACATGGCCGTGAGGCCGCCCCGGGAACGGGGCGGCCTTTTTTTCGCGGGACGAAAAAAAAGAAGCTCCAAGCTCCGGGCACCAGAGAACCTCCACCTCCCAAACACTTTCGTCGTCAGAATTTGAAACTTGAAGCCTGGCCTTTGGTGTTTCCCTGGAGTTGGGAGCTTGGTGCTTTTTCGCTGGCGTGGGGTGTGCTAAGGGGGGCGGGTGCAAGATTATCCGGCTGAGGCGGAGAACGCGTTGGTTGTTTACGGGCTCGAAGCGAAACCGCCGATCGGGGTGTCGGTGCTCGTGGGGTTGCAGCACGTGGCGGCGATGGTGGTGGGGACGATCACGCCGCCGTTGATTCTCGCGGGCATTCTGAATTTTCCGGCGGAGCAGACGGCGTATTTCATCAGCATCGCGCTGCTGTGTTCGGCGGCGGGGGTGTTGCTGCAGTGTCGGCAACGCGGGCCGGTGGGGTCGGGGTTGCTGAGTGTGACGGGGACGAGTTTTTCGTTTTTGCAGCCGTTGACGCAGGCGGGGCAGATGGGCGGGCTGGCGTTGATGTTCGGGATGTCGTGCGTGACGGCGCCGGTGGTGATTTTGTTCGCGCCGTTTTTGTCGCGACTGCGCGCGGTGTTCACGCCGGTGGTGTCGGGGACGGTGGTGTTGTTGATCGGGGCGTCGTTGATTCCGACGGCGTATTACTCGCTGGCGACGCCGGTGTATGACGGCGCGCCGGGGTGGCTGGGGCTGGCGATCGGGATGACGGTGGTGGCGGTGATCGTGCTGGCGCAGGCGACGGGGCGGGCGTGGTTGCGGATTTCGGCGGCGGCGCTCGGGGTGGGCGCGGGGTGCGGGTTGTGTTGGCTGGTGGGCGGATTGGCGGGGCCGGCGGAGAGCGCGGGCGGCGCGTGGCTGACGGTGCCGCGGCTGCTGCCGCATGGGTTCGCGTTTCGGTGGGAGCTCGTGCTGCCGTTCGTGTTTGTTTACCTGGTGTCGTTGCTCGAGGCGATGGGCGACATTACGGCGACGGCGCAGTTGTCGGGGCTCGAGACGCGGGGGCGCGCGCACTGGCGGCGGTTGTCGGGCGGGGTGATGGCGGATGGGATTTTGAGCACGACGTCGGCGTTGATCGGAGGATTTCCGAGTGCGACGTATGCGCAGAACAACGGCGTGATTCAGATCACGGGCGTGGCGAGCCGGCGCGTGGGGTATGTGATGGCGGCGATTCTGGCGGTGCTGGGGTTGATGCCGGCGGTGGGGCGGTATGTGACGGCGATGCCGGCGGCGGTGTTGGGCGGGCTGGCGATGTTGATGTTTGGGTTGGTGGCGGTGTCGGGGGTGCGGTTGTTGATGAAGGCGGGCATGGGGCAGCGCGAAGGCGTGATCGTGGCGCTGGCGCTGGGCGTGGGGCTGGGGTTGCCGTCGCAACCGGGCATTGTGGCGAGTTTGCCGGAGATGGCGCGGGCGGTGTTCGAGTCGGGGATTTCGGCGGGCGGGGTGACGGCGCTGGTGTTGAATCTGGTGTGGCCGGCGAAGGTGGTGGAGGAGGAGGCGGTGGCGTAGGGGAGAGCGAGAAAGAGAACGATTACGAGAACGAGGTGTCAGGCGGTGAAGGTGTGGCCGAGGCCGAGGCGGGCGAGGGCGCGACGGTATTCGATCGAGGTGCGGTCGGCTTTCACGTGGACCTCCTCGTCGAGATCGATGGGGAGGTCTTCGGGATTCTGGCGTTCGACGATGCGCTGGTCCTCGGCGTAGACGCGTTGCTGGAAGGCGATGGCTTCGTCGATGGGCTGGCGGTGATCGAAGTTGCGGGCGACGATGGCGAAGATGCGCGTGCGGCGGGCGGAGATCGGACAGGCGGCGTTAAGGATCGTCATGCGGCCGCCGTGCGGAAAGCAGATCTCGAGATGGGCGGTGAACGGCAGGTGGAGGTCGTAGGTGCGGCGCCAGTCGTGGCGCACGGCGGAGGGATCGCTGATGTTGCCGACGCGGCTGGTGAAGACGGCGTGGACGCCGGTGGCGGTGGGGATGACTTCGTAGCGGGGGACGACGGGATCGGCGGCGGCGAAGGTGACGGGGTGGACGAAGGCGAAGTGGGCGACGTCGCAGAAACTCTCGATTTGGCGGCCGGCGGAGGCGGCCCAGTCGAAGGGAGGAAGGGGGATGATTTGGAAGAGCGGGTTGTCGAAGGCGGGGAAGTCGGGGAGGGCGGGCGGGGCGTCGGGGTCGAAGTTGAGCCAGACGAGTCCGTAGCGTTCGACGACGGCGAAGCGGCGGAGGGTGAGTTTTGAGGGAATCGGGGCGCCGGGGTGGGCGGGGATGAGGGTGCAGCTGCCGGCGGCGTTGTAGCGGTAGCCGTGATACGCGCAGACGATGTGGCCGTCGGCGATCGTGCCGAGGCTGAGCGGCGCGCCGCGGTGAAGGCAGAGGTCGGCGGCGGCGGTGAGGCCGGACGGCGTGCGGTAGAGGACGACGTCCTGGTCGAGCAGCCGGGCGGCGTAGGGGCGGTCGGAGGCGATCGATTCGGAGCGCGCGACGGGATGCCAGCAGCGGGCGAGGACGGACCAGTCGGACGGCGGAAAGGTGCAGTTGCGAGGCGGGACCACGGAGCAAAAGCTGCGCAGAGTTGGCGGTTGCGTGCGGCGGAGAGGTAGCGAATTTCGTGCCGCATGCGTGTCATTGACTGTCATGTGCACCTGTATCCGGCGGAAGTGGAGGTCGACCCGGCGGGGTGGGCGGCGTTGCGGGGGGAGAAGCACTGGGCGCTGTTGTGCACGCGACGGCGGCGGGATGGGCGGCCGGTGCAGGCGCTGCCGAGCGTGGAGGGATTGTTGCACGCGATGGATGCGGGCGGCGTGGAGCAGGCGGTGCTGCTCGGGTGGTATTGGGAAAAGCACGACACGTGCGTTTGGCAGAACCGGTTTTATGCGGAGTGCGTGCGGGCGCATCCGGACCGGTTGTCGGCGTTTGCGGTGTTTCACCCGGAGGCGGGCGCGGCGGCGGTCGTGGAGGAAGTGCGGCGGGCGTGCGGGGAGGGTTTGATCGGGATCGGAGAGATGTCGCCGCACTCGCAGGGATTTTCGGTGCAGGATCCGGCTTTCGGGGAAGTGATGGCGCTGGCGGGGGATTTGAAGCTGCCGGTGAACCTGCATGCGGCGGATCCGGAGAGCCGGAGGTATCCGGGATGGGTGGAGACGCCGGCGAAGGATTTCGTGTGGCTGGCGCGGACGTTTCCGCGGACGAACTTTGTGCTGGCGCACTGGGGCGGGATGCTGGCGATGCGCGATGCGCGGCTGGCGGAGCGGAGTAATATTTTTTTCGATACGGCGGCGTCGCCGTTGTTGTATGACGAAAAAGTATGGGCGCAGGCGGTGCCGGTGCTGGGGCGGGAGCGGGTGCTGTTTGGGTCGGACTATCCGCTGAACTTGTATCCGCGCGTGAGCGTGGAGGCGGAGATGGGGCGGTTTGTGGCGGAGGCGCGGCGGGGCGGGGCGGGGGACGAGGTGATGGGGGGAAATGCGGGGCGGTTGTTGGGATTGAAAGGGTGGTGAGGGAGTTGGCGGATGGGGGGAGGGAGAGAGAACGAGAAAGAGAACGATTACGAGAACGAGAGGTTAGCGGGAGAGAGCCCAGGGGATGACGGGGGAGCGGGGAGTGGGGACGATGAGTTGGAGGCCGGTGGTGAAGCCGGAGGGGAGTGGAAGGGGCAGAGTGAGAACCGGGAGACCGCCGAGGCTGGCGGGGGCGGTGAGGGTGAGGAGGCGGAGGCGGTTTTCGACGGTGCAGTCGGGTTTCGTGAGCGGAGGGAAGGGCGTGGCGGGGAGGATAAGGAAATCGAAGGTTTGGAAGAACGAGTGCCAGAGATCGCGCGTGGCGGTGAGTTGGCGGTAGGCGGATTCGATTTGGTCGGCGGGAAGCGTGGAGGCGCGGAGGAGGCGTTGTTGGACGAAGGGGTCGTAGCGGTTGTGGAAGCGGTCGAACCAGGGGTCGGTGGATTTGCCAGGCTTCGTGCGCGACGATGGTGTTGTAGGCGTCGAGGGTGGGAGCGAAGCCGGCGAGGAGGGTGTCGCGAGTGGTGTTGTCGGCGGGCGGAGCGAAGTCGGTGGCGGCGGTGCGGAAAGCGAGCGCGACATCGGGATCGAGGCCGGGAAGTTCGAGGAAGCAGCCGCGGGGAGTGGAGGCGGGGGCGGGCGAGAGGCCGACAAGGGCGGTGATGGTTTCGCGGAGGTCGCGGGCGTCGGCGGTGAACCAGCCGGCGGTGTCGCAGGTGCGGGAGAGCGAGACGGCGTCGGAAATGAACGGATCGCCGGGGGTGAGGCGGAAACCGAAGAGGCCGCAGAAAGCGGAAGGGACGCGGACGGAGCCGCCGGTGTCGGTGCCGATGGCGAGCGGAACGATGCCGGCGGCGACGGCGGCGGCGGAACCGCTGCTTGAGCCGCCGGTGGTGCGGCCGGGGAGGCGCGGGTGTTCGCAATCGCCGTAGTGTGGATTTTCGCCGGTGATGCCGTAGGCGAATTCGTGGAGGTGGGTTTTGCCGGCGAAGACGGCGCCGGCGGTGTGAAGGGCGTCGACGAGGTGGCTGTTGCGCGGAGGCGTGGGGCGGACCTCGGGGAGGAAAGTGGAGCCGGCGAGGGTGGGGACGTTGGTGACGTCGAAGAGATCTTTGAGAAGGTAGGGGACGCGGGAGAGTGGAGTGGAGGACGAGGAGCGGGCGAAGGTGTCGGCGAGTTCTTGCTCGGATGGGAGGTGAGCGATGACGGCGCGTTGTTGGGCGGGCGGGAGCGTGCGGACGCGGCGGTGGAGTTCGCGGGCGGCGTCGGCGGGTTCGAGGGATTGCCAGTCGCGGAAAGTCATGGGGCGGTGAGAGGGAATGCGTGGGACCACGAAGGACACGAAGGAACGTGAAGTGGAAAAGGCTGAAATGTGGGGACGACGTGAGCGGGTGGGCGTGCGACGAGCGTGTGAGGTCGCTGGGTGGGATCTGGAGGTGTCATCCATTATATGACACTTTGCGGAGGAGGGGCGGGCGAAAATGTGCGTTGATTTGGGGGTGGGGTTCGCGAGGTTGGTGGGATGAACCCGGAAGCGAAATTGGTTGAGTTGGGATTGGTGTTGCCGAATCCGCCGGCGGCGGCGGGCAGTTATGTGCCGACGGTGCGCACGGGAAACCTGCTGTATTGCGCGGGGACGATCGCGATGTTGGACGGGAAAATGACGCACGTCGGCCAGGTCGGGAAGGAGCAGACGATCGAGGCGGCGAAGAAGTCGGCGGAGATTTGTGCGTTGAACACGCTCGCGAACATCAAGGCGGCGCTGGGGTCGCTGGAGAAGGTTGCGCGGGTGGTGATGGTGAATGGGTTCGTGAACGCGGTGGATGGGTTTGCGGACAGCCCGGCGGTGATCAATGGGGCGAGCGATTTGTTCGTGGCGGTGTTTGGCGAGGCGGGGAAGCATGCGCGCGCGGCGGTGGCGGTGAATGGATTGCCGCGCGGATCGACGACGGAGGTGCAGGTGGTGGTCGAGGTGAAGCCGTGAGCGGGAGCGCGAGAACGTGATGAAACGGCTGCTTGGATTGCTGGCGCTGGGTGTGTTAACGGGGTGCGTGGTGGTGAGACTCGAAGAAACGCCGAAGCCGGAAAACATGCAGCTGTTTCTGTTGATCGGTCAGTCGAACATGGCGGGGCGGGGCGCGGTGGAGCCGCAGGATCGGGTGGTGCATCCGCGGGTGTTCATGATGAACAAGCGTTACGAGTGGGTGCCGGCGGTGGATCCGATGCACTACGACCGGCCGGAGCGGATTGGCGTGGGGCTGGGGTCGACGTTTGCGCGCGTGGTGGCGGAGGAGCGGCCGGATGTAGTGGTGGGTTTGATACCGGCGGCGTTTGGCGGCTCGTCGCTGGAGGAGTGGAGGCCGGGGCACTATCTTTACAACAACGCGCTCGATCGGGCGCGGGAGGCGATGGCGCGGGGAAAGCTCGCGGGGATTTTATGGCATCAAGGCGAGAGCGATGCGGCGCCGGAGCTGGCGGCGACGTATCCGGAGCGATTCGCGGCGATGATCGCGCGGTTGAGAAAAGATCTGGGGGCGGAGGACGTGCCGGTGGTGGTGGGAGAGATCGGGCACTTCGTGAAAGGCGGCGGGCCGATCAATTCGGCGCTCGCGAACGTGGTGAACGTGGTGCCGCGGAGCGCGCTGGTGACGGCGGAGGGGTTGGGGCACCAAGGGGATTCGCTGCACTTCGACTCGGCGGCGTATCGGGAGTTGGGGCGGCGGTATGCGGAGGCGTGGGGGCAGTTGGCGGGGAAGGAGTGACGGGGCGAATGGATATGGGTGAGTCGCCCTGATTGTCGTTTCTGAGCAGAGCGAAGAATTCAGTGCGCGCTACGCGCGGATCCCAGCAGCGAAGCTCCAAATGGATTCTTCGCGTCGCTCAGAATGGCAGGGAAAGGGAAGACGACCGTCTTCCCGGAACAGCCGGTTCTCAGGCCAGGTGTTTGAGGAGGACCTTGGCGTTGCGGCCGCTTTCTTCGTAGGTCTTGAGGCGGGCTTCGGGGAGGAAGGATTTGTCCACTTCCTCGAAGCCGAGGACGTTTTGGAAGAAGCCGAAGCTTTGCGTCGAGAGAGCGATGACGGTTTTGGCGCCGCGCTCCTTCGCGACGAGGATCGCGTATTCGACCATTTTCTTGCCGATGCCTCGCTTGTGATAGAACGGCATGACGTAGAGGGAGCCGACTTCGGCGAGGCCGGGTTTGTCGGGGTAGAAATAGAGTGTGACGCAGGCGATGATGTTTTCGTCGATTTCGAAGACGAAGAACTGATCGATGTTTTTCTCGATCGCCTGCTGCGTGCGGTGAAGCAGTTCCTCGCGGCGGACGGCGCTGCGGGTGAGGCTGTAGATCAGGCGGACGTCGCTTTTGCGGGCTTTGCGGATCTGCTGGTAGTCGTTGCCGTAGACGAGCGAGCCGACGCCTTCGTTGGAGAAGACCTCGTTGAGGAGGCCGTCGAAGATGCGGCCGTCGACGATGTGGACGCGGGGCGTGCCGGTCTCGATGGCTTTGACGGCGTGGACGGCTTTGCTGCGCGTGGCCTCGGCGATCGCTTCGGGGCGGTCGGCGAGGAGCTTGCGCATGGCGTCGACGGAGATGTCGCGGCGGAATTCGCCGTCGATCACGAGACCGGGATGCGGCGTGAGGTAGAGGACCTTGGTGGCCTGGAGGGATTCGGCGAGTTCGGCGGCGAGGAGGTCGGAGTTGACACGAAGGGAGCGGCCGTCGGGGCCGAAGCCGATGGGCGAGAGGATGGGAACGACGTCGCGTTCGATGAGGCCGGAGAGGAAATCCTTGTCGATGCGATCGACGCGGCCGGTGAACTGCTGGTCGACGCCGCGGATGATGCCGAGGGGGAGGGCGCGCACGGCGTTGGTGACGGCGCACTTCAGGGAATTTTGCGTGAGGCCCTCGATGAGCGCGTGCGAGACGCGCGAGGAGGCGCGGATGGCGAGGTCGAGCGTGGGGGCGTCGGTGATGCCGGTGCCGTCGGTATTTGAAATCGGGATACCGCGGCTGGTGGACAGCTCCTGGATCTGCTGGCCGATGCCGTGGACGAGCACGAGCTTGATGTCGAGCGAGCGGAGGACGGCGAGGTCGACGAGGAGGTTGGCGAAATTTTCGTCGGCGACGATGGAGCCGTCGATGGCGATGACGAAGATCTGGCCCTGGAAGCGCGGGACATATTGGAGGATGCCGCGAAGATCGGTGGGCTTGATCGTGGTCGCGAGGGCGGGCGAGGACGGAGGAGTGGGGGACTGGCCGGGGCCGGTGCTCATTGAGATGGAGCGCGTTTTTCGAGGAAGGGGGGCGGCGCGTCAATAGTGGTGGGGCGCCTTGGCGGGGAAGCGGCGGCGACGGAGCGCCGCCCTCCAGGTCAGCGGACTTCGAGGGGCCAGGATTTGGAGGTATGGGCGCCGGGGAGGGTGGCGCGGTAGGTGCCGGGTTTGAGCGAGCCGGCGGGGACGGTGAGACGGAGCGTGTGTTCGCGGGTGCGAGCGGAGAGGTCGCCGTCGATGTTTTCGAATTGCGGAACGAAAATGAGTTCGTCGTCGCGAAGGTAGAGGAAGCCGCCGGCGAGCTGGTGTTTTTGGTCGGGCAGCGTGCAGGTGACGAGGACCGGATAGGCGAAGAGTGAGTTCGTGGTGGCGGCGGCGGTGACAGAGAGGATTTCGCGGGGAAGGATCGGTTGATCGATGAGGGTTTCGGCGAGCGCGGAAGGGAGGCCGGGGAGTGCGGCGGACGTGGGCGCGGCGGGGGTGGTGAGGCGCGGAGCTTCGACGGGGCGATCCGCTTCGAGGGTGATACGTTGAAAGCCGGCCGAGAGGAGACGCAGGGTGTTGGCCTGGTTCTTCATATCGGCGTAAGGTTCGAACGCGCGGTTGGGTTTTTGGTAGTGCAGGCGGATGAACGTGTAGGGCACGATCACGACGAGGATCGCGAGGAAGATCCATTTCATCGACCAAGGCTGGCGTGGACGGCGGGCGGCGGACATTTCGAGGAGGAAGGAGCAGGGAGGGAGGGGGCGGGGNNAAGAGGGATTTGTTCGGACGGGAGGTGGGGAGAACGAGAAAGAGAATGAGGAAAGAGAAAGATGGGGTGCGGGAAGCGCCTTGCTAGCGGGGCGGAGGGGTGTTTCGGTCACGGGCTTTTCCCATGAAGCTCTGGTCGCAGTATTTCATCCCCACGCTGAAAGAGAGTCCCGCGGATGCGGAAATCGCATCGCACAAGCTGCTCGTTCGCGCGGGACTCGTGCGGAAGCTGGGCGGCGGGCTTTATACGTATCTGCCGTTCGGGCTGCGTGTGATGCAGAAGCTCACGCAGATTTGTCGCGAGGAGATGGAGCGCGCGGGCGCGATCGAGCTGTGGATGCCGCACGTGCATCCGGCGGAGTTGTGGGAGCAGGGGCCGCGTTGGGCGGCGGCGCGTGAGATCATGTTCCGCGCGGACAGCGCGGGCGACGGCAAGCGCGGGCCGAAGGATCCGGAGTTCGTGCTCGGGCCGACGCACGAGGAAATCATCACGCCGCTGGTGAAGACGGAGATCACGAGCTATCGCGATTTGCCGAAGAATTTTTTCCAGATCGCGACGAAGTTTCGGAACGAGATTCGGCCGCGGTATGGACTGATGCGCGCGCGCGAGTTCGTGATGATGGACGCGTATTCGTTCGACGTGAACGACGAGGCGTCGATCAAGAGCTATCATGCGATGAAGGCGGCGTATGAGGCGTTTTTCAAACGCATCGGCGTGACGGCGATCGCGGTCGAGGCGGACACGGGTGTGATGGGCGGAAGCTTTTCGCACGAGTTCATGGTGCCGGCGGAAGTCGGCGACGACGACGTGATCTACAACGAGGCGAGCGGCTATGCGGCGAATCGCGAGAAGGCGACGAGCGCGCTGGTGCCGGCGGATTGGAAGGACGCGGAGCCGGTCGGCGCGGTGGAGGAGTTTGCGACGCCGGGCGTGGTGACGATCGCGGCGCTCGAGGCGGCGCCGTATTCGGTTCCCGGTGACAAGCAGTTCAAGACGCTGGTGTATATCGGAGACGGGAAGCCGTTTCTCGTGGTGCTGCGCGGCTGCGACGAATTGGAAGAGGCGAAACTCGGCGCGCTGGGTTTTACGCTGCTGCGTCCGGCGACGGCGGAGGAAATCGAGCCGGTCATGGGCGCGAAGCCCGGCAGCCTCGGGGCGGTGAAAGGCACGATCAAGAATCCGGGCGCGCTGGCGGGGATTTTTGCGGATCATGCGATCCGGCTGGTCGGCAATGGCACGACGGGCGCGAACAAGGACGGATTTCATCTGCGGAACGTGAACGTGACGCGCGATCTGGCGGTGACGAAGTTCGGCGATTTCCGTCGCGTGCGTGCGGGCGAACCGGACGTGAAGTCGGGGCAGCCGCTGCAGGTGCGCCGCGGGATCGAAGTCGGGCACATCTTCAAGCTCGGCACGAAGTATTCGGAGAAGTTTGGCGCGGTTTACACGGACGATCAGAAGCAGACGCATCCGATGGTGATGGGCTGCTACGGGATCGGGGTGAGCCGGACGATGCAGGCGATCATCGAGCAGAGCCACGATGGCGACGGCATCGTGTGGCCGTGGAATGTGGCGCCGTTTCAGGTGTTGATCTGCGTGTTGGATCCGCAACTGACGGAGGCGATGGAGCTGGCGAAGAAGCTGGCGGCGGCGGCGGAGCAGGCGGGCGCGGAAGTGCTCGTTGACGATCGCGTGGAGCGGCCGGGCGTGAAGTTCAAGGACGCGGATCTGATCGGCATTCCATTGCGGCTGACGATCGGCGGCAAAGGATTGAAGGAAGGCGTGATCGAGCTGAAGTGGAGGTCGCAGAAGGATGTCGCGAAAGTGCCGTTGGCGGAAGCCGAGGCGCGGGTGGCGGCGGCGGTGACCGAGGCTGCGGCGAAGGCGAACGGGTGAGTGGGGGGCGACTCGGCGGCCACTCGCTCACGCTCGTAGCTACGGCATGAGCGGAATTACGGATGGCGACTTGCGGGCGGGGCGGGAGGTCTTTTGTTGCCGCGCTGAGAAATCGCCTGCAAGCAGGCTCCTCCATGGCGTATTTCGCTGAACACGATCCTCACACCTCGCCGGAGTCGCACGGCGCGACGGCGCTCGCGTTGGAAGGCATTTGGCGCGTGGTGGTGCTCAACGACCCGGTCAACCTGATGTCGTATGTCGTGATGGTGTTCAAAAAAGTCTTCGGTTTCGACGAGACGACGGCGCGGCGGCACATGCTGGAAGTGCATGAGCAGGGGCGGTCGGTGGTGTGGAGCGGGTTGAGGGAGAAGGCGGAAGCGTATGCGTTTACGCTGCAGCAGTGGCATTTGACGGCAGTGCTCGAACCGGATGAAGCGCATTGAGGTGAAGCTCAGTCTGCCGGTGGTCGCGCCCTTGTTGGACGTGATCAAGTCGCTGAGCGACACGATGGGCCGGACGCTGTCGGCGCCGCTGGCGATCACGGATCTCGATCCGGAGTTTCGCGAGGATTGGACGGCGGAGTTGTTGGAGGCGCAGAGCTCGGACGTGGGCGTGCTGCTGGCGTTGTTCGACGACGTAGTTTTTCTCGGAGGGGGTGATTGCGCTCGATGAGAAGAATGCCGAGCCCGTGGTGCGCGCGTGCGCGGCGGTGCGGTTGCGGCTCAGGGAGAATTATCTGAAAGGAATCGCGGACGAAACGCTGGAGAGCAGCGACGTGGAGTTGGAGGAGCTGGAAGAGCCGGTGCGGAAGGCGTTCATGTGCTACCTGTTTTTGGCGACGCTGCAGGAGCTGATCATCCAACATTTGGATTCGACGATTTTGGAGGGGTGAGGGAGTTGAGAGTTCGTTGAGAGTTGAGGGTTGAGGGTTGAGAGAGGAGCGGCGGGGGAGGTGGAAAGAAGAGGGTGGAATTGCAGGGCGGCATCGCTTGACGGATGGGGGTGATCACCTACTTTCACGGCCGACACCCTGCAGTGTTCGAGGTGCTTTCAATAACTGCTCTTTGCCTTAGATAAAACTTGGGAGCTGAAACCGCCGCGGGAGATGCCAGGCCGTAAATCGGAAGGCAGATGCCGCGGAGGAGGCGCCCACCTTAACTAAAAAAGGTCTTGAGCCTTTGGGCATACGGCACAGGCGGGGTGTCTCTTTTATTTTCTCGTTCTCTTGATCGTAATCGTTCTCGTTCTCTGGAGCGGCTTTGAGCCGAGAACGAGAGAGAGAACGAAGAACGATTACGATTGGGCGAGCACGGTGTTCGCCGCGCACTTCCATCACATCCCACACCATGAGCCCCCAAACCTACTACATCATCCACGTCGTGTCGGTGCTGGTCTTGACCGCTTACACGTTTTACGCGTTCGCCGCGCCGGAGATCACCAAGAAGAAGGTGATGATCGTGACGGGTGTCGCGAGCTTGCTGGCGCTGATCGGCGGGTTCGGTTTGCAGGCGAAGTTGGGCTATGGATTTCCCGGCTGGCTGATCGTGAAACTGTTTTGCTGGATCGGTCTGTCGGCGTTGGCCGGAATGGGGTATCGCAAGCGCGGCGCGGTGGGGACGCTGTCGGTCGTGGCGCTGGTGCTCGTGGTGCTCGCGGTGTCGATGGTGTATCTGAAGCCGTTCTGAGGCGGAATGCGCGCTGAGTTGCGCGGCGAGCGCGCAACCGACTTCGTTTGCGAATGAAAGAATCCAACCCGGCAGACGGATCGATTTGCGGGGTTTGGGTGGGGCCGGATGGACGCGTGCATACGACGGTGGCGCGTCCGGATGGTTCGCGGGAGACGCGGGAAGAGCGATTGCGGCCGTTTGCGTGGATGAACGGGACGCCGGAGGCGGCGAACACGATGCCGGTGAACGTGGAGGCGCTGCCGGGCGACGGGCCGTTCAATCGGCTGGTGCATGCGGAGGATTTTGAGGTTTACGATGCGTTTTTGAAGGCGGCGCGGACGGAAGGAATCGGCGTCGATGCGATCCGGCCGATCGAGAGTCAGTTTTTGCTGCAGCAGCGGGAGCGGCTGTATCGCGACATGGCGTTTCACGAGCTGCGGCGGTGTCAGATGGACATCGAGACGGCGTCGTCGGACGACGGGTTTTGCGATCCGGCGCGGCCGGACGATCGCGTGCTGGCGATCGGGTTGCGGGTGGAAGGGAAGAATCGGCTGCTCGTGCTGGAGGAGATGAGCGATGCGGCGGAGAAGAAGTTGTTGGAAGATTTCAACGCGGCGTTGGCGGAGATCGATCCGGACGTGATCGAGGGGCACAACGTGTTCAAATTCGATTTCGATTACCTGCGTCAGCGGTGTCGGCGGTTCAAGGTGCCGTGCGCGTGGGGGCGCTATGGTCAGAAGGCGAGTTTT
>Ga0065721_10049921_pt1 | contig 25396 bp, 20 predicted proteins | sample Mesricmetagenome_FD_59108 | JGI IMG/M metagenome (GOLD analysis project Ga0065721, IMG submission 59108) | Mesophilic microbial community from rice straw/compost enrichment Sample: eDNA_1 v2 (version 2) | ecosystem: Engineered > Solid waste > Grass > Composting > Bioreactor | place: USA: Davis... | reverse complement strand
CGCGAGGCGGGCGGCGGCGCCGAAGCCGACGAGGCCGACGACGTTTTCCGTCCCGGCGCGGCGCCGCTTCTCCTGCCCGCCGCCGCGAATCAGCGCTTCGGGCTCCAGCCCTTCGGCGATGACCAGGGCGCCGGCTCCGGCCGGGCCGCCGATCTTGTGGGCGGAGATGGTCAGCAGGTCGGCGCCCAGCGCAGCGAGGCCGAGCGGCAGCCGCCCGGCCGCCTGCACGGCGTCGCAATGAAGCAGCGCGCCGTGGGCGTGGACGATGGCCGCGGCCTCGGCGACCGGCTGGATCACTCCGGTCTCGTTGTTGGCGAGCATGAGGGACACGAGCGCCGGCCCCTCCGCGGCCGCCAGCAGACGCTCCAGCGCGGCGAGGTCGGCCACGCCGTTGCGGTCCACAGGGATGCGGGGCGCCTCGGGCACGGTCGCCAGGACCGAATCGTGCTCGATGGCGGAAACGATCACGCGCCGGCCGGGAAAGCCGCGGAGCGCCAGATTGTTGGCCTCCGTCCCGCTGCCGGTGAAGAAGACCTGGGCCGGCTTTGCGCCGGCCAGGGCCGCGACGTGGCCGCGCGCCTCCTCCACCGCGCGGCGCACCGCACGGCCGAAGCCGTGCACCGACGACGGGTTGCCGACGAGGTCCATGGCCTGGACCATCGCCGCCTTCACCGCCGGCTTCAGGGGCGCCGATGCATTGTGGTCGAGATAGACGCTGGTCACTGAGACATTGATCACTGAAACAATGGGATCACTGAAACAACGGGATCACTGAAACAAGGGTCCGATCACCCGTCTGCGATCATTCCGCCGCTACGGCCGCACCCTCGGCCGCGGACTGCGGGCCGCGGATGGTCAGGCTGCTGGTGCCGATGATGCGGCGCTCGACCACGTCGGCCACGGTGACGGAGCTGAGGTACATGTGGATCTGGTTGCCCAGTTCTTCCCACAGGTCGTGCGTTAGGCAGCGCGACCGGTTTGTGCGGCAGCCCTGCGGCGTGCCGTTGGCGCAGCGGGTCGTGCGGATCGGCTCGTCCACGGCCAGGATGATGTCCGACACGCGGGTGGCGTCGGCCGGGTGGGCCAGCAGATAGCCGCCGCCGGGGCCGCGCACGCTCTTCACCAAGCCGCCCTTGCGGAGCTTGGCGAACAGCTGCTCCAGATAGGACAGGGAAATTTCCTGGCGCTCCGCGATGTCGGCGAGGGCGACGGGGCTTCCCTGGCTGGTTGCAGCAAGATCGACCATAGCCATGACGGCATAGCGTCCCTTGGTGCTGAGTCTCATCTGTCCCTCCTTACCCTTCCTGCACCCCGGCCCGACCGTTTGCGGACGTTCCGTCCGTGGTTCGGCGCCAAGCCTCTTGTTGGTGTTTCGTCAGCACGGTTTCATCGGGCCGCCGTCGGCCGTGACCGGCTCGCGTGCGGCGTTGTCGGCCAGAGCCGCCGCATCCGGCGTGCCGAGACCGTCGCGAGCGTTCGCACGCCCCGATTCCAGATCCCCTTCCAGTTCCTCGACCCGCCGGCGCAGGCTCGACACCTGGTCGAGCAGCCCGTTCAGCGCGCGCGCCACGGGGTCGGGAATGTCGCCGCACGGCGTGCCGTAGGGCATGAATTTCTGCGTCTCCGCCCGGTCGCGCGGCGCCACCGCCTTGGCCGGGATGCCGACGACGGCGGTGCCCGGCGCCACGTCCGCCACGACCACGGCGTTGGCGCCGACGCGGGCCCCTTCGCCGATCGTGATGGCGCCCAGCACCTTGGCACCCGCACCGACGATCACGCCGTCTTCCAGCGTTGGGTGGCGCTTGCCCTGGTGCAGCGACGTGCCGCCCAGCGTAACCCCATGATACAGCATGACATCGTTGCCGATTTCGGCGGTTTCGCCGATGACGACGCCCATCCCGTGATCGATGAAGAAGCGGCGGCCGATGGTGGCGCCCGGATGGATTTCGATGCCGGTCAGCGAGCGGGAAATCTGCGACACGACACGGGCAACCAGCCGCCAGCCGCGCTGCCAGCTGTAATGGGCGATCCGGTGCAGGACGATCGCGTGGAGGCCGGGATAGCACAGCGCAACCTCGACCCGCGAACGCGCGGCCGGATCGCGTGCCATAATCCCGTCGATCTCTTCGCGAAGATGCTTGAACACAAGAACACCCGCCGTGATATAGTCCGCCCTCTTGTCGGGAGAGACTATCTTTCGCAAGAAGCTTCGACCCGTGCTTCGCCGGACGCGCGGGTTGCCCAGATGGACGTACCGACGCATATATGATGACCAAGCAAAACGGTCAAGAATTGTGTGCGAAAAATCCATGGACGTCCACGGGCAACCACGTCCGCTTGCCGGGCCACCCGAATCCCGGCGCCCCGGTGGTTCGGATCAACCTTTGTTCGCGTCAGGATCGTCGCTCCCATGCCTGAAGTGATCATCAACGGTCCGGCCGGACGGCTGGAAGGCCGCTACACCCACGGCACGACGCCCAACGCGCCGGTCGCCCTGCTGCTGCATCCGCACCCGCATCACAACGGAACGATGAACAACAAGGTGGTCTTCACCTTGTTCCAGGCCTTCACGAAGCGCGGCTACTCCGCCCTGCGCTTCAATTTCCGGGGCGTGGGCCGCAGCCAGGGCACCTACGACAAGGGGGAAGGCGAGCTGGCCGACGCCGCCGCCGCGCTGGACTGGCTGCAGACCTACAACCCCAACGCCCCGGTGTGCTGGATCGCCGGCGTGTCGTTCGGGGCCTGGATCGGCATGCAGCTGCTGATGCGCCGGCCGGAGATCGACGGCTTCATCTCCGTCTCGCCGCCGGCCAACCTGTTCGACTTCTCCTTCCTGGCACCCTGCCCGTCCAGCGGCCTGATCATCAACGGCGACCGGGACGAGCTGGTGCCCCAGGCCGCGGTGAACAAGCTGGTAACCAAGCTGTCCCACCAGAAGGACATCCGCATCGACCACCGCGTCGTGCCCGGCGCCAACCACTTCTTCGCCAACCGCAGCGACGATCTGGCCATCCAGGTGGACGACTATCTGGACCGCGCGCTGGGCAACCCGGTCGCCGCGGTGGCGGAGTGATGGGAATGGGAATAACGGGCATGAAAGCCGGCCTGCGTGCCATCCTGCTCGGCGGCGTGGCCGCCCTGCTCCTGTCGGCCTGCTCCAGCGAGCAGGTCGCGCGATCCTTCGGCAACTGGTGCAAGAACGCCTCCAACTGCACGGACAACAGCCGGCCGCAGCCGTAGGCGGCTGGATCGCATCGCTGAAAATTCACCACAGGGACACAAAGACACAGAGATTTTTGGAGAAGGCCTCCGTCTCCAATCCAGACCTAGGCATGGAGCGACGCCCCTCCGTGTCTCTGTGGTTCAATGTTCAAACGTCGCCCGCGTCGTGCCCCACCGGATGGAACCGCCCGCCCGTCATCGGCTGCGGCACGCCGGTCGTCGCCGGCATGCTGAGCGGCAGGCCCTTGCGGCTGCGGACGGCGAGGTAGGCAAAGGCCTCGGCCTCCAGCGCGTCGCCGTTCCAGCCCACCTGCTCCACCGGGGCGACGGGAACGCCCAGGCGTTCGGCCAGCATGCCCATCAGGGTCACGTTGTGACGCCCGCCGCCGCAGACGAGCCACTGGACCGGCGGTTCCGGCAGGTGGGGCACGACGCGGGCGACCGCCGCGGCGGTGAAGGCGGTCAGGGTGGCTGCACCATCCTCCGCCGACAGATCCAGCACGGGCGAGGGGTCGAAGGCGTCGCGGTCGAGCGACTTGGGTGCCGGCTGGTCGAAATAGGGATGGCTCAGCAAGGCCGCCAGCGCCGCCGCGTCCACGCGCCCGGCCTGCGCCAGCGCGCCACCGGCGTCATAGCGCAGGCCCTGCCGGTTCAGCACCCAGTCGTCGACCAGCGCATTGCCCGGACCGGTGTCGCAGGCGATCACCGCGTCCTCGCCGCGCCCGATCCCCTTTCTTCCGATCCAGGTGACGTTCGCGACGCCGCCGATGTTCAGCACGGCCAGCGGGCGCGGCAGGGTTTCGGCCAGCGCCCGGTGAAACAGCGGAACCAGGGGCGCGCCTTGCCCGCCAGCCTGCACGTCGGCGGTGCGGAAGTCGTTGACCACCGGGATGCCGGTCGCCGTCGCCAACCGCGCGCCATCACCGATCTGCCAAGTGCGCCGCTGGTCCGGAGCGTGGAAGATGGTGTGGCCGTGGAAACCAATGAGGTCCACGGCGTCCGCCGTCACGCCCGCCTCCGCCAGCAGGCGGCGCACGGCGTCGGCGTGGGCGTCGGTCAGGGCACGCTCCACCGCCTCCACCGGCCCCTTGCCGCCGAGGCAGGAGCGCAGGGCGCTGCGGAAGCCGTCCTCGTAGGGGATGGTGACGAAGGCCAGCGGCTCCGCCCGCAATTCGCCGTCGGTGCGCACCAGCGCCGCGTCGATCCCGTCCATGGACGTGCCGCTCATCAACCCGACGACAGTCTGCATAAGTGCCCACTTCCTCGTTCGAGGCCGCCCCCGAGAATTGTGGGACCGGCCGTTCCATGCTAACAGACGCGACCCTGGACCTTACCACGACAGCCGGATCGCGGCCATGACGACGCTGACATCGGATTTCCTTCGCACGCTGCAAGAGCGCGGCTTCATCCACCAGTGCACCGACCTCGCCGGGCTCGACGAGCGCGCGGCGAAGGGGCCGATCATTGCCTACATCGGCTTCGACTGCACGGCGGACAGCCTGCATGTGGGCAGCCTGTTGCCGATCATGATGCTGCGCTGGTTGCAGAAGACCGGCCACAAGCCGATCGTGCTGATGGGCGGCGGTACCACCAAGATCGGCGACCCGTCGGGCAAGGACGAGGCGCGCCAGCTGCTGACCGACGAGGTCATCGCCAGCAACATGGCCGGCATCAAGCGCATCTTCGGCCGCTACCTGACGTTCGGGGACGGACCGACCGACGCGGTCATGGCGAACAACGCCGATTGGCTGGACGGGCTGAAGTACATCCCGCTGCTGCGCGACATCGGCCGGCACTTCACCATCAACCGCATGCTGACCTTCGAGTCGGTCAAGCTGCGGCTCGACCGCGAGCAGCCGCTGACGTTCCTGGAATTCAACTACATGATCCTCCAGGCCTACGACTTCGTGGAGCTGTTCCGGCGCGAGAAGTGCGTGCTCCAGATGGGCGGCTCCGACCAGTGGGGCAACATCATCAACGGCGTGGAGCTGGGACGCCGCACGGACGGGGCGGAGCTGTTCGGCCTGACCACGCCGCTGCTGACCACCTCCTCCGGCGCCAAGATGGGCAAGACGGCGGCGGGTGCCGTGTGGCTGACCGCCGACAAGCTGAGCCCGTACGATTTCTGGCAGTACTGGCGCAACACCGAGGATGCCGACGTCGGCCGCTTCCTGCGCCTCTACACCGAGCTGCCGATGGACGAGGTCGCGCGGCTGGAGTCACTCCAGGGTGCGGAGATCAACGAGGCAAAGAAGGTGCTCGCCCACGAGGTGACCAAGCTCGCCCACGGCGAGGAGGCCGCGCTGGAGGCCGCCGAGACCGCCCGCCGCACCTTCGAGCAGGGCGCCGCCGCCGAGGGCCTGCCGAGCATAGACGTTCCGCGCGCCGAGCTTGAGGCCGGCGTTCCCGTCGTGGACCTGCTGGTCTCCACCGGCCTCGCCGCGTCGAAGGGCGAAGCCCGCCGCCTGATCAAGGGCGCCGGCGCCAAGATGAACGACGCCGCAATCGCCGACGAGGCCGCCAAGGCGACCTCCGCCGACCTGAACGCCGACCGCGTCATCAAGCTGAGCGCCGGCAAGAAGCGCCACGCGCTGGTAAAGGCGGTTTAAGAGGGCCTTTTTCACCACCAAGGCACCAAGACCGCTTTGATCTTGGTGCCTTGGTGTCTTGGTGGTGAATCTTCGCCCAGGCGGCTGCTCTTCGCTTTTATCGCGTGTGCGCGCCTGGCTGCTGGTTCTCGTCCGGCGGCGGGGGAGACTTGCCGCCGTCGCCCAGGAAGAACAGGTTGCGCAGGAAGCCCGGCGCCAGGACGGCCAGCGGGTTGACCGACACGTCGGGGTTGGACAGCGGCCCCTGGACGTGCCATGTGGCGCTGAAGATGCCCTGCCCCTCGCCACCGCTGAGCGCGTTGCCCAGCAGCGGGATTTGGCCGATCAGCCGGTTCAGGCCGTAGAGCGGCACGATGGTGCCGCGCAGGTTGGCCGTGTCCGTCTCGATGTCCAGGTCGCCTTCCAGCGTCAGGCCGAGCGCCGAGCCCGACGTGCGCAGGTCCTTCAGGGTGAGCAGACGCCCTTCCTTGCGGTAGTTGCCGGCCATGCGCCCGAAATGGATGGCCTTGCCGCCGCCCAGCAGCTCCGCGAAGCCGGTGGGGGAAATGGCGTTGACGATGCGGGCCAGCACCGGCGCGTCCACCAGCGCGTAGTCCTTCAGTTCCACTGCCCCCTCGATGGCCGCGTCGGCGCGCGGCTCCACCGTCCGGCCGGTGATGGACAGCCTGCCGCCCTGCACCCGGTCGTTGAGGTCGAGCGCGCGCAGCGCCTCGCCCGCGTTGTCGGTGGTGATGGTGGCTTCGTAGAAGCCCTTGGCGCCCGGTTGATAGCGCACGGACACGGTGCCGTCGCCGCCGGTTCGGGCGTTGATGTCGAGCGCCGTCCACGACCGCGCGTCGCGCTTCATCTGGCCCGCCACCTCCGACAGGTAGCGCCCTTCGCCGAACACCACCCGGTTCAGCCGGATGTTGAAGTCGATCGGGATGGGGGGCTTGCCATCGCCCGGATCGGGCCTCTTGTCCCCGCCGCCGCCGCGGCCGGCCACGGCGCGGGCGTCCAGGCTCTGGCCCGTAATGGTGCCGGAATAGCCACCCTTTTCGCCGCCCTTATCCGGTCGCACCGTGACGTCGGCGCGCAGGTCGGTCTGGCCGACGGACAGCTGGGACACCTGCACCTTCGACACCGCCATGGTCTGCGGCGCGAGGTCCACCGTCGCCTGGGCGCGCAGGCCGCCGGCATCGACGTTCAGGCCGGTGACGCGCGTCACGCGGTCCTTCTGGAACTCCAGCGCCAGCTTTCCGGAGCCGGGGACGCCGGGCTTCTTCTCCCACCCCAGCTCGTCGATCTTCAGGCGCGTCTTTTCCAAATTCAGCCCGGCCGACAGGGCAAAACGGTGCTTCTGGTCCACGGTGAACAGAATGTCCGTCCCCATCGGGCCGGCGACATGGTCGCCGAGGTCGATGCCGTGGCTGCGCAGGTCGTTGGCGTCCACGTCGCCCTTCACGGTGATCCGCGTGCGCGGCCCCTTGGCGGTGGAGCTGAACTGCTCCTTCCAGTCGATGGCGACGGGGATGCCGTCCAGCTTCGTGTTGCCCTTCACCGACATGGCGCTCATGTCCAGCGCCAGCGACAGGTCGCCCTCCGTGGCGGTCAGGCCGGCGGCGACCTTCTCGATCCCCACGCCGCGCAGCTTCGCCGCCACGTCGAGATTCAGGTCCGCGACCTTCAGATCGACGAGCAGAGGGAACTTGATGTGAAGCTGCGCGTCCGCCGTGCCCTGCGTCCGCTTGGGGTCGAGGTCAAGGCGGCTGGGGTAGCCGAGCGGCGGGCTGTCGATCACCGTCAGGATGGTGCGCACCGGGCCACGCACCGGGAGCTGCACCTCGATCGCTTCCTTGTCGTTGTCCAGGCCGGAGATGACCACCGTGCCGTCGCCCAGCTGAACGTCGTCGATCCGGCCACCCTTGGTGCGGATGGCGAAGGTCTTGCCGTCGGTGGTGGCCTCCAACCCGGCGCCGGTCACCACCGGAAGCGGGTGGAAATAGTCCACCGTGACGTCGTCGCCGCGGATGGTCGCGTCGAAATGCGTGCGGACGATCTCCTCCGGCCGGTCGAGCGGCCCGGCAAGGCCGACCGTGGCCGTCGCCTCGTTCACGACGCCGTGCGACAGGTTCCTGGTCACCCAGTCCCGCGCGTTCGTCCCAACCTCCAGCGGCCAGAGGCGGCGCAAGTCGTCCACCGGCACGTCGCGCGCGGTGACCGCTGCCTCCGCGGCCAGTTGGCCGTTCGGCGCGGTGGCGTGGGCCGTGCCTTCCACCGTCGGCCCGCCGAAGTCGATCGCCAGCCGCTCCACGTCCAGCCGCCCCTGTCCCGCGTCGCCCGCCACGGTCAGCGCGGCGGAGGCGATGGACACCGGTTCTGGGAACCGGTCCGGATGCACGATGTGGCCGGCCCCGGCCGTCAGCTCCGCCCGGCCGGACCGCGGCCGCCAGCCGGTGTCCAAGTCTGCGTTGAACGTACCGGACACCGGCAACTGCGCGGCGGCGAGCGGCGCCAGCACCGGGGCGAAGTTTGCGAAGCTGGCCGGCACGAGGCCCCCAAGCCGCGCCGACAGCGTCGTTCCCTTCTCCGCCACCCGCGTGCCATCGAGATCGAGCGTCGCCGTCTGCCCGCCGCTGGTCACCTCCAGGTGCCCGCCGCCGGTGAGGCGGTCGCCCTGCTCCGCCAGCCGGGCGTGGCCGGTCAGGGTCAGGTCGTCCAGCGCGACGGAAAGCTGGTCCACCACCGCCCGCTGCCCGCCGATGTCCAGCGACCCGCGCGCCTGCGCCCGGCGGACGCGCAGCGGCTCCGGCCGCAGGGACGGCATAGCCACGGTGCCGGCCCCGCCGTGCAGGTCGAAGGCGATTCGCGTCGGTTCGAACCGCTGGTCGAGCGTCGCGTCCAACCGTCCGCCGAAGGGCACCGTCACCGCGGCGAGCGGCGCCAGAGCCGGCCCGATGCCGGACAGGGAGGCCGGCTCGACCCCTTCGAACCGAACGGTGGCCTGGGTCACGGCGTCGCGCATGCGATAGGTGCCGGAGGCCTCCACCGCGGCGCTCTTCCCCGCGAGGTCGAGGGCAAGGCGCGCGCCGCCGTTGATCTCGGTGCCGTTGCGGGTCAGGACGATGTCGGCCCGGTTGGCGTGCCACGATACGCCCAGCATCCGGTTCACCACCGTCAGGTCGGCCCCGATGATGGTCAACTGCCGCAGCAGGCCGAAGGGCCGGTCGATGGTCGGCGGCTGCAACAGGGTCGCGAGGATTTCGCTGCCCAGATCCGTTCCGCCGGACGCCTCATCCTCCGCCGGCCTGGTGCCGGAATTCATGCTGGTGCGGATGTCGAAAGCGAGACTGCCGTCAGCCCGGCGCAGCACCTGCAGGCGCGGGTGGACGAGATCCAGCCGCGTCGGCGACAGCTTGCCCTGGAACAGCGCGCGGACGGAAAAGCCGACGCCCATCTCCGGCACCGCCGCCAGTTCCATTCCCTCGGCGTTGACGGCGCGCACGCCCTGCGCGCGGATGTCCAGACGGGTCAGCCCGGTGGCCCCCTCCTCGTCCACCCAGGACAGGACCAGCGTGCCCACGTCAACCGTGTAGCGCCCCTGCGGATCGCTCAGCGCCCGCTCCACATAGGGCGTCAGCGGGTCGAGCGCGATCGGCCCCTGCGACAGGCGCCAGGCGAACAGTCCCCCGGCAACCCCCACGACGGCCACCGTGCCAGCCGTCGTCCAGGCCAGGATTTTTGCGGTGCGCCGGATCAACGGTGGTGACCTCTGTTACCGGGGCCAATTCCTGGGCCACATCCGCGGCGAGAAACCTTTGCCTTATCGTCGCGGCTGATATCGTCGCGGTTGACCGGGATCGCAGGACCGCGCAACCTCCTGCCCGTTTCTTGTGCAGGGATAGCCTCGACCATGCCGACCAACACGCTGCCGAAGCCGTTCGATCCCACCTCGGCCGAAAGGGGCCTGGAGCGCTGGCGCCAGGAGGCGGCCGGCGCCGCGGACGACGACGTGCGCGCCTGGGCGGAAGGCTTCGCCGCCAGCGCGGACGGCCGGGCGCTGATCGACGCGGTCTGCGGCAACAGCCCGTACCTGGGCCAGAGCCTGACGCGCGACATCGCCTTCGTCCGGCGGATCATGACGGACGGGTACGACCGCGCCTTCGCGGACCTGCTGCGCGGGGTCGAGGAGGAGTGCGGCGAGGAGCGCAGCATCGACCGGTTGATGACCGCGCTGCGCATCGCCAAGCGGCGCGCGGCGCTGTTGATCGCGCTGGCGGACATCACCGGCGCCTGGGTGCTGGAGCAGGTCACGGGCGCCCTGTCCGACATCGCGGAGACGTCGGTGCGGATGGCCGCGAACCATCTGCTGCGCCGCGCCGCGGAGGCGGGCACGCTGACGCTGCCGGAGCCGCAGCGGCCGTGGGTCGGGTCGGGGCTGATCGTGCTTGCCATGGGTAAACTTGGTGCGCGCGAGCTCAACTATTCCAGCGATATCGACCTGATCGTCCTGTACGACGACGCCGTCGTGCAAACGCCCCAGCCGGACAACCTCGCCCGCACGTTCATCCGTATCGCGCGCGATCTCGTGCGCATTATGGATGAACGCACAAAGGACGGCTACGTCTTCCGCACCGACCTGAGGCTGCGCCCCGATCCCGGGGCCACGCCGCTTGCGGTGTCCGTCTCGGCGGCCGAAATTTATTACGGCAGCGTCGGCCAGAACTGGGAACGCGCGGCCATGATCAAGGCCCGCCCCATCGCCGGCGATCCGGAAGCGGGCGCGCATTTCCTGCGCTTCCTGGAACCGTTCGTGTGGCGGCGGAACCTCGATTTTGCGGCCATCCAGGACATCCATTCCATCAAGCGTCAGATCAATGCCCACAAGGGTCACCGAGAGGTGACGGTGAACGGCCACGACATCAAGGTGGGCCGCGGCGGAATTCGCGAGATCGAGTTCTTCGCCCAGACCCAGCAGCTGATCTTCGGCGGACGCGACACACGGGTGCGGATCGCCCCCACCCTTCTGGCCAACAAGGCGCTGTGCGCGGTCGGCCGCGTGCCACCCGCCGCGGTGGAGGAGTTGGAGGAGGCCTACCGCTTCCTGCGCCGGGTCGAACACCGCATCCAGATGACCGACGACCGGCAGACCCACCAGATCCCGGCCGACGACGCGGGTGTGGCGCATCTGGCGACCTTCCTCGGCTACGGCGACACGGAGACCTTCCGGGCCGACCTGCTGGCCCAGCTCGGCCGCGTTGAGGACCGCTACGCCGAACTGTTCGAGGAGGCGCCGTCGCTGTCCGGCCCCGGCAACCTCGTCTTCACCGGTACCGACGACGACCCCGGCACGGTGGAGACGCTGACGGGCATGGGCTACCGCGACCCCAGCCGCGTCATCTCGGTGGTGTCCACCTGGCACCGCGGGCGCTACCGCTCCACCCGTTCCGGCCGTGCGCGTGAGTTGCTGACCGAGCTCGTGCCGACCATCCTGAACGACCTCGCCAAGACGCCGAACCCGGACGAGGCTCTGGTGAAGTTCGACAGCTTCCTGGGCCGGCTGCCGGCCGGCGTCGGGCTGTTCTCGCTGTTCATCGCCAACCCCTGGCTGCTGGCTCTGGTGGCGGAGATCATGGGCACCGCGCCGAAGCTGGCGGAGACGCTATCGCGCAACCCGTCGCTGCTGGACGCGGTGATCTCCCCCGACTTCTTCGACCCGCTGCCCGGCCGCGACGGGCTGAAGGCGGAGTATGAGCGCGTCATCTCCGGCGCCCGCGACTTCGAGGACGTGCTGACCCTGTCGCGGCGCTGGACCAACGACCAGCGCTTCCGCGCCGGGGCGCACATCCTGCGCGGCATCACCGACGGCGACCGCTGCGGCCCCTTCCTGGCCGACCTTGCCGACGTGGTGGTGCCCGAACTGGCCCGGCGCGTGGAGCAAGAATTCGCCGCCCGCCACGGCCGCGTGCCCGGCGGCGCCTGGGTGGTGGCGGCTATGGGCAAGCTGGGCAGCCGGCAGCTGACCATCACCTCGGACATCGACCTGATCGTGGTCTATCAGGCCCCGCCCGAGTCGCGGATGTCCGACGGCGCCAAGCCGCTGGCCCCCAACGAGTACTACATCAAGCTGACGCAGCGCCTGACCAACGCCATCACCGCCCCCATGGCCGACGGCCGCCTCTACGAGGTGGACATGCGGCTGCGCCCGTCGGGCAACGCCGGGCCGCTGGCCACCTCGCTGGAGGCTTTCACGACCTATCAGGCCAAGGACGCCTGGACGTGGGAGCACATGGCCCTGACCCGCGCGCGCGTCATCGGCGGCGATCCGGCCCTCGCGGCCAGGGTCGAGGCGGCCATCCACAACGTGCTGACGCGCCCGCGCGGTCCGGACAAGGTGCTGTGGGACGTGGCCGACATGCGCCGCCGCATCGACAAGGAATTCGGCACCGACAACCCGTGGAACGTGAAATACGCCCGCGGCGGCCTGATCGACATCGAGTTCACCGCCCAGTACCTGCAACTCCGCCACGGCCACGACCACCCGGACATCCTGTCCATCGGCACGACGCAGGCCCTGCTGAACTCCGCTCGTGCCGGGCTTCTGGCGCAGGACCTGGCGGACGAGCTGGTCTCGACCCTGAAGCTGTGGCGCCGGGTGCAAGGTTTTCTGCGGTTGACCACCGACGACGCGCTCGACCCCGCGCAAGTCTCGCCGACGCTGCTGGAAGGTTTGTCGCGCGCGGCCTTCCCGGACGAGGAACCGGCGGTTGACTTCGCCGCGCTCGACAGCAGAATCCGGGGCATCGCCGCCCGCGCCCATCGCCATTTCGTGGCCCTGGTCGAGGAGCCGGCGTCGAAGCTGCCTCCCCCAGAGACCGCCCCAGAGACCAACAAAGAAGCCAAACTCCCATGAGCCAAGTGAGCGAAGCCAAGGCCATCGAGGCCGGAACCCCCGCCCCGGACTTCACCATGCCGACCGACGGCGGCGGCAGCGTCACCCTGTCCGCGCTGAAGGGCAAGCCGGTCATCCTGTACTTCTACCCGAAGGACGACACCTCCGGCTGCACGTCGGAGGCCTGCGGCTTCCGCGACCAGTTCCCGAACTTCGGCGGGCTGGACGCCGTGGTGATCGGCGTGTCCAAGGACAGCGTCGCCAGCCACGACAAGTTCAAGGCGAAATATGAGCTGCCCTTCATCCTGGCCTCCGACAAGGAGACCCAGGTCGCCGAGACTTACGGCGTCTGGGTGGAAAAGAGCATGTACGGCCGCAAGTACATGGGCCTGGAGCGCGCCACGTTCCTGATCGACAAGGACGGCATCGTCCGCAACGTCTGGCGCAAGGTGAAGGTCACCGGCCATGTGGACGCCGTGCTGAAGGCGCTTAAGGCTTTGTAGGAAAGCCTAAGAGTTTCCCACATCGGACGTCATCCGCGTTCAAGGCGCGGAGCACGGGAAGATTGTAAAGCGCGCGTGCCGGCCCTGATGCCGGCACGTCGACGCACACACCATCCCTTGCACAACCCTTTTTACCCACAGGGTTTTTACGGCAACCGCCGCGACCATCCCCCGCATGTTACATCGCGGGTCAGCCCCCTCCTCGCCCGAAGGACTCATTCACGGTGGGCTATTCCCCCTTCGCGTCGATGTACGACCTTAGAATTGTTCCAGGTACCAGCAAATTTTATTAGAGTGCGTGTGTTCGTTCCTTGCAAATCGCGCACAGATCGCCCCGGCGAAGGACGCACCGCCATGAATGTTGCAAACATTGCCCGGCGCATCGCAGCCGGTGAACTTCATTATGCCCTTGGCCGCTTTGAAACCATTCGTCGTGGATACAGCGCCTTGCGGAGATTGGCGCCGCGGGCGATGCGGCGGGATTGGCCGCCCGTGGTGCCCGCCATGCGACCCACCACCCTGTTTCCGAAAGTGCGCACGCCCCTGGTCGCCGCCGCGTTGAAGCGGGATTCCATCGCCTTCGGCTTCGACCTGCCCGCCGACACCGTGCGGGACATCGTGGATTTCGCGGAGGGCACGCCGCTGATGGCCCGCCGCGACGACCGGCTGTTTTACAAGGCGGACGTGTACGACGGACGGCTGCCGGACGGGACGCCCGTCGTCCTGGCGCTGACGCCGGACCCGATGGACTGCACCGCCATCCGCCGCATCTGCCGCGATCCGGCCCTGCTGGACGCGGTCGCGGATTTTCTCGGCTACGCGCCGACCAAGATCATCCCGCGCCTGTTCTGGAGCTTCGTCACCGACGTGCCGGACGACGAACGACGCCGCCTGGGGCAGACCATCGACTGGCACTTCGACGTGCACGACTTCCACTTCTGCTCCGCGTCCTTCTACCTGACGGATGTCAGCGCCGGGGCTGGGGCACACGCGCTGGTCTGCGGGTCGCACCGCGGCAAGACCATCCGGATGCTGCTGGGCTCCGCCAACGCGTCGGAGGAGGAGGTGGTCGCCCGCTTCGGCCGCGAGCGCATGATGGTGGTGGAAGGGCCGGCCGGAACCGGCTTTCTGGAGGACACGTCCTGCTATCACAAGGCTATGGCGCCGAAGGACCGCGACCGGCTGATGTTCCAGATCTGGTTCAGCTAAATCCGGTTCAGCTGACCGGGCTTGCCCGGTTGCCTCAGGCGGCGCGGGAGAGAATTTCCTCGGCCAGCGCCTGCATCTCCGCCGCGGCCTGGGTCTTGCGCGCCGCTTCGGTCACCGACAGGCCGGTCAGCAGCGTGCCGGCGTAGGCGGTGCGGTTGCCGATCTGCGCTTCGGCGATGTCCACGGCCGGCGGATCCACGAGATCGCGCACCCTGGCGACCAGTTCGTCCGCGATGCGGGCGCGCGGAGGCACGCGGTTCAGCACCAGCAGCAGGCGACGCTTCTCCTGCCCGGCGAGGTCCAGCGTCGGCTGCACCGCCCACAGGTCCATGGGGCTGGGCTGCACGGGCGCGATGACCAGGCTGGCGGCGCGCACGGCGATGCGCGCCTCCGTCTGGGCGTGCGGCGGGCTGTCGATCAGCACCACGTCGTGGCCGCGGGCCAGCTTCTCCACCTCCGTCTGGGTGCGCCAGCCGGTGATCTGGACGTGGGTGAAGCCCGGCTCCCCGCCCGTCGCATCAAACCGCACCTCGTGCCAGCGGGTCAGGCTGCCCTGCGGGTCGATGTCCACCGTGGCGACGGAGCGGCCAAGCTGCATCCAGGCGATGGCGAGGTGGGCGACCAGGGTGGTCTTGCCGGCCCCGCCCTTCTGCTGCGCCACGGTGAAGACCTTGCCCGCCATGCCCGCACCCATCATTTGGTTGTTTATCGCGCATACCCGTCATAAGGCTTGGGCAGAGCCAGCGCAACCGCGCGAATTGACTTCACCGGCGGACTCTTTACAAAGCATCCCGTGACCGAGAAACACCCCGACATCATCCCGACCACCGCGCCGGGACTGGCCCGCGCCGGCGAAGCGCTGCGCAACGGCGAGCTGGTCGCCTTCCCGACCGAGACCGTCTACGGCCTGGGCGCGGACGCCACGAACGACCGCGCGGTGGCGTCCATCTACGCCGCCAAGGGCCGGCCGACCTTCAACCCGCTGATCGTCCATGTGCCGGACCTGGAGTCCGGCCAGTCCATCGCCGTGTTCGACGAGCGCGCGGTGGAGCTGGCCCACCAGTTCTGGCCCGGCCCGCTGACGCTGGTCCTGCCGCGCCGGGCGGAGTCCGGGCTGTCGCTGCTGGTGTCCGCCGGGTTGGACAGCGTGGCGGTGCGCGCGCCCGGTCATCCCGTCGCCCAATCCGTCCTGAAGGCCGCCGGGACGCCCATCGCGGCGCCCAGCGCCAACCGCTCCGGCGCGGTCAGCCCGACCACGCCGCAGCACGTCATCGAAAGCCTGGGCGACCGGGTGAGCATGGTGGTGGCCGGCGGCAAGTGCCCGGTGGGTCTGGAGTCCACCGTGCTCGACCTGACCGGCGAGACGCCGGTCCTGCTGCGCCCCGGCGCCGTCCTGCGCGAAGAGATCGAGCGGCTGATCGGCCCGATCGAGGTCTTCTCCGGCCACGCCCCGGCCGATGGTTCCGACGCCCCCAAATCGCCGGGCCAGTTGGAAAGCCACTACGCCCCCAACGCCGCCGTGCGCCTGAACGCCACGAGTGCGGAGGACGACGAGGCGTTCCTGACCTTCGGCCCTGACCGCTTCATCCGCGGCGGCAAGGCCCGCCTGAACCTGAGCCCCCAGGGCGACCTGAACGAGGCGGCGGCCAACCTGTTCGCCCACCTCCGCTCCCTGGACCAGGAGGATGCGCGCGCTATCGCCGTGATGCCGATTCCCGACGAGGGTCTGGGCGTGGCCATCAACGACCGTTTGCGGCGGGCAGCGGCACCACGGGGGTAGAAAGCCGACCCGCGAGACTGTAGAAATTCCACCAACGAGATTCGACCAACAGGCCCCCACCCTCCCGCTTCGCGGGTCCCTCCCTCCCCCGCTTCGCAAGGGAGGGACGATTTGCGAAACCTGCGGCAGTCCCCTCCCTTGCGAAGCGGGGGAGGGTTGGGTTGAGGGCACAATTCCCCACCAGCCCGGACGCCCCGCCCCATGACCGTCGCTGCCCCCGCCGCTGTCGCCACCGCTCTCGACCAGATTCGCGCCATCGTCGGCCCGAACGGCATCCTCACCGCCCCGGAGGACATGGCCCCCTACCTCGCGGAGTGGCGCGGGCGCTTCAAGGGCAACAGCCCGGCGGTGGTCCGGCCGGCCAGCACCGAAGAGGTCGCGGCGGTCGTGAAGATTTGCGCGGAGGCCGGCATCCCCGTGGTCCCGCAGGGCGGCAACACCAGCCTCGTCGGCGGCTCCATCCCCTATGAGGAGGGGCGGGAAATCGTGCTCAGCCTGTCGCGGATGAACAAGATCCGCAGCATCGACACGCTGAACTACACGATGACGGTGGAGGCCGGCGTCGTGCTGAAGACCGCGCAGGAGGCCGCGAAGGACAAGGACCGCCTGCTGCCTATGAGCCTGGGGGCGGAGGGCACCTGCCAGATCGGCGGCCTGATCTCCACCAACGCCGGCGGCATCAACGTCCTGCGCTACGGCAACATGCGCGACCTCGTGCTGGGGCTGGAGGTGGTGCTGGCCGACGGGCGCGTCTGGAACGGCCTGCGGTCCTTGCGCAAGAATAACACCGGCTATGACCTGAAGCAGCTGTTCATCGGGGCCGAAGGCACGCTGGGCATCGTCACCGCCGCGGTGCTGAAGCTCTACCCGCGCCCGCGCCAGTCGGAAACGGCCTTCATCGCCGTGCCCAGCCCCGCCGCCGCCATCGAACTGCTGGCCCGCCTGCGCGAGGCCTCCGGCGACGCGGTCGCCGCCTTCGAGTTGATGTCGCGCCGCTGCCTGGAGTTCGCGCTGAAGCACGTTGCCGGCACCATCGACCCGCTGTCGGAGCCGTCGCCCTGGTACGTGCTGACCGAGCTGACCGCCGGCACCCAGTCCGACGCCTTCCGAGAGACCGTCGAGGCGGCGCTGGGCGAGGCGTTCGAGGCGGAGCTTGCCACCGACGCCACCATCGCCCAGTCGGAAACCCAGGCCAACCAGCTGTGGTTCATCCGCGAGGCCATCGTGGAGGCGCAGAAGTTCGAGGGCGGCTCGATCAAGAACGACGTGTCGGTGCCGGTGTCCCGCGTCGCCGAGTTCATCGAGCGTGCGGAGGCCGCCGTGGCCCAGGCCTGCCCCGGCATCCGCCCCACCCCCTTCGGCCATGTTGGCGACGGCAACATCCACTTCAATCTCAGCCAGCCGGAGGGCGCGGACACTGCCGCCTACCTCGCCCGCTGGGACGAGATTTGCCACGTGGTGAACGAGGTCATCTTCGACCTGGACGGCTCCATCTCCGCCGAGCACGGCGTGGGCCGCTTCAAGAAGGACGAGATGCCGGTCATCAAGAGCCCGGTCGAATTCGACCTGCTGCGCGCCATGAAGACAGCGCTCGACCCCAAGGGCCTGCTGAACCCCGGCAAGATGCTGCCATAAAGAAGGGGCTGCCCCGCCCGCAACCTTCCACGGCACGACATGTTCGAGCCAAGGGGAGAGGTTGCGGTGAGGGGCACCCGATGCTGTTGGCGTTGTCGGCCTGGATGCGCGTGATGCTCGGCGAGTCCGAAACGGCTCCGCCGCACGGCATACCATTGCCCGGCGCCCTGCCGCCAGAGCGGGAGCGCATCCGGCAGGCGCTGCACGAGTCCGTCACCGCGCATCCGCTGCACCGCGAACTGGTCCAGGTCCACCATCTCGGCGGCTGTCAGTATTTCGCCTTCGCAGGAGCCATGCTGCTGGAAACGCTCGGCTGCGGGCGGGCGGAGGTGGCGTTGGGGCGCGTGGCATTTCGCATTGCCCCTCCCGTTGGCCGTCCGGCAGCTCGGCCCCGGTGGATCGGCTATCCGGCGTCCCGCACCGACCTGAGACTTCCCGACCCGGCGCAGCGGCGCCGGAAGGCGGAAGCGTTCCCGTTCCACGCCTGGATCCGTCTGGCCGGCCGCGGCGGGCGGCGCTGGACCATCGACTTCGATCTGACCAACGTCCTTCGGGAAGCGCAGTGGCACGCGCCGCAGGAGCGTCTCCGCGCGGCCCCCGCTTTCTGGGGCAGCGGCACGGAGGCGCATGCCGCCGGCCTGCGCTTCGAGGCGCAACGCCGCCTCACGCCCGACGCGCTGATGCCCGGCGACCGTCGGGTGTTCCAAGCCATCGCCGAGGACGCCCGCGCCCGGCTACAGGGCTGACACGGCGCGCGTGCTTGCGCCCCGCGACATACTTCGGTATGTAAGCGAATTTATTAAAACTTATGCACGTTTTAGGGCCAAAGGCTTGGACATCGCGACGATCATTGCCGGCCCCGAGGTTTCCGCCGCCATCGACTGGTGGGCGCAGATGCTGGGGCGCGGAACGGCCGACATCGGGAACGACACTCTGGCCGGCGCGGTGTCCGCCTATCAGGCCACCCGCCCTCCCACTGGGGACGAACGCGACCGGTTCCGCGAGAGCCTGCGCGGCGCGCTCGCCGCGCGCTGGCGGGACATGGAGGAGAACGGGGGCTTTCCCTGGGACGCACGACGCCCGGAAACGGGCGGCTCGCTGCGCACCCTATCGGTGGACTACCGGCCCGATGCGACGCTGACGGCGGCGGTGCTGGGGGCCGGCTATCCGCTGTCCGCCACGGTCCTGCCGATTAAGACCACCATGTGGATCAATCCGGGCTGGGTCGTCGTGCGCAACGGCTACCGCACCGACCACACGGTCATTCACCCGGCGCTGTGACCACCGATCAGGTCGCCGTGGAGGTGGTCGTGGAGGTCGCAGCTGTTCCGGAGGCCGTCCCCAGCGCCTTGGACAGCCCCAGACCCAGCCCCAGGCCGGTCTGATCGGTCTGCTCCGTCCGCACGGGCTCGTCGCGCATGCGGCGGTGATCCTTGTCGTGCGGCTGCTTGCCGCGCGCCGGCCGGCCGCTGATGCTGTCCACCTCGTCCGGCGTCTCCAGCGCGTTCAGCGCCAGCACGTGGTAGATCGACAGCGGCGTGCCGTTCACCGCCTTCTGCGGGATGGTCGGCACCTGGGTGGTAAAGCCGTCCGGCATGTCCTGCCGGCGCACGCGGTCGATGGCCGTCTGCGCTGGGGCGAAGTCGCTGTAGGGCGTTTCGGCGAACTTCGTGGCGAAGCGGTCGTAGATCTCCTTCAGCGACTTGGCCTTGCCGGTGTCCTTGTCGAAGAACACGGCCTTGTTGGCGGCGGCGGCGTCGGGGAACAGGTCCTTGGCCGTGCGGCTGGGGTTGTCCTGCATGGCGGTCAGGAACTTCGCGGCACCGCCGGCCCCCAGGAAATGGGCCATGTACAGCTCGGTCGAGCCGATCTTGCCCTGGACCGTGTCCTCCAGATACTCCTTGTTGTCGCGCGTGAACTCCGCCGCCATCAGGGCGGAGACGTTGGGGTCCTTGCGCAGGTCCAGGATCTCCCGCTTCATGTTGGGGTCGGCGACATACGGGCGCCCGTCGCCGCGCGTCTGGATCGCGTTGGCGTATTTGGCCAGCCCGTGGTCCGCGCCATGGTCCCGCACCGTGGTCAGCCATGTGCTGTCGATGAACTGGTAGAGCCCCGTCGCGGAGGACGACGAGGACTTGATGTCCGTTCGATACCCGCTCTCCACGGCAGCTTTTTCCATGAGGTAGGAAAAATCGACCCCCGTCTTGGCGCTGGCGTTCCGGACCGCGGCCTCCACATTGGCTGGCCCACGCGCGGTTTTCGCGGCCCCGGCATTGCCTTGGGCGGCGGTTTCGGCCTGACGGGCGTAGGCGGTGGCGATGGTCATGGGCGGAACCCCTGTGAGCGGTGCTGCCCTGTCATTGCAACCGCGATGCCAAGTCCGGCCCCATCCGGGTGCGTCGCAGCCGCGCTGTTTGCACCGCAACCCAGCCGCCCCAAACCCGCCGCGAAGCCCCCTCTCGCATTGCGCCATTCGGTGCGGTATGGTGACGTGCACGTAAACCATTGACGCACAAATGGGTCACGGGAGGCCGCTCCATCCATGATTCCCTACACCGCTCCGGTCGACGACCTGCGCTTTGTCCTCAACGAGGTGGTCGGCCTCGACGCCATCGCCGCGCTGCCGAACTGTGAAACGGCCGCCCCGGATCTGGTGGACGCCGTGCTGGAGGAAGCCGGCAAGTTCGCCTCCGGCGTGCTGGCACCGCTGAACCGGGTCGGCGACAAGGAAGGCTCGAAGCTGGAAAACGGCGTGGTCCGCACCCCGACCGGCTGGAAGGACGCCTACAGCCAGTTCGTGGAAAGCGGCTGGAACAGCCTGCCGTTCGAGCCGGAGTACGGCGGCCAGGGCCTGCCTTGGACGGTGGCCTTCGCGGTGAACGAGATGTGGCAGGCCTCCAACCTGTCCTTCGGCCTGTGCCCGCTGCTGACCCAGGGCGCCGTGGACCTGCTGACCGAGCACGCCAGCGCGGAGCAGAAGCAGACCTACCTGCCCAAGATGATCGCGGGCGAGTGGACCGGCACGATGAACCTGACGGAACCGCAGGCGGGCTCCGACCTCGCCGCGGTGCGCACCAAGGCGGTGCGCGCGGAGGACGGCACCTACCGCATCACCGGCCAGAAGATCTTCATCACCTATGGCGAGCATGACCTGACGGAGAACATCATCCATCTGGTCCTGGCCCGCCTGCCCGACGCCCCTCCGGGCATCAAGGGCATCAGCCTGTTCATCGTGCCGAAGTTCCTTCTGAAGGAGGACGGGACGCCGGGCGACCGCAACGACCTGCGCTGCGCCAGCCTGGAGCACAAGCTGGGCATCATGGCCAGCCCGACGGCCGTGATGGCCTTCGGCGACAACGGCGGCGCCGTCGGTTACCTGGTCGGCCAGGAGAACCGCGGCATCGAGTACATGTTCACCATGATGAACAACGCCCGCCTGGGCGTCGGCATCCAGGGTGTCGCCATCGCCGAGCGCGCCTACCAGCAGGCCCGCGACTATGCCAAGACCCGCGTGCAGAGCAAGGATCTGGCCGAGCCGAAGGGCTCCGGCGTCGCCATCATCCGGCACCCGGACGTGCGCCGCATGCTGCTGGACATGCGCAGCAAGACGGAGGCCGCCCGCGCCCTGGCGCTCTACGCCGGCACGCAGCTCGACACCTCGCGCCACCATGAGGACGCCGGGGTGCGCGCCGCCGCCACGGCCCGCGTGGACATCCTGACGCCCATCGTGAAGGCCTGGAGCACCGACATCGGCTGCGACGTCGCATCCACCGGCGTGCAGATCCACGGCGGCATGGGCTTCATCGAGGAGACGGGGGCGGCCCAGCATTACCGCGACGCCCGCATCACCCCGATCTACGAAGGCACCAACGGCATCCACGCCAACGACCTGACCTTCCGCAAGACCGGCCGCGACGGCGGCGAGTCGGCCCGCACCTTCATCGCCGAGATGCGCGCCACGGTGAAGGATCTGGAAAGCGTCCCCGGCGACGATGTGGAGGCCATCCGCACCAACCTCGCCGCCGGCCTTGACGCGCTGGAGCAGGCGGTCGCCTGGGTGGTGAAGACCCAGGCCGACGGCGACCTGCGCGCCGCCGCCGCGGGTGCCGCGAACTACCTGAAGCTCTGGGGCACGGTGACCGGCGGCTGGATGCTGGCCCGCTCGGCCGCCAAGGCGCTGGAGTCCCTGCGCCAGCCGGGCGCCAACGCGTCCTTCCTGGAAGCCAAGCTGGTCACCGCCCGCTTCTACGCGGAGCAGATCCTGGCCCAGGCGCCCGGCCTGCTGCTGCCGATCCTGACCGCCCACCGCACGGTCATGGCGCTGAGCGAAGACCAGTTCTGAGCGGATTTCCGCCGGTTCTCGGCGGTTTTCCGGTAATGCGATGAAAAGCCCCTGTCCCACGCCGGGACGGGGGCTTTTTCTTTTCCAAACGCTCCGATCCGACGCGGCCAACCCGCTGCGGGGCACCAACACCCCGTTGAGCCGTTACCCATCCATGGGACAAACCATGGAGAAAGGTTCGATGGCTCGACGTCATGTGATCCGCAACGCCGCTTTCGCCCTCTCGCTGCTGGCCGTTCCGCTGGTGGCGGGGTGCGACGATCAGCAGTCGGCGGAGAAGACCGGGCAGGAAATCGGGCGGACGGTGGACCAGACCGCCGACCGCGCCGGGGAAGCGGCGAAGGACGCCACCGCGAAGGCCGGCCGGATGCTCCAGGATGCCGGCGAGGCCATCCAGCAGAAGGCCCGCGACGGCAAGCAGGACATCAAGGAGGCCGAGAAGCCGTAAGGGCGCAGCCTTTACGCCTCCACCGGCCCGCGCAGGGTCCGCCACGTGCAGATGGCGACGTAATAGGCGCTGCTGGCCAGCCAGACGACCCACGCCACGTCCGGCCGGGCCGGGTGGAGCGCCACGAGGGCGGCGCTGGAGGCCAGCCACGCCGCGCTGATCACGATGTTCAGCCGCATCCAGCGGCGGACGCGGAACGGGTGCAGGAACTTCACCGTCGTGAAGGTCAGCAGCCCCAGCACCACCACGACGGCGGTGTTGATCCAGGGGTTGAGCGCCAGAGTCCAGAGATACAGCGCCACCACGTTCCAGATCGCCGGGAAGCCGACGAAATAGTTGTCGCCGCTCTTCATCCCGGTGTTGGAGAAGCAGTAGAGCGAGGTCATCAGGATCCAGGCGGCCAGCGGCACGCCCAGCCCGGCGGGGAACAGCCCGAACCGGTACATCAGCACGGCCGGCACGACCACGTAGGTCAGGTAGTCGATGACAAGGTCGAGCACCGACCCGTCGATTCCCGGCAGCACCTCCTTCACCGAGGCGCGGCGGGCGAGCGTGCCGTCCACCCCGTCCACCACCAGCGCCAGCCCAAGCCAAGCCAGGCACAGCTTGGCGTCGCCGTCCACGGCGGCGAGCAGGGCCAGGAGCCCCAGCACCACCCCGCTCGCCGTGAAGGCGTGCACCCCCCAGGCCGACAGGCGCCGCCCGATGCCGTAGCCGCCGTTTTCGTAGGCGGCATCCTTGTAACCGCTCTCCACCTTATACCCGCTGCTCACTGGGCGCCCCGTTGTTCCAACAGCGCCAACCTAGCCGTGCGGCGCGCAAAGGCCAAGCGGGACAGTCGCCCACTACTCCGCTGCCCGCACGGACCCCGTCGGGGAGCGCGCTTCGGTGAAGGCCGGGCTGCCCTTCAGCGCGTCGGGCATGGGGCCGCCGGTGGCCCAGTCCAGAAGCTCCACCGTGTGGACGATGGGCAGGCCCGTTCCGGTGCCGATCTGGGTGATGCAGCCCAGGTTGCCGGCAGCGATGGCGTCGGCCTTCGTGCTTTCGATGTTGCGGACCTTGCGGTCGCGCAACTGCACGGCCAGTTCCGGCTGGAGCATGTTGTAGGTGCCGGCGGAGCCGCAGCAGATGTGCCCTTCCGGCACCTCGCGGATCTGGAAGCCGGCGGCGCGCAGCAGGTTGCGCGGCGGATCCTTGATGCGCTGGCCGTGCTGCATGGAGCAGGCGGAGTGATAGGCAATGGCCTGCCCCGTCTCCACCACCGGCTCGGTCAGGCCGATCTCCGCCAGGAACTCCGTCACGTCGCGGGCGATGGCCGCGACGCGCATCGCCTTGGCCGCATACTCCCGGTCCTCGCGGAAGACATGGCCATAGTCCTTCACCGCCGTGCCGCAGCCGGACGCGTTGATGATGATCGCATCCAAACCCGCCCCGTCCATCTCGCCGATCCAGGCGTCGATGGTCTTTTTGGCCGAGGCGTGGCCGAGGTCGGTCTTGCCCATGTGGTGGGTCAGCGCACCGCAGCAGTCCGCCCCCTTGGCCACCACCACCTCCACCCCGTGGCGGTTCAGCAGGCGGATGGTCGCCTCGTTGATCTGCGGGGCGAGCACTTGCTGCGCGCAGCCGATCAGCATGGCGACGCGCTTTTTGCGCGGCCCCTCCGCCGGATGCACGCCCGGGCGGTCGCTGTAGCTCGGCCCCGGCACGGACTTGGGCGCCAGCGCCATCAGCGCGCGCAGCCGCCCCGGCAGCATCCCGCCGAAGGGCTTGCCGATCCAGGCGCCGAGCAGAGCCAGCCGGAACAGGCGCGGGTTGGGCAGCACACGAGCCAGCAGCTCGCGGATCGCGCGGTCGGCCGGGTGGCGGGCGTGGGTCGTCTCGATGTGGGCGCGGGCGTGGTCGACGAGGTGCATGTAATGCACCCCCGACGGGCAGGTCGTCATGCAGGACAGGCAGGACAGGCACCGGTCCACATGCTTGACCTGCTGGTCGGTGGGCGGCCCGCCCTTCTCCAGCATGTTCTTGATCTGGTAGATGCGACCGCGCGGGCTGTCCAGCTCGTCGCCGAGCAGGACGTAGGTCGGGCAGGTCGCCGTGCAAAAGCCGCAATGCACGCACTTGCGCAGGATGGACTCGGAATCCCGGTAGTCGGCATCCGCGAGTTGGGCGAGTGTGAAATTCGTCTGCATGGGTTCCCTCACACCCCCGCGTACATGCGGCCGGGGCTGAGAATGCCGCGGGGGTCGAAGCTGTCCTTCACGCGACGGCTCAGTGCCATCACCGGCTCGGCCAGCGGGTGGAACACGTCGGCGGAGGCCCGCACGTCGTCGGGCGCCCGCACCAGGGTCGCGTGGCCGGATCCGTTCAGCGCACCGCGGATGGCCGCGGCGGCATCCGGCGCGGGCGGCACCGACATCCAGATCAGGCCGCCGGCCCAGTCGAAATAGAGCTCGGCGTCCAGCCGGTCGCGGATGGCCGCCGCGACGGTGGGGCCGGTGGCGGGCGGGACGGAGAGTTTCCAGATGTGCGGGACCTCGCCCCCACCCCGACCCTCCCCCGCTGGGCGGGGGAGGGAGATGGGGCTGTCCGAAACAGCGGCGGAGTTCCCTCCCCCGCCCAGCGGGGGAGGGTTAGGGAGGGGGCTGAAGAACCTCACATCCCGAATCTCCCGCCACACCGTCCGCGACGCGTCGCGGTCCAGCACGGCGTCCGCGCCGAGTTCCTCCTTCAGCGCGGCGACGCGCGCGGTGACGGACGGGCCGAAGCCCTCCAGCCGC
>Ga0065721_10006035_pt1 | contig 25409 bp, 27 predicted proteins | sample Mesricmetagenome_FD_59108 | JGI IMG/M metagenome (GOLD analysis project Ga0065721, IMG submission 59108) | Mesophilic microbial community from rice straw/compost enrichment Sample: eDNA_1 v2 (version 2) | ecosystem: Engineered > Solid waste > Grass > Composting > Bioreactor | place: USA: Davis... | reverse complement strand
ACTCATAGAAAAGAACTCGTTATAATACTGTTTGTAAACTTTTCTATATACAATTGTTGGTTTGTATATAGAAAAAGAAAAGAACTCAGTGAAAAGAACTCGTTATAATGCTGTTTGTAAACTTTTCTATATACAATTGTTGGTTTGTATATAAAAAAAGAAAAGAACTCATAGAAAAGAACTCGTTATAATGCTGTTTGTAAACTTTTCTATATACAATTGTTGGTTTGTATATAAAAAAAGAAAAGAACTCAATGAAAAGAACTCGTTATAATACTGTTTGTAAACTTTTCTATATACAAATCAACAATTATATATAGAAAAGTTTACAAACAGCATTATAACGAGTTCTTTTCTTTTTTTTTCTATATATAATTGTTGATTTGTATATAGAAAAGTTTACAAACAGCATTTTCACCAATCTCTTATGTTTCTTGAAGGAATTCAAGAAACATAAATAGACATATGTTCTTTTTCTTATCTATTTCTTCAACAAGAACACACATCTCTTCTTTTGATAATGCTTTTGTATCTCTTTCTTTATAATTTCTGGTTTAATTCCGGAGACGAAATAAGCTTTTTGTATTAGTCCCACAATGTTTGTAAAGTTTATCACCTTACTTCTTTTTGAAGGTCTGAAAGTTATCTTATCTTTCAACTTCTTCATATCTTCCATATAACCAACATTGAAGAGTTGTTCAAATGGATTCTTCATGATCTTTTCAAGATAATAGTTCAAATCGATCTCATCTTTCATTGGATCGAAATCCTCAAACAATCTCATCTTATGACCAAGTAACTTCTCTTCATTCTTTACAACGACATACTTCAATCTATCGCCTGCGTTTACAATCTTACCAGCTTTCCTCAAGTCTTCCGCAAAAATGCGAAGCGCATTTGATTCTGACTTGTAATTCGAACCCAAACACTTAACAACGACTAACTCTGAAAGCTCAACTTTACATTCGATTAACCTTTCAATTGTATCAAATAGAATCTCTATTGCATCTAAAAACGGTGCTCTACTCAAAATCATCACAAGAATCTTATTGTAAGTATCTCGTAATAATTTACAATTGTCTCTTCTTGCAACAACATTTCCCTTATTCATCAACCTATTTGGATCGACAATGTACTCACTCATTTTATTGAGAAGCACAGCAGAATACTTCTTCTTTTTGAGACACAGAATGCGCATTGTTTTCTCGTATTCCATTGCCAAAGGTGGTGGAAACATCGCTGTAATTTCCTCTGAAAGGATTCTACCCATCTTGTGACACTCCTTTGGGTTTGAAATGTTCAAATCGACCATAATTGAATCTGTGTCTCCATAAATGAGTCTTCCACCATATTTTTTAGTTACGTGATTTTGTACAATGTCAATGAGTTCTCTACCTTTTGCTGTGACACTCATCGCAGCCTCAATGAGTGACTTTTTTCCACCTTCACGTACTCCTAAAAATCCATAAAAGGCATTTGCGCTAGTCTTCAATGCAAGTTGTCGACTCCCAAGAATCTCTTTCTCAATCTCAGTTTCCGCGTACTTGATTCTGGCTCTAACTTCACGTCTTTCTTTGACTAAGTTACGAACAATTTTTGGAACAAGTCCTTCTTGAACTTCTTGTTTAACAAAACAATGTTCGTAAGAAACAACTGTCGTTTCTTTCTTTTTTGTTGTTCTCTTACTTTTTACTTCCTCCTCGTTTTCATCTTCTGAACTTGTTTCGGAATCAGATTCGTTACCTTCATCAACTTCCTCCTCTTGTTCAATCTTTACAATGTGACATTTACTCTTGTCTATTTTATCCACGAGTGCTGGATGCACCAAAGTTGTATAACAAAAGTTAAACGCTTGAATTATACTTGGATACAAGCTTGCAAAGTCCAAACAAATAACATTCTCATGCAATCCAACAACTGGATCAAAAACAGTTGCACCTTTAACTTTTTTCGAAGAAGGTACGTTCCTTTCGTTAATAACAAAACCAGAGCGAGTTGCCTCGTCATACAATTGTGAATAACACCTCTTTTGTTGACCAGAAGAGTACAACTCAACCATTGAAACACCAACAATGCTAGACTGCTCTACCAAATCGTACCAAATGTTGATGGTGTCAAACAAATCAATTACAAGCTCAGAATCTTGAATACAATAAGCCATCACACGTGTCATCTCTGCTTTTGCAGCCTCATATTCCTTGATACTTTCCTCCGTTTCACAAAGGGATTCTTTCGCTTTCATCAAGCGCTCGTAAATCTTAAACATCTCCTCTGCCTTCACGTCATGCTTACGCTTACCAAGAATCTTATTTGAAACAAAGTCCAAGTCATAAACATCGAATTTGTTGTTTCTTCTGATGACAGGAAACAAATCCACACTTATACGTCCTGGCATATCTATAATTGTAACGTCGTTGAAGCTGTAAGCGTTCGATTTCCATTTCTTCTTGTCTTTCACACATGGATAGCCAGCCAAACGTCCCATGCATGGCCATGTTTTGTGTTGAAGAATGAGCCTTTGATCTAAGTATGGATAATCGAAACCATAGATGTTGTAACCTGTTATTATTTCTGGGTCGTACTTAACTACAACGTTACAAAAAGCTTCTATCATTTCGTACTCTGAGTTTGTACGTATCAGTTCGAGGTCACTTAAAACGCTCTCTGGGATATCATTGCAATCACCATAAATAATTCCAATTCTTTTTCTTGTCTCTTTACGTCCACGAACTTGAAAAACACATGAAATCATGTACGCAACATGCTTAGCGTGGCATTTGTTTGGCATTGCCTTATGTCTATCAGAGTAACATTCTATATCGAAAGCAAGTATCCTTGGATACGCAACCCAACTTTTACATTCTTCAACTGGGACAGCCTTGATTGTTCCCCATTCGCCAATGTACTCAAGCTTTATATTGCTTACACGTGTTGTTTCATTTGCAAGTGTAGAAGAAACAGTAAACCAATCACTCATCCGAAGCTTAACATGTGTTAACAATTTCCTTACTGGACTAAATTCCAATTCATAGATATTAAATTCCATAAACTTGAAAACATCACCATAATATTTTTTGTATCTAAGTATGGAAGCTGCGTTATACATATCTTGCATACTTCCAAACATCAATGTTAAAAAGGGGTATAAATTATCATTTTGATAGTAGTACAACTTTTTAAGCTTACGCAAAAAGCTTCCCTTAATTTCTATCTTTCCAAGGACTTTTTGTATCTCATCTTTGAGTCTTCCAGCCAAGTTCTTCGTCCAATTTATTCTTTTTCTTCTGTCTCCGTTTCTATACAAGGGAAGTTCGATTCGAAAAAAACATGGAAAGTTTTTCAATCTCACAAGAACAGGCTCGGAATCTGGTGTAAGACCCCAACAATGAATCTCCATCTTTCCATCTTCAAACTTGTCTTCAACTTTCCAATAATAGCATTGTAATGTTACAGATGTAGTCATTTAAATGTTTACTTGACTAAACTAGAAAACATTTTTCTTGTACTTTTCCTTACTTTATTTCTTGTATTAGTCTTTCTTTATGTACTTGTTCAATAACAAGTAAATACTCGGACTAACACCATCAACGTTTTCATTATACCATGCTGTATATCTAGCGAATGCGTTAATAATTTCTGCGAAATCTATCCCGTGTAACCCTTGAAGTTTTTCCATTGCCTCTTGAAGCAATTCGATGAAAGGTCCTGGAAAGTTGCAATTTATACTTGTATAGAATTCAATGAGGAATTGTTGTGGGTTAATTTCTAACAAATCTGTAAGGTACAAGAAAGTTGCAAATTCTTTCATGATGAAAGCTCTTCTAACGAATGTTTCAAGTTCGAACGCCAACAAGTCAAAAGAATCCTTAAAATCTTGAATGTTTTCTTCAACACTTTTGTCAAAGTTCAAGATAAAGTTTCTTGTACCCTTTGTTTTCGCTTTGTCAAATTCCCTATTTGCAAGCTCTACAACTCTAATCAAAAGCTCGAAGTTGACAACAAACTCACGAAAATTACCTTTAACTTCTGCAACAAGTTCTTTACCATAACCGATTTCAACAAGGTACAAAATTAAACTTTCACTGCCTTCCTCAAGTGCAATTTTAAGTGTTTCCTTTATTTCTTTTTCCTTCATGCGTTGACGTTTTATTGTGTATTTAAGTACACGAGCAACTTGTAAGTATCTTTTTGCGGCTTCAAGATTTGTTTGTGTGAAAATATCCTCCGGTAAGAAGAATCTTCTATTCGCAGCAACAGACCAATACAACATATCATCGCATCTTGGATTTCCAAGTTCACACAACGTCTTTATTTCTTCAACAGTGTAATTATCACCACCTGGAAAAGATTCTATTTGTATTCCTGGCATTTATAAATAGACAAAATATATTCGTCTCTTTATAAATTTAAATCTTTTTTTTTCCAACATTGACCTTCATGTTCTTTTGTCTCAGCTGAACAACAAAACCAAAAATACTTATTTACACCGTTTTCTTTTCTCTTTCTTCTCAAACTCTCAATGTATGAATGATAAGAAAAAATGACGTAACTCTCTTCTTTGCTTTTCTCTTTCTTCTTTTTACCCTTACCTTCATCGCAATCCTTAATATATTTCTTTTCTATACGTTCATTGCAACCCATTTCTGGTTTTATTTTTGGTTTCAAGAACTTGAGTTTCGCAATTGGCTTTCCTTTAATTAAAGGAAAAAGAGAAAGAGACAACTTACTTCCTTTGATTGATTTGTAACCATCAAAAAGATACTTGAGTGCATTACGTCTTAACTCTCTAATTGTTTCTATATCCTTTCTATTTTGTTCGTAGGATTCTGCATAAACCAATAATTGTATGTAACTTTCTATTTCTTTTCTTTGTTCTTTTGACATTTATGCACCTTTATAATGGTCCATAAATCTAAAAAAGATGAAAACGACATGTATGATTTTCTGTTGAATCTAAACAACAAGACCAAACGTAATAATTTCTTCCATCTTTTATGAATGTTGTTCTTATACTCTCGTAACCAGTGAAGTATTCCATCACTTTGCAAACTTTATTATACCAAACACATGAAATAAGGATATCTTTTGTGTTTAGTTTATTTGTGGTTAATACATTTGGGTACAACACAATGCTATCTGGCTTTCTCTTACGTGAACACTTAATTATTGGTTTAACGTTTTCAAGACGTATCTTTCTAAGTCGTTCAGAAGGTGTGTCATTTATCAACTCATAAATTGAAGCTTCAAGCTCATCTGAAGGAAGATACTTATATTTGCTTTTCTTCAAGCCCATACTTGATAAAATAATATAATGTTTATATTATTTTATATCTTTCTTTAGGTCTTTTATATAATTTTTGTATGTTGTTTACATTTTTTTTAGTTTGAGATCAAGTCTTATTTACAAATTTACAAAAAACTCTCATTCTCATCGCTGTCTTCGTAGTCTCCTATTTTTATCCTTAAATCATCTTGTGACTCATCTTCATCACCTAAGAAACTTATATCGTTCCTTTTTTGCATATGGTGTTTTCTGATTTCATCTATTTCATCTATTTCATCCATTAATTTGAGTTCGTTCATATAATCAACTTTTGTTTTTGAGTGTTCCATCAACTTCTCGATAACTTTTATCTCTTTGGGATTTTCCATTTTCTCATTTCTCTTATTTTTGTCGAGTCTTACAAGTGCTTTATTTCTTTTGTTCTTTTGAGGTCTACAAAATCTTTTGGATGCATCTAGTTTTGTAAGTTTCATTGTCCCTTCTATGCTCTCTATTTTTTGTTCTTCTATCTCAACTAATTCATCACGTAATTCTTTTTCTTCTCGTTTTTTATCTTTGTGAATCTCATTGAGCAAGAACTTAGTTACATTCTTAATCATTGGAGTTAAATTTTTCGATTTTATTTCATGGAGTAAAACTTTAGCCTTTGGAATATCGTTCTTCTTTATAAAATAGAAGAATAAAAAAGTATAAAAAACACACATTGAGAATTTATTTGGAATTTGTTCCTTGTTTTTAATTAAGTTCCTTATCATATCTCCTTCCAAGTAATCATGATGAAAGAGGTTGTAAAGGATGAACAATTGTTCATCGTTAAATGATCCAAATGGTAGTTTGTGAAGTTTACATTCCCCGTCTATCTTCTTGAATTCTCTTCTTAAGAAAGGAATAATTTGCTTTCTTTCAATACACGACATATTTTTTCGAAAAAATATTTCGTTAATATTTTTCATTTATCTAACTTAGACTTTACTATCTAAGCTATCTGGGTCAGAGAGGGAGTCCGTTGTTTTGTACAAAACTCTACTAACACTGCTATGTAACGAGGGTCTTGTTCTTGCTTCTTTCTTGTTTGTAAACATCGCTGCTTCAATTTCACATATTAAGTTGTTTAGTTTTCTTATCTTTTTTCTTAACTTATCTTCTGTTAAGTCTGAAGTAAGCATCGTTCTAAGATCTAATGCTGTTTTGTTGAACTTCAAACCAAGTTCCTTTATTAGAACACTGCGCTTCTCCATTTCAAATGCCATCATCAACGCTCGAAGTGCAGTTAAAATAAAACCAAGAACTGTAATGATTGCAGAGTCAGGTTGAAAAATTGAAAGCATACCTATTGTCATACCTGAAATAACATCATAAAAACTTGTAAAAATAACAAAGATTTTAAGTAGATTGGCCTTCGTATTTGCACATTTCGCTTCGAAATCACATTTCGAAATAAGCATGTTCACACAATCCAACAACTCTGGTGAGATTTGATGACGCTTCTTCACTAAAACATGATGATCATTGATCTCGAAATTTACTGTATTTCTCATGTGATTTAAAATATCTCCAGCAACATCTTTGGCAATTTCCTCTCTTTTATCTTCTTCCATTTAGAATTTTTGTAATTATTATGAAACTTGAGAGATTGAAAGAGTCAAATTTAATTAAAATATACAAAGATACAATGGATGATTCGATAAATTTAAAATTTTGTGTGCCATCAAAGAAACGTTTATCTTTGATCATAAAAAGAGACCCACAAAACAAAAAAGAAGATAAAGAGGAAATCGAAAAAGAGAATAAACAAGAAACTAAAGAGGTTAAGAAACCAAGAAAAATAAGAAAGTTTCAAATTCAACGTTCCGTGAGTGAAAGTAGTCTTGATTCAAAGAAGAACGAAGAGCATTTAAAATATATAAAGGTGAAAGAGGATAAAGGGATAAAAGAAAAAGAATCTCCATGTACTTCAAGACAAATTAGAACATCTGAAAGGGAAGTTATAAAAGGAACTGGAAAAATTATTAGAGGAACAATTAAAAGATCAATCAGTGCAAGAACAATTAGAACGAAAACAACTCCAACAACGAGTGAAAGAATAAGAACAGATGGAAGAACTATTAGCAGAACAAAAAGTTTAAGTGATTTAGTAAAGGAAAGTCGAACTTCGAGTTCTGACGTTTGTATAAATAGTGATGAAGATAGTTTTTCTTTAAAGTTCTTCCTTCTCGATAATAAAATCAAGGAAAACGTCGCAAAATTAACAAAAAAGGGTAAGATTCTAAGTAAACTTATACAAAAAAAGCAACCAAAAATCACAGAAGAAGTTCCCGAGATAAATGCAAAGTTAAAGAAAATAACTGGGTTCGTTACAACAAAAACTTTCGATCTTGCTTTGAGTCTCTATGAATCTATTCAAGACTACTACTTCGATGCTTTAAGAGACACCAATCCAGAAAAGAAAGAGATGAAAATCGAAGAAATCAAGAGAAAACTTACACAACTTGAACAATGGTTCACTTTAATAATTGAACCAAAACCAAGAAAGAAACTGGAAACCGTATCTTGGTTTGAAAGAGAGAAAGAGAAAGCAAAAAGAGGTATCTCAGTTTATTGTAATCAATATCTCAAAGAATCAATTTGTATAAGTGAAGAACATCTTAGAATGCTAAAAGAAAACTTCGAAAAATTAAAGAAGAAGTATAATATTTTTGATGATAAATTATAGAAATATTTTTAGGCAAAGCTATTAAAAAATGTCATATTTACCATCGAAATATGCAGGAAGAGATAGGTATACTCTATTACCAGCAGCATGTACAAGTAGACACCGTATTTCGAGATATCAAAGAGACGTTGAGAGATTGTTGGAGCAAGGATTATCAATGGAACAAATTTTCGATACACTTGGAATTCCAGTTGGTAGGGAGTGTTGTAGATTGGCGTTAATGTCTCCGTTTTCGATAGAAGTTCCAAGCTTTGTAGATTGGAAAACGATTCTTGGGGAAGGAAATGAAGATGCAGTACCAGGACCAAGCAAACTTTCAATTGCAAGCGAAGTTAGAAAGAAACGCAAAGTTACCAAAGGTGGAAAAACGAAAAAGAAGCTTGGAGAATACAAAGAAGTTAAAGTTAAAGGTACTGGTGGTGAAGAACATACACTTTTGGTAGAATCAGTGAGAAACGTTGGACTTGGATATGAAGTTCAAGTCCTACCGTCGAGTGAGAGAGTCTATCGAGCAATTTAAAAGAGGAAAGAAATAGGATAGTTGTATATACAAAGGTTTAGAGAATAAGCATAACTGAAATGCTAGTATGCAAAGAATAATACAATTAATTGTATTATTCTATATATGAAGAATATGGAAATTAAGCTATAATTGTATATAGAAAACTCAATGAAGAGATTGTTATAATGTTCTTTGTAAAGTTTTCTGTATACATTTCAACAATTGTATATAGAAGAGAACGTTGAAATACTGTTTGTAAAGTTTTCTATATACAATCCAACAATTATAGAAGAGATTGTTATAATGTTCTTTGTAAAGTTTTCTATATACAATCCAACAATTATAGAAGAGATTGTTATAATGTTCTTTGTAAAGTTTTCTATATACATTTCAACAATTGTATATAGAAAACTTTACAAAGAACATTATAACAATCTCTTCTATGAGTTTCTTTATATATAATTGTTGGATTGTATATAGAAAACTTTACAAAGAACATTATAACAATCTCTTCTATGAGTTTCTTTATATATAATTGTTGGATTGTATATAGAAAACTTTACAAACAGCATTTCAACGTTCTCTTCTATATACAATTGTTGAAATGTATACAGAAAACTTTACAAAGAACATTATAACAATCACTTCTATATACAATTGTTGAAATGTATATAGAAAACTTTGTAAACATCATTCAACAATCTCTTCATTGAATTTCTTTTTCTATATACAATTGTTGAAATGTATACAGAAAACTTTACAAAGAACATTATAACAATCTCTTCTATTCAAGGTTGCAAATAGGTGGACTATAAATAGAAAAACTTTACAAAGAACAATTCAATAAACTTTTCTATATATAATTGTTGAACTATATAGAAAACTTTGTAAATAGTATTATAACAATCTTTTCTATATACAATCCAATAATTATATATAGAAAACTTTACAAACAGCATTATAACAATCTCTTCTATATATAATTATTGGATTGTATATAGAAAACTTTACGGAAAGCATCATTCATTAGTCTCTTCATTGAGTTTCTTTTTTTTCTATATACAATTCAACAATTGTATATAGAAAACTTTACAAACAGCATTTCAACAATCTCTTCTATATACAATCCAATAATTATATAGAAAACTTTACAAACAGCATTCAACAATCTCTTCTATATATAATTGTTGGATTGTATATAGAAAAGATTACAAACGGTATTTCAATAATCTCTTCTATATAATTACTGGATTGTATATAGAAAAGATTACAAACAGTATTTCAATAATCTCTTCATTGAGTTTCTTTTTTCCATATATAATTCAACAATTATATAGAAGAGAATGTTGAAATGCTGTTTGTAAAGTTTTCTATATAATTGTTGAATTATAGAAGAGAAATCAATGAAGAGATTAATGAGATGTCGTTTGTAAAGTTTTTATATACAATTATTAAATTGTATATAAAAGAGATTGATGAAATGCTGTTCGTAAAGTTTTCTATATAATTCAAGAATTATATAGAATAGAATTATTTGACTAACAAGTATAATATTGGAATGCAAAGAATATTACAAACCTTTGTGTTGTTCTCTGAATCTTTGTAATATTCTAATTTATCCTTATCCTCTTATTCTCTCAGTGTTCTTCGTCGAAAAAGGTTTCCTGGTTGCGATGTTTGTGTTCTTATTCCCTCAACTTCTTCATCCGTTGGTATTCTAAATGAAGGATATTCTTTTCTTATCGATTCTTTGGGAGTAGTTCCCAAGGCTCCAACTCTTCTGACTGATCTTTCAGAAGGAGATTTTGCAGGAATGTTTGTACTTCCCAAGGCTCCAACTCTTCTGACTGATCTTGTACCTGAACTTGAAGCACCAGGACTCAAAGAACTTGCTCCAATTGTTCTTGATGTTACAATATCTTCTCTTTCAGGTTCCCTTCGAATGCGTCTTTTAAATGATGGTCTTTCAAGTGGTTCTTCTTCGTAAACACGTTCCTTACCTTTAGCTTCAACTCTACTTTCAACTTCTCTAGGTAATCCTAATGCTCCAACTCTTCTAATTGTTCTTGGAGCGGCAGTTGAAGTTCTTGGACTGAAGGTTGAAGTTGTTGCTCCTGCATTCAAAGCTCCAATTCTTCTTTTTGGTGTTGTAATTTGTTTTGTTTCAACTTGTCTTTCGATAGGTCTCCTGACTGGTCTTTCAATAGTTCTTTTGATTGGTCTCTTAATTGACTTTTCGGTTCTCTCTTTTTTTTCTTCACCTTCTTCTAAAGTTAAAGTTCGTAAGCCCTCAGAAAGTTCTTCCAAATTTTGTCCAGGTATTTCCAAAGTCTTCCTTTCTGTTTCACCAGTTTCAAGATTAAGTCTTTCGAGTTCTATTGTTAAATTGTCGATGTCGCTTGAACAATAATTAATATGACCTTTGGTTTCCACAATGTTTGTAGTAGGAGAAAAGGAATGTCTAACAAGCGCTTTTCCACAAAACTTACCTGTTAATCCTTTCAAATCCATCAATTGAACTGGTGGAAAGGTGATGTTTCCAGAACCAATTCTTCCAGCTTGTTTGAAATCTGGTCGTGAATATCTTGACATTTTTTTAAGTAGTATAAAAAATGTTGTCAACAATTTCAAAGATTAGAATAAGAGGTAAAGGTAATAAAATGATAAGAAAAGGTAGAAGGGTTACGCACATACCCGTAAGTACAATGTTGAGAAAACAAAAAGGTAAAGAATCTCCAAACACTATGGCGATGAGGAATTTAAACAAGGAGTTCGAGAACTTGTTTCCAGGATTTGAAAAGAGCAAAAGGAAAAATTTGGTCGATGAAATTTCAGGCATGAACCAATTAAGATTCATGAACATGAAAGTTCTTGCAGTTACGCTCGTCTTCATAAGAGACAATAGTGGAAAAAACGTTAACTTTGTTCTTACACCAGAGATACTCGAAGACAAGAATATAAAATCCTATCTTAATATCTTATTACCTCCAAAAGAGTTATTCACAAAAGGAAAGGATATAGAAAAAAATAGATACAGAGAGATGGAGATACAATACAAAGCCGAATTAATAAGATACATTATTGCTGTTATAGATTATAGAGCAGAAACAAATCCAGAAGAACTAATAGAAGAAGAAGAAGTTGAGGAAAGAGAAGAAGAAGAAGAAGTCGAGGAAAGCGAAGAAGAAGAAGAAGAAGAAGTTGAGGAAAGCGAAGAAGAAGAAGAAGTTGAGGAAAGCGAAGAAGAAGAAGAAGTTGAGGAAAGCGAAGAAGAAGGAGAATAATTATCTATATTTAAACCTGGAACAATATACATGAATATGTATTATATTTATTATAATACATAAATAACTATTTTCTTGTTTCTCCTTTTGCAAGAGTTTTTATATCTTCCACGAAGAATTTTCTCAAATATTCCAAATTAAGTTTTTTAAGACGCTCAGATAACACATCTAATCCTTCTTTACTTGTATTTTCAGTTCCTTTTCTAAGATCTATTCCTTTCTTCTTGTAAAATTCATCAACTATACCCATGTATTTTTTATATTCTTCTCTTTCTTGCATTTATTTAACGTAAACTTTTCTTTATTGATCTTTTATTGATTTTTTATTGATATGTTTTTTTTTCTTCTTCTTACTGTTCTAATTTATGTTTCTCTATTCTCTTCTCCAAAATTGTTCAATACATCCAATTTAAAGTCTTTGGTGAATATTTGTTGAAATAAGTCAATTAATTCTCCGCTTTTCCTCACAAAGGCTTGTTCACTCGTTTCCTTTGACTCACTCGTTTCCTTTGACTCACTCGTTTCCTTTGACTCACTCGTTTCCTTTGACTCACTCGTTTCCTTTGACTCACTCGTTTCCTTTGATTCACTCGTTTCCTTTGACTCGTTTGTCTCTTCTTTGCACTTTTCTTTTTCTTCTGTCATCTTTACTTGTTGAATGACAGTATAACCTCCACAAAGAGTCGCGTAAGCAACCATCTCCTTAAATTCTTCTTTGTTATTTTCGAATTCGTCTTTGACAACTTCAACGAAATTTCTTGTTTCTGAAGTAAAACGTGATGTGTATTCTTGTAGTTTTTGTACTTCATCTTTCATTAAACTCATATCTAAGTCATCTGGATTGTAAGTTTTACTGAGAATTTCTTGGCATAATCTATAATTTTCTTCTGTTAGAAAGAAAGACACTACGTCTAGATAAGTGTAGAAATCATCACTTTCGATAAACTCATCTGTTATTTCCTTCGCACGATTGACGCGAATGTTCCTTCCACTCTCTAAATAATCATCAATATAGCTCTTATATGTCTCAATTAAATTTTCATCAGAAGGAAAGAAAGAAAGAACTGTATTCGTTGAAACACCAAAAATGTTTGAGATTATCTCTGCTAATGGTTTGAAAAGACTTTTCTTCCCCGAATGTGTTGACATATTTTTAACGTCCATTTCCATTTACTTATAAATGTGTCTCTATTAAGCCATGTATATAATTGTTTATATACATGATAAATAAAACATATGTAAGTTTATGAACACAAACTTGCAATGTAACAATAATCATTGAATGCATCACCAGTTTCTGAAACTAAGTCTATTTGTTTGTCTGAAGCTATTGCCACTAATGTTTGTAAGCTTTCGTTCTTTTTATTCCAAATAAATCCATGACCAATACTTGCATGTCTATCAACACGACTCTTATATTCTTTTGTAGAGTCATTTAAATGGAAGAGTGAAACGCCATGTGTGTAAATGGATTCCGCTTCATCAAACATTCGAACAACACTTTCACTGTTTTCGAAATCTGTCATACCAGCTGCAAACCCATGACAAGTATCAAAACAAAACCCACAACACTCCTTATCACAAGCTTCTTGCAACTTACGCAAATCGTTCCAAGTTGAACCTATTTCTGTACCTTGACCTGCTGCGTTTTCAAGTAACAAATTATACTTCACGTTTTCGAAACTTGTTTGTTTTATGATTCCTTCAAGCTTTAACTGATTGAGTTTATCTGCAATTTCCTCTATCGCTATTTGTCTTTTTAGTTTTAAATGTTTACCAACGTGAAGAACGGCAGCTGCTGGTAACTCATCTATTTGTATTAAAATATCTTTTAACAACGAGGGAATTCTCTCATCATCTTTCGCTAAGTTGAGATTATAAGGACAATGAACATAGAAAGTTAAATCCTTCTCCAAACATTTTTTCTTTGTTTTCTTTTTGTCTTCCTTTGTTAGTTGTCTGCATTTGTAACCAACTGTTCGTCCAAGAAAGAGTTGTGAACATTTAAAACCTTCATGATAACCAATAGAGCTTTCAACAGTTTTCCTAAGTGAGATATGTTTACCAAATCTCAACTTTTGCAACTTAGACAAGTCGAAAGACATAACTTTAAGGATTCTTTCTTTTCTATTATTAAATAATTCATAGAGAAAGTATAAAAATTCTAGATTAATAAATGTTGTTAGATATTATTGTTTATTTGTTGATTTGGGTTGTTACAATCCTTATTATTGCTTTCTTATATGGAGTTGAAATTAAGGATTTAACAAAGGATTTAACAAAGGATTTAACAAAGAAAGAAATCTCATCATTTGATACGAATGATTACCACGTACTAGTCTATTATAAGAATAAAGATTTCATAGATGAGAAAGATGAATGTAAAAATAAAAAGATTTGGACACTCAATGACGTATCTAGATGCAAAATATGTAAAGAAACAAACGAAAAGAAGAATGCAAAAGTAAAAACATACATCTCAAGTAATGGTGAAATAAAACGAACAATCGAATAAAAGAATAAATTGGATGGTTTGAATGACATGTTGTAATAATAGATAATATTATTATCTATTAATTTTTTATAATATTTCGGGATCTTAAGCTAATTTTGCATCTCTGTTTTAAGATTCCTTTAGATCAAAAAGCATCGTCGCAGATGGAATTGTAAAAAGACTAAAAAATCTTATCCCAATTATGTAAATCCATTCCCTTTTGTACAAATCAAAATAACATTTATTATTGTCATGTTTATCCAAAAGAACTTCACCACAAAAATCGAATTGTGTCTAATTTATTTTTACATTCCTTGTCATTTTCATATGAAACAACTATATATTCTTGGTGTTTTCTATAACGTTTATTGTTTTTTGATGACTTTACGATTGACGTTCTTGAACAACCTTTTGAGTTACATGAATTTATAACATTAAACCTCACAGTTACAATAAAGATGTAAGTATCAAAAAGACAAGAATGTTTGATGTGAGATTTATTGCTCTTGTTTTGTCCAATGTTCTCTCTCTCAGTTTTCAATGGATATAAAGCATTTGGAGATTCATAAACATTATCATAGTAAATATGAAAAATGGACTAAAATAAAGTTTTTGACATCATATTAAGACATTTTAATTCCTAAAAACATAAGTATAATGGAAAACACTTTCAAAGTCTTCACCCTCGAAGGAAGAAAGAAGGAGTTGTTTTTTGGTTTTGTTCCAAATCATATGGAACATGAAATTATTCATCAGTTTCCATCTTCATCTCAAAATACGAAAGTTACAGAGACAACAATGATTAAAGATCTTTCAAGGTGTTTTGGGTTCACAGGAAGATCAAAGGAAAAAGAAGAACAAGAGAAACAAAAAATTCCAAAAATTACAATTTTAGAAAATTATCCAGAAGAAGAAGTGACTTACTACTTCAATCTTAAAGCGAATAAAGAATTTCTCATTAAATTCTTGGCAAAATATTATGAACTCAATAAGAGAACACCAAAACTTGAAGTTGCGGAATACAGAGACGATAAACTTGTATTTGTTATTTATTCTATCGATCACTTGGAATTCTCCAATATCAATAAACTTGTGCGTTCATGTTTAAGTGAAAGTGCTTAAAAAAAATCAAATATTTTTTTCTTTGTGTAATAAAATGTCGAGGAAGGTTGCGGAATTAATTACTACGACAGCTCTTGATTTCACCGGAGCAACAGTTACAAATTCTCAAGTTTTGACTTTTCCAACAACAGCAACAAACATTGTTGGTGACAATACAACAAACACATTAACAAATAAAACAATCAGCGATATTTCAAATGATGTTGCAGCAAATGCTCTTAGAAATGGTGCAACAATCACTGCTTTAAGTGAAACTGGACCAACAAATGGTCAAGTTCTCTCTTATGATGGTACTGAAGTTGCTTGGATTGATTTACCTTCATCTCCAATATCAACTCATAAAATTGTAACGCAAGATGACTCTGATGTAGACATTTTCACATTCACAACGGAAGCTAATACTTCTTATCTTTTCAGAGCGAAAATTATTGCACGTACTGTTAGTGAAACAGCAAACACAGTTGGTTATGTTTTAACAGCAGTTTTCTACAATGATGGTACAGGTGCTGTTGCTGTTTCTGTTAATGATGTTTTGCAATTTCCTCCAAACGCAACATACACTGCTGAATTTCTTGCTAGTACAAATGATGTTGTTCTTAGAATCAATGGTTCTGCAACCGAAGATGTAGATTGGGTTGCAATTGTTGAAGTTATTCCTTCAACTCAATAAAAATATAATGTAACTTTATATTTATAAAGAGTTATAAATATAACTACTTGCTTGTTTATTTAATGTACCTCATGATCGGAAGTTTAAATATATGGGACGTGATTCATGTTTCTATAACACAGGAAACAGTTATGAGATAGCAATAAGCTTTTTAATCAAAAGAAACAACATAGAAATGTCGAGAAGAGTTTAAGAAGAACACGTTAAAACCAATTGTACCTCTAGAACTATTTTATCGATTGTATAAAGAAAAAACAAACAAAGAGATAACAAATTTCCTAGTTGAAGAAGCGAAGAAAAGGAGAAAAAGAATGAACAGTAAAGAAATTTCTCTACTGTTCATTCGTTTGTTCATGGTTTGTCGTCTTTAAGGATATCTGTAATAATGATAGATCCTTTAAAGAATCGAAGAAAAACAACGAATGGTTAAAAGAGATAATTGTACGTTTAAACTTTGAAGATGTCTTGTTTATGGAAATTAAATAAACAAGTAATTTGGTACATATATTTTTTAGTTATTGAACTCTATTTAACTTGTTTCTTTCGATAAACTAAGTATATAGTAAACTAAAGAAACAAATACTATTCTTAATTATGGATATGTTCGAAATTCCAAAAGGTCATATACGTGTTTTTCCAATTAAAGATAAAAAAGATAGAAAGAAGTTCTATAGATTCATTGAGAATAATTATCCTTCAACAAAGAAAACTTCTTTTCATTGTTCTTGTTTTCCATCGAACGAAATAGTTACATACAAAAAATGTTGGAATTGTTATTATAAATGGATTCCAATGAATTATCATCGTGGATTTCTTGAAGGCAATCATGATGAATGGTTCTCAGGAGATTGTCCAAAATGTGGACAAGACAATCAATGGGAATGCGAAGATGGTCGTGAAGGTTTTGGTATTAAACATATATCTCCAAATAACGTTGTCGCAATTGGTGACTATTTTAAAGGATACATGGAAAAAAGAAATATTGACGAAGAAACAGAAGAAATGGACATTGAAGAAGTCGAGAATCTTGACTTCTACGACATTCCAGTTTCAAAGAACATAAGAAAAAAACAACTTGGTGAATACGTTGGAAAGTATCTTATATCTAAATACTGCGAAGAATAATTATTTTGGGTATGTCTGAATGCGTTTTATTTCTGACCAAATTGAGACTTGTAAATTTGTTGCATCAACGCGTAAAAATACTTCTTTTCCAATTGCTTCAAAGTAAGCAAGTGGATTCGTAATTGAGATACTCGGTATATCATTGAATTGTAAAACGTCTGTCTCTCCAACTTGGATAACTTGGTTTCCTTGGCGTCTGAAACTTGCTTTCAAATAATATGTGCAAGACTGTCCAATTATATTTTTAATTACAACCATAACTTTAACATTGTCGATTGACGAACTTGGAACTTTAAAACAAAAAAGTGTAGCGATGCTGTTTGATACAATGATAGAGTTTTTACACTTGTTTTTAGATGTAATAAGATATCTTAACATTTATATGAAATGAAACTTTTTAATTCTTGTCTAGTTGTGGATAAGCTTCTAAAAGCATTTGAACGACCTTTTCTTTGTGTCTTGTGACTGCGAACTGATATGGTGAACCTTCATACCATGACCACACATTGAAATCGAACTTACGTTTAATGAGCTCTTCAATGAATTCTAATCTCTCCTCATCAATTATTCGTTTAAGGAAATCTATTTTGTATGCACTTGCACCAAGGTCAAGAAGGGCTCTAAAAGACATAATATTCTTGCAATAAATTATTCTTTCGTTGCGTTCATCGATGCTTATCTTAGAGTAATATTCTTTTAACTTCTCTTCGATAAAAAACGAATAATCAAGAACAAAAGAAAACTCCTTGAGTCTTGAACAAGTTAGAAAAGAATTAAATAGACTCTTAAGATCACAAAAGGTTAATATCATAAAAAGAAGCTCATTTGGTAAATCGAGCAATCGCATATCTATTTACCCAAGAAAAGAAAAGAATTCGCAGAAGATAAAGAACTAAGGGAAATTAAAGAAGTATAAAAGTCTATAAAGAAAGAATAAAGATCCAATAAAAGAAAGGATAAAGAAAGAATAATCATAAATAGAAACAACAAAAAATAGAAAGAAAATAAAAAATCTAATAAAAATGAGCTTCACGTTTGCTGTTGATTCAGACTTGCACTTTGTTCCAATTCGCAAAGAAAAGCAATTTAATGCTGATAGGATAATTGATGCGAAACCAGACTTTCTTATTGTTAGTGGAGACTTAACAGAAAGAGGAACAGATGGCGAAAGTCCTTGTTGTTTTATTAAGAGTGGTAAAGACAACTTAACACCTTTCATTGAAGAGTATTACAACAAAATAACTGAGAATCACATACCTATTTATTTGTGTCCAGGAAATCATGACAACTGGGTTCCTTGGCCTTACATTTATAAACCTGTCATTGACTTCATTGAAAAGAAGAAAGGGTTGAGATACAGTTTCAACCATAAAGGACTACATTTTGTTTGTTGTGGTATTTACCCAGACTCAGACACTTTGGAATGGTTGAAAAAGGACTTGAAGAACGTTTCAAGTCCAATTGTATTATTTTTCCACTACAACATAAATGGTCCGTACTCAACATGGTGGGCAAGAGATAAAGATGAAGATGAAGAAATAAAGATCGAAAGACAAGTTGCCTTCTATGAAGTAATAAAGGATAAAGATGTAAAGATGATTTTAACTGGACATTGGCATGCAAACAATATAAGTAATTTCGAACCTAAAAAAGGTGTTAAGATACCAACAATAGTTACTGGTGGAAAAGGGTTTGCGTTATGTACTTGGAATGGAAGAAATATCGAAGTCAGGTTTGTAGAATAAATAAAAATACAAATAAAGTAAATAAAAGTATAGAATAGAATTCTATTCTATACAAAGTTCCTATATTCTTCAATCAAATAAACATAAATTAACCAACACAACTTAATACATTCTATTTTTCCATAGAATGTATTATTTTTTTCCTTTATCCTTTCTTCGAAGAAACCTTAAATCATAAACTTGACATTTAAACATATGTTTATATTAAGTTTACGAAATAAACTGCAAATTTAACTTGTAATCTAAAAGAATGCTCTTGTTTTTGAGACACGCAAATGATAAACACGATGGAACGAACGATCCAAAACTTTCTTCGAAAGGTAAATTTCGTTGTTTCAAAGAAGCGAAAAGACTTGTACAGAAATATGGTAAACCGGATGTTATTTATTGTAGTCCATTTATTCGTGCTGTTCAAACAGCTAACTATTTATGTACAGCTCTAAAAATTAAGGTGAAAATTAAGAAGAGAAGTTTTCTTTCGCGTTACTTTACTTCAAAACAAAAGAAAAGTCCAAAGATTCCAAATAAACTCCAAGAAAAAATACAAATCAATGAAACTAAGAAAGAATTCAAGAATAGAGTTAAAAAGTCTTTACATAGATTGAAAGACAAAACAAAAAATATTAATTGTTGGTGTATTACACATGCCTTGTTTTTAAAAGAAATAAAGAAGGCAAACAATATTTATAATGGGGAACACATAAAGTTTCTTGAGTCTGTTAAAGTCTCAAGATGATGTGTCTATTTTAGTTTTTCTTGTTCATTCATCAACATTCATCAACATTCATTCATCAACATTCATTCATCAACATTCATTCATCAACATTCATTCATCAACATTCATTCATCAACATTCATTCATCAACATTCATCGATAATTCTTTGATAGCTCTTTCATATGTACCTTCTCCTGAAAAGAATTCTATTGCCTCTTTTGGCATATTCAAATTAAGATTAACGATTGAATCAAAAGGAATGGCATTCTTGACTCCAATATCAATACACCATTTTATAGCTTCGTAATTAACTTCAGACATGCACATCCTCTCAAAAATTCTTGTGACTTTAACTGTTTCAGAGTTCTCTTTGAGTTTCGGATAGAGAAACTCCATAATTCGAATACTACTACAAGCGAAAGCATGACTAAAAAGGATTTGATAAGGCGTTCTTCCATTGTCCAAGTTCTCAAACGCATAAGTAAAAACGTCAAGGTTATCAAACTTAGCTAAATAGAATAAATTTATTTGTTCGTATTTCACATTAATTTCCATACCAATATCTACTAAAAGAAACTTGAAACAAGGTACTGTTAGCTTTCTATTGTTCAATGCAAAATACATGATATTTTTATTTGGTTTCCATTTATAATCTTCGACGAAGAGCTTAAGTTGTTTTATACTTGAACAAAAACCTGCGAGAATGTTCTCGCGCCTTTCCTTTTTATAAAGACTTTTCGCTAAATAAGAGAATTCTCTTGAAACTTGAGCCAAAAGAATAAGTTCATGATTCTCGAAGTAATCAAAGATAAGAAGTTTAATCTCATAAGGCAAGTCCATGAATGTCGTTTGTGAAAGAGAAAAGGAATGTAGGACAAGAGATTGTGTAAATGTTGGGATTAAAGGCGGTACCAAAGAAGGAAGATAAATTGCATTCAAAATAGCACTCCACAAATAGCTTAACATATTCACAAGGATTATTTAATTGTAAGGTGACTGTATCTTTTCCTTCCTAATTCTAATTTTTTTACTAGATCTTAAGACAAGTTAAAAATGGTTCGTTATCTTTATTTTCGTTACAAGATTAGAAACGATAATTATCTAACAAAGTGTAGAGAACCATTTATTTCATTCACGAAAACACGCCCAGATGCGTTCGAACTTGCAAAGAAAAACATTTTAGAACGTGAAAACTTCGAAAAGGTTGAATCAGAATTAAAACATCTGGAAAAATTTGGAAGTGTTTGGATAGATGAATGGGAAAGAAAACGTAATGGTGATAATTACATCATTAAACCGATTATTTTGGGTAAAACGTACTACTTAAGTGAAAATTTTAAAATTAGCAAAAATCCATATGAAGAGGATGAGGAATGGTACACAGATGAAGGAGATGAAGACGAACATGGCGAACCAAAGGAACCAACTTACGAGAAGATGAAGGAATTTTCTTTGGATGATTTTAGAGTTACTAAGCCTAGAGCTTCAGGTGACCAAGAAGTTTTGTATGTGTTTACGTACATAAGGCTTAGACCGTATAAGCGCTATGAAAAAGACATTTTTAGATACTACATCGTCTTTTATGATACTTTAGATGAGGCATTTGAGGATGTTAAACGCTTTCCTGGTATAACTAGCATGTTAAAAGAAAAACCACTACAAGTCGAATACTGTCGTGGAATCAACTACTTCGAAATAATCAAGCTTGATATTAATGAGATGGTAAATTTATGCGAGCGTTGTAAAGCGATAAAGAATTGGAAGTGGAAAAACTATTAAAGAAGAACACGAAAAAATAATTTGTAGAAATGGTCTTATTCTTTAATTAGTTTTATCTTGACTTATCCTCATCTATAAATAATATTATATTATTTATGGTTTGTTTGTAATTAAATGGATAACATGACAATAAAATTAGAGAACTCATGTAAGTAATTATTTTTGGTTTGTTCTTTTTGTCGTCTTATATAGACTCATTCAAACTTTGCATTTGAAACTTTAGTAAATTCTTTATTGTGAAGTTTGTGTTATCTTTTTTTTTTTGATGATATGTGTGACAAAATTTACGATTATATACATGTCTCGAAGGCTACAAGTTCATAGAAAAAATTTTTGCATACGCTCGTTCCAATAATTGTTGGAATCTTATTCACAATATTTCAAGATATGAAGACATAACGAATATCTTGAATGAAAGTCTTATTATGTCTTGAAAAAAATGGTCATTTGAAAGTAGTCAAGTATTTAGTTGTAAAAGGAGCTGATATTCATGTGGTTAATGATTATGCTTTCCATTGTGCTCCTAAACATGCTCACTTGGAAGTGGTTAAATATTTAGTTGAAAAAAAAAGGAGTTGATATCCATACAAACAATGATGAAGCTCTACGTTGGGCTTCTCAAAATAGTCAGCTAGAGATAGTTAATTATTTAGTTGAAAATGGAGTTAATAATCATGTGACACCACAAACCAGTTAAATTTTTCTTTTAGAAACGATCACTTGAGAGGATTTAAGATCATATGATATTAGTAGTTTATTAAACTACTAATATAATTATCAATAAAGCTTATCCAATAAAATTAACGATAAAAGTATTAAACATTGCTGAATTGAAATGGATGTTTGGTGGTATGTTAGATTTGAACTCATTTATATTGAGCAACTTGAATCGAATAGTTATTTGTATTCCAACAATTATATAGAAGAACTCAACGAAAAGATTGGTGAAAAGAATGGTGAAATGCTATTACAAAGTTTTCTATATACAATCCAATAATTATATATAGAAGAGAATGTTGAAATGCTATTATAAAGTTTTCTATATACAATTCAACAATTATATATAGAAAAAGAAGAAAGCTTTATATTATATTTGTTACTATGATAAATTCGATAAATAATTATATTAGTAATCTCATCAAACTACCAATATAAAATCATGACTAGCCCACTAGACATTCCAGAATTGTACACTTCAATCATTGCTAATTTGGATCCAAAAACAATTTGTCGTATGATGAGAGTTGATCAATTTACTCATCAATTGATTACAGGCATGTCTATTTATAGAGAGCTGATGAGTTGTTTGGAACATGTTAAAAAGGGTAAATACAAACAAGAATACACGTTCAAAGAAAAAATATTTATATATGCTTGTTATAATGGTTGTTGGAATGTTATTCACAATATTTTAAGAGATGAAGACATGAGAAATGTTTTAAATGAAATTCTTATCATGGCTTCTAAAAATGGTCAGCTAGAAGTAGTAAAATATTTAGTTGAAAAAGGAGCTGATATTCATGCAAAAGATAATTACGCTTTACGTTGGGCATCTTATCATGGTCACTTGGATGTAGTTAAATATTTAGTTGAAAAAGGAGCTAATGTACATACACAAGATGATTATGCCTTACGTTGGGCTTCTTCAAATGGTCACCTACAAGTAGTTAAGTATTTAGTTGAAAATGGAGCTGATATCCATGTACAAGATGATGAAGCTCTATGTTTTGCTTCTACAAATGGTCATTTGGAAGTAGTCGAATATTTAGTTGAAAATAAAGCTAATATCCATGCATATGATGATCAAGCTCTACGTTTCGCTTCTGCACATGGACACTTAGAAGTAGTTAAATATTTAGTTGAAAAAGGAGCTAATATTCATGCATATGATGATTTTGCCTTACGTTACGCTTCTAGAAATGGACACTTAGAAGTAGTCGAATATTTAGTTGAAAATAAAGCTAATGTACATGCAAAGAATGATTATGCTCTACTTTGGGCTTCTATAAATGGTTATTTAGAAGTAGTTAAATATTTAGTTGAAAATGGAGCTGATATCCATGCAGAAGATGATTACACTTTACGTATGGCTACTGCATATGGTCAATTTGATGTAGTTTATTATTTAATTAAAAAAAGGAGATAATAATCATGTGACACCACAAACCAGTTAAATTTTTCTTTTAGAACCGATTACTTAAGAGGATTTAAGATCTTATGATGATATTAGTAGTTTAATAAACTACTAATATAATTATTAATAAAGCTTATCCAGTATAATTATCGATAAAAGATTTAACTGAATTGAAATGGATGATTGTTGGTATGTTAGATTTGAACTCATTTATATTGAGTAAGTTGAATCGAATAGTTATTTGTATTTCAACAATTATATAGAAGAAGTCAACGAAAAGATTGGTGAAAAGAATGTTGAAATGTTGTTTACAAAGTTTCCTATATACAATCCAATAATTATATATAGAAGAGAATGGTGAAATGCTATTCTAAAGTTTTCTATATACAATTCAACAATTATATATAGAAGAAAAATCAACGAAAGGAATGTTATAGTTCTATATAACTTTTTCCTTTCGTTAAGAATATAATCTTTATTACTACAATAAATTCGATAAATAATTATATTAGTAATCTCATCAAACTACAAATATAAAATCATGACTAGCCCACTAGACATTCCAGAATTGTACACTTCAATCATTGCTAATTTAGATCCAAAAACAATTGGTTGTATGATGAGAGTCGATCAATTTACTCATCAATTGATTACAGGCATGTCTATTTATAGAGAACTGATGAGTTGTTTAGATCACATAAAAAAGGGTAATTATAAACAAGAATACACGTTCAAAGAAAAAATATTTATATATGCTTGTTATAATGGTTGTTGGAATGTTATTCACAATATTTTAAGAGATGAAGACATGAGAAATGTTTTAAATGAAAGTCTTATCATGGCTTCTAAAAATGGTCAGCTAGAAGTAATTAAACATTTAGTTGAAAATGGAGCTGATATTCATGTATATAATGATTATGCCTTACGTTACGCTTCTTCAAATGGTCACCTAGAAGTAGTCAAATATTTAGTTGAAAATAAAGCTAATGTTCATGCAGAAGATGATGAAGCTCTACGTTTGACTTCTTCAAATGGTCACCTAGAAGTAGTTAAATATTTAGTTGAAAATAAAGCTAATGTTCATGCAAAAGATGATGAAGCTCTACGTTTGGCTTCTGAAAATGGTCACTTGGGAGTAGTTAAACATTTAGTTGAAAATGGAGCTGATATTCATGTATATAATGATTATGCCTTACGTTACGCTTCTGCAGACGGTCACCTACAAGTAGTCAAATATTTAGTTGAAAATAAAGCCAATATTCATGCACAAGATGATGAAGCTCTACGTTTGGCTTCTGCAAAAGGTCACTTAGAAGTAGTTAAATATTTAGTTGAAAATGGAGCTAATGTACACGCATTCACTGATGATGGCCTACGTTTGGCTTCTGCATACGGTCACTTAGAAGTAGTTAAACATTTAGTTGAAAATAAAGCCAACATTCATGCAAAAGATGATTATGCCCTACATTTGTCTTCCGCATATGGACACTTAGAAGTAGTTAAATATTTAGTTGAAAAAGGAGCTAATGTACATGCAAAGAATGATAAAGCTCTACGTTGGGCTTCTAAAAATGGACACTTAGAAGTAGTTAAATATTTAGTTGAAAATAAAGCTAATGTACATGCAAAGAATGATTATGCTCTACGTTGGGCTTATAAAAATGGTCACTTGGAAGTAGTCAAATATTTAGTTGAAAAAGAAGCTATCATACAATATCCTTTTCTTTGTACCTTCATTCCATAATATCTTTAGCATTCTAAAGATATTTGTTTGTCTCTTGATAGTGTTGTCTTCATCATTTGGATGAATGAAATAGAACCAAATTAACTTATTTGGAATG
>Ga0065721_10049919_pt1 | contig 25414 bp, 25 predicted proteins | sample Mesricmetagenome_FD_59108 | JGI IMG/M metagenome (GOLD analysis project Ga0065721, IMG submission 59108) | Mesophilic microbial community from rice straw/compost enrichment Sample: eDNA_1 v2 (version 2) | ecosystem: Engineered > Solid waste > Grass > Composting > Bioreactor | place: USA: Davis... | reverse complement strand
GCCGGCCGGCAGGGCCAGGGCCACGGTGACGGCTGCCACAACAACGGGGACGAAGCCCGCAAACAGCGGCGCGCGGCGGCGGTGGAGCATTGCAATGCCTTCCGATTCGAGTATGTTCGGCCCGTTCCGATGGCCCGGCTAAGATGGCCCAGGTATATAGCTCAGCCCAAGCGAGGATACCATCAGCACCCAGTCTAATAACACGTCCGACGCCTACAAGCAGGCCGGCGTGGACATCGACGCGGGCAACGCGCTCGTTGACGCGATCAAACCGCTCGCCCGTTCCACCGCGCGCCCGGGCTCCGACGCCGGGCTGGGCGGGTTCGGTGCGCTGTTCGACCTGCGCGCGGCCGGGTATCGCGACCCGCTGCTGGTCGCCACCACGGACGGCGTCGGCACGAAGCTGAAGGTCGCCATCCTGGCGAACAAGCACGACACGGTCGGCATCGACCTTGTCGCGATGTGCGTCAACGACCTCGTCGTGCAGGGCGCGGAACCGCTGCTGTTCCTCGACTACTACGCCATGGGCAAGCTGGACGTGGCCGCCGGCCGCGCCATCGTCGCGGGCATCGCCGAGGGGTGCCGTCAGGCCGGCTGCGCGCTGGTCGGCGGTGAAACCGCCGAGATGCCCGGCATGTACGCGGCGGACGACTACGACCTCGCCGGCTTCTCGGTGGGTGCGGTGGAGCGCGAGAACGCGCTGACCGGATCGGCCGTGCAGGACGGTGACGTGGTGCTCGGCCTCGCCTCCTCCGGCGTTCATTCCAACGGCTACTCGCTGGTGCGCAAGCTGGTGGAGAAGTCCGGGCTCGGCTACGACTCCCCCTGCCCGTGGGACGCTTCCAGGACGCTGGGCGAGGCGCTGCTGGTCCCGACCCGCATCTATGTGAAGAGCACGCTGGCCGCCATCCGCGCCGGCACCGTGCACGCCATGGCGCACATCACCGGCGGCGGCCTGATCGAGAACATTCCGCGCGTCCTGCCGGACGGGCTGGGCGTGACGCTCGACGCCACCACGTGGCCGCTTCCCCCGGTCTTCTCCTGGCTGATGAAGACGGGCGGCCTGACTCCGCTGGACATGGCGCGCACCTTCAACACCGGCCTCGGCATGGTCGTCGTGGTTCCGGCCGACAAGGCGCAGCAGGCCATCGACATCCTGGCCCAGGGCGGCGAGACGGTCTTCACCGTCGGCACCGTCCACGCGATCAAGGAAGGCGAGGCCCGCGTCACCGTGAACGGAATGGACGCGGAATGGCGCGCCTGAAGCCATCTCGGTTGAAGGTCGGCGTTCTGATTTCCGGGCGCGGCAGCAATTTGCAGGCGTTGATCGACGCCTGCGCCGCCCCGGATTTTCCGGCCGAGATCGCGCTGGTCCTGTCCAACAAGGCCGACGCCTACGGGCTAGAGCGCGCGGCGATGGCCGGCGTTCCCGGCGCGGTGGTCAGCCACCGCGACTTCCCCGGCAACAAGCAGGCCTTTGAAGAGGCCATGGACGCGCGCCTGCGCGAGGCGGGCGTCGAGCTGGTCTGCCTTGCCGGCTTCATGCGCCTGCTGTCGCCCTGGTTCGTGGACACGTGGCGCGACCGGCTGATCAACATCCACCCGTCCCTCCTGCCCTCCTTCAAGGGGCTGGACACGCACGAGCGGGCCATCGCGGCCGGCGTGCGCTTCCACGGCTGCACGGTCCATTACGTGCGCCCGGAGATGGACGAGGGGCCGATTCTCGTGCAGGCGGCCGTTCCGGTCCTGCCCGGCGACGACGCTCACGCGCTGGCCGAGCGGGTCCTGGAATCGGAACACCGCATCTATCCGCAGGCCATCCGCCTGATCGCCGAGGGCCGAACCCGCGTCGAAGGCGACCGGGTGGAGATCTCCGGCCTGGTTACGGCGCTGCCCGCGGTGGTCAATCCGCCAGCTTGAGCGGAACCCTTGCCGAAACTGTTGGTGGTCCCCACATCTTCCGCCGAATAAGACTCAACCAATGGGGGGACGACATGGCGGTTACCGATCACGGAAGCAACCCGGTCAACGACGAACTCGTGCGCGAGCACGTGGAGGGCTGGCACTCCTTCACGAAGTTCCTGACCTATGGGACGGTCGGCGTCGTGATCCTGCTGATCCTGATGGCGATCTTCCTGCTGTAACGGCCCCACGTCCCCTCCCTCGCTTCGCGGGGGAGGGTCAGGGAGGGGGCTCGCAACGAACGCCCCGGAAGATTCCTTACTGCCCGCCCGGCAGGCGCCCCAGGAACAGGTCGCGCATCTCGCCGACCAGGGCATCCACCTGCTCCCGCCACGCTTCCTCGCCGCCCTGGATGGCGTACATGACGTGGGTGGCCAGATGGATCAGCGCGGCCCGCGCGCAATCCTCCGGCGGGAAGTCCAGTCCGATCGAATCGCGCAGGAACATGCCGAGCTGGTCGGCGGAGTTCCAGGGATGGACGATCACCGATTCGAAACCGCTGGTGCCCAGGAACACGGAATTCAGCGCCGTCGCCTGCCCGTTGATGGCGTCGATGGCGGTGTCCTGGTCGACGGAACCCTCCAGCACCTTCTGGAAGGCGGCGAGGCACTGGTCCACATAGCCGCGCACCAGAAGCTCCACCACGCCGGGATCGCCCAGGTCGTTGCGCCCCTGCGCCAGCGGGGACAACGGCTCCAGCAGGGAGACGACGATCGGCTTGATGTCCAGGGGTTCCATCAGGGTACTCCTTGCGGTTGATTCCCCGAATACTCGACTTTTCCACGCCTGTCCACGGAGCTTTGCCTGCCTCGCAGGACAAGTTCGTGACGGAATCCGGAAAGACAAAGGGCCGCCCCGAACGGGACGGCCCCTCGACAAACCGCTTTTCTCGGCCTGTCGGCTCAAACCGGGCCGGCTGAAATCAGCCGACCAGCTCGATGCCGGCGAAGAAGAAGGCGATCTCCTGGGCGGCGGTCTCCGGAGCGTCGGAGCCGTGCACCGAGTTGGCCTCGATGGACTCGGCGAACTCCTTGCGGATGGTGCCCTCGGCGGCGTTGGCCGGGTTGGTGGCGCCCATGATCTCGCGGTTGCGGGCGATGGCGTTCTCGCCTTCCAGCACCTGCAGGACGACCGGGCCGGAGATCATGAAGGAGACGAGGTCGTTGAAGAACGGACGCTCGCGGTGCACGCCGTAGAACTGCTCGGCCTGGGCCTTCGACAGCTGGACGCGCTTCTGGGCGATGATGCGCAGGCCGCCGTCTTCGAACTTGGCGTTGATCTTGCCGGTCAGGTTGCGGCGGGTGGCATCGGGCTTGATGATCGAGAGGGTCCGTTCGACGGCCATGGCGGTGGGCTCCTGCTGAAAAAGCGTTATGGGGCGCCACGCGTTTGGCCGGGGCGCCGGTTGCGCGGGGTTATATAGGCGCTTTCGCGCCACGGCAACCGCTTCGTGGCGGCGATTGCAGCTATGATTGCGTCCTCCGCCCGTACCGCTTCAAATCGGGGGCGGGCTCGTGGTACACCGACCCGGCCATGCTGCACATCAATGATCTGACGTTCCGCTTCGGCGGTCGCGTGCTGTTCGACCGCGCCACCGCGGTCGTGTCGAAAGGCCACCGGGTGGCGCTTGTCGGCCGGAACGGCACCGGCAAATCCACGCTGCTGAAGCTCATCGCCGGCCAGCTCCAGACGGACGCCGGCGCGATCACCGTGCCCACCGGCACGAAGATCGGCATGGTGGCGCAGGAGGCGCCCAGCGGCGCCATCAGCCTGATCGACGCCGTGCTGGCCGCCGACACCGAACGCACCGCCCTGCTGGCGGAGGCCGAAACGGCCACCGACCCCATGCGCATCGGCGAAATCCACGCACGGCTGGCCGACATCGAGGCGCACTCCGCCCCGTCCCGCGCCGCACAGGTGCTGTCCGGCCTGGGCTTCGACGCCGATGCGCAGCAACGCCCCTGCTCCGATTTTTCCGGCGGCTGGCGGATGCGCGTGGCGCTCGCCGGCGTGCTGTTCGCGCGGCCCGACCTGCTGCTGCTCGACGAGCCGACGAACCACCTCGACCTCGAGGCGACGCTGTGGCTGGAGGGCTATCTCAAGAACTATCCGCACACGATCCTGTTGGTCAGCCATGACCGCGACCTCTTGAACTCGGTCCCGACCACGACCATCCATGTGGACCAGGGAAAGCTGGTGACCTACGCCGGCAACTACGACCAGTTCCTGAAACAGCGCCGCGCCAACCAGGAGCGGCTGCAAGCCATGGCAACCAAGCAGGAGGCCAAGCGCAAGCACATGATGGCCTTCGTCGAACGCTTCCGATACAAGGCCACCAAGGCCCGCCAGGCGCAAAGCCGCCTGAAGGCGCTGGAAAAGCTGGAAACCATCACGCTGATGGAGGACGACGCCGAGGTCGTCTTCAACTTCCCCCAGCCCGACCAGCTGCCGCCGCCGCTCATCGCGCTCGACAACGTCACCATCGGCTACGGCGACCGCGCCGTGCTCCGCCGCGTGAACCTGCGCGTCGACATGGACGACCGCATCGCCCTGCTGGGCGCCAACGGCAACGGCAAGTCCACGCTGGTGAAGCTGCTGGCAGGCCGGCTCGACGCCATGGGCGGCGAGATGCGGCGGCCCACAAAGCTGCGCGTCGGCTATTTCGCCCAGCACCAGCAGGACGAGCTGGACCTGTCGATCACCCCCATCCAGCAGACCCAGCGCATCATGCCGCTGGCGCCGGAGGAGAAGGTACGCGCCCACTTGGGCCGATTCGGCTTCCAGCAGAGCAAGGCGGAAACCCGCATCGCCGACCTGTCGGGCGGCGAGAAGGCCCGGCTCCTGCTCGCCCTGATGAGCCGCGAGACTCCGCACATCCTGATGCTGGACGAACCGACCAACCATCTGGACGTGGACAGCCGCGAGGCGCTGATCGAGGCCATCAACGGCTTCGAGGGCGCTGTGATCCTCATCAGCCATGACCCGCACCTGATCGAACTGACCGCCGACCGGCTGCTGCTGGTCGCCGACGGCACGGTCGCCCCTTACGACGGCGATTTGGACGATTACCGCCGTTTCCTGTTGGAGCGTGCACGGGCCGAACGTGCCGGCGCCAAGGGTGAGGCCGCCGACGCCGGCCCCAGCCGCAAGGACCAGCGCCGCGCTGCCGCCGAGGCCCGCGCGACGCTCGCCCCCTTGAAGAAGAAGGCGTCCGACGCCGAGTCCCTGGTCAACAAGCTGAGCGAGGAGAAGCGGAAGATCGAAGCGAAGCTCGCCGACCCCACCCTCTACAGCGGCCCCAGCGACAAGCTCCAGAAGCTCCAAATCGATCTGGGCACCGTGGAGAAGAAGCTGGCCTCCGCCGAGGAAAGCTGGCTGGAGTTCCTGGAAGCCTATGAATCCGCGGCCGCGGAGGCCGGCGTATGAGCACGTCCCGCGACGTGCCATACACCGGCGCGGCTGGAACGGAGGAGGCGGAGGAACGCACCTCCGACGTGCTGGCCACCTTCCGCGCCAACCTTCCGGGCGACCGGGTGTCGCTGGGCGACCTGATCGGCGCGCTCGGCGACCGTTCGCTGGGCACCATCCTGCTGGCCCTGTCGCTGCCCACGGTGGCGCCGGTGCCGCTCGGCGTGTCCTGCCTGTTCGACCTTCCGATTCTTCTGTTTTCCGCGCAGATGGCCTTTGGCCGGCGCGGGGCCGTGCTGCCGGACTGGCTGCTGCGCCGGTCGGTCAGCCGCGGCATGGCCGTTCGCATGATCGACGCCGCGATGCCCCGCCTGACCGGCATCGAACGCATGCTGAAGCCCCGCTATCACCGCTTTGCCGACATCGACGGAGAGCGCTGGTTCGGCATGCTGGTCCTGCTGCTGTCGCTGACCTGCGTCGTGCCGCTGCCGCTGACCGGCTGGCTGCCCGGCTTCGCCCTGGTCCTGCTGTCGCTGGGCCTGATCGAACGCGATGGGGCAGCCATCGCGGTCAGCCTCGTCCTCACCGTCGCCGCCCTCGTCTTCTTCGCCCTGGTCGCCAGCGGGCTGTCCTACGCGGGCCAGGAGCTTTTCGCCTTAGCCCCATCGGCATAGCTCCCGGCCGCATCCTGCGGGTTGCGGGGGTGTGCGCAATGGGACATAAGTTTGTATAGGGAATGTAAGGTTCGGGACCCCTTGGGGCTCTTGCTTGTTTAGCCCCGGGGTAAAAAACGCTCAACAGCCAACGGCGAAAGGCCGATCATGACACCAACGGAATACTCCGTCGCCGAAAAACAAAAAAGCGGCAAGACGCCGCCGGCCGCGTGGCTTTTCTTCCAACGTTGGTTGGCAAATCCCCTTTCGATGGGCTCCGTTACACCGTCCTCCGGCGCCTTGTGCAAATTGATCCGCCAGCATGTCAAATGCGCGCCTGACCAGGTGGTGGTGGAGTTCGGCGGCGGCACCGGGGCAATCACCAAATCCCTGTTGCAGGCCGGCATTCCGGGCGAGCGCATTTTCACCTTCGAGATCGACGACCACCTCAGCCGCTTCCTGCGCGGCCATTACCCGGATGTGAACGTCATCCATGACGACTGCCGCAAGGCGGCCGACCTGCTCGGCCCCAACCTCGTCGGCAAGGTCGGCACGGTGGTCATCGGCATCCCCATGCTGAACCTGCCGATGCGCGTCCAGAAGGAGGTCGTGGAGGCCTGCTTCAAAATCCTGCCGCCCGGCGGACGCTTCGTGCTCTACACCTACGGGGTTGGTTCCCCGCTGAACCAGCGCGCGCTGGGCGTGAAGGGCAAGCGCCTGGGCTTCACCCCCCTGAACGTCCCCCCGGCTTCCGTCTGGGGCTATTGGAAGGCCTGATCCGCGCGTAGCCCCTCTTCACCACGGAAGAGGGGCCGCTTCATGCTTTCCGCGGAGCCTGCCGCAGCAGCGCGTCCGTCCACCCCGCCGGCAGGGCCGCCAGCAGCCACACCGCGGCGGCCATCGGCCAGGGGAAGGAGATGCGGGCCTTGTTCCGGGCCAACCCACGCTGGATGACCTTCGCGGCCCGGTCCGTTTCCATCAGGAAGGGCATGGGGAAGCGGTTCACGGCCGTCATGCGGCTTTTCACGAAGCCGGGGCAGATCACCGACACCCCGATCCCCTGCCCGGCCAGATCGCCGCGCAGCGACTCGCCGTAGACCCGCACCGCCGCCTTGCTGGCGCAATAGGCCGGCGCGCCCGGCATGCCCCGGAAGCCGGCCAGCGAGGCCATCAGCGCGATCTGCCCGCGCCGCCGCGCCTGCATGGCGGGCAGCAGCGGGTGCACCGTGTTCAACACGCCGCCCAGATTGACCTGGAAGATGCGGCGCGCCTGCTCCTCGCTTTCCATACCACCCCCGGTTCCGGCGGAGATGCCGGCGTTGGCAATCACCAGATCGACCGGCGCCCGCCGGTCCACCGCCGCCAGCCAGCCGGCCATGGCGTCCCGGTCGGTGGCGTCGAGCACCGTACCGTCCACCTCCGCCCCCAGGCCCCGGCAGCGCTCCACCACCGCGCCCAGCCGCGCCGGGTCGCGCCCGCTCAGGGCCAGGGCGACGCCCGGAGCCGCGTAGGCAAGCGCCAGCTCCTCCCCGATGCCGCTGGACGCTCCGGTGATGACGATGGAGCGCGGATTCCGCATATTCCTTCTCCCCCTATCGGCCCTCAATGTTGGCCGGCCTTGTTGCCGTCGCCGCCCGACGCTATAACTTGAGCCCCGAGATCCCACAAATTGTAGTCGAGGCCGCTTTGCCCGCCCAACGCCCCGCTGTATCCAGCATGACCGGCTTCGCACGCGTGGACGGGCACGCCGATGGCTATTCCTGGACCTTCGAGGTGAAGAGCGTCAACGGGCGCAACCTCGACATCCGCTGCCGCCAGCCCGCCGGCTTCGACACGCTGGAGGCGGCGGCCCGCGCTGAGATTCCGAAGCGCCTCGCCCGCGGCAGCGTCAACCTGAACCTGACCGTGAACCGCTCCCAGGCGGTGGCGCAGTTGCGCATCAACCGCGACCTGCTGGCCCAAGTGCTGGAACTGGCGCGCGAGATCGAGGGCGCCGGGGCCGCTGCCCCCCGTCTCGATTCGCTGCTTGCCGTGCGCGGCATCATCGAACCCGTTGAAGAGGATGAGAGCGACGCGCGCGAGCGCGTGGAGGTCGCGCTGAAAGCCGACCTTGCCCGCCTGATCGACCAGCTCGTCGCCGCCCGCCTGTCCGAAGGCACGCGCCTCGTCACCGTTCTGAATGGCCACCTGGAGGAGATCGAGCGGCTCGTCGCCGCCGCGTCGGCCTGCGCCAGCACCCAGCCGGAGGCGCTGCGCGAACGCCTGCGCAATCAGGTCGCCGCGCTGCTCGACGCCTCCCCCGCCCTGCCGGAGGAGCGGCTGGCCCAGGAGGCCGCCATCCTCATCGCCAAGGCCGACGTGCGGGAAGAACTGGACCGTCTGCGCGCCCACATCCAGGCCGCCCGCGACATGCTGAAGGAGGGCGGCGCCATCGGCCGCCGCTTCGACTTCCTGTGCCAGGAGTTCAACCGCGAGGCCAACACGCTCTGTTCCAAGTCCGCCGACGTGGAGCTGACGCGCATCGGCCTGTCGCTGAAGGCCTCCATCGAACAGCTGCGCGAGCAGGTTCAGAACATCGAATAAGCCAACGCTTCGAATACAGTGAACACGGCACCAAGACCATGACCGCCAAGCCCATTTCCAGGCGCGGCCTGATGCTCGTCCTGTCTTCCCCTTCGGGGGCGGGCAAGACCACCATCTCCCGACGCCTTCTGGATCTCGACCCGAACATCACCATGTCCGTGTCGGTCACCACGCGACCGATGCGCCCCGGCGAAACGCCGGGCGTGGACTATTACTTCGTCGACATGCCGGAATTCGAACGCATGGCCGGCGAGGGCGAACTGCTGGAATACGCGCGCGTCTTCGGCAACTGCTACGGCACCCCCCGCAACACGGTGGAAAAGGCGCTCGGCGCCGGCCGGGACGTTCTGTTCGACATCGACTGGCAAGGCACCCAGCAGCTGGCCGCCAACGCCCGCGCCGACCTCGTCAGCGTGTTCGTCCTGCCCCCCTCCGGCGCCGAGTTGGAGCGCCGCCTGCGCACCCGCGCCCAGGATTCGGCCGAGGTCATCGCCCAGCGCATGGCCAAGGCGTCGGACGAAATCAGCCACTGGGCCGAATACGATTACGTGATCGTCAACAACGACATCGACGAGAGCGTGATGGCCGTGCAAGCCATCCTTCGCGCCGAACGCCTCCGCCGCACCCGGCAGGTGGGCTTGCCCGGCTTCGTGCAGAGCGTACAGGCGGCGCTGTAGGCGCCGGTTGCCCACCCTTTCCACACGGTTGCCCAAGTCCCCTCCCCTGCAAAGCGGGGGAGGGTTAAAGCGGATTGTAATCCGCTTTGGACCGCGACTGCGGTCCCGGCCGCACGTGCGGCCGAAGCCTGGCCTCTCGCGGGAATGAAGTTCCCGCTGGCGGCAGGCGGATGCCAAAGGCATCCGCTGAGAGCCGGCGAATGAGGCCATGTGAATCTAAAGCGAATGGCAATTCGCTTTAGGGAGGGGGCAAGCATTACCGCGCCCGATACGCCCGCGCCAGCGCGGCAAACCTCGCCACGTCCACCTCTTCCGCCCGCGCGGTCGGCTCGATTCCGGCGGCGGCGAGCAGGGCTTCGGCGTCGCCCAGGCTCTTCAGGCTCTGGCGCAGCATCTTGCGGCGCTGGCCGAAGGCGGCGGCGGTGACCTGCTCCAGCGCCTTCCACTCCGCCGGCTCGGGATTGGCGCGCGGGGTCAGGTGGACGACGGTGGACGCAACCTTCGGCGGCGGCGTGAAGGCCTTGGCCGGCAGGTTGAACAGCACCTTCGCGTCGGCCCGCCACTGCGTGATGACCGACAGGCGTCCGTAGGCCTTGCTGCCGGGCTTGGCGACCAGCCGGTCCGCGACCTCCTTCTGGAACATCAGCGTCAGGCTGACGAATTCCTCGATCCGCGCCAGCCAGCCGATCAGCAGCGGAGTCGCCACGTTGTAGGGCAGGTTCGCCACGATGGCCCGCGGCGCCGGGGCCAGATCGACCGGATCGACCTCCAGCGCGTCGGCCTCCACGATGTTGAGACGCCCGCCGGCCGCCTGTACCACGTCCTGCAAGGCCTCGATGAAGCGGTGGTCGCGTTCGATGGCGATAACCTGCCGGGCCTTGGTGCCCAGCAGGGCGCGGGTCAGCCCGCCGGGGCCGGGTCCCACCTCGATGGCCGTCACGCCGGTCAGGTCGCCCGCGGAGCGCGCGATGCGGCCCGTCAGGTTGAGGTCGAGCAGAAAGTTCTGCCCCAGCGCCTTGCGTGCATCCAGCCCGAAGCGCGCGATCACCTCGCGGAGCGGCGGCAGGGCTTGCGGGTCGAAGGCGGCGGGGGATTCGGCGCCGGTGCGGGTCTCAGTCATGCCGATCTTATACGGCGCCCGCCCAGCAAAGCCCAGAGTCAGTAATTCCAGCTTCAGTCGTCGCGGCGCTCGATGCGGATCTCGGCCTTTCCGGTCAGCACGCCGACCAGAACGGCCAACACAATGGCCAAGGGGATGCCAATGGCCAGTGCCAGCAAAAGCCCGGAGGTCACCAGCAGAACGACCCCGACCGCCAGCCCCACCAGGACCGCCGCGATCACCGCCGAAAGCGCATTGGAGACTTGCCGAGCCATATGCCCTCGCTTAGGTCGCCGGGTTTCAAATCAGCGCCGACCGCCCCTGTTTAGCGGCTGCGGCGGGCGCTGCCCATGCGTCGGAACGTCCCTTACCCCTCCAGCAGGAAGTTGCGGACCACAGCGATCTGGTCGTCGGTCATCAGGGCCGGTGCGTGGCCGGTGTTGGCGAATTCCACGACGCGGGCGCCGGGGCCGCGGCTGGTCATCTCCTCCGCCGTCTCCGGCAGCAGGATGTCCGACGTCTCGCCGCGCAGCACCAGCACCGGGCACTGGATGCGGTCCCAGAAGGCCCAGAGATCGACGTCGCCCATCGGCTGCGCCTTGAAGGCTTCGGCGATGGCCGGGTCGTAGGCGAGGCCGTAGCGCCCGTCCGGCCGCTGGCGCGCGCTGTGCTCCGCCATGTGGCGCCACGCCTCGTCGGGCAGCCGACCGAAGCCCATCAGGACGAATCGCAGGTAGGACTCGACGGCGGCGATGTCCTCGAACACCGGATCCTTGCCGACGTAATCCGCGATGCGCTGAAGGCCGACCTTGGAGATGAACGGCCCAACGTCGTTGATGACCAAGCGGCGAATCGGGCTGTTCGGCTGCGCCGCCAGCATCATGCCGATCAATCCGCCCATGGAGGTGCCGACCCAGTCCACCTGCTCCACGCTCAGCCGTGCGATCAGCGCCGCCATGTCCGCGCAGTATTGCGGATAGCCGTAGAGCGCCGGGTTGGCGATCCGGCCGCTCCTACCGCGCCCGACCACGTCCGGGCAGGCCACCCGGTAGCGATCCACGAGGTTCAGGGCCAGCGCGTCGAAGTCGCGCCCGTTGCGCGTCAGGCCGTGCACGCACACCACGGTGCGCGACGCATCGTCGCGCCCCCACTGGGTGTAAGCGACGGTGTGGAATCCGGCCGCGCTGAGGCCGAGAAAGCTGCGTTCGGACATCGGCACGGCGCCTGTCTCCCCCTCAATGGTTATCGTTCGGCCGGAATCAGCCTTTGTTGGGCCGCGCCAGTTCGGCCGCCTGACGCGTCACCAGCAGCGACGGCTCCGCCACCGCCGCATCGAAGGGGTGGCGGGGCGCGTCGTACATGCGGCGGATGGCGCGCACGTAGTTCCGCGTCTCCTCATAGGGCGGCACGCCCTTGAAACGGTCCACGGCCCGCTCCCCCGCGTTGTAGCCGGCGAGAGCCAGCGTAACGTCCCCCTGGAAATAGGCCAAGAGCCAGCGCAGGTACTTGATGCCTCCCTTGATGTTTTCCTCCGGGCTGAAGACATCGCCGACGCCGAACCGCTCCGCCGTGTCGGGGATCAGTTGCATCAGCCCCGCGGCCTCCTTCGGCGACACGGCGTCGGAGCGGTAGGCGCTTTCCACCTGGATCACCGCCAGCACCAGCGCGGGGTCGAGCCCGTACTTGGGCGCCTGCTCCTTCACCAGCGCGACGATTTCCGGCGGAGGCGGCCCGATCTCCCGCAGCGGGGCGGCGCCGGGCCGGCACCAGGGGCGGACGTGCCCCATGCGGCCGGGCACGTATTTGACCAGCTTGCGCGCCTCCGCATGCCCGCGCGAGGCCGCGGCGCGCAGCCAGGCGGTGCCGACGCGCCGGTCGCGCTTCACCCCCACGCCGAACAGGAAGCGCCGCGCGACGCGGTAGGCGGCGTCGGGATCGCCCTTCTCCGCCGCCTCGCAGTCGGCGGTGCGCGCCGCCTGCTGCGCCGAAGTGACCGGCGCGCGCAGGCGCAGGCCGTTCCCAGGCAGCGCGGCGGTCTTGAGGGGCGGTGTTCCTTTGGAGATGGACGGGGTTGCGCCGCCGCGCACCACAACCGGCCTGGTCTTCGGTTCGGCCGCCTGGACGGCGGTGGCCGCCAGGATGACCAACCCGGCCAAAGCCATGGAGAATGCGCGCACGGTGACCCCTATGCCGTTTTTCGGACCGCAACGATATGCGAGCGCATGTCCGAATCGGCAAGCTTTCGCCCGGCTACCCCTTATTCGCTGCGCGCCGCACCCAGATGCGCAGCGTGCGCAGGATGTTTCGCGCCGCCTCCCGCACGCGCGCCGCCATCCGCTTCACCGCCCGCCAGGGCGGCAGCGCGGTCAGCCAGTCCAGCCACCGCACCACGCGCACGTAACACCAGGCAAAGGCCGGGATGGTCAGCAGCTTGTCCTTGCTGATGCGGAACAGGCGTTCCACCAGCGTGACCTTCAGCAGTTCGGCGACGCCGATGACCACCACGCCTTCCACCGCATGGCCGGTGCCCATCAGGTAGAGCCCCAAGGGCTTCAGCGGCTCCAGCACGACCAGCGGCACCACGAACAGGGCCAGCGTCGGGTAGGGGCCGAGACGCGAAATCCAGGCGGCGACACGCGCGAAAACCCGCAGGCGCCCGATCCAGGCGGCCAGAGGACGGATCGCCTCCAGCACCAGCGCGTCAATGAAGAAATAGAGCACCGCCACCACGGTCAGCAGCGGCCGCAGCACCCATTGCCTCAGCTTTTGCAGTGACTCGCGGGGCATCACTCCTCCGATCAGTTTAGTCTCTACATCTTTTGGCCGCCGGTGGGAGTCCGTTTGTCGGGTTGGGCCGCCGTTCGGTTTCCCCTATGTAACACTCCTGTGTTTGCGCGTCCGTGCCATCGTTTCCAGGTGCAGAACCATCGTGCTTGGCCATTACGACCCGTACCTCGTCGCGCTGTCGGTCATCGTCGCCTCCTTCGGCGGCTATGTGGCGCTCGATCTGGCAGCCCACGCGCACGAGGCCCGGCGCGGGCGCAACCTGTGGCTCGGCGGGGCGGCCCTCGCCATGGGGGCGGGCATCTGGTCGATGCACTTCATCGGCATGCTGGCCTTCCGGGCGCCGATGCCGATCACCTACGACATCGCGCTGACCCTGTTATCCTTCCTGCTGGCCGTTGCCGTATCCGGGGCCGGCCTGTTCGCGGTCGCCCAGGGCCGGCCGCGCCGCTTCACCCTGCCCGCGGCGGGCCTGTTGACTGGATTCGGCATCGTATCGATGCATTACGTCGGCATGGCCGGCATGCGGATGCCGGCCCACATGACCTATCATCCGGCCCTGGTTGGCCTGTCGGTGGTCATCGCCATCGCCGCCTCCACGGCGGCGCTGTGGCTCGCCTTCCGCACCGCCAGCGTGATGCAGCGGCTGGTCGGCGGCCTCGTCATGGGGCTGGCGGTGATCAGCATGCATTACACCGGCATGGCCGCGGCCTCCTTCAACCTGCACGACGGGATGACGGCAGCGAAGGCCGTAAGCACGGACGGGGCGGTGCTGTCCAACCCGCTCGTCGCGGTGGGAACGGGGGGTGCGACCATCCTGATCCTGTCGCTGGCGCTGTCCTCCACCCTGCTGGACCGCCGCCGCGCGGCGGAGCGGTCGGCCGCGCAGGAGGCGCGCTACCGGTCCATCGTCGACACGGCGGTCGATCCCATCGTGGTGAGCGACGAGACGGGCACCATCCTGTCCTTCAACCGCGCCGCGGAGGCCACGTTCGGCTACACGGCGGACGAGGCGGTCGGCGCCAACGTGCGCCTTTTGATGCCGGAACCCTACCAGTCCGGGCATGACGGCTACATGGCCCATTACCGGGAAACCGGGGAGCGCCGGATCATCGGCATCGGTCGCGAGGTGGAGGGCCGACGCAAGGACGGCTCCACCTTCCCGCTGGAGTTGTCGGTCGCCGAATGGCAGGCCGGCAAGCAGCGCTGCTTCACCGGCATCATGCGCGACATCACCGCCCGCAAGGCGGCCGAGGACGCCCTTCGCCGCGCCAAGGACGAGGCGGAACGGGCCCGCGAGGAAGCCCTTGCGGCCAAGGACCGCGCGGAACGCGCGGACATGGCCAAGTCCAAGTTCCTGGCGGCGGCCAGCCACGACCTGCGCCAGCCGCTGCAATCGCTGTTCTTCTTCGCCCACGCCCTGTCCGACCGGTTGCACGAACATCCCGCCTCGCCCCTGCTGGCGAGCATGAGCGAGTCCCTGAACGGCCTGCGCGTGCTGCTCGACAGCCTGCTGGACGTGTCACGGCTCGACGCCGGGGTGGTCACGCCGGCGATCACCGAATTCGCCCTCGACCCGTTGCTTGAGCGGCTGGCCGACGAATACGCCGCCCGCGCGGCGGAGGCCGGGATCACGCTGCGCCTCGTCCGCACCAGCCGCTGGACCCGCAGCGACCCCGCGCTGCTGGAGCGCATGCTGCGCAATGTGATCGAGAACGCCATCCGCTTCACAGACCATGGACGCATCGTCATCGGGTGCCGGCGCAACGGCCCCGACCTGCGGATCGAGGTTCTGGACACCGGCATCGGCATCCCGGCCGACCAGCGGGAGGCCATCTTCCAGGAGTTCACCCAGCTCGCCAACCCGGAACGCGACCGGCGCAAGGGCCTCGGCCTCGGCCTTGCCATCGTGCGGCGGCTGGCCGGGCTGCTGGGCCACGCGGTTTCGCTGCGCTCCGCTCCCGGCCTGGGCAGCGCCTTCTGCCTGACGGTCCCCGCGGTCGCGGCGCGCCCCGTGCCGAAGACCTGCCGCCCGGCGGCGCAGCCCGCCAACGGAGGCAACAAAGGGCTGGTCGTGGTGGTGGAGGACGACGCCATCATCCTGCTGAGCATGCGCACGATGCTGGAGTCCTGGGGGTATGAAGTGGTGGCCGCCATGTCGGCGGACGAGGCCGTGGGCACCCTGACCAGCCTCGGCCAGCGGCCCAGCATGATCGTCGCCGACTACCGCCTGCGCGAGGGGCGGACCGGCCTCCAGGCCATTCGCGACATCTTCGGCGTCTGCGGCGTGCGCGTGCCGGCCATCGTGCTGACCGGCGACACCGACCCGGCGCGCATCGCCGAGGTCCAGCAGAGCGGCTACCACGTCCTGCACAAGCCCGTGTCCCCGACCCTGCTGCGCGACGTCCTGACCTCCGCCGCGTGAAGACACCGCTTCTCCCGGTGGCGCCCGACCGTTCGCACCCCATCTGATAGGAGAACTCCAACAAGGAAACCGGAAAACCCGGAGCCGGAATGATCCGCCGCGTCGTCGCCGTCGTGCTTGCCCTCCTGGCCCTGGTGGTCGTGGTCCCCGCCGTGGGGGCCGGCGGCTTCCTCCTATGGATGCGGGAGCAGATGCCGAAGGACAGCGGCAGCGTGACCGTGCCGGGGCTGGACCGCCCGGTGGACATCCTGCGCGACCGCAACGGCGTTCCCCACATCTTCGCGGCGACCGAACGCGACGCCTACTTCGCGCTCGGCTACGTCCATGCCCAGGACCGGCTGTGGCAGATGGAGACGATGCGCCGCGCCGGGGCCGGCCGTATGTCGGAGCTGGTGGGCACCCGCTTCGGCGACTGGGCGCTGCGGCTCGACCGCTCCATGCGCACGCTGGGCGTCTACCGCCGGTCGGAGGCCATCTACGAGGAGATGTCCCCCGACGTCCGCGCGGCTTTCGATTCCTACGCGGCCGGCGTGAACGCCTGGATGGCAACGCGGACCGAGGCACTGCCCATCGAATTCCAGCTTCTGCGCCACACGCCGGAACCCTGGCGCCCCGCCGACAGCATCGTGTGGGGCAAGCTGATGGCCTTGCAACTCTCCGCCAACTCCTACGACGAGCTGTTCCGCGCCCGCGCGCTGCAAAGCCTGTCGCCCCAGCAGGTGCAGGACCTCTTCCCCGCCGACCCGCCCGGCACGCCGGTGACCCTGGCGGCGGAGCTGAAGGAGATGGAGCAGCGCGGCGACCTGCAACGCGCGCTGGCCGCCCTGCCCAACCTCGGCTTCGATACGGCGTCGAACGAGTGGGCGCTGACCGGCGACCGCAGCGCGACCGGCAAGCCGATTCTCGCCAACGACCCGCATCTGGGGCTGGAGGCGCCGATCCTCTGGTATCTGGCGCGCATCGTCACGCCGAAGCACAGCATCGCTGGCGCCACCATTCCCGGAGTGCCGCTCCACATACTGGGCCACAACAGCCACGTCGCATGGGGATTCACGACCACCCACAGCGACACGCAGGACCTGTTCATCGAGAAGATCGACCCGCAGGATCCCGCGCGCTACATCACTCCCGACGGCCCGCAGCCCTTCGCCACCCACACCGAAACGATCAGGATCGCCGGCCAGCCCGACGAGACGCTGACGGTGCGGGAGACGCGGCACGGCCCGGTGCTGACTTCCCCCGACACGGCCGGCGTGGCGCCGGAGGGGCACGTGCTGGCGCTGGCCTTCCCCGGCCTGACCGCCAACAACGACACGACGCCGGAGGCCCTGTACCGCCTGAACCACGCCGAGAACGCGGACGCCGCGCGGGAGGCGCTGTTCCTCCACGTCGCCCCGCAGCAGAACGTGGTCTACGCCGACACGGAGGGGACTCTCGGCTTCCTCTCCCCGGCGCTGGTGCCGGTGCGGCGTGCGGGCGACGGGCGGGTTCCGGTGCCGGGGTGGACGGGCGAGTATGACTGGGTCGGCTACATCCCCTTCGACGCGCTGCCCCAGGCGGTCAACCCGCCCTCCGGCCAGTTCGTCAACGCCAACAACGCCGTGGTCGGCCCCGGCTATCCCTACCTGCTGGGCACCGATTGGCCGGACCCGTCCCGCGCCCGCCGGATCGAGGAGATGCTGGGCACCGGCAACCACACGGTGGAGCAGGTGGTGGCTCAGCAGATGGACACCGTGTCCCTGCCCGCCCGCGACCTGCTGCCCACCATGCTGTCCCTTCTGCAAACGGTGCCGGCGGACGGCCGTCAGGTTGATGAGGCCGTCGCCCTGCTGAAGGGATGGGACGGCCGCATGACCCGCGACCGGCCGGAACCGCTGATCTTTGACTGGTGGTTGCGGGAGCTGGTGCGCACCCTGTACGCCGACAAGCTCGGCCCCCTCTTCCTGGCCTATTGGGACCTACGCCCGCGCGCGGTCCAGCGCGCGCTGACCGAGGCGCCGCAGTGGTGCGACGACACGACGACGCCGGCCAAGGAAAGCTGTGCGGTCACGGTGGCCAGCGCCCTGAAGTCCGCCCTCTCCCAGATCGAGCGGCGGCACGGAGCGAACGTCGCGGCCTGGCGCTGGGGCGACGAGCACCGGGCCGACCTGACCCACAAGCTGATGGGCCGCGTGCCGTTGCTGAACCGCCTGTTCGACCTGTCCATTGAAACGGACGGCGACGCCTTCACCGTCAACCGCGGCACCACCCGCGTGCGCGACCCGCAGGATCCCTTCGCCCATGTGCATGGGGCGGGGCTGCGCGCCGTCTACGACCTTGCCGACCTCGGCAACTCCCGCTTCATGATCGCCACCGGACAGTCGGGCAACCCGCTGTCGCCGCACTGGGGCGATCTGGTGCGGAGCTGGCGCGACGGCGGCACGCTGCGCCTGACCGGCGACCGCGGCACGCTCTCCACGGACGGGGCCAAGGTGCTGACCCTTACCCCCCGCGACACCGGGACATCGTCATGACCACGCCAGCCAGCACCCCGGCCATCACCCAGGCCAGCACCCCAGCCGTCACCATTAACGATATCCGCGCCGCCGCCGACCGCATCGCCGGGCTGATCCCTGTCACCCCGACGGAGACCTCACCGCGCCTGTCGGAGCTGACGGGCTGCTCCATCATGTTGAAGCTGGAAAACCAGCACTTCACCGGCTCCTTCAAGGAGCGCGGGGCGCTCAACAAGCTGCTGTCGCTGGGCGAGGCGGAGCGTCGGGCGGGGGTAATCGCCATGTCGGCCGGCAACCACGCCCAGGCCGTGGCCTGCCACGCCAGCCGGCTCGGCATCCGCTCCACCATCGTGATGCCCAGCTTCACCCCCTTCACCAAAGTGGAACGGACGGAGGGCTTCGGCGCCACGGTCCAGTTGCACGGCGACACGTTGAGCGACGCGGCGGCCTACGCCCACGATCTCGCGGCGCGGGAAGGGCTGACCTTCGTGCACCCCTACGACGACCCGCTGGTCGCCGCCGGCCAGGGCACGGCGGCGCTGGAATTCCTGACCGCCGCCCCGGATCTGGATGCGCTGGTCGTGCCCATCGGCGGTGGTGGGCTGATCGGCGGCATGGCAGTGGCGGCGAAAGCGCTGAAACCGGACATCCAGGTCATCGGCGTGGAATGCGCCATGTACCCGTCGATGCGGCAGGCGCTGGCCGGACAGCCCATCGCCTGCGGCGGCGCCACCATCGCGGAGGGCATCGCCGTCAAGGCGCCCGGCGGCATCACCCTCCCGCTGGTCCGCCACCATGTGGACGACGTGGTGGAAGTCGGCGAACCCCGCCTGGAAGAAGCCGTCTACCGCCTCGCCACTCTGCAAAAGTTGGTGGCCGAGGGAGCCGGCGCCGCGGCGCTGGCCGCCGTGCTGGACGACCCGGCGCGCTTCGCCGGCAAGAAGGTCGGCATTGTCGTGTCCGGCGGCAACATCGACGCGCGCATCCTGGCCCAGGTGCTGATGCGCGGCCTCGTCTACGAGGGGCGGATCGTCCGCCTGCGCATCGGCATCACCGACGCCCCCGGCGCGCTCGCCCGCGTCGCCCGCCTGCTGGGCGAGGCCGGCGCCAACATCGTGGAGGTGCACCACCAGCGCCTGTTCCACGACGTGCCGGTGAAGATGGCCGAAATCGACGTGGTGTTGGAAACCCGCGACCGCACCCACGTCCACCAGTTGATCGCCCGTATGGAGGACGCCGGATTCCCGACGGAGCTGATGACGGAGATTTCGTAAGGAAACCCGCTCGCCGCTCAGGGCAGCGTCGCGTAGCCGCCGCGGAAGTACAGCAGCGGCTTGCCCTGCTCGCTGCCGGACAGGCGCCGCACGCGGCCGACGATGATGACGTGGTCGCCGCCCTCGAAGACATGTTCGCGGTCGCATTCCAGGTTGGCGAGGCAGCCGGCCAGGATCGGCACGCCCGTATCCCAGCGCTCCACGCCCACGCCGTCCCACCGCTCCTGCTGGTCGCGCTTGGAGAAGCGCGCTGACAGATCCGCCTGCCCTTCCGCCAGGATGTTCACCGCAAAGGACGGGGCCTTGGTGAAGGCCTCGAAGGACATGGCGGCCCGGCCGAGGCAGAACTGCACCAGCGGAGGTTCCAGCGACACCGACGAGAAGGAATTCACCGTCACGCCGATGGGCTCCCCGTCGGGAGCGATGGTGGTGATGACGGTGATGCCCGTGGCGAAGCATCCGAGGGCGTTGCGGAACGCCCGAGAATCGAAGGTCATGGCGGCCTGTGTTCGGCTCGACGGAACGGCGGTGCAGGCGGGCTTAACCCAGCCTGCCTTTCGGCGCAAGCCGGAACTGTCCGGCATCGCCCGGAAGCATGGCTCGTTTCATTAAATGGATCTTAAGGGTGATGGGCCAACCTTTCGGCGCTGAAACAGGCCCGTTTCCCGGCGGGCTGTTCGCATCCGCACGTCACCCCGCACCCGAAAGGTCCCATGGCCGCGAATCCCGGCGGCACCGAGCAGCCGATCATCATCAAGAAGAAGAAGGGCGGGCACGGCGGCCACCACGGCGGCGCGTGGAAGGTGGCCTATGCCGACTTCGTGACCGCGATGATGGCGTTCTTCCTGTTGCTGTGGCTGCTGAACGTGACCACGTCGGACCAGCGCAAGGGTATTGCGGACTATTTCTCCCCCATGTCGGTCAGCCGCGAGCAGTCGGGCTCCGGCGGCATGCTGGGCGGCCGCACCATCACGGCGCCGGGCGCGCAGATGTCCCCCTCCTCGCCGATGTCGTCGGACGCGCCGGTGTCCGGCCCCCCCGGCCACGCCACGGAGGACACGGACACCGACGCCGACCCGACCGAGACCCCGCCCCCATCCCCCACCGAGCAGAAGCCCAGCGAATCGCGCCTGGATTATCAGAAGCGGCTGGAGGAGCAGGCCAAGCAGCTCGGCATCCCCGGCCAGAAGCCGGGCGAGAAGCTGGGTGACTTCGCCGAACGCGTGAAGGAAGGCGGCGACAAGCTGCTGGACGCCCAGAAGGAGGCCCGCCAGTTCCAGCAGGCCGCCACCGAGATCCGGCAGGCCATCCAGTCGATCCCCGAGCTGGAGCCGCTGGCCCAGAACCTGATGATCGACCAAACCCCGGAAGGCCTGCGCATCCAGATCGTGGACCAGGACCGCGTGTCGATGTTCCCAGGCGGCTCCGGCCAGATGTACCCGCAGACCCGGCAGTTGATCATGCAGGTGGCCAAGGCGTTGGCGAAGCTGCCGAACAAGCTGTCGATCAGCGGCCACACCGACGGCACGCCCTTCCCCTCCGGCGCGGGGCGGGACAATTGGGACCTGTCGGCGGAGCGCGCCAACGCCACCCGGCGCGCGCTGGTCGCCGGCGGCATCCCGGAAGACCGAATCCAGGACGTGATCGGCCGCGCCGACCGCGACCTTCTGGTGCCCGACCAGCCCGGCAGCCCACGCAACCGCCGCATCAGCATGGTTTTGATGCGCGAGACGCAAACCGGCGGATCCGCAGCGCCTGCCGATACCAAAGCAGCGCCCGCATCGGTACCTAAGCGTTAGTTTCTTTCCGTCTTATTTACCACTTCTTGTTTTGACATTGCGTCGCACAACGTCCGGAACGTTTGCCCCTGTTCAAACCGCGAAACCTTGGTTCATACTTCCTCTCGCACACCATTGCCAATCGGCATCGGTCAATTGAGAGCGTAAGCTGCGGGGGAGTCTGTGAGCGTACCCGAGGGCAAGGCGACTGACCTTTTGTCAACTTACGATCCCGGCCTCTACTACGACGAATTGTTCGGAGGCCGTGATTGTCCAGCCGATCACGCGGCGCTTATCCGGCAACGACTTGCCGGTTTGAACTTCGAGGAGATGCGTCGGCGCTCCCAGGACGCGGAGCGGGAGCTTTATAACCTCGGCATTACTTTCCTGGTCTATTCGAACAAGGACGCGGTGGACCGCATCCTTCCGTTCGACATCATTCCCCGCGTGATTTCCGCCCGGGAATGGGCTCACCTCGAAGCCGGGATCAACCAGCGCGTCACCGCGCTGAACCTGTTCCTGCACGACATCTACCACGACCAGAAGATTCTGAAGGACGGCGTCGTCCCGGCCGACCTCGTGCTGGGCAACGGCTGCTTCCGGCCGCAGATGGTCGGGCTGGACGTGCCCTTCAACACCTACATCCACATCATGGGCGTGGACCTCGTGCGCGATCGCGAGGGCACCTTCCGCGTGCTGGAGGACAACGGGCGCGTGCCGTCCGGCGTGTCCTACGTGGTGGAAAACCGCCACATGATGCAGCGTGTCTTCCCCGACCTGATGCAGGACATCGGCATCCGCCCGGTGGACAACTACGGCCACAAGCTGCTCGACGCGATGATGGAGATCGCGCCGCAGGACGTGGCCGATCCCCAGGTGGTGCTGCTGTCGCCAGGCTCCTACAACTCGGCTTATTTCGAGCACATCTTCCTGGCGCGCGAGATGGGCGTGCCGCTGGTCGAAGGGCGCGACCTCGTCGTCGAGAACGACCGCGTCTACATGAAGACGACCAACGGTCTGGCGCGGGTCGATTCGATCTACCGCCGCATCGACGACGCCTTCCTCGACCCCAAGGCCTTCAATCCCGACAGCATGCTGGGCGTTCCGGGCATCCTGGAGGCCTACCGGAAGGGCAACGTGGCGCTGGCCAACGCCATCGGCACCGGCGTGGCCGACGACAAGGCCATCTACTGCTACGTGCCGCGGATGATCAAATACTATCTGGACCAGGAAGCGATCATCCCCAACGTCGACACCCGCATCTGCCGGGAAGCCGACGCGCTGCAATACACGCTGGACAACCTGGACAAGCTGGTGGTCAAGCCGGTCGGCGAGGCCGGCGGCTATGGCATCACCATCGGTCCGCGCGCCAGCAGGGAGCAGTTGGCGGAATGCCGGGAAAAGCTGCTGGCCGATCCCGCCAACTACATCAGCCAGCCGGTCGTGGACCTGTCGGTCTGCCCCACCGTGACCGAGGACGGGATCGAACCCCGCCACGTCGACCTGCGCCCCTTCGCCATCACGGGCAAGAGCACCTGGGTCCTGCCCGGCGGCCTGACCCGCGTGGCGCTGAAGAAGGGCACGCTGATCGTCAACTCGTCGCAGGGCGGCGGTTCGAAGGACACTTGGGTTCTCCAGGACGGGGTTCTCCAGGACGGTGTTCAGGAAGGGAGCGCGTCGTGAATCTGCTGGCTCGTTACGCCGAGTGCATTTTCTGGATGGCGCGCTACATGGAGCGCGCGGAGAACCTCGCCCGCATTCTGGATGTGCACGAGACCTTCGCGCGCGACACGCGCGGCATGACCAATTGGTTTTCCATCGTCCAGCTGAACGCCGACGAGAAGGATTTCTTCAGCCGCCATGACCGGCCGACGGCCGAGGCGGTCGTGCACTACTACATGTTCGACACCGAGCACCCGAACTCGCTGGTGTCGATGCTGCGCATGGCGCGGGAGAACGCGCGCGTCCTGCGCCCCTGGATCTCGACCGAGATGTGGACGCAGATCAACGTGTTCCACAACAAGCTCGTGGAGATGAACCGCAAGGACGTCGCCCTGCCCAACCTGTCCAAGGTCTGCACCTGGATCAAGGAGGAGTGCCAGACCCACACCGGCATCACCGAGGGCACCTTCTACCGGGACCAGGGCTGGTATTTCTACCAACTCGGCAAGTACATCGAGCGGGCGGACCAGACGACTCGCCTGCTGGACATCAAATACCACACGCTTTTGCCGTCCCCGCTCGATGTCGGCTCCACGCTGGATGTCAGCCAGTGGACCACCGTTCTGCGGTCCGCCGCCGGGTACCACGCCTTCCGGCGCGTCTATCCGCGCGGCATGACGCCCACGACGGTTGCCGGCTTCATGATGTTCAACGAAGGTTTCCCGCGATCCGTTGTGATGTGTGTGCGACAGATCGACGGCCTCTTGACCCGCATGAAGTCCCGTTACACCTTGCGCGGAGGCAGCGTAGCGATGGAAAAGGTTGACGAGTTGCTGGGGGCGCTTCTGGCACGTCCGATCGAGGAGGTCATCCGCGGCGGCCTGCACGAATATCTGGATTGGGTGCAGGAGCAGTTGAGCGAGATCACCAACGAAATCGGCCGTGCCTTTTTCGGCCAGGACACCGTCGCGGCAGCCCAAACGCAGACCCAATAGCCCTGAGCCAACAGCCGGACCCTCATGTCGGTCATCCAGCCGCACCACCGCCCGCTCCAGCAGTTCTTCCGGTCAGGGCCAATGCCCTGCCCCTACCTGCCGGGGCGGGTGGAGCGCAAGCTGTTCACCCGGTTGCTGGGTCCCTATTCGGCGGAGGTCAACTCCACCCTGTCGCGCGCCGGTTTCCGGCGCAGCCACGACATCGTTTACCGGCCGGTCTGCCCCAACTGCCAGGCCTGCGTGCCGGTGCGCATCCCCGTGGCCACCTTCCAGCCGAGCCGGTCGCAGAAGCGCGTCGCCCGCATCAACCAGGACCTCTACATCCGCGAGGCGCCGGCCATGGCCACGGCGGAGCAATACCGCCTGTTTGCGAATTACCAGAACTCACGCCACGGTGAGTCCGACATGGCGCGCATGGCGATGGCCGACTTCGCCGCCATGATCGACGAGGGGCGCGCCGACACCAGCCTGTTCGAGGCCCGCGACGCCCACGACCGGCTGGTTGGCTGCATGCTGACCGACCGGCTGACCGATGGCTTTTCCGCCGTCTACAGCTTCTATGACGCGCGCCAGGACCGGCGCAGCCTCGGCTCCTTCATGATCCTGAGCCTGATCGAGCGTGCCCAGATGGAGGGGCTGCCTTACGTCTACCTCGGCTATTGGATCGAACAGAGCCGCAAGATGGCCTACAAGGCGAAGTTCCGGCCGCTCGAAGCCCTGGGGCGCGACGGCTGGTATCGCCTGCCGGACGATTTTGCCCGTTAATTGGGCATATGAGGGCATTCCCGTACAACGTTTTCAAACTCTTGCAAATTGGGAACGGCCTGCGGAATATTGCGCCCGAAAACACCCGTTGGTGTTACCTTTTAAGATTAGGTCGACGCCGCGTGCGGCCTCGGTCACAGGACAACAAAAAGGGACAGAGCGGGCAACGTCCCGCTTCAAGCACAGGGAGGCTCTCCGGTGAGGTTCCTGCTCCGTATCAGCGGGCTGATCGATGCTGTGAATGATGGCATCGGCAAGCTCGTCTATTGGCTGGTTTTGGTGGCCGTCTTGGTCAGCGCCGGCAACGCGGTGATCCGATACAGCATCAATTACAGCTCGAACGCCTGGCTTGAGCTGCAATGGTATCTATTCTCCGCCATTTTCCTGTTGTGCTCGGGCTACACGTTCCTGCGCAACGAACACATCCGCATCGACATCATTCTCGGCCGCTTCTCAAAGCGTGTGCAGGCCGCGGTGGACGTCTTCGGGATCTTGTTCTTCCTCTTCCCGATGGCGATCCTGATCATGTGGCTGGCGTGGCCGATGTTCATGGACAGCTTCCGCACCCATGAGATGTCGAGCGACGCCGGCGGCCTGATCCGCTGGCCGGCCAAGCTTCTGGTCCCCGTCGGCTTCTTCCTGCTGACCGCACAGGGCTTCTCGGAGCTGATCAAGCGCATCGCCTTCCTCGTCGGTCTCACCGACGAGCCGGGCGCGAAGATGCACAGCCACTCCTAAAGGACCGGGACCCGAACCATGGCTGAGATCCTCATCGCCAACATGGCGCCACTGATGTTCGTGGCGCTGATTGCTTTCCTGCTGCTCGGCTTCCCGGTCGCCTTCGCGCTGGCCGC